>Ga0070689_100001999_pt1 | contig 13215 bp, 9 predicted proteins | sample KBSS23HmetaG_FD_64669 | JGI IMG/M metagenome (GOLD analysis project Ga0070689, IMG submission 64669) | Switchgrass rhizosphere microbial communities from Kellogg Biological Station, Michigan, USA - KBS S2-3H metaG | ecosystem: Host-associated > Plants > Roots > Rhizosphere ...
GTGTACATGGGCGTGTTCAATCTCTTCATTGTTATTCCACAGATCGTGATGTCGCTCATCGTACCGAGAATTTTCAACAACGTGCTTGGTGGCGATCCGAGGAATGCGGTGGTGCTCGGCGGGATTAGTTTGTTGGTAGCGGCAGTGACGGTGTTGGGAGTACGTGATGTTCAGCAAGAAGCTTAAGCTACAGATTACACGGATTTGGTGCGGATTTTTAATCGCTTGCCTGGCGGCGTGTTCGGTTGTTCGGGCGCAATCTGCGAGGCCAGTGCGTGATTGGGTGCGGGATGGCGTTATTTATGAGATCTATCCGCGGGCGTTTTCGCAAAAGGGAGACCTCAACGCTATTACCGCTCGTCTCGACGATCTTAAAAAACTCGGTGTCACGATTCTTTGGTTGATGCCGATCCATCCCATCGGCCAGGAAAAGAAGAAGGGAACGATCGGCAGCCCTTATGCGGTCCGCGACTACTACGCGATCAATCCTGATTACGGTACCGCTGACGATCTGAGGCGTCTCGTGCGCGAGGCACACGCGCGCGGATTGAAAGTCATCATCGACATCGTTGCGAATCACACGTCCTGGGACAGCGTGTTGATGAAGCATCCGGAGTTTTATAAACGTGATGCGAGCGGCAACATCACTTATCCGCACGACTGGTACGACATCGCCGCGCTCGATTACAGCAACCAGCAATTGCGCCACTACATGACCGACATGCTCAAGTACTGGATTCGCGAGTTTGATCTCGACGGGTTTCGTTGCGACGTCGCGGCTGAAGTGCCGACAGACTTCTGGGAAAACGCGCGCCGCGAGCTCGAGCAGGTCAAACCTGACATCGTGATGCTTGCCGAAGCGCATAAAGCCGAGCTGATGGTTACAGCGTTTGACCTCGATTACTCGTGGCCGCTGCATACGGCGCTGACCAACGTTTTGCAAGGTCGCGCGCCTGCTTCTGACTTGCGTTTGGAGTGGGAGAAGGAAGTCAAAGAGTGGCCCAAGAGCGCGCTGCACATGCGTTTCTCTGATAATCATGATGAGCGCCGTGCAATCGCGCGTTTTGGTGAACCGGCGGCGCTCGCTGCTTCCGCGTTTGTCTTTACGATTGATGGTGTGCCGATGATCTACAACGGCATGGAGGTGGGTGACACGACTGAATCAGGCGCGCCGGCGCTGTTTGAGAAGTTGCCGATATTCTGGCCCATCGCGGAGCGCCGGAAAGAGTTTCCGCAGTTTTACGAACAGATAATGGCGCAGAGACGAGGAAGTGCAGCGCTGCGACGCGGGAGTCTCGAATGGTTGAAGAACTCAGATGAAACGCGTGTGGTGACGTTTGTTCGGCGGGCGGGGAATCAGGCAGTGTTAGTGGCGATCAACTTTTCGAATCGACCGTTTGTCGGATCGGTGGGAGCTCAGAAACTTTCCCTCGGCGCGTGGGAATACAAGATTATTAGCCACAGATGACACGGATGACACGGATCTTATTTGTGATCGTGATTGCTGCTCATTCGAGCATGGGCCAGGCATCGGATGCGCATTGGCCAACGGCGGCTAAGAATGGGTTTGGTACGTCGACGACGCTTGCGTCGAAGGTTTGGTTTACGCTTGCTGATGGTGTGATGACGGAAGTTTTCTATCCAACACTCGATGTGCCGAACGTGCAGATGTTGGAATTTAGTTTGTTCATCGGTGGAGAGATTGAGCATGAAATCCACTATACGACTCACCACCTTGAAATACCGAATTCCGACTCGCTGACTTTCAGGCAGGTGAACAAGGCTAAAAGTGGTAGGTACACGATCACTAAAACCTACATCACCGATCCACGCAGAAACACTGTCTTGATCGATCTCGAACTTGACACTAGCGAAGCAGCCGAAATAGGTGTCTATTACGATCCGTCGCTAAACAACAGCGGCATGCACGATACGGCATGGGTCGAAGGTGATGCGTGGCTGGCAATCGATGGGAACAAAGCATCGGCATTGATACCGAGTTGCGGCTTTATTCGAGGTGGGAATTACCAGCAGGGTTCGAATGAATCGTATAGTCGCGCGAAAGGTAATGTGATCCAGGCCGGTACGCTAAAAGGAAAGCGGTGTACGCTTGCGCTTGGGTTTGGCAAAACTACAGTCGAGGCAGCCAGAGCGGCGCGTCTCTCACTAGCTCAGGGATTTGAAAGCATTCGGCGCGAGTACGAAGCCGGTTGGCAACGCTACGTCGCGACGTTGCCGCGCATAGAAAAATATCAGCGGCAGTTCAACATGGCGGCAATGGTCTTGAAAGGCCTCGAGGACAAAACGTTCCGCGGCGCTTCGATCGCTTCACCGTCCACGCCGTGGGGTGGGGGACCAAATGCCAACGAACCGACCGTCAGCGGCTATCACGGTGTGTGGGCGCGCGATCTGTATCACGTCGCGACTGCATTTGACGCGATGGGCGATCGTGCCGCAGCGAGCAGGCTGTTGGACTACATATTCAGAGTGCAGCAGAAGCGCGATGGCAGCTTTCCGCAAAACTCCTGGGTCGACGGACGTCCGATCGGCGGCGGGCTGCAAATGGATCAAATTGGCTTGCCGCTCGTGCTTGCTTATCAACTCGGGCGCACCGACCGCGCAATGTGGCGCAAACACGTCAAACCCGCCGCTGATTTCATCCTGCGCCGTGGGCCACGCACCGATCAGGATCGATGGGAAGAGAAACCGGGCTATTCTCCGTCGACATTAGCCGCAGAGATCGCGGGTCTGGTTTGTGCTGCCGAGATAGCAAGAGTCAACGGTGACAAAGCTTCCGCAAATGCTTATCTCGAAACTGCCGATAAGTGGGTCGAGAATATTGAACGGTGGACTGTCACCGGAAGCGGTCACACCGCTCGCGGCTACTATCTGCGCATCACTGAAAACGAAGACCCGAACGACGGCGCAAAAATGGAGATCAACAGCAGCAGTCTCAAGGCTGATGAACGGAAAATCGTCGACGCGAGCTTTCTTGAGTTGGTCCGCCTCGGAGTTAAAGCGCCAACGGATGAAACGATCGTCGAAACACTGAAACTTATCGACCAATTAATAAAAGTTGAGACACCGGTAGGCGAAGCCTTCTATCGATACAATCACGATGCCTACGGCGAGACACCGGACGGCGGCAATTACGACGGGCGGAATGGTGTCGGACGTCTATGGACGCTGCTGACAGGCGAACGCGGCGAGTATGAGATCGCGGCAGGCGACCTCGCGAGCGCACGCAAACGCCTCGACACGATGGCAGGATTCGCGAATGACGGGCTGATGATTCCGGAACAGGTGTGGGATTTGAAGAGAGCGCCTAACGCTTCGTTTCGGTTTGGGGCGGGGACGGGTTCGGCAACACCGTTGGCGTGGTCGATGGCCCAGTTTATTCGACTCGCGATGAATATTGAGAATGGAAGGAATTTGGAGACACCGAAAGTCGTGTGGCAACGGTATGGGCAACGCGGATAACACGGATAACAAACTGATATTCGCCGCCGATCTTGGTGGGACGCACCTCCGTGCCGCGACGGTCGATCAGCAGGGCTATATTCACTCCCGGTTCAAGCAGAACACGCCACAGGTCAAAGACGCGAATGCGATTGTAGATGCAATCGTCGACGCTGTTCACGAATTTCAGAAGCAGGATGGTGTTGAGATCTCTGCTGTGTCGCTGGTTGTGCCTGGGACTGTGAAGGTTGAGGAAGGCGCAGTTGTGACGGCGCCCAATCTTCCGTGTCTCGATGGTTTTCGACTCAGCGCTGCTTTAAGCGGGCAGCTCGGGTTGCCGGCGTTTCTCGAAAACGATGCGAACGCGGCGGCGGTGGGTGAGATGTGGCAGGGCGCGGCGGTCGGTTGCAAGACGATCATCTGCGTGACGCTTGGGACCGGCGTTGGCGGCGGAATAATTCTCGATGGTAAGTTGTGGCGTGGAGTGGACGGCGCAGCGGCGGAGATCGGGCACATGTGCGTCGATCCTTTTGGTGGCGTTGCGTGTACGTGTGGGAGTCGCGGCTGTCTGGAAGTGTTCGCGTCGGCGACGGCGATCGTGCGCATGACGCGTGAGGCGAGCCCGCGTTATCCCGATTCTGTGTTGCAGGGAAGAGACGATCGGACGGCGGAGATGATCTTTGAAGCCGGTAAACAGGGTGACGAACTGGCGCTCGAGATCTTTCGACGCATGGGCGTTTATCTCGGGATCGGGTTGGCCAATTTAATCAACATCCTGAATCCGGAGTTGATCGTGATTGGCGGCGGCGTGGTGAATGGTTGGGACTTGTTCGAGAAGCACATGCACCTGCAGGTCGAGGAGCGCGCTTTTCCACTGCTCACCTCACGCCTGAAGATCGTGCGTGCGAAATGTGGCGACGATGCGGGCCTGCTCGGCGCGGCTCGCTTGGCTTTCAAGGAGTGACTTAACCACAAAGTCACAAAGACACTAAAAAGATGAAATATTTTAAATTACAAACTTTGTGCCTTCGTGCCTTGGTGGTTGGTCTCTTCTGCGCCGTTACTTGTTCGGCGCAGGACATCACCACGCTGGAGAAGATCGGTCCTGTTGTTAGTCTCAGCAAGACCGAAAAGAGCGTCACGCTCAATTGCCAGGACAACTCCCAGGTCCAGCTGACCGTTCTCGCCCCGGATCTGATCCGCGTTAGGGCTGCGTTTACCAAATCGATACCAACACGCGATCACTCTTGGGCGATCGCAAAAACCGACTGGTCCACGCCGCGCTGGAACCTGAAAGAAGCATCAGATCTGATCACAATCACGACCGACGAACTCGAAGTCGCTATCCGTCGTTCGCCACTACTAATTGAGTTTCGCGACGCCCGCACTCATCAACTACTCAACGCCGACGAACGCCCGATGTCCTACGATGCCAAAGGACGTCTCACTAGCTTATTGTTCGATCCGAAGGCGGGCATGTTTGTCGCCGCGTCGAAGAGGCTCGGCTTCGACGAACACTTCTACGGTCTCGGCGAAAAAGCCGCGCGTCTCGACAAGCGTCGCCTCTCATTCATCAACTGGAATTCCGACACGCCCGGTTACATCGAAGGCAAAGATCCGATCTACCAAACCATCCCGTTCTACATCGGCCTGCAACGCGGCGTCGCCTACGGCATTTTCTTTGACAACAGCTATCGCAGCTATTTTAACTTCGGCCGCACTTCACAAGAGCGCGCATGGTTTGGCGCTGAAGGCGGCGAGATGAATTACTACTTCTTCTACGGCCCATCGATCAAAAAGATCCTCGGCCGTTACGCCGATCTCACCGGCCACATGCAGCTACCGCCAATGTGGGCGCTCGGCAATCAGCAAAGCCGCTGGAGCTACTACCCCGACACGATGGTTGAAGAAGTCGTGAATGAGTATCGCAAGCGAGATCTGCCGCTGGACGTGATGTATCTCGACATCGATTACATGAACGGCTACCGCGTCTTCACTTTCGACAAGGAACGATTTCCGGCTCCGAAAGCGCTCACCGAAAAACTCGGCCGGCAGGGAGTGAAGATCGTCACTATCGTTGATCCCGGCGTAAAGCATCCGACAGACAAGAATGAACGTTATCACGCATTCGATCAGGGCTTTGAAAAGAACTTCTTCCAACGCCGTCGCAATGGAGACCTGTTTGTGCCGCGCGTGTGGCCCGGCGACAGTGTTTTCGTCGACTTCACTCTGCCGGAAGCGCGACGCTGGTGGGGCGACCTGCATCGCGCTTACGTCGACAACGGCATCGCCGGGATCTGGAACGACATGAACGAGCCTTCCGACTTCGTCGACCAGACCGGCAAGAACCAGTTGGACGTGGTGAGTTACGACGAAGGAGAAAAGACCACACACGCCAAGAACCGGAACACGTTTGCGCTGCTGATGGCCCGCGCGACTTACGAAGGACTCGAGCGACTACAACCCGATCGCCGTCCCTACGTCATCACGCGCGCTGCTTACGCCGGCATCCAGCGTTACTCGACTATGTGGACCGGCGACACGAATAGCACCTGGGACGCTCTGGCGCTGAACATCCCGATGTTTACCTCGTTGGGTTTATCAGGCGAGCCTTTTGTCGGCAGTGATATTGGCGGTTTCATTGGCCGCGGCAATGGCGAGCTGCTGGTGCGTTCTTATCAAGTGGGTTTCCTGGCGCCGTTCTGTCGCAACCACAAAGAGAATGATGGCTACGATCAGGAGCCCTGGCGTTTCGGCAAGCACTACGAAGACATCATTCGCAAGTATTTGAAACTCAGGTACGAGCTGTTGCCGTATCTTTACACTGCTTTAGAAGAAGCACACCGCACGGGCGTCCCTCCGTTTCGACCGTTGCTGCTCAACTACCAGGACGATCCGAGCACTTACAACCTCGACGATCAATTCATGGTGGGCGACGATCTCCTCGTCGCGCCGATCCTGAAGCCGGACGTAACAAGACGTTTGGTCTACTTGCCCGAAGGTCCCTGGTACGATTACTGGACAAATAAAAAATATATAGGCGGGACGGCGATCAGTGTCGAAGCTCCTCTCGACGTCGTGCCGATGTTCGTGCGTGGTGGCGCGATCATTCCGAGTGGTCCGGCGCTCAACTACATCGGTGAAAAGCCGGTCGATCCGATCACGTTTGCTATTTATCCTGACAATAATGGTTTGGCGTCGACGAGTCTTTATGAAGACGACGGACTGAGTCCGGCTTACAAAAGAGGCGCCTTTCGCAGAACCGCGGTTAGCGCGCGACGTGGGCTACGTGGGATCGTGGTCTCAGTGGCGGCGCCGCAGGGAAGTTATAACCCGGGGCCACGGAAGTTTAGTTTTGTTATGAAAGCCGATGACCGCAGGTTCAAAGAGGTCACGATTGCCGATGACGGCCAAGCACGTGAAGTCGAGATTAGGGAGCACTGACTGTACCCTCTGTACACCACAACATTGTCCCGATGACTGATTGTTACAAACACGTGGTAGGCTGGTGACATTATTGAGACACATGGCATATATCTTCTGGCAAATTTCTCCTAATAAGCTGTGACAAAAGGCCCCCAGTTGTTTGTGCGGCAAACATTCTCTTTTTCTAAGGGAACGAAGTATGACTCGATCAAGGGTTTTGACTGGCATTATCAGTGCTGTGTTTTGCTTGACGCTGGTTTCAACTGCCCGGGCCGACCGGGCTCACGGTAACTTAGCGCTTGAAAAGCTTATCTTCGCCGAAAGACACAACCTGACCGACTTTGATATTCAAAGCGTCCTGGACACGGACTACGAGTACGTAGGGCATTTTGAAGGCAATAATGGAAAGCATCTCGGCTTCGGCAAGTTGACGAATATCGACATTCAAAGGGTCGCGGACACGGCATATCTGTTCGCCGCGAATTTTGAAAACAATAATGGGAAACATGTTGGATTTAGCACAGCGATCCATCAGGGACCAAGACTCGGGATAGTGAGACCCTCGGCTCCGACGGTTTCGGAAAATCCGGAACCCACCGCGATGGTGTTGCTTGGTACCGGTCTGGCAGCGGCGGCTGCGTTGGCGCGAAAAGTTAACCGCAAACGTCGTACTGAAGTTTGATTCAACCCACGCCACGGATTTTCACGGTGAAGGCGGATTAAGATCCGTTTTCTCCGTGAAAACCCGTGTTTGCGCATTGCCTCGAGCTGTCCTGCCGTAGTTCAAATTACCCGCCTGAAACGTCTGTTCCAAATCGGCATATACAAATGAAGGACAGGGTCGACGGGATGATGACCGTCCCATCCATCAGGCTTGTCATTTTTCGAGTCTGTATGTAATCCTGACGCCGATGTCCATCGATCTCCCCGATCCAGAGCGGCAAAGAACGAAATGGGAATTGAATCAGGAGTCTTTCGAAGCGCTACTGCGATGGTTGAATTCCGACCGTGAGCAGGCTGGCAAGCGATACGAAGACATTCGCGGGCGCCTGATTAAGATCTTTAGTGCTCGCGGTTGCGCGGAGCCTGATCTTTTAGCGGACGAGACCATCAACCGCGTAGCAAAACGCGTCGAGGAGATCTCGCAAACTTATGAAGGCGATCCGGCGCTGTACTTTTATGGCGTGGCCAACAAGATTCACATGGAACAGTTGAGAAAACAGAGACCGATCGAGATACCGCCGCCGCCGGTGCCGGCTTTGGATGATTACGAAGAAGAATACGTCTGTCTTGAAAGTTGTATCGGGCATCTGCCGGCGCGCAGCCGCGATCTGGTGCTTCAGTATTATGAACACGAACAGCAGGACAAGATCGCGCAACATCAACATCTGGCTGATCGGCTCGGCATTGGGCTGAATGCTTTGCGGATCAGGGCGCACCGCGCGCGACAAGTGTTGCGCAAGTGCATTATCAAGTGTCTGGAAAAGAAATCAGTTCAGACTTCAAATGCTAGTTAACGAGAAAGCACTGGGAGAGCTCAGGCTGTGGTTGCTTGGTCTATTGCCCGAGCAGGAGAGTCGTTCATTCGAAGAGCGACTGATAACCGATTCCGAACTTTATGAAGAACTGTTCATCGTGGAGGAGGAGTTGACTGACGACTACATCGGTGGCCGGCTCAGTGCTGACGAGCGTAAGGCGTTTGAGTCGTATTTCATGAACTCGCCTGAGAGACAGGAACAGTTTCGGATTGCGAATGCGTTGAGGGTTTACATTGGCGACGCGAAGGTAACGGAGCCGGTAACGGATGTGAAGCGTCGTTGGCCGTTTGCGGCGATGTCGCTGGCCGCGGCAGCAGTTGTGATTGCTGCTCTGGTTTGGATTTGGCCAGGTAGTACCGGGAAGTCATATAACGTTGTGCTCACGCCGGGAGGACCGACGCGCGAAGGTGGAATTGCGCAGCAGCAGATAACGATTCCTCCCGACACAGACACTCTCGATCTCGATCTAAAACTCACACGCAATGACTTTCAGAAGTATCGCGCGACTCTCCTCAACTCAGACGGCGGTACGATTCAGATAACTGACAACCTCACCGGCCCAACTCTTCGCTTCTCTGTCAAAACGCAACAAACGCCGCCCGGTGAATATCGATTAAAAGTCGACGGCATAAACGCCGACGGAACCTCCGAGAGCGCCGACAGCTACCGCTTCATAGTTACATCACGTTAGCGTGGATGTGGCGCCGAGCCCGCGAAGCGGGCGGCAGAATAAAGCCTGGGGCGCAAGCCCCAGGTACGGTTCCAACATTAAACGCGCCCGAGCCCGCGAAGCGGGCGACAGCGCTGCCGCCCGCGCGGGCTCTGCATCGCATTCACCTAGCTTCCTCGGCTTCGCGGGCTTAATGCCAGGACGGAGAAAAGGCGTTGCGGGCGAGGAGGTGTGCGTTGGAGCCGTTAATTTTTGAGATCCAAAGATCGATCTGGCGGTTGTCATCCAATGTCTTCGATCGCTCAAAGACGATCCACTGTCCATCCGGTGAGATGCTGAAGGCGCCTGTGAATTCGTTTTGCAGTTGCGTGACCTGCGTCACTTTCCTCGTGGCGAAGTCGTAGCGAAAGATATTCGCCGAGTCTCTCATCAGCGTCTGATTCGAGAACAGAAACCCTGAGCTATCCGGAAGCCAGCGCAAATCAAAGAGCAGTTGATACTCGATGTTCGAATAGTCGGTGAGTTTCTCGCCTGGGTGCTTCCCGCCTTCCGCGATACGAAAGATGCTCGAAGCGCCTGAGTTGTTTTCGGTGTAGAGAAGTTGATTCGCAGTACCGGCAGTCGGGCCCCAATCCCACACACAGACACCCAACGGATGCTTGCCGCTGAAGAGCGGATTGTAAACGTACTCACCGGGAGTCGGATTAACCGGCACACTGTTCAGCGTGCAGGCACCGGAACGATAACTGACGCGCGAGCCATCCTGTCGCCACACCGGTCGATACGCGCCGAAGTATTCAATGCCATCACCCGTGATCGTGAACAACGGCGATTTGATCGTCGCTCCGGCCCGCACATCGACGCCGGGAATAAACCAACGATAATTACCCCAAATTGCGACGACCGACTGCGCAGTGTTACCAAAGTCCGCGACCTGGTTGAAAACTACAGTCTTTGTCGTTCCCGGTGGAAGCGTGATCTGTTGCGGCTCAGCTGCGCCAGCAACATAGACGATGAACACACCAGCACTCGCCTGCGACTGTTTCCATACCGGCTGATCGTTGCGGAACGTGACGCTGACATTACCTTTCGGAAAGCGCTCAAAGTCCGACATCTGCGGCGCATTCGTCAGTTTGCGCAACCCCGAACCATCCGGACGTATCGTATAAATGTCTGCGTCGTACAACGATGCGACAGCCGCGTGCCTGCTCGAGAAGGCGATCTCTTTGCCGTCCGGACGCCACGCAAGCGAGTCGATGCCGAGAGCTTTCTTCAGGTCAGGATGCGTCCAGATCTTTCTGTCGTTCGCGCCGTCAGCATCGATGAGACGAATCTCAGTGCCGTCGTGAACGTACGCGATCGTTCCTGCAGTTTGAGCATTGGCGACCACACAAATCGCCATCAGAACGAGAAGTGCCTTTATCATGCTTGTTGCCTCCACTAACTAACGCAGAAATCCGCTACAAAACGGCTCAAATAAATTTCAGCCACAAAAGGCACAAAAAGCACAAAATGTTTTTGAAAATGGATAACGCCCTTATCAAATTCTCTTTTGTGCTTTTTATGCCTTTTTGTGGCTAAATATTCCGGCTAATGGGCGTCACGGAATTACTCGTTGCCTGGGGCGAAGGCGATAAGGCGGCACTTGATGATCTCATGCCCGTCGTGTACGACGAGCTTCGTCGACTCGCGCAGAACTACCTGAGCCGCGAGCGACCCGGCCATACTTTGCAAACGACCGCGCTTGTCCATGAGGCCTATTTGCGCCTGATCGATCAAAAATCAGTAAACTGGCAGAACCGCGCGCAATTCTTTGGCATCGCGGCGCAGATGATGAGACGAATTCTCATCAACCACGCGAAAGATCGAAACGCAAAGAAGCGCCAGGGCTACGCGAAGAAAGTCTCTCTCGACGACGCCATCAGCTTCTTCGAAAAACGCGAGCTCGATCTTATGGCGCTCGACGAAGCACTAAACGATCTCGCGGCTCTCGATCCACAACAGATTCAAATCGTCGAGTTACGATTCTTTGGTGGACTAACAATCGAAGAAGTCTCGGAAGTCCTCGGCATCTCGCCCGCTACCACCAAGCGCGAATGGGACTCGGCGAAATTGTGGCTGCGGCGACAGCTCAACAGCGGGAGGTAAAATCAGCATCACTCCTGAACGTTGGCAACAAGTGAAGAAGGTGCTCTCCGGAGCGCTTGAACTGGACACTGAGCGACAGCGACAGTTTCTCGATAACTCCTGCGCTGACGATGCGGATCTGCGCGCCGAGGTCGACATGTTACTGGCCCATCAAGTGGACACAGGCAGCGACGTGATGGAGGAGTGCGCAGCCGGTGCCGCTCGACTGCGATTCGACGCCGCCGCAGCGACGACGATTGGAACTCGTATCGGCGCGTATAAAGTCGTGCGTGAGATCGGTCACGGCGGCATGGGCACCGTCTATCTCGCCGAGCGCGACGACGAACACTACCACCAGCAAGTCGCAATCAAGCTGATCAACCCCGGTCTCGGCGGTGAAATCATTCGCCGTCGCTTCCGAAACGAGATGCAGATCCTCGCCGATCTGAACCACCCGAACATCGCGCGACTGTTCGACGGCGGTGAGACTGCCGGCGGCGTTCCGTATCTCGTGATGGAATACGTCGACGGCATTCCGATCAACGTTTATTGCAACGAGCACAACCTCTCAACCGAGCAACGGCTAAAAATTTTTTGCACGGTCCGCGACGCCGTGCAGTACGCACATCAGCACCTCGTCATCCATCGCGATATCAAGCCCGGCAACATTCTCGTTACTGGGGAAGGCTTACCTAAACTCGTCGACTTCGGTATCGCGAAACTCCTGGACGGAACTGCTGATGCGGGCGCGACGGCCCTGCAGTTCATGACTCCCGAGTACGCGAGTCCCGAGCAAGTGCGCGGCGCACCGGTAACAACCGCAACCGACGTTTATTCATTGGGCGTGGTGCTTTACGAACTGCTGAGCGGGCGGCTCCCGTATCGTTTCAAGAGTCGCGTGCCGCACGAAGTTGCGCAGACAATCTGCGAACAGACGCCGGAACGACCTAGCACGGCGAGAAACAAGCGACTGCACGCGGATCTCGACAACATCGTGTTAATGGCGATGCGTAAAGAACCCGCGCGCAGGTACGGCACGGCGCAGCAGTTTGCGGAAGATATTCAGCGTCACCTTGACGGTCGCCCGGTGCGAGCACGTCACGATACGTTTTCATATCGCGCGGGCAAGTTTATTTGGCGGCAGAAAGTTGCTGCCGGCGCCGCCGCTCTGATCGCGATCACGCTCATTGCCGGCATTATCGCAACGGCGTGGCAAGCGCGAGTCGCTCGTGCGGAGCGAGCGCGCTCCGAAAGACGTTTCAACGAAGTAAGACAACTGGCGAATTCGTTCGTGTTTGAAGTACACGACGCAGTCGCAAATTTGCCTGGTTCAACCACTGCCCGCTCGTTGATCGTGAAGCGAGGACTGAACTATCTCGACAGTCTCTCGCGGGACGCGGGCGGTGATCGCGGACTGCAACGCGAGTTGGCGGCGGCTTACGAAAAACTCGGCACGGTGCAATACACACCTACAGTTGCGCACCTTGGCGATCTCACGGGTGCACTCGAAAGTCATCGCAAGGCGGCGGCGTTGCGCGAGGCGCTGGTCGCATCCGATCCGTCGAATCTCGATTATCGTCGCGAGCTTTTGGACAGCTACTGGTATATCGCGACGCTGCTTGGCGTGCAGGGTGATAGCACGCGCGAGCTCGAAATGATTCGCGAACAGTTGCCGGTGCGCCGGGATCTCGCGGAAGCAGAGAAGAACAAATTTCTCGATCGATACAATCTCGCTGCTACTTACGTTTACATCGGCAGGCTTCTGATGGAGATGGGCGACGTCCAGGGCGCACTCGACAATCAGAAAGAGGCTTTGACGATACGCGAGGCGATCGCTGCCGAGGATCCCAATACCGCTCGCGCGCGACGAGCCCTCACGATCTCCTACGAGTATCTCGGTCTCGCAACCGATGCGGCAGGCGACACAAAAGGCGCGCTCGAATTACAGCGCCGAGGCCTGGAGATGCGCGAATCACTCGTCGCAGCCGACCCGCT
>Ga0070689_100002000_pt1 | contig 13208 bp, 10 predicted proteins | sample KBSS23HmetaG_FD_64669 | JGI IMG/M metagenome (GOLD analysis project Ga0070689, IMG submission 64669) | Switchgrass rhizosphere microbial communities from Kellogg Biological Station, Michigan, USA - KBS S2-3H metaG | ecosystem: Host-associated > Plants > Roots > Rhizosphere ...
CTACGAGCGCCTGCCGATGCTGGAAATCGTCTTCGACCGGCTGGTCCGGTTGATGACGACAAGCCTGCGCAACTTCACCTCGGACAACGTCGAAGTGTCGCTCGACCGCATCACCTCGGTGCGCTTTGGCGACTACCTCAATTCGATCCCGCTGCCGGCGATTCTCGCGGTGTTCAAGGCCGAGGAGTGGGACAATTTCGGATTGATGACGGTCAATTCCGGCTTGATCTATTCGATCATCGACGTGCTGCTCGGCGGCCGCCGCGGCCAGACCGCAGTCCGGGTCGAGGGCCGTCCCTACACAACGATCGAATCCAACCTCGTCAAGCGCATGATCGAGGTGGTGCTGGCCGACGCCGAGCTGGCCTTCAAGCCGCTCTCGCCGGTGAAATTCAACATCGACCGGATGGAGACCAATCCGCGCTTCGCCGCGATCTCGCGTCCGGCCAACGCCGCGATCCTGGTGCGGCTTCGCATCGACATGGAGGACCGTGGCGGCGAGCTCGAATTGCTGCTGCCCTACGCGACGATCGAGCCGATCCGCGAAGTTTTGCTGCAGATGTTCATGGGCGAGAAGTTTGGCCGCGACCCGATCTGGGAGGGCCATCTCGCCACCGAAATCGGTCAAGCCGAGATCGCGGTTGATGCGGTGCTCTACGAGGCCAAGCTTCCCCTCAAGCAGGTGATGAACCTCCAGGTCGGCGACACGCTGATGCTCGAGCTCAAGCCCGACGCCATGGTGCGCGTGCGCTGCGGCGACGTCACTTTGAGCGAGGGGCGCATGGGCCGGGTTGGCGACCGCGTCGCGGTGCGCGTCGCCAAGCCGCTGCGCAAGCCCCACACCACCTTCGCCATGTTCGAGAAAGCCGACGAAACCAGCACAAGGATGGAGACGCAGTGATCAACATCCTGCCGCTGACGATCGAGAGCCTGGTCGCAATCCTTTTGCTGCTGACGATCCTTTATTGCATCCGGCTTAATGAGCAGCTCAAGCGGCTCAAGGCCGACGGTAGCTCGATGCAGCAGACCATCGCCGAGCTGATCACGGCAACCGAATCCGCCGAGCGCGCCATCGCCGGGCTCAAGGCCACGGTGCAAGAGGCCGACGAGACGCTGGGTGAACGCCTCAAGGCCGCTGAGCGTTACACGGTTGAAATGCGAAACAATGCCGTTGCCGGCGCCGAAGTGCTCAACCGGCTATCGAAAATCGCGGGCGCGCGGCTGATGGGGACCGAGCCCGAGGACGAGCCACCGAAGATCGTCGAACCCAAGACCATCGTCGCGGCGGCGCAGGCCTTCGCCGACCGGGCGCGGGCGCGCGTCAAAGGGCTTGCGGCATGAGCCGGCTGTTGCGCGATTTCCGGCTGCTGCCGCTTGTGCTGCTCGCGATCGGCTGCCTGTTTGCGCTCAAGACCTTCGGCCTGTTCGCCGAGGGCGGCTACACGCTGGGCCAGCGCCTGGGCGGCGGCAATACGCTGGTGGTGACCACCGTTCCCACGGCGCCGGTGGTGGAATTGCGTTCGCCCGCGGTGACGATGGAGATCGCCGGCGTGCGGCCGCAAAGGTCCTGGATGCAGGAGGTGTTCAACTATCCCGGCGGCGATGTCACCGGATCGGTTCCCGCGCCCAAGCCCAAGGAGCCGGAGAAGCCAGAGCCGCCGGTCGAGCAGGCGCCCGAGAGCAAGGCGGTTGCCGGGACCGTGATCGCCCAGGATCAGCCGCGCCAGGCTTCGGCCGGCGAGCGCGCGCTGCTCGGACGCCTCCAGGAGCGCCGTCAGGAACTCGACTCGCGGGCGCGCGAGCTTGATCTCCGCGAAAGCCTGCTGAAGGCGGCGGAGAAGAAACTCGAAACCCAGAATGCGGCGGAGGAGGCGGGCGGCGGCGGGGGGGCCAAGACTGGGCCAATGGCCCAGCGCAAGGAAAAGGAAGAGGCCGACAACGCCCGCTTCAAGGGCGTCGTCACGATGTATGAGACCATGAAGCCCAAGGAGGCCGCCAAGATCTTCGATCGCCTCGACATCAGAGTGCTGCTCGATGTGGCGAGCCAGATCAAGCCACAGATCATGGCGGCGATCCTCGCGCAGATGTCGCCGGAGGCGGCGGAGCGGCTGACCATCGAACTCGCGGTAAAACCCGGCAGCGACCGCAACGTCAACCCCTCCAATCTGCCGAAAATCGACGGCCGGCCGGGTGGCACCTGAGGCGCCGCGGGCTCACGGTTAACGCTGCCTTAAACGCCCTGGGCTAGGGTTCAACGGTCGATCCAGGTTTGGTTCGGGCGCCGGCTGGGGCGTCCTTGTCAGCGTGTGTGCGTATGTTGAGTCCGAAGAGTGTTGTGCTCGCCGTCGTCGGCCTGCTGCTGACGGCGCTCATGCTTGCGCCGAACGCGGCGTTGGCCCAGGCGCAGGGCGTGCGCGGCGAAGCCAGTATCACCACGACCGGCGGCTATGGCCGCATCGTCATCCGCACCGCAGCCGATGTCGACTCGCAGGTCCGCATGACCAGCGGCATCCTCGTCATCCAATTCCGGCAGCCGGTGAATGTCGCGGTCGACCGGCTCGGCACCGGGGCCAGCGAATATATCGGTGCGGCGCGGCGCGATCCCGATGGCCGCGCGTTGCGGTTTGCGTTGACGCAAAAGGTCAAGGTCAGCTCGATGGTTGCGGGTGACCGGCTGTTTGTCGATCTTCTGCCCGAGAGCTGGAGCGGTGAGCCGCCGGGGCTGCCGCGCGAAGTGGTCGAGGAACTGGCCAAACGCGCCAACGAGGCCGACCGGGTGGCGCGGCAGAAGCTCGCGGCCGAGGAGCAGAAGAAAATTCCTCCTGTGCGGGTTCGGGTCGCGGCGCAGCCGACCTTCACGCGTTACATTTTCGAATTGCCTGAACTCACTGGCGTCACCGCCGAGCGCGGCAAGGACAAGCTGACTCTGACCTTTGCCAAGCCGTTGCGGTTCGATCTGTCTGACGCGAAACTGGTGGCGGCGAAGGCGGTGACCACGATCGACGCCGGCGGCAGCGGTAACAATCCGGAGGTGCAATTCAAGTTCTCGCAACAGGCCGATATCCGCACGTTTCGAGAGGATTCAAACTACGTCGTCGACGTCAGCCCGATCGACGCCAAGGCACCAGCCGCAGTTGTTGCGACCGGCCCGCTCGCCGGTGCTGCCACGCCGGAAGCGATCCTCGCCAAAGAGCCCAAGCCGTTAGAACCCAAGTCGTCAGAACCGAAGCCGTCAGAAGCGAAGCCGTCAGAATCCAAAGCGCCGGAATCCAAGGTCTCAGAACCTAGGATACCAGGCGTGGCGCCGACCACCGTGCCGCCCGCGGCCGCCATGCCCAAGGTCGCCGCAGACGAGGCCGAGCTGCCGGCACTCGCGGCGAAAGAGCCCGAGGCGCCGGCTCGCCCCGCCAAGCTCGATCCCCGGCGTCCGGTCATCGCTGAACTCCGGCGGCAGGGCGACAATCTGCGGCTGTTCTTTCCGTTCTCTGTGCCGACGCCCGCGGCGGTGTTTCAGCGCGCCGATGCGCTGTGGCTGGTGTTTGACACCCAGGCCGTGCTCGACGTCGGCGTGCTCGGCAACGACCAGAGCAAGACCATCCGCAGTGCCGCCGTAGCGCGCGAAGACGACGCCCAGGTGGTGCGGCTCAAGCTCGAACGGCCGCGGCTTGTCAGCGTTGAGCCGCAGGATTCCGGCTGGCTCATCACGATCGGCGACGCGACGGCGGGCGGGACCAAGCCCCTCATCGTCGCTCGCAATATCGTCGGGCCCGGACGCACCAGCATTACCATCCCGTTCGACGAGCCGCAGAACGCGCATTGGCTTGACGACGCCGACGTTGGCGACAGGCTTCTGGTCGTCACCGGGCTTGGACCGACGCGCGGCCTGATCAAGGGCCAGGACTTCGTCGATTTCCGCGCCCTTGGGAGCACGCAAGGCATCGCCGTGCAGCCGTTTGCCGACGACATCAAAGCCGAGTTGTCGGCCGATAAGGTCATCCTGACGCGGCCCGGCGGCTTGACGCTGTCGGACGCCGCGGCGGCGCAGCAGGAAAAGGCCGCCCGCGCGGTGATCTTCGACACCAAGCGCTGGAATGACGACCGCCAGGCCGAATACGCACAGCGCCAGTTCGAATTGGTCCGCGCCGCGGCCGAGGCGCCGGTCACCGGGCGTACCGAGGCGCGACTTGATCTCGCGCGCTTCTATTTCTCGCGCCAGATGTACTCCGAGGCGAAGTCCGTGCTCGACACTGCCATCGCCGACGAGCGTCCCACCGCTGAAGATCCGTCGCCGATCGTTTTGCGCGCGGTCGCCAACATCATGCTGGGTCGCCTCGAAGCAGCGCAAAAAGATCTCGTCAATCCGGCCGTCGGCAATCAGAACGATGCGCCGCTGTGGCGCGCGTTCGCCTTGGCCCGTCAGGCCAAATGGCCGGCGGCGGTCGACGCCTTCCGCAACGTCGACGGCGCGCTCGGCGCACTGCCCCTCGAATTGCAGCGGATCGCTCTGAAGGAGGCGATGCGCGCCGCGATCGAGGTCGGAGATTTTACCAGCGCGGTGCGACGGCTCAACGATTTCAAGATTATCGGCCAGTCGCCCGACGTCGAGCCCGCGGTGTCGGTGCTGACCGGGCGCCTTGCCGAGGCTGTTGGCCGCAGCCACGATGCGCTCGCCGCCTATCGCTTCGCCGCGGCATCCAGCGACCGGCCGGCGGCGGCGCAGGGCCGGCTTCGTGAGATCGCGCTCCGCTATTCGCTCGGCGAGACCAAGAAGGCCGATTACGTCGGCGAACTGGAGAACCTCACCACCGCCTGGCGCGGCGACGAGACCGAGGTCGAGGCGCTGCAGACTTTGGCGCGCCTTTACACCGAGCAGGACAATTACCGCGAGGCGTTCCATGTCATGCGTGTGGCGCTGACCGCGTATCCAAACTCGCCGCTCACGCGCAATATCCAGAGCGAAGCCGCCAAGACCTTCGACGCGCTTTTCCTGGCCGGCAAGGGTGACGCGCTGCCGGCGATCGATGCGCTCGGCCTGTTCTACGATTTCCGCGATCTCACTCCGATCGGCCGGCGCGGCGACGAGATGATCCGCCGGCTCGCAGACCGGCTGGTGTCGGTCGATCTGCTCGATCAGGGTGCCGAACTTTTGCAATACCAGGTCGACAACCGCTTGCAGGGCGCAGCGCGCGCCCAGGTGGCGACGCGGCTTGCGGTGATCTATCTAATGAACCAGAAGCCGGCTAGGGCCCAGGCGGTGCTTCGCGCCACCCGCACTGCCGATCTCTCCAACGAAATCCGCGTGCCGCGGCTGATGATCGAGGCTCGCGCGCTTTCCGATCTCGGCCGACACGATTTCGCGCTCGAAGTAATCTCTGGCCTCGAAGGCCGCGAGTCGCTGCGACTGCGCTCGGACATTTATTGGGCCTCGCGCAACTGGCAGAAAGCGGCCGAGCACATCGAACTGCTCTACGGTGATCGCTGGAAGAGCTTTGAGCCGCTCAGCGATGTGGAGCGCGCCGACATGTTGCGCGTCGGCGTCGGCTATGCGTTGGCCGAGGATAAGCTCGGCGCCGCGCGGCTGCGCGACAAGTATGCAGCCAAGATGGCTGAAGGACCGGACGGCCGCGCCTTCGATGTGGTCACCGGCGGGCTCGGCTCGAGCAGCCCGGAGTTCCGCGAGGTGGCGCGGCTCGTGGCGGCGAGCGATACGCTGTCGGGCTTCCTCCGCGACCTCAAGGCGCGCTATCCGGAGATGCACGGCGTATTACCGGAGGTGGCGGGACCGGGCGCCAACGCGCCGAAGGTGAAGGCCGATCCCGAACCGACCGGCTCGATCAGGCAGAAGGCACCGCGGCGGGTGTCGGCGCGCTAAGCGTTATCCGCCGCCGTAGCTCTGCACCAGCGAGCCGGCGACCAGGCTCCAGCCATCCACCAGCACGAAGAAGATCAGCTTGAACGGCAGCGACACCACCACCGGCGGCAGCATCATCATGCCCATCGACATCAGCACCGACGCCACCACGAGATCGATGATGAGGAACGGCAGGAACAACAGGAAGCCGATCTCGAAGGCGCGCTTTAATTCGGAGATCATGAAGGCCGGGATGAGAATCCGCAGCGAAACTCCTTCGGGCGTCGCCGGCACCGGCTCCTTGGCGAGATCGTTGAAGAGCTTCAGGTCCTTGTCGCGGACGTTTTTGAGCATGAACTCCTTGAACGGCCCTGATGAGCGCTCGAAGGCCTGCTCGGCGGTGATCTCGTTGGCGATCATCGGCTTGACCCCGACGTCATAGGCGCGCTGAAACGCCGGCCCCATCACGAAAGCGGTGAGGAACAGCGCCAGCGACACAATCACGGCGTTGGGCGGCGCGGTCGCGGTGCCGAGCGCGGTGCGCAGCAGCGACAGCACCACCACGATCCGCGTGAACGAGGTCATCATCACCAGGATCGACGGCGCGAGTGACAGCACCGTGAGCAGCGCGATCAATTGGATCACGCGCTCGGTGAGGCCGCTGCCCTGGCCGAAATTGACGCTGATGTCTTGGGCGTGCGCGGGATTGGACAGTAGAAGCGCTATCGCCACCCCCGTCGTGAGACGGACGCAGGCGGCGAACCCGCGTGACCTCAAGTCTTTCCTGGTCTGCTCAAAAGACTCGCCATCTCTTGTTCGAGATTACCCTGTGACCTGGGCGGGGCGCCGCGCGGCTGCACGGCAGCCTTCGGTGTGCCCGCCTTAACGTCGACAGTGGCCGTGACTCGCGCCGTTTCGGCAACCACCTTCTGCGCCGTGGGGCGCCGGAGCGCCGCTTCGAGGCGCTGGGCCATTTCGGCGAGGCTTTGGTCGGCAGCTGGACTTGGCTGCGCCGTGCCGGCGGCGCCGATAGGCTGCGTGGCGGCGACACGCGGCGCCGGCTGGATCTGGCTGGGTTGGATTTGGGTGGGCTGCATTTGGACTGGCCGGGCGACGGCCGGCTCGCTCGGGCGCGCGAGTTCCTCGGCAAGACCGGCGAGCGTGTCGGCGGGACGCACCGGGCGAACCTCGGGAACCGGCGACGGCATGACCATCGGCTCGGCGGGCGGTGTCTGCCAGGCCTCGTCGGAGGGCAGGCGTTGTGCCCGCACCGGCTGTTGGATCGACGCCGCGGCGGGTGCCGGCTCAGGCTGCAATGGCCACGGTGTTGGTTCGGGCATTGGGACGGGGCGCGGCATCTCGGGAGCGCCGTTTCGCACCGGTGGCGCATCGCGAGTGGCGACGGCTACGCCGCGCACGATATTGGTTTCGACCACAACGTCGCTCGGACCGCCGATCATCAAGAGATGTTCGACGTTATCGCGGCGGATGATGACGAGCTTGCGACGGCCGTCGACGGCCGCGGAGTCGATCACGGCGAGGCGCGGCTGACGCCCACGCGCTGCAGCATCGACCCGCGTCGAGCCGAATCGACGCACCAGCCAAGCCGCTGCGCCGATCAGCAGCAGAACGAAGGCAAATGCGATGACGAAATTCACCGGAGTTGGTAGCTCCACGCCGAAGAGGCTGCTCATTGGTGATCCCCTGGCGCGCCTGGCGCCCACGGGCCGGCTGACGTCATCCAAATCGTTAACGCCGCCGGCAATAATTGCCGTCGAGAACATTAACAAAGAACTAACGCCAGAGGGCAGTTTCGAGCCTGCCGCCCCATTTATAACGATTCGTTTGGTAAACGGCCGTTTGATGGCAAACCGCGTGTTTTCGCGGATTTAACCGACCGTTAACCATACACCCGGCAAAGTCTGCCCAGTTGAACCGGATCGGACCGCGGCCTGGCGATTGGGCAGGCCAAGGTTCCGACGGTATCCGCGAGGGCTTAAAGCCGTGGCCATCACCGATCTGCCGCTGTTTTCCATGCTGCGCACCCGGATGCAATGGCATCAGGAGCGCCAGCGCCTGTTGGCCGAGAACGTGTCCAATTCCGACACGCAGGGCTACCGGCCGCGCGATTTGGCGCCGCTGCAATTCGACCGGACGATGCCGACCCTTGCATCGATCGGGCTCGATCGCACCGAGGCCGCCCACATCGCGTCGTCGAATGCCTCGTCGAGCCAGGCCTCGCGGTTCGGCGGCTACGACGCGCGCCCCACGGGCATCGCCGTGAACCTCGAAGACGAGATGATCAAGGTCGCCGCCAACCAGATGGACTACCAGGCCGCGACCACGCTCTACACCAAGAGCCTCGGGCTGATCAAAATCGCTATCGGGAAAAGGTGACGGCACATGGACTTTATGAAGTCGATCGCGATCGCGGCATCGGGACTGCGCGCACAGGCCGGGCGCATGCGTATCATCTCCGAGAATATCGCCAACGCGGATTCCACCGCGCAAACGTCGGGTGGCGAGCCGTACCGCCGCAAGATGGTGACCTTCACGAGCGAGATGGACCGCGCGCTTGATGCGCAGCTGGTGGGACTTGGCCGGGTCAAGGCCGATCCGTCAGAATTTCGGGTCAAGCATGAGCCGGGCCATCCGTCCGCCGATGCAAACGGAAATGTCAAATACCCCAACGTCAATTCGCTGGTCGAGATGACGGATCTGCGCGAGGCTCAGCGCTCCTACGAGGCCAACATCAATGTCATCGGCGCCTCGCGCCGGATGATCCAGCGCACGATCGAAATTCTCAAATCCTGATTTGGAGAGCGACGATGGCCACACCGAGCATTGCCGCCAACGCCTACGCCAGTCTCGCCAAGCTGACCGATCCGTCGGGCCTGACCAAGGGCACGGGCGAGGTATCCGGCGGGCCGAGCTTCGGTGCTCTGGTCAAGGACGCGATCAATTCGCTCAGCAAGTCGACGCACAATTCCGACCTGCAGACCCACGCCGCCGCCAACGGCAAGGCCAATATGGTCGACGTGGTCACAGCCGTGGCCGAATCCGAGGTCGCGATCGATACGCTCGTCTCGGTGCGCGACAAGGTGATCTCGGCCTACGAAGAGATCATGAAGATGCCGATCTGATCGGTGCAATCGCGGGGCGATGGATAAGGAATGTCATGACCGGCCCGGAAGTGCTCGATGTGGCGAAGGATGCGATCCTCACATTGGTGGTGGTGTCGAGCCCGCTGATGCTCGTCGGCCTCGCCGTCGGCGTCGCCATCTCGCTGTTTCAGGCGCTGACGCAGATCCAGGAAATGACCCTGGTGTTCGTGCCGAAAATTCTCGCAATTTTCGTCGCCATGCTGCTCGCGTTGCCGTTCATGGCCGACGCGTTGCAAGGCCACATGGCGCGGATTGCCGCCCGCATCATCGGCGGGTGACGCTGGCGCTAGAATCATACTCTTGGTAGTGCCCATTTGTTTCCGAAGTTCGTGTCCGAGTTGCTGCGAGGTTTTCACGAACTTCGGAAACGGGGCGCTAGCTCCGGCCAGAACCTAGGAGCCGGCGCATGCAGATCGACGTTTCGTTCCTGCCGGCGTTCGCCGCGGCATTCATGCTGAGCTTCGCGCGCATCGGCACCATGGTCATGCTGCTGCCGGGACTCGGCGAAATGACCGTGTCGCCGCGCGTGCGGCTCACCATCGCGCTGGTGCTTACCGCCGTCATCATGCCGCTGCACCGCAACGACTATCAGATCGATCTCCGCGCCTTCGGCCCGGTGCTGCTCACGCTTGGCCAGGAGCTTTTGATCGGCGTCGTCCTCGGCCTTCTGGCGCGGCTGACCATCGCCTCGTTGCAGATCGCCGGCTCCGTCGTCGCCCAGCAGATGGGATTGGGCTTCGTGACGGCGGTAGATCCGACCCAGGGCCAGCAGGGCATGATCGTCGGCAATTTTCTCGGCGTGCTCGGCGTCACGCTGATCTTTGCCACCGACATGCACCACATGGTGATCGCCGCGCTCAACGACAGCTATCTGCTGTTCAAGCCCGGCGAGGTTCCGCTGTTCGGCGATGTCGCCTCGGTCTTGACCAACACGGTGAGCGGCACATTCCGCATCGGCGTGCAATTGTCCGCGCCGTTCCTGCTGTTCGGTCTGCTGTTCAACCTTGGACTCGGCATCCTGTCGCGGCTGATGCCGCAGATGCAGGTGTTCTTCATCGGCATGCCGCTGTCGATCCTGGTCGGTTTCCTTATCCTACTGCTCGTACTTGGCGCCATGATGATGACGTTCCTGGATTATGTTGAAGGCGTGCTGCACCTCATGGCACCAAGCGTGTGAGGCGAGCGCACCGTGGCTGACGAACACGATTCAGATCGCTCAGAAGACCCAACACAAAAGCGGCTCGACGAGGCGCACCAACGCGGCGATGTCGTCAAGAGCCAGGAGGTCTCGACCTGGTTTGTGATCGGCGGCGGCGCGCTGATGCTGGCGGCGTTTTCCGGCTCGATGAGCAGCGGCCTGACCACGACGTTTCGCGGCTTTCTCGCCAACTCGTATCAAATCCCCGTCGATGGCCGGGGCCTCATTGCGCTGACGGCACGCGTTGAACGCGAAGTGCTGGCGGCGATCGCGCTGCCACTCGGCGTTCTGGTGCTGGCTGCGATCGCCGGCAATGTGATCCAGCACCGCCTGGTGTGGTCGGCCGATTCGCTCAAGCCGAAGTTTTCCAAGATTTCTCCATTGGCCGGACTCAAGCGACTGTTCTCGAGACAGGCAATTGCCAACTTCATCAAAGGTCTCATAAAGCTCGCAGTGCTCGGTTCGGTCATGGTGGCGCTGCTGTGGCCGCAACGCCACCGCCTCGAAAGCCTCGTTTCGACTGACATCCTCGGCACTTTGCTGCTCACTCGTTCGTTGTCACTCGACCTGCTGGCTGCCGTGGTTGCGATCCTGTTCCTGGTTGCCGCCGCCGACTACCTGTTCCAGTACCGGCAATGGTTCGAGCGCCAGAAGATGTCGCTCCGCGAGATGAAGGACGAGTTCAAGCAGACCGAAGGCGATCCGCAGGTGAAAGGCAAGATCCGCCAGTTGCGCCAGGCGCGGGCGCGCCGGCGCATGATGGCCGCGGTGCCGAAGGCGTCCGTCATCATCACCAACCCGACCCACTACGCCATCGCCCTGCAATACGACCGCGGCATGAATGCCCCGGTCTGCCTCGCCAAGGGCACCGATCTGGTGGCATTGAAAATCCGCGAGCTGGCAGCCACGCATTCCATCCCGATCGTGGAAAATCCGCCGCTCGCCCGCGCGCTGCATGCCACCGTCGAAATCGATGAGGAAATCCCGACCGAGCACTACAAGGCGGTGGCCGAAATCATCGGCTACGTCATGAAACTGCGCCGCGGCGCGGGCCAGGCGCGGACCTGACAGGGTAGGGTGGGCGATGCGTGAACTCTGGGGAGCCGCATGAGCGAAACCCTTGCGCACGAGGCCTCTGCTGGGGCACCAAGGCATTTCGTTGCGTCGTGCCCTCCATCCGACCTGAAACTGGTTATGGCCACGCAGGATTTGAGCGAAACATCCCGGGCGACCGTCATCGATCGCAGCCAGACAGGCGGGCGCGGCGGCAGCATCGGCATGGTGCTGCTGGTGGCAATTGCGCTGGTCGGCGCGGCGGTCGGCCTCCTGCTGGTCGGCCGCGGCAACGCCGGACCTTATATCCTGGGGCTGCTGGCCTTTCTCGCCATGGCTGGCGTGTTTTCGCTGTTTGCGCTGGCGACCGGCATCCTGCGCGTTGCCGGCAAGGACACCGGCGCGAGCCCGATGCTCAAGATGGTGGTCGACGACGCGGTCGACGGGCTCCTGGTCACCGACCCGCGCGGCCGCGTCATCTACGCCAACGCCGCCTATCTCAGCCTCGTCGAAGCCACCGACCCCAACGACGTGCGGCCGGTCGAGCGGGTGTTCATCGGCGATCCCGACGTGTCGGAGGCGGTCTATCGCCTGCTCAAGGCGGCGCGCGAAGGCCGCCGCGCCCAGGAAGAGGTGCGCGTCACCGGCCTCAAGAAGGTTGTGAGCTGGCTCCGGCTCCGCGTCCGCCCGCTCGGCGATGCGAAAGGCGGCAGCAAACTGACCCTGTGGACCGTCACCAACGTGACGCGCGACCGCGAGCGCCAGGAGAACATCTTCCAGGAGTTGCAGCACGCCATCGACTATCTCGATCACGCGCCGGCCGGCTTCTTCTCCGTCGATGCCAACGGCGACATCGGCTATCTCAACGCCACGCTGGCTTCGTGGCTCGACCACGATCTTGCCCAGGTCGGCTCCGGCGGGCTGAAGCTCGCCGACATTGTTTCCGGCAACGGCGCTTCGCTGATCACCACGCTGGCCGCGGCGCCGGGCGAAGTCAAAACCGAAGTGATGGACATCGACTTCAAGACCCGCGGCGGGCGCACCGTGCCGGTGCGGCTGTTTCACAAAGTCGCATTCGGCGCCGACGGCGTACCGGGCGCCTCGCGGACGCTGGTGCTCAACCGCGCCCGCGGCGAGACCGACGATCCGCAACGCACCGCCGAAGTCCGCTTCATGCGCTTCTTCCAGTCGACGCCGATGGCGATCGCCACCGTCGACAAAGCTGGAAAAATCTCGCGCACCAATGCACTGTTCGCTCGGATGTTCCCAGGGGCGCTGGGCGACGGCCGCTCGATCCTCGCCGCCGTGTCCGAGCGCGACCGCGAGCCCTTGGAAAGCGCGATCCGCCAGGCCGCCGCCGGACAAAGCGAGGTCGCGCCGGTCGACGCCGGCTTAAGCGGCAGCGGCGAGCGTTACGGCCGCTTCTACGTGTCGCCGGTCGAGGAGGAGGACCGCGACGCCGAGGCCGCGATCGTCTATGTGCTCGAGATCACCGGCCAGCGTTCGCTGGAGAACCAGGTCAACCAGCGGGCGCGGATGGAATCGGTCGGCCAGCTCGCCGGCGGCATTGCGCACGACTTCAACAATGTGCTGTCCGCCATCATGATGGCGACCGACTTCCTGCTCAACGCGCATAAACCGACCGATCCGTCCTTCCAGGACATCATGCAGATCAAGCAGAACGCCAACCGGGCCGCGAGCCTGGTTCGGCAACTGCTCGCCTTCTCGCGGCGCCAGACCTTGCGGCCGCAGGTGCTCGATCTCGGCGAACGGCTGGAAGATTTGCGGATCATGCTGAGCCGGCTGATCGGTGAGAAGGTCAAGCTCGAGGTCAAGCACGACCGCGATCTGTGGCCGGTCAAGGCCGACATTTCCCAGTTCGAGCAGGTCATCGTCAATCTCGCGGTCAATGCGCGCGACGCCATGCCGAACGGCGGCAAGC
>Ga0070689_100002001_pt1 | contig 13205 bp, 6 predicted proteins | sample KBSS23HmetaG_FD_64669 | JGI IMG/M metagenome (GOLD analysis project Ga0070689, IMG submission 64669) | Switchgrass rhizosphere microbial communities from Kellogg Biological Station, Michigan, USA - KBS S2-3H metaG | ecosystem: Host-associated > Plants > Roots > Rhizosphere ...
CCCTCGGCGCGGCTGCCGTCGGCGTTGAGTTTGAGAATGCCCAACCTATCACCCGGTTCGGATTCGGGGTTGAGGCCAACCTGCGCGTTGCTGACGAAGACCCGTCCGTAATACGGGCTGTTGGTATTCCGGTTCACGGCAATGCCAAGCGGTCGCAAAACGTAATTGCCGGCATTGGAGTCATCGCTGATTTGCGTCCACTCCCCGTGGCCGTTTGCGGCGGCGGTGATGTGGACGGTGTAAGAACCGAACGGCACCAGCTGCCCTTGCTCATTCTTGAGATCCCAGATCACCGAGTTCATCCCGCGTTGGGCCCCGGCACTTCCGGGCGCGTTCGTGAAAGCGCGGAGCACCGTCGCTTCGGAATGAATTTCCACGATGACCCCGGCATCAGCGGATTCATTGAGCCGGTAGTTGATGAGCACCTCATTGTCGCACGGCACGCAGAGAGTCGCGCTGTTGGTGGTGCCAGGCGTGACGCCCTGGAGGCGGATGTCCGTGGCATAAACATTGGCTTTGGCGGAGGAATCCCAACCAAAAACTAAGAGACACCCGGTCCCCAAAGCCAGGAGGCGGGTTGGAAAGGCTGCCGGCACGCCAGGGGATGCCTGGTGCGCGACCGAGTTGGAGGTGTTCATATTGGGAATGCCCCTGAAAACCAGACTATGAGCATGTGCCTGTGTACTTTGCGTTGCGATGCCGCGACTGTCAGGCAAAGAATAGAACTACGCGTGGGTTGGTCAAGCGAGTTGTCGGTCCGTTGCAAGAACGACGATAACCTTCCTCGAAAGTTTGTGTCGCTCTCCATGAACCGGGGGGTTTGGTGTCCACTCGGGCTCGAACAGGCTAACAACTAAAGCGTGGACACCAAACCGCACCCTTCGGTTCCTGCTCCGATGAATGCGCGAAAGCGAAAGGGGGCTTTCCATGAAACCGGAACTGGGAGCGCCGGTATCCTTGCCGGCATGTTGCGGTGGGTCCTGAAACTCGCCGGCAAGGTTGCCGGCGCTCCCAGTCATGCGCCCGGTTCATGTCCCAATGCGCGATTCTGGAATCGTGGAGGCTTTCTCGAGCTGCCAAGGTTCGCGACTCCAGAGCGAGCTTGACAGACTGAAAACGGCTTGTGGATTAGATCAGGGGGGGCAAGAGGTGTGTTGCCGGAGCCACATCCAATCCACGTCAAGACCCGAGCTGCCCCAGTGCGCTCCGCCACCCACCACGTTTTTGGCGTAAGGGGCGTTCAGGAGACCGGCGGTTGGGTCGCTGGTGCGGTATTTCCACTTTTTATATTCAGTGTGGCCGTCGGCGAACGAGAAGCAATTGCCGCCATCATGGTACTTGGCGGGGACGTCCGGATACCCTGGAGTCGCCAAATCGCATTGCAAATAACCGTCATTGAGGCTGTACATGGATTCGTCGCAAAAAACCCAGATGTTCGGCACACCAATACAGTTCAAATCAGTCACCTTGGTGAAAAGCCTCCAACCTTTGATCATATCAACCATGTTGCTCACCGAGTTTGGCGCCATGCGCCACAGGTCCCCAACCAGCGCCGGATTCATGGAAATGCTGCGGATGCGTTCGCCGTTGTCTGAGGGGATGTTATCGCCCGGGCACTTGTAAACCTGAACGTTGTTCACATAGGGACCGAGGCAGTTGGTCCGGTAAGCGTCCACGTTGATGTTCCAGGGCGAAGTACCCCAGCCTTCGGTGCCGGGACACCAGCCGACAGACTGCCCAAAAGACGAAGCGCCGACGGGCGCATTGGGAACCAAGAGATCGTTCCAATCGTTGTTGTACATAGCACAAGCAATAGTGATCTGGTGCTTGTTACTGAGGCAATGAGTGCGTTGGGCTTTTGCTTTGGCCTTGGATAGCGCGGGCAGGAGCATGGCCGCCAGGATGGCGATAATAGCGATAACCACGAGCAACTCAATCAGGGTAAACGCGGGGCGGCTCAGAACCCTTTCCTTATGGTCCAATCTCATATTTCCTTAACTTAACAGATTCATATCGGATTCATTGCGATCCTGCCAATCCTCGATCCTCAGAAATCGCAGCAATTAGCCAGCCAATGCCCGCCGCCTTACTCACAAAACTCAGTTATGCTTGAGCCGGAAGTACAACATGGTGTTGGTCTTGGGAACCGTGACCAGGAAGTTTGGATTTGCGCCGGAAAAGACCCCGGTCGTGTTATTCGTATAGGGGCCAGCCACTATTCCGGCGCTTTGCAACGTGAAGGAACTGGCGATATCGGTCGGATCAGTCGTCGTAAAGGACAACGCCACCGAGGATGAGAGGTCCGCGATACTCGAGAACTGGTATGGCTGGAAGCCGGACTTGACGTTCACGTTCAATCTGCCAGCTACCACGAGACTGCCATTGGTATTGACGACCAGGTTCGAGTAAACACCGGCATCGGCCGCCGTGACGTTGGTGATGAACAGGCTGGCACTTGTAACACCGGCGTAATGCGTGCCGTTGACGAGGTTGGTGCCATTGAACTTCCACTGGTACGAAGTCGGTGGGGCATTGCCCGTGGGGACGACGGTGAAGTTTGTATTGACGCCCGCGTCAACGGTCTTGTCTCCGGGGCCGGCGATGACTTCAATGACTGAGATGTAGTTGGTAATCGAACCGGCCTGATCACTCCACGTGGAGATGTAGTTTGTGCCCCCTTGGATATTAGTAACCGTCAGAGTGGCGATGCCATTGGTTGAATTAAACACGCTGGTAGCAATGCCAGCGGTTGGCGTTCCATTTTCGCGGGCATTCGGGCCGACAGTGCTATTTGGCCCGTTGGTAGTGCCTCGGTACCAAGTATTGGTCAGCGGGTTGGAAGCGAAGGTAGCCCCCGAGCTCAGCGAGAAAGTTGCGCCCTGCGTGACAATGAGCCCCGCGGCCGGCTGATTCGTCCACGGGATGAACGGAGAAAGCTCAACCACGCGGATATTCGAATAATAGACGAAGGCGCTGTAATCGCTGATGTTTCTATTCGGATCAAGGTAGCCAAGCATGGGCGTTCCGCTGAATGGGGCAATGGGATTTTGCGCGCCGGCGGCCGGGAGGAGGGTGCTGGAGTTGAAGATAGCCTGCTGCGCAACCTTCAGCGTGAGGTTGGTCTGGCGCGTGAGTTCGAGGCTCACATCCACCCAGGCATTGTCCGGGGCGCCGCCCAAGCTATTGATCCCGGAGAAAGGAGGATTCTTGATGACGCCATTTTGCGGCGAGCTGCCAATGACTGGCGGCGCGCCGCTGATGCCATTGTTATTCGCGCTTACCTGGTCATTAGGGACGCCACCGTTGTTGAAGACGTTGGTGACGCCGTTATAGCCCCCGGGAAAGAGCTGGTAAGCATTGGTATATGGCACTTGAATCAATTGCCCGCTGCTCACCACGGTGGCATTCGTGCCGATGAAAAAGTTGGTGGTGAAAGGAATGGGCTGGCGATTGGTGTTGATCCCGTTCTGGTCGTAAATAGGGATTATCCAGGGCGGAGAAATGAACATATCATAGTCGGCTGGGGTGATGGAGGCAGCGGCGGCGCCGATGGCGCACCATTCGCCGTCGGCATTGATCGGGCGAGCGCCCGTGCCGTCCGCGCGCGGGTTGACGTCCAGCCGCCAATTGGCGTTGGTGCCATAGTGGTTGATTCCGAAGGCGGCGAATTCCCTGGCTGGAGTTCCAATCGTTGGGTTGTTCAGCCCGAAACCGTATAGGGAGAGGTACATATCAAACCGCAACGCATAATTCCCCTGGAAGACCACGTAATTGCTGCCGGCCCACGGCGCGCCCGGGATTTGCGGATAGAGGTTAATGCCGGATTCACCCGCGTAGCCCGGGTTCTTATTGACTGCCACCTTCAACGCACTGTTCCAGCCGTTGGCCAGCATGGCCGCGGACTGCGGGACGCTAACTCCATAATCATTACCCGGGTCGTTCACCGGTTTGCCAAACCAGGCATAGTATTCGCGGTCATTGATGTTCGCCGAGTTGTCATAGTTGCTGATAACCGTCGGCAGGGTTGGGCTGGCTCCCTGATTGATGCTGGCATAAACCAACGTCCAGTTCGTGCTATCGAACGAATTGGTCAACGGATTGGACCAGAGGACCACTTCGCCGCCGAGGGCATTATCGAACTCGTTCAACGTTAGCGAGTTAGCTGCGACGGAGTACGAATAGCCTTCGAAGCTGAGCAAGTTGGTCGTGCTGGGAGGACTGCCAATGGCCGTGGTGTTGGTCAGATTAATGATGACCTGTAAGTTGGTCCGCGGAAGGCTGGTGTTCGAATGCTTCACGGGGTTGCCTATCATGGCCGGGATGTTAACCAAGTTAGGGTTGATGATGATTCCGGGGGAACCATCCCCGGGCAAGGCCCCGACAAAATTCTGGGCCCCGGCGGTGAAATCCACGCCCAGCTTCGCCATAAAGCTGGCGCCGGATGCTGGGGCAAGATAATTGAAATTGGTTATGGTAAGAGTTCTTGAAACGACAGGGTTGACCGCGTCATTGCCGGGGCCGTTGAGATCGCCCAGGCGCGTGATGATGAACCTGGCCTGGTCGTTCGGAATTCCGCGATTCATCCCTCCCAGAGTGGCCGGAGCCGCCGCCGCCAATTGGAACAACTGCGGTCCAGTGTTGAGGATGGTTATCGTGCCAGCGAGCGGCGCGGCAGCGGAGTAGTTCGTGCCGCTGAGCAGTCGGAGGTTAAACGCGTATGTCGGGCCGCTCACCGGGTATGCTGTCGGCGCGATTTTGACATCTACGTTCCAATTCGGGCCGTTCGAGCCGGCGAAAGCACCCGCCGGGAAAATAACGCCGTCGGGGGTAATCGTAACACCGTTGGGAGTCTCGTTCGTGTTCAGTGTATACTGCGCGAAGTTGAGGCCGAGGATTGCCGAGGCTCCGGCACCTGTGCCGCCACCTCCTGTAAACGTGACCGTCGGGGTGGCGGTGTAGCCGGCTCCCGGTGAGGTTATCGTCACACCGGTCACGGCACCGCCGGAGACGGTGGCTACCGCCGTTGCCCCAATGGTGCTACCGGAAGCACTGAATGTTACGTTAGGCGGTGTCGTATAGCCTGTTCCACCATTCGTAATTGTGACCGCACCAATAATTCCAGCGGTGCCGCCACGAACGAAACCAACAAAAGTCGGCCCGACGGCCGTCGTGTCACTCGTGTTAAGTCGGATGCGGAGCACGCCTGGTATGGGAGTGCCGGCGTTAACGGTGTTGTTAAGGTAATTCTGGGATGCCGTCGGGTTGACGACGGTAATCGTAGCGCTGAGAGGGGGCAAGACCAACCGGAAGGTGCCATTGGTGCCAGTCCAATCGTTGCTGGTAATGCAGGTGGTGGTCAGGCCGAGAGAGAAACAGCGCAAGAGACCCTGACCGGAACTAATCACCCAAATGTTGTTCGCCGGATCCCAATCCATCCCACGGGAGTTGCCGGTCTCAGCCCCAACACCCGTAATCCCGGCAGGCGCAGTGAAGGGGAAGTTTCCTTGGTCAATACCGAAGATCGTGCCGTCGTTGGGGATGCCGTTGGTCAGGGACGCCAACGTGATGCCGTTATTGATGTCAACGGAGGCGAAAAACCGGCCATCCGGTGAAACTCTGACGCCAGCATAGGTGCCACCCGCCGTACCACTCCCATTGTTGCCGGCCCATGGGTCGCCAGCAGCGCCGCCCGGGGGAGGATTATTGAACGGCGGATTGACACCGCCGGTGTAAAGCCAATTGGTAGGACTTCTGGCTGCCACTAGAATACCCGCGTTAACAGGATCGCCCGTGATCCCGTTGGTAGTGGGCAAGGGCCGGAGAATCTGCAGATTGGGATTGGAGGCATTTGCGCGACCGAAAGCGCAATAGACCTTGCCGTCGTCTCCAACGTCGCCCTCCGTGCGAAGTTCCGCGATACCGTCCAAGCCATAAGTATAGGCATAGTCCGGACGTTTGTTCCAAGGCAACGGACCGGAGCCGATATTATATCTGAAAACGTTGTTGAACGAACCGGGGCTGGTCAGCGGCCCCAAGATACAGTTGGTGTCCCCCGGCGCTCCAATGCCAGAATCAAACGTATAAAGGACGAGGTTTCCCTGAGCCAAGGAACCTTTCATGATGCCACAGCCAAAGAGATCGCCGTGGATTCCGGCAGCTGCAGCGGCCGTCTGCCCGATGATCGAAAGCACCAGGTTGGAACTGCTCAGGTCGGGGCTGAATTGCAAAAGCGACGCATTAATGGTCGAAAAATCGCACACCAGGAATGTGCCATCGGCATTGGCACGGACTCGGTACGGGCCGTTGGCGCCGCTGCCGGCGTAGAAGCCGCTCCCGATGGGGCCCTTCACATAGGTTTGATCGGCGTTAAGCAGATACAACCCAAGCCCCTTGGGGCCGCTGGCTTGCGCACCGACCGCACCGTTGCCAACCACGAGTTGGCCGAAATTGATGCCGACCGCGGGATTCTTATTTACCGCCACGCCGCGCGCCGAGTTCCACACCGAATTGGAATAGGTGTAAATACCGACCGCGTCGGAACTGATGATGGACGGAGTCCCGCTCCCCTGCTTATAGCAATTGATTGAAAAACCGGCGTGGGCGCCGAGGTGAAAGCTCGCCGTCCCTTTTGGCAGCACCCCGAGATTGGTGGAGGTCAGGTCGTCAAAGGTCACCGTGACCGTGGCGCCATCCTCATTCATGGTAAATGAGACAAAGCCGGCCCCGTTGGTGCCGGTGACGCCGGAGGCATAAGGGTGGGCCTGGGCGAGGCGGCACGCCAACGAGGCCATGAGAAGAATTCCCAGAGTTTTTTTGCGGGTGTTCGGATTCATAACGAGTAAGACTTTGTTGCAGAAAAAACCACCGCTTCTGATGGGTTGCTGTGGCTTTCGTTTCGGTTGTTCCACTTTTATGCGCTTGTCGCGTCGTTGGCAACAAGAAAACACCGCCCGGTCGTGAGGATTCAACGGAAACCTCCTATTCCACCGGGAAAGTCGCCACGATGGTCGTGCCGCGACCACGCTGGGATTGGATTTTCAATTTGCCGCGATGCGTTTCGACAATTCGCCCGACAATGGCCAGCCCGAGGCCGGTGCCTTTGGTCTTCGTGGTGCTGAGCACGGAACTGAACGCGCGGCGGCGTTGCTCTTCCGTCATCCCTTCGCCGGTGTCTTTGAACTCGACGGCCACGTGCCGCCGTCGCTCCTGACCGCGGGTCCGGATCAACCGCGTCGAGATCGTCAGCGTACCGCCTTTGGGCATCGCTTCGGCGGCGTTCAAAATCAAATTCAAAAAGGCCTGCTCCAGTTGCGTGGCGTCGCCCATCACCAGCGGCAATTCCGGTTGCAGCGCCCGCACCAATTGCACGCTCTGGTTGGCCAGTTTGTGGCGCACCAGCAGGCGGAGCTCGTCAATCAACTCGTTCAAATTCACCGGTGACAGCGTTGGCTCGGTCGTCCGCGCAAAATCCAGAATCCGCTCCACGATCCGGTTGAGGTGCTCGATCTTTTCATCCATGACCCGCGCGTCCTGGGTGCGCGGATCGTTGGGTGGGAATTTCAGGTTGAGCGAGTGATACAGCATTTTCATTACCGTGAGCGGATTGCGAATTTCATGGGCCACCTCGGCCGCCAGCAGGCCGAGCGCGGACAGCTTTTCGTTCTGGCGCAATTGTTCCTCCACATCCACGACGCGTTCGTAGAGCCGCGCGCGCTCAATGGCAATCGCCGACAACTCGGCCAAGGCCGAAAGAATCCGAATCTCGCCGTTGGAGTAAACATAAGGTCGCGCGGTGTAAACGCTCAGCGCCCCGATGGCTTCTCCGGCGAAAAGCAGGGGCACACTCAACAGCGAAACCAGCCCCTCCCGTCGGGCGACTTCGACATGTTGGTAACGTCCCGAGGTTTGCACGTCCTCGACGTGAACGGGTTTCTTGCGGCGCACCACCGTTCCCAAAAGACTCTCCCCGACGCTCAACCGCGGTTTCTGAACATAGTTCTTGCCGGCCCCAAAGCTCGCGCGCAGATCCAGCCAGCCGCGCGTTTCATCCAACATCATCAGGGAACACATCTTTGCCTGCATCAGGACGCACGCTTCGCGAGTAACAGCGCTCAGCGCCTCGTCCAGGTTCAGGGTTGAATTGATGGTCCGGCTGACGCTGGCGAGCGATTCGAACAAGCGCGCCTTGAGCCGCAATTGCTCGTAAAGCCAGGTATTCTTGATCACCCGCGCCGCCTGGGCGGCGAGCGCTTCGAGTAATTCCTGATCGGGGGCGCTGAACGCGTCCGTGCGGTCCGAATCCACGTTCAGCACTCCGCGCACTTCGCCGTTCACCTCGAGCGGCACGGCCAGTTCGGACCGCACCGCCGGGCGGAGCATGACATAACGCGGATCGTGCCTCACCTCGCCGACGCGGGCGGCCTTACCCGTGCGCGCGACCCAGCCCGTGACACCCTCGCCGACGCGCAATTTCAGATTGGCGGCGTGCGGCGGCAATCCCTGCGACGCCTGAATCTCCAGAAACCCGTTTGTCGGATTTACCAGGACGACCGAACCACTTGAGGCGCGCACGAGTTGCACGGCCTCGCGCACAATCAGCAACAGCGCCTCCTGCGGATCGAGTGTCGAGTGGATGATGCTGCCCACCTGATAAAGCAGCTTGAGCTGCTCGTAGCGCACCTTCAGTTCCGCCAGCTCGTCACTCATTTTGAAGGCAGTGTCAGATGCACAGTGTCAAGTGTCAGGTGGAAAGTGTGACGCGCGGAGGTTTCAGAAGGCCAGTTTAGGCTGCGTGGCACGGATAGAACAATCCCCACCTTCCGAGCCTGATCGTTCGCCCGGCGCGCCGCGCACTTTCATCTCACCCTCGCCGTCATCCACAATCCCGCAATGCCAAATGTCAAATTCGGGAACCACGCCGCCAGCCAGGCCGGCAGATAGCCGCCCGTGCCGAGCGCCAGCCCCAGTTGCAGCAGGACAAAAAAGCTGAAGCAGATGAAGATGCTGCTGGCGACCCCCACAAAAATGTTGCGCCGGCCCGATCCGGCGCCAAACGGCAGAGCAATCAGCACCACCACGAGGCAGGTCCACGGCGCCGCCAGCCGGCCATGTAACTTGGTGTGCAGCCAGAACCGATCCGAGCGTTTCGGATTCGGGTGCAAGCGCAGGTAATCGAGAAGCTCGAAAATCGGCACATCCGCCCGGCGCGCTTTGCGAAAGTTGAGGCGGTGGCCGATCTTAATTTCACTCCTGATCTCATCGGGTGTCTCCGTGAATGCCGCCATCGTCAGCACGTTGGTTTGAAGTCCCGGCACGAGCGTCGAGTTCGTTCCGCGAAGCTCGCGCGCGTGGAAAAACGTCCAGCCTTCGTCGGCCGGGACCGCGCGCTCCGCCCGCAGCCAGATGTCCGAACCATCGGGCAGCGTCCAAAAAACCTGCGGATCGATCATCTCGCCCGTTCTTTCGTTGAAAATGGCAATGACCCAGCGCCGTCCATCGCGCGTGTTGGTAAAACCCAGATTACGAACCAAGTGACGTTCCGCCCGATCCGGCTGCCGTTGGAGACGCGCAAACTTGATGCGCTCGGCAATATCTGCGCTGTCCGGCACACAGAATTCATTCAACCCAAACAGGACGAGGGTGGCGGCCAGGCCCACGCCGAAATACGGCAAGGCCAGACGCCACAAACTCACTCCGGCGGCACGGATTGCGGCGATTTCGTGATGTCGGGCGTGGTTGGTCAGCGTGTAAAGCAAGGCGAGCAGCAACGCGATGGGCAGCACACTCACCAGAAACTCGGGGGTCCGGACCAGATAATAACTGATAACGTCGCCCACGCGCATCTGGGATTCCTGCAAGCCTTCCAATTCGGTGAACAAGTCGAACGCAATCCAGAACATGAGGAACCCGCCGAGGCAGTAGCCGAGTGGCACGAGCAACTCGCGCAACAAATATCGGTCCAACAGGCGCATCGTGGCGGAGGCTAGCGGTCGCTCCCGTTCAAAGCAAGCGGACGGCGTCGCGCGTCACGCGTCGCGCATGTCGTCGCGCAGTGGGCTTCGTGATTTGACGATTCGTCAAAATGACGGATGGTACGCCCAGCCCGAATGAGTACCGCTTTTCCATTCTGCGCCCTCCGCCGTAGTCCAAAATGGACGGCTGGTTTATTGTCGTTCACCGTTTTCGCGGCTGCGGCCCGGGATTGGCCGCAGTATCGCGGGCCGAACCACGACGGTGTCTCCGCTGACCTCATCAGCAAACAATGGACAGGGCCAGCCACCAACGCGCTGTGGCGCGTCTTTCTCGGCAATGGTGTCACCGGATTTACCATCAGCGGCGGACGCGTGCTGACTCAAGTACATCGAGAGGCGAACGGAGCGGACCGGGAGGTGTGCGTAGCCCTTGATGCCGCGACCGGCGCGGAGTTGTGGGCGACGCCAGTGGACGACATCGTTGCTTACGACGGTGGCGTGGGTAGCACCGACGACGGTCCACGCAGCACGCCCACCCTGGATGGAGAATCGGTTTACGTGCTGACCTCGTACCTCAAGCTTGTGCGATTGAACGCGGCCAACGGTGCCGTCGTCTGGTCGAACGATCTGCGCCTCACGTACGGTGGCGACGTGATCGGCTGGCAGAATTCCGCGTCCCCATTGATCGAGAACGGCCTGATTTTTCTGAATGCGAATTGCGGGACCTCGACGCTGATGGCACTGCGCGAGACGGATGGCAGCCTGGCCTGGCGGTCGCAGAATGAAGCCATGACTCATTCCACGCCGGTGCTGACAACCATGAATGGCGCGCGCCAGGTGATCTTCGCCACGCAAAGCGGCCTGGTTTCGCTGGATCCTCAGACGGGAAATCTGTTGTGGCGAACCAGCTATCCGTTCGGCTACAGCACGTCGCTGGCCGCGTCGCCCGCCGTTTACAGCAACCTCGTGTTTATCACGGGACAATACTTCCAAGGCTCGGCAACTTTCGAGATCCTGTACACGAACGCGATCCACGTTCCGCGTCTCCTTTGGTCCAGCACCGCGCACCAGAGCCATTGGTCCACGCCGGTTTGCTATCAGGGTTGCGTATTCGGCCAGTTTACGCCAGACGACTGGAAGGCCCAATTGCGATGCCTTGACCTGCGGACGGGCGCCGTAAAATGGGCGACCAACAATTTTGGCCGGGGCTCGGTGCTCCTGGTGGATGACCATCTGCTGATCATCACTGAACGCGGTGACCTCGTGCTGGCCAGACCGAATACCAATGCCTACACCGAGGTGACGCGCTTTCTGGCGATGCCCTATTTCCACACGGACACCAACAAATGCTGGAATGCGCCCGCCGTTTCCGACGGCAAGGTTTATGTGCGCAGCACTTCCTACGCGGCAGCTTTTGATCTCTCGGTGCCCTCGGTGCCGGACCTTAGATTGGATCTGCCACAACTAGTCCCGCCCGACAAACTTCAACTCACCATCCGCACCGCCGACGGGACGCCGGTGGATGCAAATCGCGTCCCGGCCATGGAAGTGCGGGCAAGCCCCAACCTGGCGCTGTCACGCGCCCAGTGGACCAGGTTGACCAACGCCTTGACGCTCACCGATGGCATCGTGCAGGTCACGAACCTGGACGCCACAGCGCCGCCTCGTTTCTTCATCGTGACGGAGCCGAAATAGGAAACACAAAATGCTGGTCCGCTCATTCCCATCCACAGTTCGTTCGCGAAGGTCGCTCGCGTTCACATTGATCGAGCTGCTAGTGGTGATTGCCATCATCGCCATTCTTGCGGCGCTGTTGCTGCCGGCGCTGGCCAGCGCGAAGGAAAAAGCCAAACGCGTCAGTTGCAAGAACAGCATGCGCCAGTTCGGCCTCGCGCTGCACATGTATGGCGATGACAACAAGCAATTCCTGCCGAGCGGCGCGCCCAACAAACCCATGAAAGCGGACGACGACCATTTGCCGGTGGTCAGCAATGCCACCAGCAATTCGATCGTCCAATACACCGCCACCGAGCGCTTGTTGCATTGCCCGAGCTTCGGCGACTGGTTTATCAAGCAGCAAGCCGAGCGTCCGTTCGAGGAGCGGCAGTACGGTTACGTCATCGGTTATAACTATCATGGCGGCCACACGAACACTCCCTGGAAGGCGCTGCCGGGTCATTCGGCAACGTGGATTTCACCGCAAAAACTGACCGAGGACAGCAAGCTTGCGCTGCTCTCCGACATGAATGATTGGTCTCCCCTTTACAAGCAAACGTATGCGCCGCACGCCAAGAATGGCTCAGTCTTGAAGGCCGTCGATCCCAACGACAACACGGGCGTGGGTGGGGCGTCTTCGACCGAAATCGGCGCGACGGGTGGCAATGTCGGCCTGCTGGATGGCTCGGTCTTGTGGAAAAGAATCAGCCAGATGGAAACCTACCGCGGCTCGCAGCAATGGGACAACGACGGGTGCTGGGCGATGTGGTGAGCTTACATTCCGGATTGGCTTGTCTGGAGTGGGTTCATCAATTCAACCCGTCACTCACCATGCGGGCTTCACGCGGGAAGATTCCAGCTGGAAGTTATATTATTCCGCCCGCGACTTGCCATCCGCGCCCACAAACCCACGCCCCGGTTCCGCGTCCGGCCAGTCGAGGCCCAACTCACGCAATTCGCGGCGGAGTGCAACAAAATCCCAGACGCGGAAGTAGGGAAGCCCGCCGGTGGTTGCCATCCTCCTGGCTACAGGGTTAAACACGCCACCCCAGGCGGCGCTGCCCTCGGTCAGACGCAACGTGGCGATCTCTCGGCCAGCCTCGAGATTCCACAAACGCAACATCTGGTCCCTGCCGTTCACGAGCGCGCAACTTCCGTCCGGCCAGAAGCCGATGGGTTCGTCCGGTAGAGTATTCTCTCGCGGCGTCATTCGCCGCAGCAGTTTCCAGGTCCCGAGTTCCCACCAGGTCATTTCGCTTGGCGCGTGAGCCATGAGTTCGTTGCGGCCGGGAACAAACCACGCCCCAAATCCACCGGTTGGCAGATTCGTGACCAGGGCGCCGGTCAGCGCCGAATACAGGTTGACGTTCGTACCTTTGTAGTCGCTGATGCAGATCCATCGCCCATCCGGACTAAACTGAACGTAACAATTCCCCGCGCTGCCGGGGATGATGATGGAGCTGCTGTCACCGCTCAGCCTGCCTAGGAAAGCCCCGCCCCTGCCGACAGCCGCGAAAT
>Ga0070689_100002002_pt1 | contig 13203 bp, 13 predicted proteins | sample KBSS23HmetaG_FD_64669 | JGI IMG/M metagenome (GOLD analysis project Ga0070689, IMG submission 64669) | Switchgrass rhizosphere microbial communities from Kellogg Biological Station, Michigan, USA - KBS S2-3H metaG | ecosystem: Host-associated > Plants > Roots > Rhizosphere ...
GTTTTATTGGCGCCTATATCGGCTTATGGATGGCAGGTAAAATGGGTTTGCCAAAGCTTTTTGAGATTACCATCGATAACAAACCTTTTCCGGTGCTATGGGCGATCATCGGATCAGTGGTTTTTACTCTCATTATGGCCTTGCTGCGAAGAGCATTTGTAGGCAGGAACTATTAACGTTCAGCTTCTGAATGGGGTTGGTGCCAGGTTTTTTTCAAAGCCTGGTCCACTGATGTGCGTTTCTTTTTATTTTTACAGTTAAAATTTGTACATGAGAACAAGAACAATAAAGCTCGCATTGGTTCTAATCGTATCCGCGATGACCAGTTGGCAACCTTCAAACGCACAGGCTCCAGTTAACTGGACAGCTGATCAATTGCTGCAGCCATCGGATCTTGCGACAACTCTAAAAGACAATAAAGAGATTCCTGTGATATTTAGCATCGGACCGGGCGCTGTTATTCCACATTCCAGGGATATGGGTATGATCAAGGAGGAGGAGAATATGCAAAAGTTCAAGCACGAGCTGGAAACCCTTCCAAAAGACACAAGTGTAATCATCTATTGCGGGTGCTGTCCTTACGAGCATTGTCCGAATGTCAGGCCAGCCATCCAATTATTAAAGGACATGAAATTCACCAACTACAAACTTCTCGACTTGCCGCATAATATTAAGATTGACTGGATCAACAAGGGATATCCAACAACCCAATGATCAAAGCATCCTATGTCGGTAGGATTTTTTAGCCGCCACTTCTTTGCCTATAGTGATAAATAAACAGCCGATGCCGATGAAGCTTATAAAGAGGAGCCCAATATTTAGTAAAGTTTTCGACAACCCAATTTGAATCACGTCTACAAAGGGGTAGGGGTAAAACCCTGAAAGATGACCCCGTACTAAAATGAAGATGAGGTAAGCCATAGGATAGATCAGCCAGCCCTTTACCTGGCTATATCGGAGAGTCCTTTTGTTTTCGCAGAAGTACCAAAATAAGAGAGTCAATAGTGGAATAGCAGAATGCAATAACTCGTCAACGACAAATTGCAATCCTGAAGGTTGCCAGAGATGTCGCAAAAGCACCTGGTAGACAATTCCTACGACGAAAATATAAACGGTGATCGCTGTGAGGCTCCCGGGTTTATAGGTAACTGCAGTACCCAGACCACGTCCTGTAAAAAACAACCCAACCGAGATATTTGTAAGGATCGTAAAAAAGCTAAAGAAACGAACTATTGTTTCTGGAATTGATGTTGACCTGTTTTGCATCATAAGAACAAACTGGGCAATGACAGCAAACCAGGCAATGATCGCAATAAATATAGCGGACGCCTTTTGCATTGAATCTATCTTATCTACAACAGAACTCAAAAATTTAATCTAACATTTTGATCAACTCTTCCCCGGCTTCTTTCAAGTAAAAAGCGATAAAAACAAGAGGCTCTTCTTTTGATGCATTGTCGAAATGTAAAATGATTTTATTTTTTGGTTCATAAAAAGCATCACCCGGGTTCAATATTTTCATCTCTTCGCCTTGAACCTGGAACAACACTTTCCCGGATACAATGTAACCGACTACCGGGCATGGATGAAAATGTTTGCCAGCGCCCATTCCTCTCGGGATGGTAACTTTCTTGATGTCGACAGTAGCGACGGTTTCATGATCAAGCGTAGCTTTCAACAGATCTTCGCGGTTTAGTTTTTCTCGCAACATACAATCTCAAATTAAATGATCAAATACATTTTAACGATATCAATCGAGTCGATTTATTTACCTGTTTACTTTTTTATTTCCACCAATGATGAGGTCCACAGAAAACGCATCGCCGGCCATGCTGGTCCCTCCATGGTTTATATAGTTGATAAAGTTGTATCGGGCTTGCAGCCCTATATAAAATGAAGTAGTCAGGTAGTAGTTAAGCTTAAAGCCTGCATTGGCATTGAATGACCCGATCGATAAAGGTTTCATGTTGTCATAGTTGTAATTGTCACTTGTAATGTCAAACCCGTCATATCCCATACCGCCAAGCAAACCAAGGTCGAAATTTAATTTGCTGACAAGGTAAAACGTATAATCAAGCCCAACATAACCGCCGAAATAATTGTTTAGATCATAAAATGCAGTGTTGCGTTTGATCGTGTACGGGTTGGCGGATTTTGAAAAGCGGAATTGCAGGGTGAGATCAAGCTGATTGACATTATCTCTCGCACCAAATTGGAACCCGAACGAGGGATGATTACCTAACAGCGACAAATCCCCCATCGGTATCCAGATGCCTCCAAGAAATGCATAGTTTGTTCGGAACCCGGTTCTTTGTGCCTTTTCATTTTCCGCTAAAATGGCTGCAAATGATGAGTACGTCGTGGGATTATTCCTTATTTCTGTCACGGGTTTGTCGATCTTGCCGGCAAATACCTGGCAAATGAATTTTTCGTTGTGATCGAGTGGCTTTTCTTTAAGCAACAATGCCGCCCAGGTGGAAGCGAATGTGAAAAATTTTCTCTCTCCATCGGGAATTTTGGGCGCGCTCCCGTGGCGGAACGAATAGGCATAATTTACAAGCAGGTCAATTGTCGAGCTGTCCATCCTTCTTTCATCAAATCTTGATTCTTCAATTGAAAGCAACAACGCGGTGCAACCCACTTCGGGAATATTGCCGCAGGATGACTTCCAGATCGTAAGGGCGGTGTGAAGGGAATCAAAAAATTTATGCCGGTATAAATCCGGCATAATATTCATTGCATTTAAGAATACATCGGTGCAGGTGGGATGTTTCTGGGTCATTCTTTCCTCGAGGGATTGGGCATGGGAGACATTTGCGGCGATCACTAAAAAGAAAAGGAAACAAAAAATTAACCTGCATTTCATCCCTTAGTGTTGATGGTGATCTTGTGATCTTAAAAGAGGTTTGTTTACAAGAAAGTTATTTTACTTCAGGCTTCATCGAAATTATTTTATCGACAATAAAAGGACTATAACCTCTCCAGGGCAATGCTCCCTTATATTCTTTATAGTGAAGGTCAAACTGACTACCACTGTTGTTCATCAATATGTTGGCGATGCTGTCATCTGTCACAGAAAACTCAAATTCATAAGACTGGATGCTCCCTGCGGTTTTAGATCGAAAACCGGCCTGGATCAGCTTCCCCTCATACGTTTTGAAGAGGTTGCCTTTTTTCACTACATAATTTAATTCGCCTGATTTTACTCCTTCTCCAAATACAAAATAGTATTTCCACCAAAAGGCAAAGGCTGCGGCCAGGATGCAAATGACCAACAGCCAACGAAGGAATTTTTTAAACCCGCTTGTCTTTTTTGGTTGCTTGTCTGCCATTGAATTGTGAATTTACGAATTGTGGTCGTTCCGTTCTGTTTTCCCCCGCCTTACCGTCTTAATAGAAAAAGACCCGTTAAAACGGGAGAATAGTAAACCCCTCTTTTTATTACGAAAGAAGCTGGTATGATAATGGTAGCAAAAATATTGAGGTATCCAAAAGGAAAATAGCCTGAAACAATTTTTTTCAAACTCAAAAAAACTTAGCACTATGAAGAGCGTTTTTGAATCCCTTTTTGGTGGGAAGAGGAGTGCAGACACACCTATGGGAACGAGAGCAACACCGGTCGGTATTACAGCCTATTCACAATCAAATGTATTGCAACAGAGAATGAGAGAGGAAAAGATGACGCATGGCCAAACGGTTAGAGCGAATCTATCCCCTGTGCGCCTCGAAATGAGTTACGGCCGTATGATTATGTATTTCTGCCCAATGAAATCTATTGAAGTGCTCGAGACCCTGGATGCAGGAGATGGTGGAAGTTTACCGATGGAGGCCAAGGTAGCAGATCTGAGTATTCCGAATTGTTTTCGCCCGGGACTTTATATGCTAAAGAATGTCACACTAACATCAAATGGAACAATGCAGGTGCATGCAACAAGCAAAACAACCTGGGAACCGGTAACCGAGTGATCATGAAGATGCTTCAAAACTTTAGTGATGGAGTACGCCATCGCTAAAGTTTTTTACTTCCAAAATACGTTGTTGCATTTAATTTTGAGAGGAGTGCCAGGCGTCGATGATGCCAGCGATGGCGTTTATGCCTTCGGTAACGGCGGCAGGACCCGGCTGTAGAATTATGGGAGACTTAATTTCAAAGATGAAATCGAGTTTCACAGCATTGATCTTATTCCAGTTTTCCCTCGCAACCAATTTTTCTTTTTTGAATTTTTTGCCGCACCAGGAGGCAATGATAATATCGGGGTTAAGCTTAACCACTTCGTTTTTATCCGGAATGATTCTGTCCTTCGCTAACGAGGCGTTTTGTCTCTCTTTGTAAATATCCACTCCGCCTGCCAGTTCAATTAACTCACTGACCCAGCAAATACCAGATATTAGCGGGTCATACCATTCCTCAAAATACACTTTGGGTTTGTGTTTCTTTTTCTGGGCTCTATGATAGATTTCTTCGATCCCTCTTCGATATTTATCGATAAGGCCCATCGCCTTACCTGCCTGACCGACCAAACTTCCGAGCTGGCCAATCATGTTGAGGATGCCTTCTACGGTTCTGTAATTGTTTATCCAGACAGTGATACCTTTTGAGATTAGCTCTTTTGCAATTCCCGATTGTATATCGGAAAAGCCGATCACAAGGTCCGGCTTTAATTTTATTATTTTGTCGATTTCCGCATCCGTAAAGGTCGATACGACAGGCTTTTCTTTGCGAACCCCTGGCGGCCGTACTGCGAATCCAGAAACCCCGACGATCCTATCCTGTTCGCCAAGAAGGTAGAGCGTTTCAACGGGCTCTTCAGTCAGGCATATTATCCGTTTGGGAAAGAAATTCATATTGAGCTATTGTTGTTCAGCAAAGAACGATTTCGCACGGCCTCTGCATCGAGGGACCGCATTTCGCGCACAAAGTTTTGCCTGTATATTTGAATACCAAAGATTTTGATGAAATATTTCTTATTTGTAGCGATTCTTTTGCTTGGCTCCTGTACTTCCAAGGACAGAAAACAAAGAGACCATGTTCCGGTAAAAAGTGGCGAAGTAAATATTGCTTATGACCTGAACGGTTCTGGTGATACGATGATTGTTTTTGTACATGGCTGGGCGATCAGTAAAGATTACTGGCTGTCACAGGAGAATATATTTAGCAGAAGGTTTACCACCGTTGCACTTGATCTTGGCGGACACGGGCAAAGTGGTAAAAACCGTAATAGTTGGACTGTATATGACTATGCAAATGACGTGATTGCTGTGATCAATTCATTGAAGGCAGATAAAGTGATCCTGGTCGGCCATTCCATGAGTGGGGATATAATTGCAGCTGTCGCGGATAGCATACCTCAAAAGATCATTGGCCTCGTGGGAGTCGATAATTTTAAAGATATCAGTACGACCCGCAGCAAAGAGGAACAGGATGGCATCAATGTTTTTTTGCAAGAACTACACACGCGGTATGATTCTGTGATCACCGCTTACTGCTACTCTGGTTTATTCCCTCCCAAATATCCCGACAGCGCCATAATGAAGAAACTGGTGAAAGACGTGTTGAAAACGGATTCCATTGTATCGATAAAAACGATCGAAGCAATGATCCGGTCGTCATTGACAGAAGGGGACAGGTTAAGTAAGGTGAATTTGCCTGTTCATGTTATCACCAGCGACTATGCGCCGATAAACAAGCCGGTCGTCGAGAAATATTGCAGAGCTGGCCTTAAAGAAAAGATCATTCGTGGCACCGGCCATTACCCCATGGTAGAAAAACCGGAGGAGTTCAACCAGCTCTTAGCGGAAACCTTGAATGAAATTGCAGCAGGCAAATAGTCGGGAGCGGGTTATGGAACGAGCTCTAAATTCATCAAATAGCAGAGTTTTTTTTAACTTGTTCAATAAGTACTTTCGGTCATGAGATGGCTAGTTTCGACCCTCTGTTTATTAAGTCTAAGTTGCTTTTCCCAACAAATTTCTGTTGACTCCTTACAAAGAGAGCTGTTAAATGCAAAAGAAGATTCGTCGAAGGCAAATCTCTTGTACGAATTAAGTAATTCATACAGGGGGTTTGATTATGATTCAGCTCTTCACTACGCAATGCTGTCGTTACAACAATCGAAGAAGTTTCCGAAAGGAGAAATGAGAGCTTATGCTGCTGGTGGTGTTGCGTTACGCTATTCTGGCAATTACACTGCCGCCATTGACTTTTTGCTGAAGGGTCTTTATCTCGCTGAAAAGCACAACCTACCGGAAGAGATCTTCCTTTGCTACCAGACACTGAGCACCGCTACCAAAGACATGGGAGATTACAAACAGGCCCTGGAGTATGGGAAAAAGGCAATGGAATATGAGCGGTATAGCCGCACCGGCAAGATGGTAGTGTCAGGAAATTTTGCTGACCTCTATGAAAGAATGAACAAAATGGATTCGGCCCTTTACTATGCAAACAGTTCTTATAAAGAGGCCATGAAGCAACCCGAAGGATCCTACTATGGTAAGGCTTTTATTCTTGAGACGCTGGGGAATATCGAAGAAAAGCTGGGCAATCATCAATTAGCCATCGTGTACCTAACACAGAGTGTGCAGAATGCGATCGCAGGAAACGTCAAACGTGAACTGGCAGAAGCGTGTACCAGTTTATCAAAGATCTATTTCAGCATCGATAAACCGGATTCGGCTTACCAGTATGCTTCTTTTGTCATTTCAAGCGACCCCAGCCAGTTTTATAAACTGGGAATTGCCAATGCATCCGAGTTACTTGAGCAATATTTCGAAAAGAAACGAGTGCTTGATAGTGCCTTGTTTTATTATAAACTTTCGGTTTCAACGAGAGACAAAATATTGAGTGAAGAAAAGATAAGACAGGTGCAAAACCTGCAGTTCAATGAAAGAATTAGGCAACAGGAAATTGCTGCAACAAGAGCAAGAGAAAAGGAAGAAAGGGCCCACGATCTTCAGCTTATCTCCATAGCACTTTTTATCATTTTGTTTGTTGCAGGGCTTATTGTTCTTTGGCATGTCAGGATCAATCCCAAGTGGATCGAGTTTCTTGGGATACTTGCCTTATTGCTTCTGTTTGAGTTTATCATATTGCTGTTGCATCCCCTTATCATGTCGATAACCGGTCATCAGCCCATTTTCACACTTCTCGTCCTGGTATGTATAGCTGCCATTCTCATCCCAACACACCATCGGGCGGAAAAATGGGTAAAACGGAAGATCACCAGTGAGCCATTGAAGTCGGTAAAAGAAGAAAAGCCCAATAAGCAATAAATTTTGGAACCACGTACGAAAGGAGGGCTCATACCAGTTTCTGAATTTCTTCCACAATCCTCATAAGATCCGAATTTGATTCTATGCCCACGGATAAATGCCCGTTCTTTAAAGGCATTACAAACTCATAAAAAGAGCCATACCTGATAATCACATAGGCAACACCGCCGCAATCAATATTTCCACGCTGTGTCACCAATTTGAGTAAGGTGGGGTTTACAATTAGTTCTTCGTACTTATCTGACTCAGAGCTGCTGGTATGGGAAATACCCGGGCGTTCAGAGGAAATTAATTTATCACCTGTATAAATGGCTACATACCGGATGTTCTTAGAAATCGCAAAAACTTTTTCTTTCAGTGATTCCATGCCTTTTACAACGATTTATGTTAACCAATGTGCATCGCTAAACTTTTTCTGGTTCTTTTATCTTTAAAGCGTCGATCAGTTTTTCAGCGTTGAATTCTGTGTCTACAGAGGGTAAGTAAATGTCAAATGCTTCTGCCTGCAGTTTTTTGGCGTATTGCTCACTAAAAAAATAGCTTCCGTCTTTAATAACATAATTCAAAATAAAGAAACGGTATGCTTCACGCATGAAACGCAATTCATTTGCCGTTAGCGGATTTATCTTGTGATATTCCTCAAGGAAAAGAAGAAAGCGATCTTCCATCATTGTATTGATCCTGTAACTGAAAACAGTACGGTCGCCGGCATCGGACACTACGCGGCTAAAGAAATAAAAATCCATCATGCGGTAGCTCATGCGGAACCAGTCATAATCCCAGCGCGAAAAGAGTTCGAATTTTTTAGTGATGGAAAAGTTGCCGATGTTCCAGTCAATAAATACAGGAATGATCTCAAAAGAACTAACCTTGTATTTTGCCCGGTATTTTAGAAATTGCTCACATTGATGTCGCAGGAATTCCGCTTTTGCTTTGCCGCCAAATTCTTTTTCATCCTTTTCCAGTCGTTCCATGAGTGTATGAATATCGGTGCGCAGCGTTTTTGATGATTTGGGCAAAACATTTCTGAGTTTGGAGCAGGCAAGGTGAAACCTGGCGATCTGTTGCCCGAACTTACGGATATGATATTCCTCCAGTCGTCGCGGCATGCGCTCCATGACTCTTACCGGGTTGTAAAATACAACCCAGGCGTCCAGTTTTTTATGCTTATACCGATAGGTATAAACTCGGTTGTTTTTTAAAAGTGATTTCGCCAGTAAAGTATCGAAAGGGTATAGCAGGTTGTTAGCTAAAGAATGAATGATACGATGGTCTTCTTTGAAATGTTCATACTTGCCAAAGTATGAAAGCTTGGCCACGATCATGTCTCCATCTTCAAACCATACATGGAATACATAATTGGTGGAAACCTTTACGCTGATGTCAATGACCTTTGAAATGATCTTTGTAGGGTCGTATTCCTCCCACGCTTTTTTTATAATGTCGGCGCTGGTGATCATAAGTTAAGATTAGAATCCTATAACTGTTTGCAAAAGTAGAGATACACCGCAAAACCGTCCGAATTTGTTTGCTCACTATGAGTTTTCTACGTCACTATCACAGGCAAACTCTTGAACTACCTGTTAAACGGGTACTCGTTTACCCAATGAAAGCCTCGGCTGGTCAGGCGAAAGTTATTCAAATCATATCTTTTCATTTGAATGACCACTGAATCATTGTTCAATTTTCCGATAAATAGTAAGGTATTCTGCTGGGGGAGGCTGTAAACAAAATTTGATTTCTTTGCTGTATCCTTGTAACTAAACATTTCTATTTTTTTCGTTGCTGTATCCACGTTAAAGGCGAACCCTTTGGTAGTGTCGTTCATCATTTTTATGAATGCAAAGCCGGGGTAGCTCACCATTAGTTGGTGCCAACGCGTTGTGTCGGTTGTCAAAGAAGAAAGTGTGTCTTTGTTTCGAACGAAAGTTTCAACGTTATAAATGCCATGTAACGGCGGCCGGGGTGCCGCATCGCCATACTCCTTCATCCCTGATAAGGCTTGCTGGATATTGGCAATTATCACATAGCAGATCAGGCCATATTTCAAAACTGCCAGCAGAATATTTGGCCATTTTTTTCTAAAAAAGGGGGCGGAGATTTGGGCGGCCTGCGTGGGCTTATTCAAAAAGAAAAAATTGACCAACCGGTGAATGTCATTTGCGAGCAAGAATAATGACATTACGACCAGCGTTGTCGAAAGCAATTTTACCGGCACATCAAAACAATAATTGATCGCCATAATATTTCCCGCGACCGCGAGGGTGATAAGGGCACCGAGAGTGGTCGTGCGCCTGAACAAAAGCAAGATACCGCTTAATAGCTCGGCAAACCCCATCACGTAATTATATCCCTTTGAAAAACCAAGAAAGTTCCATGCAAGTCCCATCGGGGACGAATTCCCGTAAGGTTCCAATAGGCGATCCGGTGAAAAGAAGGGAAACTGCAATTTGAAAACCTTTGCGAATCCATAGGCGAACATGGTAATCGCAACATAATACCGTACGATGACACGGAGCCAGTAAAAAAGCTTATTATAGTTACTGGTTCTTCTATCAACAATACTCCAGACGACGGCAGCCGCGAATGATATCACAACAATGCAAAGTGTGACTACATAGTCATAAGTAGTGTCGCCACTGCCATTGGTAAAAACAGTTATGGGGTAAGATAAATGCAAAATGTTTTTTGCGATCCATACCATTAATTGATGAAAGGGTGGGATGTAAAAGTTGAATACATAATCACTATAAGGTAAAACACCATTCGGGTTAAAAAAAATGTATGAAAGAAATAAAATTAGAAAGAATCGAAAAAGAAATTTTTGTGTAAAACTCCAGGAGGTGACTGTTGTTGTTTCCATGATCAAGCAGTTTATTGGGTCCACAAATGAGAACGATTGTTTTTCGAAAACAAAATAAATGCTATAGAACCTGTTGTCAGTATAATTTTAGTTATAAATATTTCTTCTTTATGATGTTTATATGATGCAACTCGTGCCCTGCAATATGGTATGCCAATGCCCGTACCGTCACCTTGTTTTTATTTGCTGTTCCCATTCGCAGAAAGGAATCCTCCGGTAAGCCGTTAAAGAGCGCAATTGTGGCATGGCGGACGGCTTCATATTCTTCAAGGATATTTTGTACGCTGCGGTCATTCGCTCCTGAATTTAAAGCGTAGTCGTTTTGCTCAAAACCCGGTAACTCGGTTTTGTCATTTCTTGCAAAGCGCAATGCCCTGTAAGCATAAATTCTTTCATCATCGATGATGTGCACCAGTATTTCTTTAATGGTCCATTTGTCTTTGGCGTACCTGTAATGCAATTTCTCTTCAGGCAGAGAAAGAATCAGCTCTCTTATGGCAATGAAGTTGTCTTGCAGATGTTTTAAAAGAAGACCGTCATCAGGCACTAGTCCAATATACATAATTGCATACTGAGGGAATTCACCATCTTTTGGCTTTAATATGTGTCGCATAAAACAGATTTGTGTTGCTTTCGGGCCTTCTCCCAAAGTACAGAAAAGAAATTTTCCCTGAGATCGAGACCTCCTGCCCTGGGCGTAAATAAGGTTTTACACTGATTTACAACTTGTCATTTTTCTTATATCTTAGCTACATTACATACACCACGACTACAATTAAGCCACTATGAAGAGAGCATCTGTACTCCCGGTCCTCATCCTGCTGATTTATGTTTGCGCTTGTAAAAAAAAGGACCAGGTTCTTGCAGGGCCACCACCTCCGCCTGATTCCGATATTATTACCGTCGAAAATAATCGCTTTTCGTCTGTTGTAACAAGCCAGACAGTTGCAGCGTTTATTTCCGGGACGATCATGGATGAGGATGGAAAGACTTTGACTGGTGTATCGGTAACAGCGGGGAACGTGAGCGCAACAACAAATAACAAAGGCTATTTCCAATTTCCTGCTGCAGTGACCGTCAATAAAGATTATGCAACTATAACTGTCACACTTAATGGGTATTTTAAAGCAATAAGAACGTTTACTCCGAATGCATCGGGGAAAGCAAACCATTATTTTGAAATTAAATTGCTGAAACCAGGCAGTGAAAAAACGGTTGCCGCAAGTGGAGGTAATGTAGTATTGGATAACAAAGTAGACATTACGTTTCCCGATGCCGCAGTTGTCACATCCGGCGGCGCAGCCTACAATGGTCAATACAGAGTTTCGGCAAGGTATATTGATCCCGCTTCAGCAAATTTTCTTGAAACCATGCCGGGCATGCTTACCGGTTTGAACGACCAGAACCAGTTGCAGGCGCTACAGTCTTTCGGGATGACCGTAGTGGAATTAAAAGACGCATCGGGCAACCCTTTGAAATTAGCTCCAGGTAAGAAAGCTACATTAAAACTTCCCGCTCCTGCCAATGGACCTTCAACTATTCCGCTATGGCATTTCAATGAAAAATATGGTTTGTGGATACAAGCGGGCGTAGCTACAAAAACGGGTGATTCATATATAGCCGAAGTAAATCATTTTTCAACCTGGAACCTCGACCTGGAGTTTAATAGCTTTAAACTTGACCTTCAATTTAAAGATCAGCTGGGTAATGCGTTGACGGGGTTGCATGTGCAAGCCTATATGGATGGATTGAATAAAATAAAATCTTTCTACACAGATAATGAAGGTAAGGCAACACTGATAAACTGTCCCTCATCGAAGCCATTAATGATAAAAACTTTGTTTCAATGTGATACGGCATTAAAAACACTCGATCCTGTTACTGCCGACAGGAGCGAAACAGTTAGCGTTTCTTTTGGACCAGGTGTAAAATCGTATACGATAACAGGAAAGATAGCTGGTTGCGACTATAGTGCCCTGGCTAACCAACCATTCAAAATGGCAATACAGGGAGACGGCCCCAGCGCTGGATTGCCGGGAGTTACTGATGCAGAGGGCAATTACACGGTAACCGGTATGCTCTGCAACAATAGCAATGCTATTACAGTACAAGCAAGCGCTTTTCTTAACAATGAATACAGGTACGCACCTGCAGTTAATATAACCCTTGCAAGCAGTACTTACAACGCACAGATCTGTGACACTGCCGGTATTGCTGATAATTTTGAGATCGTATTTCCCGATCCGGTATTAAATTCTTTTATCAGAACAAAGATCAATAAGCCGTCTGGAGCCATTTTTTATGGCGACGTGAAAAATATAGACTCTGTTGCCCCATTATCCGGCCTGATCGGTGACCTTTCAGGACTGCAATTTTGTACAAATTTGAAGGTGCTGAGTTTTTCAGGAACGGTCAATCTCAGCGACCTGGGACCTGTAAAGAACTTGTTGAGTCTTCAGGATCTGTCTATTAATGCAGAGAATGCATTAGTGTCAGACATATCGCCATTGCAAAATCTTACGCAGCTTCAAAGTCTCAATTTGAGATGCCGCAACGTGTCCGATATTTTGCCATTGCAAAATCTTGTGCACCTACAATATTTTGGTATCACGAGCAATGGTTTATCAGATCTTTCACCACTCAGGAATCTTACACAAATGACCTGGTTACAATTGATAAGTGACGCAATTAGCGATTTAACCCCCTTGCAAAATTTAACTCAGTTGACCTCTTTTGAAGTTGACAGCAGGTTACTAACCAGCAGCAATCTTGCTATAGTGCAAAATTTCACGCAATTGTATAATCTTTGGATCAGGGGTACTACTATTTCAGATTTTTCTGTTGTAAAGAACCTTCCTGGGTTGCTCTATCTTCACCTGGATAGGAATCAAATTTCTGATGTAAGCCAGTTTACATCACTTTCAAACCTTGTCAGCCTGGAGCTGGGCCAAAATCTAATCACAGATATTTCAGCCTTGCAAACGATGACACAGTTGCAATATCTTAAATTGTCCTATAACCAGATATCAGACATTTCCTCATTGAAAAACATAAAGCCGGCCATAACCCTT
>Ga0070689_100002005_pt1 | contig 13198 bp, 11 predicted proteins | sample KBSS23HmetaG_FD_64669 | JGI IMG/M metagenome (GOLD analysis project Ga0070689, IMG submission 64669) | Switchgrass rhizosphere microbial communities from Kellogg Biological Station, Michigan, USA - KBS S2-3H metaG | ecosystem: Host-associated > Plants > Roots > Rhizosphere ...
GCCGCGCGCCGGCGGCGAAAATGCCGCGCGGCCGTTGCCGCCGCATTCCAGCACCATGCGCCGCGTCACGGGCTTGTATTTCGATTTCAGTTCGCCGAGCGACAGCTCGAGCTTATTGTTCACCTCGCCGTCGATGACGAGCTTCCAGCTTTCCGGATCCTTCGCGGGCTCGGGAATCTGCCCGTTGTTGCGGATGTAGAATTTTTCCGTCGGCGTGGTGTCGTCGTCGAGCAGGCTCTCCGGCGTCTCGGCGACGAGCGGGCGCTCGCCGAGCACGACCAAGCCTTCATTCTTGCCGGGAAATTTCAAATGCTGCGGTCCCTTGGCCGGCGCCGCGCCTTCTGCCGAGGCCGCTGGAATAAGTCTGCTGGTGAACGGCATACCACCCCCGATGACCGCGCCCATTGCGGCAAATCCGGTGCCACCCAAGAACCCGCGCCGGGCGCGATCGACCGATGCCCCCGCCTGCGTGGCGCCGTCGCGAGACAAGTCCGCGCCCGGTCGTCCGGTTTCCTGCGCCATGAATTCCTCCCCGTTGATCCGGCTTGTGGTGAGTTTTTGCCGGATTTGGTTCCGTCATGGAATGAATCTACTGCAACAGGGGGCGAGGTCAATCGCCGCGCGCCGTGACGCTCATCGGTGGAAGCCCACGCCGCGCGGGTCAAGACTCGCTGGCGGAGAGAGTGCGACTGGGATCCAACGGTTTCTGAATTTGTAGCTCCAAACGCGCTCGGGCGAGTGCGGCCGGCATCCGACCGCTGTGCTGAAAGCACCCGCAAATCGCTTGGCGCTCTGGCAGATGCGGCCTTGTCCGCTCCCCCGCGTCGAGCAGACATCGGGAGCCTGAGCTAGGATGTCCGCTGTGGCCAGAGCCGGACTTCGAGAAGGGTCAAGCTTGTAGCGCCACAGCTGCCATGCGGTGCGATATACGGAATACTGGATGAGTCCTGCTCATCGCATACGATAGTTTCCTCTATGGGGGGAGCGATGTACGACTACATTGTCGTGGGAGCCGGATCAGCAGGCTGCGTCGTTGCTGCTCGGCTGAGCGAAGATTCGAAAAATAAGGTGCTGCTGCTCGAGGCAGGCAAGCCGGACGACAAACAGGAAATCCGGATCCCCGTTGCCTTCTCAAAGCTATTTCACACTGAATACGACTGGAATTTCACGACCGAGCCGGAAGTCGCCACGGGTGACCGCAGACGCTACTGGCCGCGCGGCAAGACTCTGGGCGGGTCCTCGTCTCTCAATGCGATGATGTACGTGCGCGGTCACCGCACTGACTACGATCAATGGCAGCAAGCCGGTAACGCGGGCTGGGGCTATGACAGCGTGCTGCCGCTGTTTCGCAAAAGTGAGCGGTTCATTGGCGGCAACGGAGACACTGCGTTCCACGGCGGCGAAGGACCGTTGGTGGTCGGCAGCCAAACTTCCCCGAATCCAATGACGAAGGCGTTTCTTGCGGCCGGCGAGAGCCTTGGATTGAAGCGTCTGGGCGACATCAACGGATCGAGCCAGGACGGTGTTGCGCTCACGCATGTCAATCAATACCGCGGACGACGTTGGAGTGCAGCTGATGCATTCCTGCGCCCGGCATTGAAGCGCGAGAATTTGACCGTTCAGACGGATTGTCTAGTGCAAGGAATCACGTTCGAAGGCCGCAGAGCGGTCGGCGTCACCTACCAGCGCGGCGGCGCCGTCCTCAGCGAGCGTGCTGGCCGCGAGACCATCTTGTGCGCCGGTGCGATCGGCTCGCCACAGATTCTCATGCTGTCGGGCGTCGGTCCGGCCGCGCCGCTGTCCCGGCTCGGCATTTCGATTGTCGCCGACCTTCCGGGCGTCGGCGAGAACCTGCAGGACCATCTGACGAGCGGGGTCAGCTACGAGTGCTGTAAGCCCATTTCCCTCGCGAGCGCCGAATCCTTGGCCAATTTGGCGCGCTATCTTCTCCTGGGTCGCGGGCCACTCACCTCCAACGTTGGGGAGGCACTTGCTTTCATTCGCAGCCGCGCCGGCCTTTCGGCGCCTGATCTCGAGCTGATTTTCGCGCCGGCCTATTTCATGGAGCACGGCGCAGCCAATCCGCCTGGCCACGGCTTTACCGTGGGAACGATCCTGCTTCGGCCGGAAAGCCGGGGATCGGTCACTCTGCGCAGCAGAAGTTCAGAGGACGCTCCAGTCATCCGCCCGAATTACCTCGCGGCGCGATCTGATCTCGACACCTTGATCGCTGGTGTTCGCTACGCACGCCGATTGGTCGCCACCGAGCCTTTCGCGGCATATCGGGGCGCCGAGGTGTGGCCGGGCGCGAGCGTCGTGACGGACGGTGAACTTGCGGAGTTTGTTCGCGCGAAATCGGAAACGCTCTATCATCCAGTCGGCACATGCAGAATGGGCGACGATCGGCAGGCAGTCGTCGATCAGACCCTGCGCGTGCGGGGTGTAGACAATCTTCGAGTCGCCGATGCGTCGATCATGCCCACTATCATCGGCGGTCACACCCATGCACCAACAGTGATGATAGGCGAAAAGGCAGCCGAAATGATTGCGGGCTAACCCGCCGGTGTGACTCCAAAGTGCGAAAGATTAGCTCCGCTTCATCTTAATGAGCAGACGTTCGTGTGGCATCGCCTCGGCAAAGTGCGGATCGACCTTGAGTGCGCTCTGATAGGCGGCTTCCAGCTCTGCCGCCTTGGCTCGAATTCGGGAAGCTGAGCACTACCTTCAGAAGGCGCCGAAAGGCCCACTTTGGGCCAGAAGACGACGCATTGGCCTCTCACCCGGGCGAACCGGTCCCTTGCTGTCGACGATGTGCTTCTCGATTCGATTGCGTCAAAATTCCGCACGCCGCGTCTTGACACGCGCCAATCGACTGACTGCCTGGATCATGGCGGTCGGATCGGCCACCCCCTTGCCAACGATATCGTGGCCGCTCCCGTGCGCCACGGATGAGAACAGGATTGGACTACCGATGGCGAGCCCGGCCGTTGCGTGACGGGCGAGCAATTTTGCCGTGATGTGCCCCTGGTCATGCAACATCACGATAAACGCATCGCTGTCGGCCTTATGGAACATGGTATCGGCACCGAATGGCCCGCAGACCTGAATGCCGTCGGCTGCCTCCGCTTCGATCGCCGGCTTGATGATGTCAATTTCCTCTCGCCCAAAGAGACCGTCCTCGCCTGCATGCGGGTTGAGGCCGCTCACGTAGATTTTTGGATTCGCGATACCAAGTTTCCGCAAGGCCTCGTCAGCAACACGGATAACGTGACTTACGCGTTCGCGCGTGATCAGCGCAATGGCCTCCGCCACGCCGACATGGAGCGTGCAATGAACAATCTTCATGTCGTCGAAGCAAAGCATCAAATAGACGTCGTGCGGTTCCAATCCGGTTTCGCGCGCGACAAAGGACGGATATCCGTCGAACGCAATGCCTGCGAGCGCAATCGAAGTCTGGTTCTGCGGGGCCGCAACCACGGCATCGACCTCGTCATTGAGCGCCGCATAGATAGCCATCCGCGCCGCAGCGAGGGAAATCCGCCCGCCCGCCGCGCTCGCACATCCGAATTCAAGGCCGGCAGCTTCGTTTGAACGACAGGCTAACAGCGCCAGCCCCTGATCCGACCAGTTGATTTCGTTCAATCGATCGACGACGCGTAGCTCCGCCGACAGGCTGCACGCCTCGGCGTGGCGTTTAATCACCGTCGGATCACCGATCAGCACCGGCCGGCACATCCCACGAACGTTCGGATCGAGCGCGGCCTTGAGGCTTATCTCCGGGCCGATCCCCGCAGGGTCTCCGATCGCAATGGCGACAATCGGTTTGTCATGTCCGCCCAAGGCACCGGTCTCCAATCGTCAGGCGCGTAGCGCGGTGAGCATGGCCTCGACGTATTCTTCGCCCTTCGCCACGACCAGCATTGAGGCATGGGCGCGCAACGGCCGCATGGTCTCTAACAACAAAGGCTCAGGTACGGATGCCCGATTGATCAGCAGCGACGTCATCATGACGTTGTGGATGCCGCACGCATCCGCGATGACGGTGGCGTCATCCGCTTTCTCACCCGTGGTCGATACCGTTACCACGAGATCGGCGGCGCCAATCTGATCGAGCAAGTTCATCGCGTCTCCCGCCAGATTGCTGAGCCAATCGCGTACGGAGCGGCTGGTTCCTTCAGCCGCAGTCGTCATGAACGTCGCGCAATTCCAGTTCTTTTGTGCAAGCTCCCGGACGACGCGCTCCGCCGGCCCGTCGAGCGCGATAATCTTGATTCTGCGTGGCGCGGAGTTCGGATAGTCGACGCGAAACCGCGCTTCCTCGGCCGTCGCGGCGCGCGCGCATTCGCTCAGCACCGGCTGCTCCCGCCAGCGCGAAGCAAGTTAGACCGTCGCATGTGCAATACCCGCGCGCACCGCGAGCGCCTCCTTGGCGCCGTCGCTGAACGGCTGGTCGGGGGGCAGGATCACGGCGGCCGAGCGCACGCGCTGATGGGCGGGATCGACACCCGGCGGCGTTGCGCCTTGCTCCATTGCCTTGATCGCCTTGAGCATGCGATGGCGCGCCATGATGATTCCGTTATCGGTCGAAACCAGATTTTCCTTGGCGCGGTCGACGATCGGCCCCATGCTCTCCTGAAGGGAGGCGTCCTGCATCGCAATCCCGGCGACGCCGCTGAACGTGGTGCCGGCCTTCTGCGCCACCCTGTCGATCAGATAGTCGTTGTCCTTGTTGGCGAGCGGCCGATAGGTGCCGGGCTCGAACTTGACATAAATCCCCTTGCCGTCGCGCATCGCCTGCACCTCGGCCTCGGTCAGCGCGCGCTGAGAGTGGTAATCGAAGCTCCAGGTCCAGCAGTTGTGGTCGTCGATCGGGATCCAGAAGTGGCCGTGCACCGGATGGCCGCCGCGCGGGGGAATCATCGTGAAAGAAGGCATCACCCAGGGAGTGATACGCCAATAGTAGTGCCCGCCCTCGGCGTTGCGGCGCGCGCCGATATAGAGGCCGCCAGGACTCTCGACTACCTCGAATACCGGCCGTGCATCATTCAGATTATATCGGTTACCTTTTGCGCCCTTGAACAGCGGATCGGAATTCAATTCCCCGCGGTGAAGCCAGGACACGTGGCTTGAGTCGATGCCGCCCTCCAGTGCTTGCAGCCAATTCGACTCCTGTAACCGCTTGGCGACATATCGCTGCTCGGACCGAACAAGCGCGAATTCAAATTCGGGCAGTGGAGGCTGCTTTTCCGGCGCACCCATATAGGTCCACAGAACGCCGCCGCGCTCGATCAGCGGATAGGATTTGAGCTTGATGCGTTTGCAGTAGCCGCTCTCCGCCGGCTCCGACGGAACTTCGACGCACTGTCCCGTGACGTCATATTTCCAGCCATGATACGGGCAGCGTAGCCCGCTCTCCTCATTGCGGCCGAACCATAGCGAAACGCCGCGATGGGCGCAGAATTCGTCGATCAGCCCATTGCGCCCCTGCGTATCGCGAAACGCCAGCAGACGCTCCGAGAGCAACTTGACACGCACAGGCGGACATTCATTCTCCGGAAGTTCCTCCGCGAGGAGCGCCGGAATCCAATAGCTCCGGAACAGGGCGCCGCCCGGCGTGCCCGGGCCGGTCTGCGTCAGGAGGTCATTCTGCTCGCGTCTCAGCATGCGCAATCATACCCGATGCGGGCGATCTTGGTCGAGGCTGCTCGCCTTCAATCCCGATTTCGATCGGCTCAACCCTACCCTCTCGAATCGGCATGACCGACACCACGTCACAGCCTTCGGCCCGAATGCAGCTCGAGCTTTGCAGCACCGGAGACGTCGCGGTCGGCACCGCGATCAAGGTCGAGCGACAAGGTCTTGAACTCGCGGTGTTCAATATCGAGGGAGAATTCTACGTCACCGACGATCATTGCACGCACGGCCCCGGGTCGTTGTCGCAGGGTTACATCGAAGGCGACATTGTCGAGTGCAATTTTCACCAGGGACAATTTAACATACGCACGGGTGAGGTTGTACTGCCGCCGTGCTTTGTCCCGGTGAAGACCTATCCGGTTGTGGTTCGGGACGGAAAAGTCGTCATTGAAGTGTGATCGGCGCGGCGCAGTCGAGGCGGTTCGAGGGAAGGGCAATCTTGGAGACGCAGGTTCTCATCGTCGGCGCCGGTCCGGTCGGTCTGACGTTGGCATTCGATCTTGGTCGACGCGGCATTCGCTGTTTGCTGGTCGAACAGAAAGAAGCGCCGCAGTTCCTGCCCAAGATGGAGCGCTGCAACGCCCGCACCATGGAAATCTTCCGCCGGCTCGGTTTGGTCGAAAAAGTTCGCGCCGCGGGCTTGCGCTCGGATGTGCCGATGGATGTCTTCATCATTCTGGCCATGAACGCGCCGCCGCTGCTGCGTCAACAATACCCTTCGGTCGATCAGGCGCGCGCCGCGATCCGGGCATGCAACGACGGCACACAGCCGCTCGAGCCCTATCAGCTCATTTCGCAGTACACGCTTGAGCCACTGCTCAAATCCGAGGCGGAGGCGTTGCCCGCCGTGACTGTGCGCTACGGCTGTCAGTTTCTGTCCTTCGATCAGGATGAGCGCGGGGTCTCGGCGCAGGTGAAGAACCGGAGCGGCGCGATTGAAACGCTTCGTGCTGCCTATCTGATCGGGTGCGACGGGGGTGGGAGTTCAGTACGCAAGCAGCTCGAAATAAAATTGCGCGGCGAAGGCAACTTGCTCGAACTGCGGCAGGCGCTCTATCGATGCGACGAGCTTTTCGACAAGATCCCGATCGGTGACGGACCGGGCAGAGGGCGCCACTATCATGTGGTAGACGACCGGGCGACCTTCCTGATCATGCAGGATTCGACGCGGCACTGGACCCTGCATGCGGTGGTCGAGCGCGACGAAGACATGAAGACGATGTTCGAGCGCACCGTCGCCATCCCGGTACGCTACGAGATGCTTGCGTGCAGTCCCTGGCGTCAGAATCTCCTGCTCGCCGACTCCTATGGCAAGGGGCGCGTCTTCCTCGCGGGCGACGCGGTGCATCTCGTGATTCCAACCGGCGGCCTTGGCATGAACACCGGCGTGGGCGACGCGATCGACCTGTCGTGGAAGCTTGCCGCGACGCTGCAAGGCTGGGGTGGGCCGAACCTGCTGCGCTCGTACCAGATCGAACGGCGGCAGGTCGGGGAGCGCAACGTCGGCGCCTCGCGCTATGCCTCGCTCGGCCGCCGGAAATGGCGCGCGCAATATCGCCGCGACATCGGCGACGCGACTCCGGCCGGCCAGGCCACGCGCGACAATCTTGTGCGTGTCGCCCGGATCGAGCAGCCCAAAAGCAACGAGATGATCGGCGCCGAGCTCGGCTATCGCTACGTCGACTCGCCCATCATTTGCGACATTCCGGGCGGGCCGGAGCACCTTTTCCGCGAGTATCGTCCGACGACGTGGCCGGGCGCGCGCTTGCCGCACGTCTGGCTCGACGACGGTACGCCGATCCAGGACAGGATTTCCGACGGCTATACGATCCTGCGGCTCGGCGGCACGCGCGCCGGCACCGCCGGACTCGAGCAGGCGATCAGCTCGTTTGGCGCGACAGTCGAGGTGCTGGACATCCCCGACAACGCCGCCCGCGATCTTTATCAGCACGATCTTCTCCTGCTTCGCCCGGACATGCATATCGTGTGGCGGGGCAACCGCTTGCCGGACGATGTGCGGGACATCGCCGCGACCGCCACCGGGCACTGAGAGTCGAGAGCAATCATGACTGCGCTTCAGGAACTGACCGAGGAACTAGTCACCGCCAATCACATCCTGGCGCGCGAACGAGTCCTCGATTCATTCGGGCACATCTCGGTGCGACATCCGGAAAAGCCCGACCGATACTTCCTGTCGCGCGCGCGGGCGCCGGAGCTCGCCGAGAGCGTCGACATCATGGAGTTCAAGCTCGACGGTCAGGTCGTGGGAGCGCACTCCGGCAAGCCGTATTCCGAGCGCTTCATTCACGGGGCGATCTACGAAGCGCGCCCGGACGTGATGGCGGTTGTTCACAATCACAGCCCGAACGTCGTCCCGTTCACGGTGACGAAGCAGAAAATGCGACCGATCATGCACATGTGCGGACCGATCGGGTCCAGGATTCCGAACTGGGACATTCGCAGGAAGTTCGGCGACACCAACCTGCTAGTCACCAGCATGGAGATGGGTCGTGATTTCGCCAAGACGCTTGGGCCTTACACTGTCGCGCTGATGCGCGGACATGGCAGCACCGTGGTCGGCCGGTCGGTGCGCGAGGTGGTGTTCACTTCCGTCTACATGGAGATCAATGCCGAAATGCTGATCAAGGCGCTGTCGATGGGGGACGTGAAATATCTGTCCGACGGCGAGATTGCGGCGATCACGAAAGGGCGCGCCGGTTTCACGTTCGAACGCGGATGGGAGAACTGGTGCCGTCGCGTCGGTCGGCCCTACATTCCGAACAACCGGGATATGGGCGAAGGTTTTTCGAAGACGGATGCCTAGAGAGGCCGACGCTTCGCCGCAACGGCGCGAGCGCGGTCAGCAAATCGAGGGCGAATGCGACATCGTGATGCCCGACGTTCAAGGTTCTGCGCTCTCTTGGCGCTCGCGGCGGGATGCCTCACGGCCGGCCTCAGGACAGCGCACGCGCAACAAGATGCCGCGGCAAATTACCCGGAGCGGGCAATCCGCATCATTGTGTCGGTGCCTGCCGGGGGCGGCGTCGATACCGTGACGCGGCTAATTGGGCAAAGGCTTCAGCAGCGCCTGGGACAGTCCGTTGTCATTGAGAATCGTGGTGGCGCTGCAGGAAATATCGGAGCGGAGGCGGTCGCGAATGCGGCGCCCGATGGGTACACATTGTTGGCGACCGCTCCAGCCATGCTGGTCGTCAATGCCGCGCTCTACAAGAGGTTGAGATACGATCCCGATGCTTTCGAACCGGTTGCCGTCATGGCGCTGAGTCCCAACGTGCTAGCCGTCCGGGCGGACCTACCGGTGAAATCGCCCCAAGAGCTGATTGCTTATGCAAGGGCTAATCCTCGGAAACTAACCTACGCATCACAAGGGGGTGGAACGACTTCGCACCTGACGGCCGAGCTGTTCCAGAGATTGACCGGCACGCAGCTCCAGCATGTGCCCTATCGCGGGACCGCGCCGGCGTTGAACGATCTTGCCGCGGGCCACGTCGACCTGATGTTCGTGGATGTGACCGCCGTGCTGGCGCTGCAGCAGGCCGGGAAAACACGGGTGCTTGCGATCGCTTCACGGCAGCGCCTGCCTGATCTACCCGAGGTCCCGACGTTCGAACAGGCTGGCGTACCGGCCCTCTTCTCGGCGGCCTGGAACGCAATTGTGGCGCCTCCCAAGACGCCAGAGTCGATCACGTCCCGGCTCAACACGGAGATCAACGCAATACTTAACCTGCCTGAAGTTGAGGCGCATTTCCGGGAACTACATCTCACTCGCGTGGGCGGCAGCCGCGCGGATATGACGGCATTCGTGAGCGCGGAACGTCAACGCTGGGAAGATATTGTCCGCAGCGCAAACGTCACTCTGGAATAGCTTCGGAACCCCCTATCGCGACTGCGCTTCTGAGGTTCCCAAGAATTCATCCGTCTTTGCGATCCGAGCGCCTTACTGGGGTAGCTTCAGCCTTCCGGGCGTCACGCGCCTGACGGCCGATTCAATCTCTCAAAATCACGATGTCGTTTGGATGCCAATCGACGCCGACGTGTGTGCCGATAGCCCGCACGATGCCGCTGTCGGCCTCCTTTACGGTCAACTCTTTTCCGCTTGGAAGGACAATCCGATAGATCATCTGACCCGAAACAAATGTGCTGATCTGTATCCTGCCGGTCATGACCCCTGCGCCATCGATCAGCCGCATACGCTCGGGGCGGATCGCGATGGTACCGGCGCCGGACCGCCCCTCGCCGCGGGCCGGCAATCTCGCTCCATTCGAGATAAACGCTCCATCCCGCCAAACACCTTCGAACAGATTGATCTCACCGATGAAATCGGAGACGAAGCGCGTCTGCGGCCGATTGTAGATCTCGCTCGGAGGGCCGATCTGCTCGATGCGACCGGCATTCATCACGGCGATGCGGTCCGAGACCGTCATCGCCTCTTCCTGATCATGCGTCACGAAAATGAGCGTCACGCCTAGCTGCTGCTGCAGTTGTTTTAGCTCCAATTGCATGCTTTGGCGCAGCTTGCGGTCGAGCGCGGCGAGTGGCTCGTCGCACAAGAGCACGCGCGGGCGGATGACGATCGCGCGCGCGAGCGCTACGCGCTGCTGCTGCCCGCCCGATAGCTGCGCCGGACGGCGATCCTCGTAGCCTTCGAGCGCGACCTGACGCAGCGCCTGCGTCACGCGTTCCTTGATCACATTCTTGGCCAGCCCGCGCATGCGCAACCCGAAGGCCACGTTCTCCGCGACGGTTCGGTGGGGAAAGAGAGCGTAGGACTGAAAGATCATGCCCATGTCGCGTCTGTGCACGGGCATGTCGGTGACGTCGTCGCCACCGACCACGATGCGGCCTTCGTCGGGCGTCTCGAAGCCGGCGATCATCCGCAGGGTCGTGGTCTTACCGCAGCCGGAGGGCCCGAGCAGCGCAAAGAACTCGCCCGGCGCGACCACGAGATCGACGCGATCCACCACGCGCGTCTGGCCGTCGAAACTCTTCTCGACGCGTTCGAGGCGAACGTCGGCGGCCGTGCGCGGGCTATCGCTCATCCGTGACGCCGGCGGACCGGCATCATCCGCGTAGGATGCGGGTCACGCGTGCGTCGATGTCGTCCTTGCGTTCATTGTACCATTTCCAATCCACCTGGATGAGCTGCGCGACCTTCGCCTCGGTGTTGTAAAGCTTGGCATCGTAATTCGCGCCGAGCTTCACCTTCTTGTTCGACGGCGAATACCAGACCGCTTCGCATAGCGTCTTCTGCACGTCCGGGCTCAGGATGTAGTTGATGTACTGATTGGCGAGCTCGCGCATCTTGGTGCCGGGCGTGATGTTCCACACCTGCTCGAGCGAAAGCACGCCCTCGGACGGCGCAGCAAAGGCGATCGGCTGGTTCTGCCCGTCATAGCGATAGATGCCGCTGTCGTGCAGCACGCCGATGTTCACTTCGGCCGAGAGCAGCGCCTTTTCCATGCCGCCGGTGAAGTCGTACATCTTGATCGGCTTCAACTGCTCCAACGCCTTGTAGGCCGCGTCGAGGTCGGTTAGTCCCTTGCCATAGATCTTGCCGAGCATCATCAGGTGCATCTGGCCGAGGCTGTTCACCGGAATGATGTAGCTGCCGCGCGCACCGGCGTGCTTCGGATCGGCGAGGTCCTTCCAGGATTTCGGTTCGGCGAGCCCCTTGTCGGTGCGATAGCCGAAGCCGATCGCGCTGGTGAAGGCCGACACGCCGCAGATCTTGTCGCTCACCGCGTAAGCATAGACGTCGTTCAGATTCGGAATGTCTTTCGCCGAAAGCTTCGGCTCGACCAAGCCTTCGACCACCGCCTGCCACTGCTCGCTCGTATTGGTGTGCAGCACGTCATAGAGTGGCGCGTTTTTTGGGGTCGCCTGCAGTTTGGGATAGTACGGAAACGCCGAGTCGGTCTCGACCTTGCACTTGAATTCCTTCTCGAAGGCTGGAATGACCTGGCCTTTCAAGACCTCGCCCCACTTGCCGCCCCACGCCGTGGTTTTCAGCACCGGAGTCTGCGCATGAACTGCGGGCGCACCGATCGCGAAAGCAGCAGCGGCTCCGCTGGAAGTCTGCAAGAAGGTGCGGCGCGAGAGTTTCCATCTGGCCATGTTCGTCTCCCCTGATTCAAAGTCTCACATAGGCGCGCAAGCCGATGATGCGTTCAAGCAGCAGCACAGCTGTGAGCGCGAGAACGATCGACACCATCGAGGCTGCGGCAATCGCACCATCGAGGTCGTAGCGGATGTAGTTGAGCAGCACGACGGGCAGCGTCTCGCCGTTCGGGATGACGAGAAACAGCGAGATCGGAAGCTGGTCGAACGACACGATGAACGCGAAGATGCCGCCCGCGATCACGCCCGGCCGGATCAGCGGCAGCGTCACCTCGAAAAACACGCGCGCGGGCGGTGCGCCCAGCATGGCGGCGGCTTCCTCGACACGGCGGTCGAAATTCTGCAGCACCGCCAGCGTCGTGCGCAGCACATAGGGTACGGCGACCAGTGTGTGCCCAACCACCAGCCCCCAGACCGGGCGGCCGATGCCGGCGAGCATGAACACCTGGAACAGCGCGAGGCCGGTGAGGATCGCCGGCAGCATCAGCGGCGACAAGAACAGCGTGGTGAGAAGGCGCGTGCCGGGCAGGTTGCCGCGCGCGATACCGAGCGCGCAGAGCGCGCCGATCACGGTCGACAGCGCGACGACGATCATGGCGACGCGCAGCGAGAGCCAAAGCGCGTTCATGAATTCTGCGCTTGTGAAGAACTTTACGAACCAGCGCAACGTCACGCCGACCGGAGGAAACGCGATGTAGGGCGTCGGATTGAGCGCAAAGATGATGACGACGGCGATCGGCAGCAGCAGGAACGCAACGATCGCGCCGTTGAGCGTCAAATAGGCCGCGTGCCCCGCGTCGAAGCGCCTGCTCATGCGATCTGTCTTTCGCCGGTCAGCCGGCCGAGGATCGTATTGTAGGCGAAGACTAGTGCCAAGGAGACAGCGAGCAGCACAACTCCGAGGGCGCCGGCAAACCCGAGGTTGAAGCTCGCGCTCACCTGCTGATAGATCAGCATTGGCAGTGTGAGCACATTGTTGCCGCCGAGCAGCACCGGCGTCACATAGGCGCTGATTGCGAGCGCAAAGACGAGCAGTGAGCCCGCCAAAATGCCCGGCAGGCTCAAAGGTAGCGTCACTTCGAGGAATGTTCGGAGGCGGCCGGCGCCGAGTCCGCGCGCGGCCTCTTCGAGCGTGACGTCAATACGGCCGATCACGCCAACGAGCGTGAGCACCATGAAGGGCACATAGATGTGCACGAGCCCGACTATGACGCCGAACTCGTTGTACATCAGCGGCAGCGGCTTCTCGGCGAGGCCCAGCCACTGCGCCATCGTGTTGATGACGCCGCGGTCGGACAACAGCGTCATCCACGCGAAGGTGCGCACCACGATGCCGGTCAGCAGCGGTGCGATCACGGCCATCAGC
>Ga0070689_100002006_pt1 | contig 13197 bp, 10 predicted proteins | sample KBSS23HmetaG_FD_64669 | JGI IMG/M metagenome (GOLD analysis project Ga0070689, IMG submission 64669) | Switchgrass rhizosphere microbial communities from Kellogg Biological Station, Michigan, USA - KBS S2-3H metaG | ecosystem: Host-associated > Plants > Roots > Rhizosphere ...
AACCACCGAGATCCTGGATTGCAAAGAGATACATGGAGTTCCCCAGTCTTTCGCTCAGCGACATCTCATAGCGAGCGGCCATGAATTTGTATGACCGCCTGTCATTACTTAGCAGGGGCCTTTATTTTTTTTGAATAAATTCAGATAACTAAACCTTCTGTATGAGAACTCTACTCGTTTTGTTACTCCTGGTACCGACGCTATCAAATGCGCAGTTCAAAAAGTCAGCCACGGAACTTGCAAAAGACAGGATCAGGGACTATATAACTGAAAAATTGTTTAAGAATGCTTCTTACGAGCCAATTACATACGGCGACTTAATAGATAATAAGGTTGGCAGATCCAACATAACCTCACTTATCAGGCACAAATTTTCCATCACGGAAATGCAGGCGCACGACAACATCAAAGCGCCGGTGCAAAAAGAATACGTGTTTATTTTCTATTTCAATGACAAGATGAAGGTACAAATGGCCGAGGGTGTTTCATCAGAGTAACACTCCGACCGCCGCTCGTCGTGAAACGTCAAAGGAAAGAAAACCTGTGTCCATTTTTCACTTTTCACGTTTGACGATCTTTGTCATATCTTTTCGAGTATTTAGATTTAAACAAGTCACCTCATGAAATTTTCTTTCGTAGTAGGCGCGGTCATTACATCAGGCCTGTGCTGGTATTTTGCCAATGATCTGTCAGGGAATTATTGGTATTTATTGTGGTTTGCGCCGATACCTGTGTTGATCGCGTCATTTCGATTGTCAGCACAAAAGGCCTTTTTAGCTACTTTCATTTCTTACTTGCTCGGTCGCCTGAGTTGGCTTCCTTATTTACTCAATGTATTGCCGGCCGCGGTTGCTGTATTTTTTACAGTCTTACTCCCTCTCGTATTTGCATTGATAGCATTGCTGAACAGAAAAATAGTTTTACAAAATCGAAACGGATGGTCTGCCTTTGCCTTCCCTGCGTTGTGGTGTTTATTTGAATTTCTTATGATTAAATTTTCTCCGGATGGTACCGCTGGAAGCATGTCGTACACACAATCCAATTTTCTTCCTGTTGTACAAATAGCCTCTGTAACAGGTATCTTAGGGATTAGTTTCTTGGTAACACTTTTCCCTTCGGCAATTGCAGTTGGCTTTAATTTCCGGTTTAAGAAGATGAAAGGATCGCTGGCGTTTGCTTTTGCGCTCATTTTTATTTGCTTAATATTTGGAATAATAAGGTTAAATGATAAGGAGTCGCGCGAGATGAGTCTTACAGCGGGTCTCGCTGTAGTCGATGAAAAGTATCATTCAGAAACAGATCATCCTGATACAGCAAAAGAAATGCAGACCGCGAATTTGTATGCCATTGAAATTGCCCGGTTGGCTCAAAAGGGCGCGCAGGTGGTCGTCCTGCCGGAAAAAATTGTTACAACAACACCGATCACGGAAGCGGCGATAAAAAATGTTTTTGTAAATGCTGCAACTGCAAACCATGTTGCAATTGTCGCGGGGTATACTGACCTCATGAATGATCACACGAAGCTGAATAAAGCATTGGTGATTTCAGATAAGGGTGAGCTGGTATCGGATTACCAAAAAGTAAATTTGTTTGAAGGTGAAGCAAGAGCCGGATTTATACCGGGAAATGAAATTTCGGTTTTTGCCTTAAATACTATTCCTTCCGGAGTGGCGATATGCAAAGACATGGATTATTCAGGATTTATAAGAAAATACGATGGCAATAAGACCAGGGTCATGTATGTACCTGCCTGGGATTTTATAAGAGACGGATGGCTCCATTCCCGCATGGCAATACTGCGCGGAGTAGAAAACGGATATGCCATAGTTCGCACCGCGAGACAAGGTGAGCTAACCATTAGCGATCACAAGGCGAAAGTTCTTTTTGAAGAGAGCAGCACAAATAATAAGGCCGCCGGACTCACTGGCAATTTTCCTTTGATAGCAACAAAAACTATCTATAGCCAGTTTGGTGACTGGTTTGGGTATTTAATTGCGATTATTGCGCTCCTCTTTGTTTTAACAAGGCTAAGGCGCAAAACCGTGACAAATCCACGGAATTAGACTCATCAAAAAAACAAAAGGAATTGCCAGGCAATTCCTATCCGCGGTGAGGTATTCTGTTCTTCAAATTAAATATTACTGGCGGGTCTTTTTTTCGTAAACATCTGTCCCGTTCGCATATTCTTATCCCACAAATCTCTTCCCTTTTCTCTCAAATCCTTTTTTTGCTGAGGGGTCAGTTTTGAGTACTTATAGATACCAAATGCCGCAGCGCCCGCAAGTATCAAACCTAGTGTTGTCTTTAGCATAACTAAGGGTTTAAATTTTTAATGAATAAACGAGAAGATCAAAATATCATGCCATAAATGCAAGAAGGACATCCACTGGTTTGCTTAATTACCAAACGTCATACGCATAAAGTTTGCTATAACTTATAATATAAAGAGAGATTTTTTTATTTTGAAAAGGGATTAGCTTTAAAACCGCTAATTTCAAAAATGCGAACCCGCCGGATAAGAAAAATAAAAAACTTACTCTTCTTGTTCCTTGTTTTGGGCTACTCACTCTTTGGGCAGGATTCCGCTTCCGTCAAAAAAGACACGGTGAAAGAGGTTGACGTTACTGATTTATTGAGAAAGGTCTTTAACAAACCTCCACCAAAGCCTGCTTCACAAGCCCAGGTTCATTTTGCCATTCTTCCAACTCTTAGCTATAACCCAAGCTTCGGATTTATTTTTGGGGGCAAATTGACGGGCGGGAAACAATTCGGCGACCCCGCAAACACGGACCTTTCAGTATTTGCTTTGGAGGCATTTTATGGGACGAAAGGAATAGTATCGGCCCAGGCCAAGCACAATATTTTCATAGCTGAAAACAAGTGGAATTGGCAGGGGCAATGGCAGTTGGCGAAGTACGGCTTGCTCGATTACGGACTAGGCACGGGAAATTTCAAAACAAAAGGAGGATTCTCTTTTGATCAATACCCCGTAAAAAACGCGGACAGTTCATTTCCGATTAGCTACACTTACATCCGGCTGTCTGAAAAAGCATATCGAAAGCTCGGAAAATACTTTTATGCTGGTGGTGGGGTACGGCTCGATATGTTTTCCAATATTGACGATATAAAACAGACCACTGCATACAATACGCCACACCAACGATATAGTCTGAGACATGACTTCGATCCTAACAAATATTCAGCGAACGGGTTTATTCTCGCAGTGCAGTACAACACGAGAGAGCATCCAATACGATCGTATGGAGGGATATATGCTGACCTGGGTATACAATTCAATCAAAAATGGATGGGTAGCTCAAAAAATGCAATTCAGCTTCAGTACGATTTCAGAAAGTATTGGTCACTGAGTAAGAAAAATCCGGAAAATGTTATCGCGTTCTGGCATTGGGCGGCGTATAAATTGAGCGGCGTTTTACCTTATCTCGAAATGCCATCGACAGCATCCGATCCCTATGGTCGAAGTGGGAGAGGTTATACATTCTCGCGCTTCAAGGGACCGGCCTATGCTTGTTTCGAAACAGAATGGCGCTTCCCGATCACTAATAATAAATTAGTAAGCGGAGTCTGTTTCTTGAACTTTCAAACGGCTTCGGATGATTTTAATAAAAAAGTATTCGAATCATGGGAACCTGGTGGAGGCATTGGCTTACGCATCCTTTTCCAAAAGCTGAACCGTACCACTATGTGCATTGACCTTGCACAAGGGAGATATGGCGCCAAGGGATTGTTCTTTGGACTGGGTGAAGCATTTTGAAAAATTAATTTATTGTTATTCTATTTTTATTTCCTCTGAACACTTCGATGCATTCCAAAAACCGGGACAAAGTCAAATTGTTTGTAAAAGGGTGCGATATTTTCTCCGGTAAATAAACCTATATAGGCATTTGTCGGCGCATTGGTATCTAACCACGAAGTGAGCTCTTTCATCAGCATCGATCCCACATGCTTAGATTGCCAAATTGGATGAACCATTACGTCTTTCACATAATAGAAACTTGCCTCATCACTCAATATCAAAGCGCACCCGATTACCTGGTCCTCATGCTCCGCCACGACCCCATGTACCGGTGCTGCTAAAATTTGTTTGGTTAAAGCATGATCGTAATATTTATCCCAGCCAACGGCAGAGATCAAATTCTCATATTCGACGGCAGTTGGTATTCTTGAAATGATTCTCACAATTTCCGAAGTTGATCTAGTTTTCCGTTCTTGAGAAATTGGAGGTCCGGCAAAGGTCACGTAATAACCATTGATTTCACGGAGCGTGTAGCCAGCAAGGCCCCATGGTTTGTTTTCAAGAGGTTCAACGATCTCTGCATTTTTGCTTTTGTGAAAGTTATAAAACGCCTCAAGGTTTTTTACCTTGATAAAGATAGAATTGCCTTGCGAGACTGAAGCCAGTTCAGGTTGTTGAGAGAACTGTATAAATACTCCCTGCCAGGTAACTCCTCCATGGTTTGGTGGCGCGCCCCAGGTCCACTTGTTTGGAAAGCCGAGTGTGCGATGCCAGTACTCAACCGTTTCGATTACGTCTTTGACTGCCAATACGGGTTCAACGTGGGCAAGAAAGAGATCATTTCCTTCATTTGACATCTGTAAACTTTTTGACGAAAGTATAGATTCTGATTGAAGCAATTTCCTATCTAAGAGGAGGCTGTTTGACACAGCAGACTTCTAATTATTCGAGTTGATATTAAATGATAGCCCTCCGCCACCAAACAATCTTCTTGAAACGCCGGCTTCAGCGTACAAGCCAATGTTTCTTGAAAGATAGTAGCGAAATCCAAGCAGGCTTCCGGCATTTATTTCGCCCACGTGATAGCTGACATGTCCGTTATCATGTTTTCGATCGAAGATGAGAGAGTGATTGGCATAACCAAAAAAAGCGGCAACATAAAGATCCCAATCTTCATTTTCTAATATAAAGGGACTGAAGTGAAAACTGCTCTTGACTCCAACATCCCAGCCTTTCCAAACATCTTTGTATTCTGCTGCTGGCATAATTGGGTATTGGAACTTATAGTAGGTATATGTGTAGGCCGAATAGAATCCAACACTGAGGAACCTGTTCAGAGAATAATCACCACTCAGGTTTATTGCGGGAATACCGCTGTTAGTGCGTGAGAGACTGCTCGGGTAACCATAACCCGATGAAACACCTAAATTAAGTACAATGTCATTTTTATCGGTCTGCGCCTGACCAATTAGTGTGATAAATAACAGGGACGCTATCAGACAAAACTTTGACATTAATATGGGATCAAATCGAAATTCAATTTCCGGGACAAGGGAATTGAATAACTAAGTTAGTTTAAAAGTTGCCAGCTGTTTTTAGTTATCCTTTAGTCTTTGCCAATTTAAATGAAATTGTGCACGAATTTGAAAAGAATCAGCATCAAATCTCAACTAAACTGACGGGGCGAACGATTAAAACGTTTTCAACTCAACAAATTTACTTTAGTTTGGATAGCATCCCTTCCAAATGCCTTTCCGCTCATCAACTATTTTAACGTGATTCTACTAATATGGTCGCTGCATTTTCGTAAACGAGTAATAAGTCAGTGCAAAGCCCGCCTGGTGACATGCCGTGTAATATAACAGGTCAAGGAAATAGTGCTTAAATGACTTTCTTGGTTCGCTCATTTTGATCATAATCGTAGAAATCCACGCTGTCTTATTTATAAAATTATTCAGGTGATACTGGTCCGTTGTTGCAACCAGCATCGTGGTCGATAACGGAAACTTTGGTCCCTGAACCGGATCGCCGTTCTTATACTTGTTCTTCCAGCTCACCTGTGGATTATACCAGTTTGGATTTGCATGAGGAAACTTTTGATGAAAAGCATCCCAGTGAAACATCAGCGTTTCGTTGAAACCCTTGGTGGCGCCTGCCACAAACACAAGACTTCCTGTTATGATTTTGTTTTTATCCATTTTCCATGGGCTGATCTTTTTAGGCTGGATGTCAATATTGTATTGGGCATGCGAAGCCAGGCTGCACATTAGCAGTGCAATGAAAATCGTTTTCATGTTAGTACGGGTTTTTTGGTGACGTTTTATGCAGCTGTTCAAGGATAGTTCTCTTCCCCGAGATCTTGATCTCCACGTAAGTTCTTCAAATGATTGTGTTAAAGGCTCTTAAGGATTTTGGGTATAGAGGCAAAAGCCTGTGAGTAAGACGAGTGCTAAAATAGAGACTGATCTTAAGGTTTGCAAGTAAAAACTCAAATAAATTTTTGTTCAAGGCATAGGCCTTTATTGCAAAAACAATGATGAATTTCAAGGCATCAGAGTCTGTCGAGTGACGGGTGGACCCATGCGCTACGATAGGATCTTTGCAAAAGTTGCGTGGCTTCAGGATCGCCGGTGATCTCATGTTTAACAGGGTCATAGTGCAACGGTCGGCCGCCTAAATGCATCGAGATGTTTGCCATGATACAACTCGCCGTAGAAATATGACCTTGTTCTATATCGGCAACGGGCATTGTATTTCTATCAATGGCTTCAAGGAAGTTGAGCATATGAAGGCGCGTGGCGGGTGCGGCGTTGAGTTCGATATCTTTTTCCTTGAGGTCTTCGGGGTATTCTTCTTTTTCATATACTACGTCTTTGTGGATTTTTTTTTCTTTCTCCGCCTCGGGGAAAAAATCATATTTCATTGTACTCCCGCAAAGGGTTCCTTTGTCGCCATAGAGTTTAAAAGACCAGGGATACTCCGGATCAGCCGGTGTTCCCCAGGTGCGATGTTGCCACACACAATCAAGCTCATCAAATGCAAAGACTGCGGTTTGAGTATCGGCGATATTACTCTTGCCAATCTTGTCAACATATATGCCTCCGGTGGACGTAATTCGGCTCGGCCAGCCGAGATTTAACAACCATCTCACCGCATCCAGCATATGTACACACATATCGCCCATGATCCCATTCCCATATTCCATAAAACTCCGCCACCAGCGTACATGAGGTAAACCATCATACGGACGTAAGGGCGCAGGTCCCGTCCACATTTCATAATCAAAGAAATCAGGAACCTGTTGAACGGGAGGATTTCCATTGTTGCGCATATGATAATAGCAACAGATGTCGACATGCGACACCTTTCCCAACAGTCCGGCGTCGACAATATTTTTTTTTGCATCGATCAAGTGAGGTGTGCTTCGTCGTTGAGTACCCACTTGCACAACCCGGTTATATTTTCGCGCAGCGGCTACCATGGCTTCACCCTCCATAACATCGACACTGATCGGTTTCTGTACATACACATGTGCCCCTGATTTTATTGCATCAATTGTTATCAGCGCATGCCAGTGATCAGGAGTTCCAATGAGAACAATTTCGGGTTTTTGTTCCGACAATAATTTGCGGTAATCGCCGTATAGTGCGGGTCGCTTCTGATCTTTTTGGCGCTGACTTACCATATCTGCGGCGGCGTTTAGTTGATGTTTATCTGCGTCACACAGGGCCACTACCTCAACCGGTGCTACTTGCATGAGGCGAAAGAGGTCACTCTTTCCATACCACCCGGTTCCTATCAATGCGACCCTTCTATTCGACACGCTTCTTTTAAAGTCTAGACCATGCGTCTTCAATGTACTAAGGGCCAATGCAGCAGATGTGGTCCGGATAAATTCGCGACGGTGAATGCTGGAACTCATAACTGGCAAGTTGTTCTTTAAAGATAAAGTAATTATCCTTTGTTATTTTTTCCGGTATTCGCCTGTTCCAGTGCATTCAGCTATAATAAAAGTTATAAGCGGATTGTCGATGAGAATTCTACTTTCGTTCTCAAACTTTGTGATCGTTGTATCTTCTTCGTGGTCGTTGTGACTATTGGCCACAAAGCCTACAATATCCCGATAGCTATCGGGATACGAAGGCTACGAAGAATTGCTCAATAGAGTGGTTGTAGCACAAGTGCCCGCCCGTACCGAACGGTACGTTTGGGCGGGAGTGACGCAAGGGAAGTCAAATAGTAGCAATATCGTTTGTTACATAATGAAAGATAAAAATGTCGGTGATCATATTAAACGTTGCAAAATGAACAGCCTTCGTATATTGTTTGCAGGGATGGTCATTTTTTCCAGCCCATCCTTTTCTCAATCATCCCATTTTCAAGTTGAAAAACTGGACAGCTTTGTTGCAAGAGCGATGAGTGATTGGCATCTGATGGGACTCGCCGTTGCCATTGTGAAAAAAGATTCTGTGATCCTCGCAAAGGGATATGGATATCGCGATTTCTTCAATAAACTTCCGGTTACTGAAAATACTTCATTCCCTATAGCATCTGTTTCCAAAACCTTCACCACTGCCCTCATTGGAATTGCTGAAAAAGATGGAAAACTGCGATTGAATAAACCAGTGCATCAATATTTCCCGGAGTTTCAACTGTACACAGATCAGCTGACCAATACTGTTACCGCAGAAGACATGCTTAGTCATCGCACCGGCGTAGCAGGTCACGATTGGGCGTGGGCCTTTAACACAAACTTTTCCAAGGACGTTTATCTAAAAAGATTAAAATACCTCGAGCCATTCGCCCCGTTACGCACAGAATTCCAGTACAATAATTTCATGTTTTTTGCATTAAGTGTACTAGCCGGCAAATTATATAATACGACCTGGAATGATCTTGTCGATAAAGAATTGTTTCAGCCGTTAGAAATGAAGAATACATTTAGCAGCTACAGTTCACGAAAGGAGTATTCAAATGTTGCACTTAAATATGAGTATAAAGACTCCTTCAAATTAGAACCAACTGAACAGATGGATGATCTTCTCGGCGCAGGTTCAATTAACTCGACTGCAACGGATCTTGCCCGCTGGCTTCAGCTTTGGATAAACGGGGGCGTATACAAAGGCAAGGAGGTCATTCCTTCGGATTTTGTACGACGAGCGACTGAATCTCATTTCGTCGCTGATGGCTCAATAAATCCCAAATTTCCTGATGAGTATTTTTATAATGTAGGCCTTTGCTGGTTTTTATCTTCTTACCGTGGTCACTACGAGGCCCAGCATACTGGCAATATAGACGGTTTCTCCTCCAGCGTAACGTTTTTCCCACTCGATAGCCTGGGCATTGTGGTGCTTACTAATCAAAATAGTTCGAGGCTGATCCATCTTGTTCCGGATTTTGTGTCGGACCTTGTGTTTAACCTTCCGGTTTATGATAAAAATTCTGCATTTATTGCGCGGCAGAAACAATATGACAGCAGTCAACAGAAACTCGCACGGATAAACGTTGACACGATTACAAGCGGACCGCAGTTTGCATTGGAAAAATATACAGGTAAGTTCGAAAACCCGGGATATGGGCCCTTAAAGATTGAGGTTTACAAAAGGGCTCTGTTGTTAACTTATTATGATTTAAAACTTGTGCTGGTGCCAAAGAAAGGGCATCGATTCTCAAGTCATTACCAGGAAGACGAAGTCGCTTCTCCGAATGGAGTAGGGGACGTCATTTTCCATTTTGATAAACAAGGAAAATTGCTGTCATTTCAAATTCCTTTTGAGCCGACAGTAAAAGACATTGTGTTTAAAAAGAAATAATGGCTTGACCGCGCCAGGATTACTGATGTTGTGACAAAAATAATTTCGCATCATTTAACTCCGTTCTCTTGCAGATGGGATCAGCGATTTCAATTAAATTTTTAAAATAAAGAATGGCCGTTTCAGTGTTGCCTGTTCTTTCCGCTGCCATTGCTGCGTTATAAAGTCCATTGAAGCGGTTGGGATGCGTCTTTAGATCCAATTCAAAGTTTTCAAGAGCAAGCGCAGGTTTATTCATTTCGAACAGCATCTCACCAAGCAATTCACGAGCGGGGATCACTTCGCCGGGCGTTACAGGATGTTTTTCTGTTCCATCTTCCATATCGGCTGCCTCTTTCATCAGTTCTACAGCTTCCTTGCTATTTCCTTGTTTGTATTCGATCCAGGCCTCTGTTGCTTTTATTTGAATGGCAACTTGTGCTGCCTCCAGTTTTTTATCGATCTGCGGAGCCAATTTATCGTAAAGCGATTTTAATTTGCCCAGTTCTGTGTTTGCAGTATTTGCATCATTCAACTGCAAAGCTCCAAACGCTCTTGCAAAATGAATGATCGCTTCCTGCCAGGGAAATTTTTCCCAGGGAAAATCTTTGGGATGAAGTGAGAGGGTTGCGGCTTCTTTCCACATCTTTCTCTCGAGTGTGTAACGTGCTGGCATGGCTGCAAACGCATAGGCTGTTTTAAAATTTACCGGATATACTTCATGGATTGTTTGTAAATAATCTAAAAACTGCGTCGCATGCTGATCATCTCCCTTTTGTAAATAAGCATATACCAGGTAGTCCATTCCGTGAAGTTCTTCATCCCAGTGACCTTTTATTTTTGCCTTCGATGCATAACATTGAGCAGCAGAAACAGAAACAGAGTCCGAGTGAATAGACTCATCCCAAAGACCGAGACGTGTGAATATATGCGACGGCATATGCTGCGCATGTGCAGATGCTGGTGCTATCGACGCATATTTTCTTGCCGCTGGAAGTGCCAGTTCTGCCAATGCGGGATAGTCGCAATTATGAATGATGTAGTGTGCAACGCCCGGGTGCAGAGGTTCTTTTAGAAAAATGGGGCTTAAAATAGAAAATGCTTTTTTTTGGTTGGCATAAGTTTTATCGCGAGGGTCAGCCGCGGCATCCAGTGCAAGCGTATAAAAAATAGCCGCTTCGATATCCTCAGGGTAGGCCTGGTAAAGTTTTTCCATGGCTCTTTCAAAACTTATTACGCGGCTGCGGTGATCGATTTGATCAGCATTTTCAAAAAATTTTGAGAGAGCGTCGATGTAGTCCGATTCTCTTTTTGTTTTACCATTTATCGAACGAGCAATTTCAATGGCCTTTTCACCTTTCTTCAACTCCGCTTGCGTAGGAGGATTCCATAGAGGATGGAAGTTGCTCATAGCTACTCCCCAATATGCCATTGCACAATCCGGCGATCGCTCAATGATGTTTGCAAACATCTTTTCTGATTCATCATATTCAAAAGAATGAAGCAGGGCAATGGCAATATTGAAATCCTTTTTCAGATTGCCAGGAACAGAAGCCGTAAAAGAAACTGAGCCGAATAATTCACCGTCCCCCGGACCACAGGAAACAATTTTTCCCCTTTTCAAATCGAGTGAATTTATATCTGCAAACCGAGCGGAACTTGTTTTATCATTACAGGAAAGAAGAATCGGCAGAATGAAAGAAATGCAGCGGGCAGCGAAGACGGATGTACGCATGGTAATGGTTTAATGACTTTAAATGTGAGCTTGGGTGGACAAAGACAGGAGGCAATTAAATTTAAGAAGATTTTCATTACGCTGTTGAAAGAACTGGGAACTTAATTCTAGTCACTCCCCTGGTACATCAATTAAACTATTTTTCGCGTTGTGATTCGTTGTGCCCTTCGTGATCCTACATCCCGGCAAACGAAATATGGTCAAAGCATGCAAGCCTTACACAGCCCTTAATTCGCTCTAGCTACTCGAAGGCGCAGCAGGGAATCACAAACGAAGTTTGGCACAAACACATCGTCAGTTTATTTTTTATCTTCCGCTATATTTTGATTATGAAACCGGTTAGCATTGTTCTATTACTTATTCTGCCATTACTGCTTCATGCACAGGAGAAGGTTTTTTACAACGCAAAAATTTTCACCGCCGACAGGGACCATCCATTCGCCGAGGCAATAGCTATTAAAGGAAAATGGATCGTTTCAGTAGGAAACTATGAGGATGTAAAAAGGTCTGTCGCTGTAACTGCGCAGCAAATTGATCTTGGTGGCTCCTTACTGATGCCGGGGTTTGTAGACAGTCACAATCATGCCATCGGGGGTGGTACCGACCTTTTAAAACCCAATACCGGTGACCGGATGATCAGCACTAATGAGTTGTTGTTGTATGCAAAAAATGAGCTGCAGGCAAAAGATAAACTGACAGGTGATATATTGGTGATATATGGTTTGAACATCAGCACCTGGTCTGCACTGGATAGCCTTACCAGCATCTTCAATGCTAATGAATTTGTGATGCAACCGGTGGTCCTTCGTGGTTCGGACGGCCATACAGCCTGGTGCAATAGAGCCATGTTAGATCGGGCAGGAATCAATATCAATTTCATCAACTCTCTTAAGCCTCAAGAAAAGATTTTTTATGGTGTGTCTGGTAATGAGCCGAATGGTTTTGTTTCCGAAAGTGGCTACCGAAAAATATCGGCCGCGTTTCATGAAGAAGTGGATTACCACAAAGCAAGTGAAAAGGCCATGGAGTATAACAATGGCTACGGCATCACGGCATGGCTCGATCCGACGGCCGGAAGTACAAGCAAAAGAAAGCAGGAGTATCTTGATGCATATGCTTACTTAGTAAATTCCGGCAAGTTGACAGCCCATATTGCTGCGACGATCACAGCCAATGCTGATCGCGAGCCTGGTGAACAGATAGCTTTTGTGAGAAGCTTGCAGAATAAATATAACCGTGAAGATCTTTCCATTATCGGGTTCAAGGTTTTTGCCGATGGTGTGATTGAACACCCAACACACACCGCGGCTTTATCATTGCCATATACAGACACACGTTCAAACGGGGTATTGATGTTTGATCCAAAAAAATTTTCGTCTTTTGTCACGCTCGCTGATAAAGAACATTTATTGGTGCATGTGCATGCGATTGGTGACAGGGCTGTCACGGAAACGTTGAACGGATTCGAAACAGCAAGAAGATCAAATGGCAATTCTGGCCTGCCGCATACGATCACACATTTACAGATCGTCCAGCCATCTGATTTTGCAAGATTCAAAAAATTAAATGTGCTCGCGGCCTATCAATTGCTTTGGGCCTTCGGTGATATAACAACTATTGACATTGTGAAGCCCTGCATAGATCCTTCCCTTTATAAATGGCAATATCCTGCGCGGTCGATGTTGCAGGCAGGAACAACAATATGCGGCGCCAGCGATTGGCCCGTGAGCAGCGCCAACCCATTCGAGGCCATCTATTGTGCGGAAACAAGAAGAGGACCAATGGGTGTATTGGATAGCACGCAATGCATGCCGCGAATGGAAATGATGTATGCATACACGATCGAGGCAGCAAAGGCCCTTATGCTTGAAAAAAAGATCGGATCATTGAAAGCGGGAAAATATGCAGATATG
>Ga0070689_100002013_pt1 | contig 13177 bp, 12 predicted proteins | sample KBSS23HmetaG_FD_64669 | JGI IMG/M metagenome (GOLD analysis project Ga0070689, IMG submission 64669) | Switchgrass rhizosphere microbial communities from Kellogg Biological Station, Michigan, USA - KBS S2-3H metaG | ecosystem: Host-associated > Plants > Roots > Rhizosphere ...
TCGCGTGTTCATCGACGCCTGGATCTGCGCCTGGCTGCGCGCCACGCTCCACACTCGCGCCTCATCGAGCGCGCCGTTGAAGAACCCCTCCGCCGTGCCGTTCGACTCGACGCCGCTGGCCAGCGCGGCGATCTGATTGCCGGCAGCGGCCGCCGGCTGGCCCACGGTGAGCTGGCGCTCGAGCGCGCCGTTCAGATAGAGACGCCATTCGCTTCCGTCATAGGTGACCGCGGCGTGATACCAGACGCCGGTCGCGATCGGCGTGATGCCGGCAACCGGATGGTTCTGGCTCGGCGCCGCGCCCGCCGCTCCTTCTTCGAAGTCCGCGGCCAGCACGTTGTCCGACCCGCGAATGCCGAGGTAGTAGTTCATGTCGACGTTCGGATCCTCGGCCTCACCCGTGCCGCGCGTGACCAGCGGGATGCCGTCGAAGCCACCGGTGCCCGTCGTGCTCGCGATTCCGGGACCGTCGCGACGGAACCAGGTCTCCACGGTGAAGGTCGAGAGGTGCAGCGCCGCGGGATTGCCGAAGGTGACGTAACCGTCGGTGCCGCCGAAGCGCAATCCGGCCTCGGCGGAGAGCTCGATCGGCGAATCCGTGGTCCATGTCGGTGCCCCGACGAGCGTGCCGTCGACGCTGTTCGCGATCGAGTTGCCGGCTTTGCTTCCGCTGCCTTCGTTCAGTCCCCAGCGGCCGACGAGGCCGGTGCCCGCGAGCACCTCGGCGTCGAAGTCGTCGAGGACCTGCTGGTCGGTACGCGCGACATTCCAGATGCGCGCTTCGTCGACGATGCCCTGGAAGAATCCGGCGGCCACGCCGGTCGACGTCATCGCGGTGCCGAGGGCGGCATGCTGAATGCTGTTCGGCACCGGAGAGATTCCGGTGAGCGTGGTGTCGTTCTCGATCGCTCCGTTGATGTAGAGCTTGTAGCGTCCGGTCGCGGCGTTGTACGTCACCGCCGCGTGGTACCAGACGTTGTTGGCGATGGTCGTGACCTTGCCGCCGAGCGGGCGATTGGGACCCGCCGCCTCCTCGAAGTCCGCGGCGATTCGGCCGTCCGAGCGGATCCCGAGGAAGTAATTCATATTGAGGCTGTCGGGAGACTCGACCTCGCCACGACCCTTGGTCAGGAGCGGGACGATGCTGGCCCAGCCTCCGGTTCCGGTGGTCGTCGACGTGCCGTTGCCGGTCTTCTTGAATCGAACTTCGACCGTGAACGATGAGGCTTGGAGCGCGTAGGCCTTGCCAAAAGTCACGTACTGGCTCGAGCCGTTGAGCTGAAGCGCCTGCTGGCTCTGCGCGAACGCGGCGGCGGCTCCGAGAATCCCTATGATCGTGAGACACGCGAAGAACGCACCGCGGGCCATGGCCCGGGCGCGCAAGAGCGCGGTAGACATGCGAACGGCCTCCGTGGGGGAGAGGTCAGGATGTATGGGGCAGAGAGGCGTCTTCTGATGGGACAACCGCAGGGGGCAAGGATTGTGTCAACCCATGCCCTTGGCGGCAAGAAGAATCATGCGCCGCGAGCGCAATCAGTCCTATGGGACTGATGGATGACGCTCAGCGGAACAAAAGGAGCGCATCATCGCCGCGGCGCGTGCGTCGTAAGGACCATGCGAGTATCCCGTATCGGGACCAATGAGGTGTGCTTGACTTCGCTGAAGCTCCCCTCGACTCTTGCGAAACCCGGCCGGCGGTCGGGCGAGCCCAAAATGAAAACCACCACCCGGATCTGCCTCCTCGCCTCCCTGCTCGCGGCGCTGACTTCATGTGCCGTCGGCAATTCCGCCGGACCACGCCCGCCATCGATGCCTGCGGCCCGTGCCGCTCTGGCCCCGGAATACCGAATCTTCTATGACGCGCTTCAGGACTACGGAGACTGGGTCCTGATCGAGCCGTATGGATATCTCTTCCGCCCGCGGACCGCGTTCCACGACTGGATGCCTTACGAAGATGGGTTCTGGGCGCCCACGGACGCGTTCGGCTGGGTGTGGATCTCGAACGAGCCCTTCGGCTGGGCCACCTACCACTACGGTCGTTGGGCCTACGACGAATTCCAGGGCTGGGTATGGAAGCCCGGCGTGGATTGGGCACCAGCCTGGGTGGACTGGCGCGCCAACGAGCAATACGTGGGCTGGGCGCCGCTCAATCCGTCGGGAAGGCCGCCGAACGTCCCCGGCGGCGCGTATCTCTTCACCACGGTGGGCGCGATGGGCACCGCGAACCTCGCCGGCAGCGTGAAGAAGCAAGACGAGCTGGGCGCGGCGGTCGCGGGCGCGAAACCGGTGAACGAGACGGTCGTGATCAACGGCGTGCGCGCTCCCGCGGGACCATCGGTGGAGCGCATCGAGCAGATTCTGGGACAGCGCTTCCAGCGGGTTCATATCGACGACGCGCTCACGCAAAAACCGATCGACGAGGCTCACGCTTCCGCCTCGACTCCGGGCGGCGGACTTCCCACCGTGGATCAGCTGCGCAAGGCCGGCGAGCAGACTTCGCGTGACGCCAAGGCCATGAGCGAGCGCGGTGGCCGTCCGTCGGGACGCGTTCCGCTGTTGCGTCCGCAGGTGGAGCGCGGCGTCGCACCCAAGGGTGGGATTCCGAATCCTGCCAAGAAGGACACGACGGCCAGTCGTCCCGGAGGCTGATGTCGACCGCGAGCCAGCGCATCAAGGCGCGCGCGCTCGAGCTCGGGTTCTCGGGCGTGGGCATCGCCCGCATCGCACCGCTGGAAGCGCAGGCGCGTTACGAAGCCTGGCTGGCGAGTGGAATGCACGGCGGCATGGCGTGGCTCGCCTCCGACCGGCAGCGGAAGCGCCGCCAGGACCCCGCGCTGATCCTGCCGGGCGTCCGCGCGGTGATCTGCGTGGCGCTGGCGCACGAGCCCGATCTCGACGAAGCGCGGGCGCAGCGTCTGGGACGCGTGGCGCGCTACGCGGTCGGCGAGGATTACCACCGGGTCATGCGCGGCAAGCTCGCCGGCCTCGAGCACGAGATCGCGCGTCAGATTCCGGGCGTGCGCACGCTCTGGTACACGGACACCGGCGCGATCCTCGAGCGCGGCTGGGCCGAGCGCGCCGGGCTCGGCTGGATCGGAAAACACTCGGGTCTGCTGTCGACCACGATGGGCTCGTGGTTCCTGCTGGCCGAAGTGCTGGTCGACCACGAGCTCGAGCCCGACGCGCCGCTCGCGCGCGAGCACTGCGGCACCTGCGTGCGCTGTATCGAGGCGTGTCCCACGCGCGCGATCGTCGCGCCTTATCAGGTCGACGCGCGCCGCTGCATCTCCTACCTGACGATCGAGCATCGCGGCGCCATTCCGCGCGAGCTGCGCGCCGCGGTCGGAGACTGGGTGTTCGGCTGCGATCTCTGTCAGGAGGCCTGCCCGTGGAATCGCTTCGCCTCGCCCGCGCGCGAGGCCCGTCTCCACGCGCGCACGCTCGAAGGTTGGACGCTCGAGCGTCTGCTGGCGATCGACGAGCCGGGCTTCGCCGTGCTCTTTGCCGGCAGCCCCATCCGCCGCGCCCAGCGCGCCGGGCTGGCGCGCAACATCTGCGTGGCGCTCGGGAACCGCGGACAGGCCCATTCGGTGCCGGCGCTCACCCGCGTGGCCGCGGAGGATCCCGACGCGATGGTGCGCGCCCATGCGGTCTGGGCGCTCGGCGAGATCGCCCGCCGGCTCCCCGCGGAGTCGGCGGAGCGCGCGGTGTCGAAGCAGGCGCTCGAGCGCGCCGAGCAGGATCCATCCCCCGATGTCCGGGAGGAGGCAACGCTCGCCGGTTCGGCGCTCAAGGGCGCCGGTCGGCTTCCGGCCGCGACGCCGCGATGAATCGACTATGCTGCTCCTATCCATGCCCGGCGCGTCTCACGCGCTGGCCACCCCCCGGGCTCGGTTTCGGAGATTGCTCATGAGATGGTTTCGCCTTTCCTTCGCAGCGCTCGTGACTGCGGCCTCGCTGGTGCGGCCGGGCGCTCCTTCGGCGGCGGCGGAGACCCAGATGCTGAACGTGCCGGTCGAGACTTTCACCCTGAAGAACGGCCTGCGCGTGGTCGTGCACGAGGACCACAGCGCGCCGCTGGTGGCGGTCAACCTCTGGTACCACGTCGGCTCGGGGCGCGAGATCAAGGGACGCAGCGGGTTCGCTCACCTGTTCGAGCACATGCTCTTCCAGGGCTCCAAGAACGTCGACGACGACGAGCACTTCTCGATCGTCCAGGATGCCGGCGGAACGGCCAACGGCAGCACCAACGCGGATCGCACCAACTATTTCGAGATGGTGCCTTCCAACTATCTGGAGACCGCGTTGTGGCTGGAGGCGGATCGCATGGGATACCTACTGGCCACGCTGGACCAGAAGAAACTCGACAACCAGCGCGACGTGGTGAAGAACGAGCGACGCCAGCGCTACGAGAACGCGCCCTACGGGATGGGCTTCGTGCGGGTCGGCGAGATGCTTTATCCGGCCACCCACCCCTATCACTGGCCGACGATCGGCTACATGGAAGATCTCTCCGCCGCATCGCTGGAGGACGTGAAGGGCTTCTTCACCCAGTGGTACAGCCCAGACAACGCGTGCCTCGTGGTCGCCGGAGACGTGAAGCCGTCCGAGGTGAAGCGTCTCGCCACCCGCTACTTCGGCGACATCCCCAAGGGCCCGGCGCGACCCCCGCTTCCGCACGCCGCGGCGTCGCTGGCGGCGGATCAGCGCGACGTGATGGAGGATCAGGTCACGCTCCCGCAGATCATGATGGCGTGGCACTCGGTGCCGCTGTGGAACAAGGACGACCCGGCGCTGGACATCCTCTCCAGCATCCTCGGCCAGGGAAAGGCGTCGCGGCTCTACGAGCGGCTGGTCTACAAGGAGCAGGCGGCGCAGAGCGTGGGCTCGTTCCAGTTCACGCGCGAGCAGGCGGGTTCTTTCCACATCACGGTCCAGGCTCGTGAAGGCCACAACCTGACCGAGATGGAGCGCGAGATCCTCGAAGAGATCGCGCGCATGGTGAAGGAAGGGCCGACCGAGCGCGAGCTCCAGCAGGCCAAGAACAGCATCGAAGCCGACGCGGTTCGCGCGGTGGAGACGCTGCTCGGCAAGGCCGACCGCATCAACAACTTCATGACCTTCCGCGGTCGCCCCGATCTCTTCAACGAAGAGCTGGAGAACTATCGCAAGGTCACGATTCAGGATGTGCGCCGGGTCGCGGAGACCTACCTGAACAAGCCCAAGGTCGTGCTCTCGATCGTGCCCAAGGGCAAGCGAGACCTGGCGGCGGCGGGAGCGACGCCATGAACCGCCGCATCGCTGGCTTCGTCGCCTTCTCGATGCTCCTGATGGGGGGCCTTTCCGACATGAGCGTTGCCGACAAGCTGGACCGCAGCAAGCGCCCGCCGGTGGGACCCGCGCCCACTCTGGTGGCGCCGAAGGTGATCAAGCGCCAGCTCTCCAATGGCCTGGTGGTGTGGATCGCCCGCCGCCCGCAACTTCCGCAGACGACGATCCTGCTCCAGATCCGCGGCGGCTCCTCGCTGGATACCAAGCCGGGTGTCGCCGCCATGACCGCCGCATTGCTGGACGATGGAACCCAGCGGCTCAACGCGCGCGAGTTCGTGAACGCGGTGGAGTATCTGGGCGCGGACCTCACGGCTTCGGCCATCGAGGAGCAGACCGTCGTCTCGCTCCACACCCTCACCACTCACCTCGGAGATGCGCTCACGCTGATGGGCGAGATGGTGACCCAGCCGGCCTTTCGCGAGGAGGAGATCGAGCGCGAGCGCAAGGCGCGCCTGCAATCGCTCAAGCAGCAGAAGGACCAGCCGGTGGTGGTGGCGACCGACGTGTTCCAGCGCGTGGTCTTCGGCATGGACCATCCGTATGGCCGCCCGGCCGTGGGCACCGTCGCGAGCGTCGAGGGCATCGTCCGCGACGATCTGCTCAAGATGTACGACCAGGTCTACCGTCCGAACAACGCGGTGCTGATTGCGGTCGGCGATCTCACCGAGCAGGATCTGATGGCCCAGCTGGAGCGAGTCTTCGGTGGGTGGAAGCCCAAGCCCGTGCCGCCCGCGGCGACCACCGCGCCGGCGCGACCTTCGAGCAAGCCGTTGACCATCTACCTGGTGGACAAGCCGGGCGCGGCCCAGTCCGAGATTCGCGTGGGTCACGCGGGCGCTTCACGCACCAATCCGGACTACTACGCGCTCCAGGTGCTGAACACGATGCTCGGCGGCCAGTTCACTTCACGCGTGAATCTCAATCTTCGCGAGCGCCACGGTTTCACCTACGGCGCGCGCACGGCGTGGGCGTTCCGTCGCGGTGATGGTCCGTTCTACGCCGCGGCGGGCGTGTTCACCGCCAAGACCGACAGCTCGGTCACCGAGTTCATGAACGAGCTGAAGGACCTGCGCGGACCGCGGCCGGCGACGGCCAAGGAGACCGACGCGGCCAAGAACCAGCTGATCCGCGGCTACCCTCGTCGCCTCGAGACGAACGACGGCGTGGCGAGCGTGCTGGCCGACCTGGCGTTCTACGGGCTCGACGAGTCCGAGATCAGCGAATACAACCGCCGGGTGGGACAAGTGAGCCCGGACGACGTGACGCGGGTGGCGACCAAGTACATCGATCCGGCGAATCTGACGGTCGTGGTCGTCGGCGACGTCGCCAAGATCCGGAGCGGCATCGAAGCGCTCGCTCTGGGTCCGGTCAAGATCCTCGACTCGGACGCGAAGGAAGTCTCGGCACCATAGACCCTGGGTCGGTCACGCGGCAGTCGACGAGCTGCCTCGTGACCGATCATGCCAGCGTCGTGCCTTCCACCCAGTCTTCTCCGCCGTCCTCGTAGCGCTCCTTCTTCCAGATCGGCACGCCGCGCTTCAGCTCGTCCATGGCCCAGCGGCAAGCATCGAAGGCCGGACCGCGATGCGCCGCGGCGACGATCACGACCACGCTCGCTTCGGTGGGCGGCACCTGGCCAAGCCGGTGGACGATGGTGCACGAGGCGACCTGGAAGCGGCGCGCCGTCTCCTGCTCGAGCGCGGCGAGCGCCGAGCGCGCCATCGGCTCGTAGGCCTCGTACGACAAGGTGGTCACACGGCGTCCCTGGTGATGATCGCGGGTGGTCCCGAGGAAGACCGCGAGCGCGCCGCACTCCGGACGCGATGCCGCCTGGATCAGCGCGCCGACATCGAGAGGCCCCGCGACCAGGTCAGCCACGACGAGCGCTCCTGGCGTGACGGCCGAGCTCCCGGCGCATGATGGGACGCGTGGGCGACCGCCGCGCCACCTCATGAAAGCCGGCCGCGATGAAGGCATCCGCCACACCCCACCACGCGAACGCGTCGGCCGTCTTCCCCGACTTGGGATCCACGGGATATCCCTCGAGCGTCCGTGCCCCCTGGGCACGCGCCCAGCGCGCGGCATGCTCCAGCATCGTCACCGTGAGCCCACGGCGCCGGTGAGGCCGCGCGACGAAGAAGCAGACCACCGACCACACCGGCTGGTCGTCGACACGCGCCAGGGTTCGCGAGTGCTCGAGTCGAACGTAGTCTTCGCGGGGCGCGAGCGCACACCACGCCGCGGGCTCGTCGCTCACGTAACCCAGCAGCCCCGGCGGCGGGCCGGTCCGCACCAGACGCTGGAGCCGGCGGCGATTGCCGTCCCCGGAGCCATCTCGGTACTCGGCGCCGCGTCGTCGCGGATACATGCACCAGCACCCGGCGCACGCGCCGCGTGGTCCGAACAGCTTCTCGATGTCGCTCCAGCACTCGGCCGTCGCCGGAACGACGCGCAGCGCCGCCGCGCGCCGGGCGTCGCCGCGGCCGCCGCTGACCGGCGGCAGCAGCGCCAGCTCGGCGCCGTCCGGGATCACGTCCTCGGGGCCGGCGAGGTGTTGATCGAGCGCGACCGCCATGTGCGGCCGCAGCACGGCGAGATCGGCGTAACGCTTCTCGATCTCGGCGAGCGCCTCACGTACGCGCGTGCCTTCAGGAAGCTCGAGCGTGACGCGCGCGCAGCCGGCGCGCTCGCGCGCCTGAGCGAAGAACAGAACGTGAACGTGCACGATTGGACGCTCCTCCGGACGAGCCCCTATGCTGGCCGCAATGCACGATCCGAATCAAGACATGGTCGAGATGGACACTTCGGAAGCGCCGCGCGATCCGGAGCATCGCATCGATCTGCGACCGTGGCTCTTCATCGTGACCGTCGCAGGAATCGGCGGGATGATCGCCAGCCAGCCGGATCTGGCCGCGATGGCGGCTCTCGCCGGCCTCTTCGCCATCGCGCACGCCGCCGATCTCGATCCTCGCCGCGACACAGCGTACCGCTCGGTGGCGTGGATCGTCCCGACCATGTCCACCGCGGTGTTCATTCTCGTCGGCTGGATGATCTCGACGTCGGGATATACCGGCCGCGCGCGGACGCTCGGTCTCGTGGTGGCGGGCATCGGCGGCGCGGTATCGCTCGGCGCGGCGTTCCGGCCTTTCGCCACCGAGCTGGCGCGATCGCTGTTCGGCGTTCCCACCCCGTCGCGCGTGATGCGCCTGGCCGCGCGGCTGGCGATCCTCGGCACGCTGCTCACGATTCCGGTCGGGCTCGCGTTCCCGATCATCGCGGATCAGATGCGCGAGACCGGCGCCACGCTGGTGGGCGGCATCGGGCCCTTGCTCTCGAACCTGGCGGGGCTCGTCCTGCTGGCCTGCGGCGGGGTCGGCCTCCTGGTGCGGCGCGACTTCCGCGAAACCGCGCGGCGGCTGGGATTGGACCGTCTCGAGCCTCGCCATGCGCTCGTCATTCTCGCCGGCATCGTCGCCATGCTGCTCATCAACGCCGGCGCCGAGTGGCTGCAGCGCACGTGGTTCCCGAGCCTGTGGGCGAGCGATCAGAAGGTGAATCAGATGATCGCGGGCAACCTCACCCGCAGCGAGACGTTGCTGCTCGGCCTGAGCGCGGGATTCGGTGAGGAGATCGCGCTGCGCGGCGCGCTGCAGCCCAAGCTCGGCATCTTCCGCACCTCGGTGCTCTTCGCGCTGCTGCACGTGCAGTACTCGTGGTTTGGAATGGCGATCATCGCGCTGCTGGGACTCCTGCTCGGTTGGATCCGCAAGCGGAGCTCGACCAGCGTCGCGATCGCGGTGCACGGGCTCTACGACGTCATCGCGGTGCTGACCGTCAAGAGCTAGAAGCCCGCGCTTACTGGAGCACGCCCCCCGGCTCGAGGGCGACGACCTCGGCCTTCACGCCCAGGCGGGTCAGCTCGCCGCGCAGCTCGTCCGGCGTCCCGGACAGCGCGGGAAACGTCCCGTAGTGCGAGGGCACGATCCAGCGCGCGCCGAGCATGCGCGCCGCCACCGCGGCTTCGCGCGGCGCCATCGTGAAGAGGTCGCCGATCGGCAGGAGCGCGATCTCGGGCTGATGCAGCTCGGCGATGAGCGCCATGTCCGAAAAGGCCGCCGTGTCGCCGGCCTGATAGATCCTGGTGCCGTCCTCGAGCGTGATCACGAACCCGCAGGCCTCTCCCCCGCACGCCACGATCTGACCGCCCTCCTCGATGCCCCCGCTGTGCACCGCGTTCACCATCGTGAAACGGATGCCGTGGACCATCTGGGATCCGCCCTTGTTCATGGGCGCGGTGGTGGTGAGCCCCTTGCGCTGCAAGTAGGCATGGATCTCGAAGTTGCAGACGATGGTGGGCCGGTATCGCTTGCCGAGATTGACTGCATCGGCCATGTGGTCGGAGTGGCCGTGGGTGATGGTCATCGCGTCCATGTGCTCGAAGGATTGGAGCTCCTTAGGACATGCCGGATTGCTCTCGACCCACGGATCGAGGAGAACGGTCCGGCCCTCCCGGGTCTCCAGCCAGAACGAGTTGTGCCCGAGCCAGGTCAGCTTGAAGCCTCGATCGAGCGTCGTCATCGGCTTTCCCTCACGTGGATTTCGAGCATAAGTCGCGAAATTGCCGTCGACAAGCCATGCCGCTGCCAAGTCGCTGGCCGGATCGTCTCAGGGAGGGAGGCTCAGGGCCGGCCGGAAAAAATGGGCGACAACTTTGGCTTGCCCCGGGGGGTCTATTAGCAGATGCTTGACCGGTTCTTGCGGTACCCAGGCACCGGCAATCGAAGCAATCTCGACGAAAGTCGCGTCTTCCGGATGTTCGTCGAGTGATGTCGAGGGTTCTGCGCTGCCGAGAGCGGGTGGATGCGGGATCGGGGGACTCCAACGCCCGTCTCGCGTGCAGCGCAGGTTTTGAGCCGCACCTCACAGCGGCTGCCGGTCAGGAGCAACTGATCGCTCTAGGCGACCTCGTGGAGGGGCCGTCTCTCGTCATCGTGCGAGTGACCTGATGTCCAGCGGGCCGGCGCGTGCCGGCCCGTTTTCTTTTCTGGCGAAGGCTTCGGCTCAGTTCTGATCGCCTTCCCGCTTCACCTGGGGCCGCCGAAGCGCGGTTTCGATCCGCTCGCGAGCGCGCCGTGATCGCTCGAGCACGCTGTCGAGCTCGAGGAGCTCCAGCTTCTCGCGAGGCGTCAGCGGCAACCCGAGGCAGACCGCGTTGACGTACCCCTCGAACGAGGATCGTTTCTCGGCATCGTGGAGGGTTCCTCGTGGATCGAGGCTGATCCACCTCGCCTCGGGCAGACGGCGATAGGCGTCTTCCAGCGTGCGGCGCTCCATCTGCACCAGCGGATCGTCATCGTCCACCGGCTCCTGGCGAACCAGGCTCACCCGCGCGGCCCGATAGGGATATTCCCGTGAGGGGCGCTCGAAGCGAACGCGCGACAGACCCGTCACCCAGAGGTCGTAGCAATCGTCCGGACGCCAGTCGACGACATCGAGCCGGGCGAGGCAGCCGATCGGATGGTATTCGGGACTGCCGTGGTAGTCGCGCTCCCAGCCCGGCAGTAGCAGCGCGAGCGCGATCAATCGGTCGGCGGAGAGCGCATCGCGCACCATCGCGCGATAGCGCAGCTCGAACACGTGGAGCTTCACCACCGCGCACGGGAACAACACCAAGTCCGGAAGGGGAAACACCGGCACCGGTTGTCTCGGCGCGAGATCCACGGGCGGCCTCCCGGGAGGCCGAGCCTCCCCGGCTTGAGCCCTCGGTCAGTCCTCGCCCACGAACTCCAGCAGGTTCTGGATGTGACCGTCGACTTTCACCTTGGGGTAGATCTGCGCGACGCGTCCCGTCCGGTCGATGATGAACGTGGTGCGCTCGATCCCCATGTACTTCTTCCCGTACAGGTTCTTTTGCTTGTAGACCCCGTACATCTTGGAGACCGCCGCGTCCTCGTCCGCGAGCAGCGTGAACGGGAGCTGGTGCTTGTCGATGAAGTGACGGTGCGACTCGAGCCCGTCGGTCGATACCCCGAGCACGACGACCTGGTGCTGCTCGAGCTCGGCGTGGTGGTCGCGGAAGTCACAGGCCTCGCGCGTGCACCCCGGGGTCTCGTCCTTTGGATAGAAGTAGAGGATGACGGTCTTCTTCCCCTTGAACGACCGGAGCGACACGCTCTCGCCGGAAGTCGAAGGCAGGGTGAAGTCCGGTGCGGGTTTTCCGATGACAGGCAGCAAGTGGATGACCTTCCTCCTCCCAGAAGCAGGACCGGGCTCCCTGGGGAGCCCGGATCCCTGGGGCGATGCCCCGGGTGATTCGGAGTCCTCTATTTGTGGACCGCCTGCATGGCGATCGCTCGCTCGAGATTCTGCTCGACCACGCTCCAATCCAGATTGTTGAAGAACGCCTCGATGTACTTGGCGCGCGCGCGGCCGTAATCGATCCAGTAGGCGTGCTCGTAGACGTCCAGCGCGAGAATCGGCGTGGCATTCCAGATCGGGAACGTGTTCTGAGCGTCCCCCACCGTGGTGGTCAGCGTCTGGAAATCGTGGTCGTAGGCGAGCCACACCCAGCCGCGAGCGGCGAGTCCTGACGCCTTGAAGTCGGCGAGCCAGGCGTCGTAGGAAGGGAAGTCGCGCTGGATCATCTCCATCAGACGCGTGCTCGGCTGGCCGCCTTTGCCGCCCAGGTGGCCGAAGTAGATCTCGTGGTTCTTGACCCCGCCGATCGCGAACGACAGATCGACGCGCAGACCGCGCAGATCGCTGTAGATCTGGTTGGCGGAGCCGCGGTCGACGCTGTTCAACCGCTCCTGGATCTCGTTCACCTTTCCGCAGTACCCCTTGTACAGCTCGTAGTGCTCTTCCATGGTGCGCTGCGAGATTCCGTTGAGCTCGCGAATCGACGCGAACTTCTTCGGTTCCAATTTGGGCCAGGGCATCCGAAATCCTCCAATAAATGGCGCTCGAAGAGCGCCGAAGGGTCGTTGGTCAGGAGGACTGACGGTAGTCCCGCGTTCCGCCGCCTGTCAACGACCGGCCCGCCGGCGGGGACCGCGCCGGTCGCGAAGAAACCGACGTCTTCAAGAGACGTTCAGGGTGTTTCCGGTCGCTCGCGCATCCCGTTGGCATTGGCGAGCAGACCGCTCGCGACCGAATCGAACACGGCGCGGACTCGGGGCAGACTCTTGTCACAGCTCGCGTCGTAGATGCGGCAGGCGGCGAGCGTGTAACCACATCCGCAGGTGCAGCGTCGCGTGTTGACCTGACGCAGGAAGATCTCTCTTCGACCGGCGTCGAGCGACGCCAGCTCCACTTCGGGCAGGTCGTCGATCCAGCGCGTCTTCTCGTCCGCGCCTCCCGCCTGGTTCAGCGCTTTCGGAATCGGGTTCGAAGTGTCCGCGGGCGAGTTGGAGGCCATGGTCGACGGTGGGGTTCGAGCGGCCTTCCACTGGCCAACCGCGACCGCCAGCCCGGCAATCAGGACGAGGCCAGCCGCAGCGGCGATCCATCGTCCCGCCGAGCGTCTGGGTGTCGCTTCGGAGTCCATAGGCGCCTTTCGATGCAGGGGACCGGCCCTCGACCCGCGGGCGGCCCCGCTCGGCGGCGGGGCTTGCGATACGTTAGCCTGTGCCTGACATCCCACTGAAACCTCGAGGTGACCCGATGAGCTGGATCCGGACCGCCGACGCCACGCTTCCTCCACCCGCGGACGGCCGTGATCCCGTTTCGCAGTCGGGCATGACCTCCCTGCTCGAGGCCCTGGCGCTCCATGCACCGGACTTGAAGGCAACCGTCGAGCACGGCAGGGCGCTCATGGACGACCCCTCTCCGCTGTCGAATGCCCAGG
>Ga0070689_100002017_pt1 | contig 13164 bp, 10 predicted proteins | sample KBSS23HmetaG_FD_64669 | JGI IMG/M metagenome (GOLD analysis project Ga0070689, IMG submission 64669) | Switchgrass rhizosphere microbial communities from Kellogg Biological Station, Michigan, USA - KBS S2-3H metaG | ecosystem: Host-associated > Plants > Roots > Rhizosphere ...
CACCGCGAATGACGAGCTGATCTCCGGCCTGCGCTCGCAAATCGGCCGCTCGCTGTTCGCGCCGGGCAACCCCGCCATGGCGCTGATCCTGCAACACAGCCCGCATCGCGTGTTCGTCACGCGCGCGGGACGCGCCGAGGTCTACCAGAGCATTCCCGTGCCGGGCGGCATGGCGCCGGAGGGACCGCACACGCATGTGCTGCCGAAGTTGCTGGCGCACAAGCGCACGCATGCGGCGACAGAACCGATCCCGCGCGGCTTTGTCTCGTGCGCGCACCTCTATCCGGCGCATCCGCTGCGCGACGGCTACGGCCGCGCGATCCTGTTCGACACGCTCCGCTACACGGCGTTCCAGCGGATGCTCTCGCGTTACGGCGATATCGAGCACGTGCGTTTGAAGCGCAATGTCACCAAGGCGATCAATGCGGGCGCGGGGCCTCAAGCGATTGCGATGCCGAAGGACCGTTTTGCGCAAGCCTCCATTCGTGTGGCGCTGCGCCAACTCAAGGCGAGCGAAGGGTCCTCGGCTGCATTGACTGCCTGGTTTGCCGTGCATGATTCCGGCGCGGCGGATGATGAGGCGGAAGAGCAGGGCGGGTGAAACGGCCTTGAACCCCGCGCCATGCAGAGCGGCGCGAGTGCGGCCTTCGGTGTGTGGGCGCTTCAACCGGATTGACGGGGCTTCGCCGGGGCATGATTGTTGCGTGCCAGATCACCTCATGATCCGAGTAGTACCGCGCCATGCCCAAACTCTACGAAGCCCTCGCAGACGCGTTCCTGGCGGAGGGGGTCGACACGCAGTTCGTCCTGATGGGCGACGGCAACATGCATTGGTCCACCGCCTTTGCGAAACTGCCGGGCGTGCATACCGTCCACGTCAGGCACGAGCACGTCACCGTAGCGGCGGCGACAGCCTATAACGTGGCAACCGGCAAGGTGGCCGTTGCGTCGGTCACGTGCGGCCCGGGCGTGACGCAGTTGATGACGGCGCTGCCGGCCGCGGTTCGCGCCCGCCTGCCGATGGTGGTGTTCGCCGGCGAGGCGCCGATCAACGCCAGGTTCTACAACCAGGCGATCGACCAGGCGCCGCTGGTGACGTCGACCGGCGCGCGTTACATCGCGGCGCACAGCGTGCCGCGCATGATGGACTACGTGCGCGAGGCCTTCCACATCGCCAAGGACGAGCGCTGCCCGGTGGTGCTGGGCGTTCCCTACGACCTGCAGAAGGTCGAATACATGGCCAACCAGCCCTACGAGACCTCGGCGATGTACCAGCCGAGGGTCGGGCGCATGCAGCCCGATCCGGAAGCTCTGGCCGAGGTGGTCGCGCGGCTGGCCGCTGCGAAGCGGCCGATCGTCCTCGGTGGCCGCGGCGTGCTGTGGTCCGGCGCGCGCGATGCGCTGATCCAGCTCGCCGATCGCTGCGGCGCGCTGCTTTCCAACACGCTGCCCGCGCGCGGCCTGTTCCACGACCATCCGTTCGGGCTCGGCATCACCGGCAGCTACTTCACGGCGTTGGGCAAGGAGATGTACGAGTCCGCGGACCTCGTGCTCGCGGTCGGCACCAGCCTGTCCTACTACGTCGGTGGCGGGCACTTCTGGGGAAAGGCCGTCAAGATCCAGCTGGACGATGCCCCGCGCGGCTTGCGCGACGGGCAGGCGGCCGCCGACATCTACCTCCGTGCGGATGCGCGCGCCGGCATCGCGGCGATCCTTGCCGGCCTCGACCAAAAATTGGGCGCCGGCAAGCCGACGGCAGCCACGATCCGCTCGAAAGAGCTCGCGCATCGCATCGCGACCGAGCCACCGGACGCGATGGCGTTCGACATCGAGCCGGGCGTGCTCGATCCGCGCGAGGTGGTCTCCGCCATCGACGCGGTGATCCCGAAGGATTGGGACATCGTCGTCGGCGGCGGCCATCAGGCCTATTTCCCCGCCCAGATGGTTGGCCGGCCGGCGGAGCGTTATACGACCGTCCGTGAGTTCGGCGCCGTCGGCAACGGCCTGTCCTATGCGCTCGGGGTCGCGGCCGCGCGCCGGCAGGGGCGCGAGGGCAAGGTCGTGCTGTTCGAAGGCGACGGCGGGCTCCTGTTCCACATCCAGGAGCTCGAGACGCTCAAGCGTCAGGGATATCGCATCCTGATCTGCGCGATGAACGACGGCGGATACGGCTCGGAGTTTCACAAGCTGCGCGCCGACGGCATCGACGACAGCCTCGCCGTGTTCGGCCGGCCCCCGCTCGAAAACATCGCACGCGGTTTCGGCCTGCGCGGCCACGAGATCCGCGATGTGTCGGTGATCCCAAAACTGTTCGCCGACTTCGTGGCGCAAGGGGAGAGCGAAATCTGGAACATCCAGATTTCGGACCAGGTCACCGCCCCGGTGATCCGCCAGACCATCAAGCGCGGGCACGGCAATATGTGAGGATTCAGGGGGGGCCACCAGCGCCTGTCGGCACGCCGCGGGCCGATCCGCCATCGTGAGCGGTGGGCGCGGTTTCGTCGCCCAGCTCAGTTGCAAAAGGCCGCACGATCACCTCATCATCACCGGGCGGACAGCCTGAGATATCTGGACGAAAGCAGCTCCGCCGCCGGGAGGGCACCATGGACCGTTCGGATAGACTCTTGTCGCGTCGATTTCTGCTCACGACCTTGGCGGCCACCTCATTCGGATTGATCCTGCCTGCCGCCGCGGCAGCGCAGGAAACCCTCAATGTCTATTCCATCTGGCCGGAGAACTGGGCACGGCCGATGCTGCAGGAATTCGAGGCTGCGAGCGGCATCAAGGTGAACTTCCTGCGCTTCTCCTCGGGCGAGGCGCTGGCGCGCATCATCGCCGAGAAGAACAACCCGCGCGTCGACGTGCTGTTCGGCGGGCCGGTCGAGACCTTCGCCGCCGGCATCAAGGAAAACGTGTTCGAGAGCTACAAACCGCCGGCGGCCGCCGTGCTGCCCGCGCGTTTCAAGAACGCCGACGGCCAGTGGACCGCGATTGCCGACGATCCGCTGGTGTTCATGACCAATGCGAAATTCTTGGCCGAGAACAAGCTCAACCCGCCGGCTTCGTGGGACGATCTCACCGATCCCGCCTACAAGGGCATGCTGCAGATGGCCGACGCGCGCACGTCAGGTACGGCGGTGACGCGCATTTTTTCCGTGCTGGAAGTCAACGGTCGCGACGAGGAGAAGGCGTTCGCGTTCCTGAAGAAGCTGCGCCAGAGCGTACAGCTCTACACCAAGAGCGGCGGCGGCGGCACGCTGCCGGTCGGGCTCGGTCAGGCCGGCGGCGGCATCTTTTTCATTGTCGATGCGCTCGATACCAAGGCCAAGGGCTACGACGTGGTGATCAGCTTTCCGCGGGAAGGCATCGGCACGGCGGCGGAAGGCATCGCGCTGCTGAAGGGCGCGAAGAATCCGGCCGCGGGAAAGAAGCTGATCGACTGGGCGACCAGCCCGGCGATGCAAAATCTCTATGCCAAGCACAAGATCAATTTCGTGCCGGCGCACCCCGAGGTGCAGACCGAGGCTTCGCTCGCCGCCATCCTGAAGGACGCGAAGATCTTCGCGATCGACGACGCCTATGCGGGCGCCAACCGCAAGCGCATCGTGGACCGTTGGGTCGCCGAAATTCTCCCCTAAGCGCGCATTGCCTACATGAAAGTCGTTCGCGCGCGCATTGTCCGTGACCCGGCACTGCTCGTCACCGTGACGGTGCTGTGGCTGCTGCTTGCGCTGTTCGTCATCTATCCGCTGCTGATGCTCGCCGGGACCGCTTTCGCGGAGGATGGCCGCCCGGCGTTGGGTCCACTGATGAGCGTGCTGGCGAAGCCGGGCACGCAACGCGCCTTCGTCAACTCGCTGCTGCTCGGGACGTTGGTTGGCATCATCGGCACCGTGCTCGGTTTCCTGTTTGCCTTCACGGTCAGCCGGACCAATCTCCCGCCGGCCTGGGTCCGCCTGATCGACGCGATGACGCTTCTCCCGCTGATCTCGCCGCCTTTCACGACGTCGATCGCGTTCATCTTCTCGTTCGGGCCGCGCGGGCTGATCAGTTATGAGCTGCTCGGCATGCGGGGAACCAACGTGTATGGATTGACCAGCACGCTCGCCGCCGAAGTGCTGACCTATTTCCCGATCGCCTATCTGACGCTGCGCCCGGTCCTTGCCGCGATCGGCGGCAATCTCGAAGAAATGGCGTTCAGCCTCGGCTCATCGCGCCTGCATGCGTTCCGCACCGTAACGTTGCCGCTGGCACTGCCAGGGCTCGCCAATGCATTTCTCCTGCTGTTCGCCGCCTCATTGGCCGATTTTGCGACGCCGCTGATCTTGGCCGGCAATACGTTCCCAGTGCTGCCGACCGAAGCCTATCTGCAGATCATCGGCCTGTTCGATCTCAAGGGCGGCGCCGCGATGTCGCTCTTGCTGCTCGTGCCGGCCACGTTTGTCTATGTCGTGCAGCGCGTCTGGGTCGAGCGCGGGTATTTCGTCACGATCAGCGGTAAGTCCGGCGCCCAATCGGCGATCCGCAGCGTGACGCCCGCCGCGCGCGTCGCGCTCATTTTCCTCTGTCTCGCGGTCGCGTTCTTCATTGGCTACCTCTACGCGCTGCTGCTGCATGCTTCGCTAGTCGTCGCCTTCGGCGCCAATCACGCCTGGACGCTCGCGCATTACCACGTGATCTTCACCGAAGGCCGCAAGGCCATCACCGACACGATGATCATCGCGCTGATCGGCATGCCGCTCGGCGGTTTCTACGGCGTGCTCGTCGGCTACCTGGTGGCGCGCAGGGAATTCGCGGGCCGGGCCGCGATGGAAATCGTCTCGATGATCAATTACGCGCTGCCCGGCACCATTGTCGGGATCGCCTATCTCATCGCGTTCAACGATCCGCCGGTCGCGCTGACTGGCACGGCGCTGATCATTATCGCCTGCTACGTGTTCCGCTATTCGCCGACCGGCATCCGCACCACCGTGGCGCTGCTGCACCAGATCGACCGCAGCCTGGAGGAAGCATCGAAAAGTCTCGGTGCGCGCAGCGTGACGACGTTCCGCCGCGTGACCCTGCCGTTGGTGATGCCCGCCTTCTTCGCCGGCGTCGGCGTCGTGTTCATTCGTTCGATGACGGCGATCAGCGCGACCATTTTCCTCGTTTCGATCGGCTGGACGCTGATCACCGTACGCATCCTGGAGAACATGACCGAGCTTTCGCTCGGGCCGGCGGCGGCCTTTTCGGTGTTCGTCATCGTGATCGTCATGGCTGTCACGACTTGCGTCAATGCACTGTTGCGGCGTCTTCCAGCCGCGGCCGCAGAACAGGCGCAATGGGGCGTCGGAGGAGGATGATGGACGGCATCCACATCAAATCGGTCTCGGCGCACTTCCGGCATCAGGTGAAGGGCGACGTTGCGGCGGTGCGCGATGTCAGCCTCGATGTCAGACCGGGCGAGCTGATGACGCTGCTCGGGCCTTCGGGCTGCGGCAAGACCACGACCTTGCGCATGATCGCCGGCTTCCAGGAGCCGAGCGCGGGTAAGATTTTTATCGGCGAGCGCGACGTGACACACACCGAGGCGAACGAACGCAACATCGGTTTCGTGTTCCAGAACTACGCGCTGTTTCCGCACCTCTCGGTATTCGAGAATGTCGCCTACGGACTGAAGATCAAGCGCATGGACGGGGCTGAGGTCGCGCGCGCCGTCACCGATGTGCTCGCGCTGGTCGGGCTTGTCTCGTATGAGCGGCAGATGCCGCATCAGCTTTCCGGCGGGGAGCAGCAGCGCGTCGCGCTCGCGCGCGCGATCGTCATCAGGCCGCGCGTGCTGTTGTTCGACGAACCTCTCTCCAATCTCGATGCCAAGCTGCGCACGCAGATGCGTGGCGAGATCCGCGAGTTGCAACGCCGGCTCGGCATCACGGCTGTGTATGTGACGCACGATCAGGAGGAGGCGATGGCGATCTCCGACCGCATCGCCGTGATGAACAAGGGTGTGATCGAGCAGATCGGCACCGCCGAGGAGCTTTATCGCCGTCCAGCTTCGGTGTTCGTCGCGCGGTTCATCGGACGATCGAATTTGATCGAGGCGACGGTGACGGCGGTTTCACCGGGCCGCGTCGAATTGAGCATTGCCGGGCGACTGCACGTGATCGAAAGCGCGAACGCCGAGGTGAGATCGGGGCAGACCGTGCTGGCGAATGTGCGCCCGGAGGCGATTGCGATCGGCAAGGGTGATGGCTCGGAAGGCATCGTGAAGGTCTGCACCTATCTCGGCGAGAAGATGGAGTACGAGATCGAGGTCGCGGGACAGATGCTGCAGATCGTGCGCTTCAACCCGCCGCCCGCGGAGCGTTTCGAGCTGGGCGCCGCCGTCCGTGTGCGGCTGCCGCACGAGGGTGTGCAATTGCTGGCGAGCGACTAGTCGATGCTTCGGTGGCTTGCGCTCATCGCGATGCTTCTGGCCCGAGCCGCGGCGGCGCAGCAGGCGGTGCACGGCGAGAGCTCGACCTTCATCTCTTCAACTGTAAAGCTCGGCTGGGTCGTGAAACGCGGGACCAGCGAGGCCGAGACGCTCGTAATTGTCCGCGTTGTCGCTACGGACGCGAGCTATCGCGTCGTCCGCGTCGACGGTGTCGATCCGTTTAGCAAACAGCGCAAGGTTTTGGTCGCAGCGCGCCCGCTTGAGCGCGAAACGGATATCGCTATCTCGCGCGCGCAATTCGCCGACTATCCGAGCACCGAGTTTCATTTCTTTCGTAGCGCCGAGGATGCCGCCGCCAATCGCGTAGCGCTCACGGTGTTCTATCTCGGTGTGCCCGATACGACGCCCGAGTTTACCGGGCAACGCGAGGCCGAGACGTACCTCGAGCGCATACTGATCGAGCCGAAATAGCGCGTGATTCGTTGTTTGCACGCCTCCACCGGCGTCGTCCGGCGACGGCGAAAGCGAAGATCGGCATGGCGGCCGGCGGAGGCGGAAGGGCAGGGCTGAGGCGGCCGTAACGCCCTTGAATGCCGCAGCGCATGCGTCTAGCTTTGAAGCGCAATCTCAATGGGGTGTCCGGCGCGCCGGACTGAGAGGCATTCGCCAACCCATCGAACCTGATCCGGGTCATGCCGGCGGAGGGAGCTGAGATGCGGGCAGGCGAGCTTCCGCACATCACGGCCGACATCCTGGCGCGCCTGCGCGCGCGGGCGCCGCGCGTGCATTGCATCACCAATTCGGTCGCGCAGACATTCACGGCGAACACGCTGCTCGCGGCCGGCGCCATTCCGTCGATGACGCTCAGCGCCGACGAGATCGGCGCGTTCGTTTCACGCGCCGATGCGCTGCTGGTCAATCTCGGCACCTTCGACGAAACACGGCGCGCGGCGACCGCCGCCGCGCTCGACGTGGTGGGCGAGCGGCGCACGCCCTGGGTGCTCGACCCGGTATTCGTCGACCGGTCCGAGGCGCGTGCCGTATATGCCAAGTCGCTGGTCGCGCAAAATCCCGACGCGATCAGGCTCAATTGGGCGGAGTTCATCACGCTCGGCGGCGTGGAGGCGGACGACGCCGCACTGACGCGCTATGCGCTCGACACGCTGGCCATCGTGGCGCTCACCGGCACCGTCGACCGCATCACCGACGGCGCGCAGTTCGTCTCGATCGAGAACGGCCATCCGCTGATGGCGCGCGTGACCGCGATGGGCTGCGCGGCCTCCGCGCTGGTCGCGGCGTTTCTGGCGATCGAAAGCGATGCGTTCACAGCGACAGCGGCGGCGCTGCTCGCCTTCGGCGTCGCCGGCGGGATCGCGGGCGAGCGCGCGAGCGGCCCGGGCAGTTTCCCCGCCGCGCTGCTCGATGCGCTCTATGCGCTCGACAAGCGCGCGCTCAGCGAAAAGGCGCGGGTGACATGATCGATGTACGGCTCAATGCCATTGTCGATCCGGAGCGCGCGAACGGACGGTCGCTCGCCGACCTTGCGCGGGTCGTCGTGGCGGGCGGTGCGACCTTGATTCAGCTGCGCGACAAGCACGGGCCGACGCGGCGGATGATCGAGGAGGCGCGCGCGATTCGTGCGGCAGTCGCAGGCGGCGGCGTGCCGCTGGTGGTCAACGACCGCGCCGATGTCGCGCTCGCGGCGCAAGCCGATGGCGTCCATGTCGGGCAGGACGACATGCGGGTCGAAGACGCGCGGCGCCTGCTCGGGCGACAAGCGATCGTCGGGCTGTCGATCAAGTCGGTGGCGCAGGCCAACGCGGCGCCGCTCGAGCTGCTCGATTATGCCGGCGTCGGCGGCGTTTATGCGACCGCGTCGAAGGACAATCCTGACCCGCCGATCGGTGTTGCGGGACTGCGCGAGATCGTTGCGGCATTGCGCGCGCGCAGGCGCGATCTGCCGATTTGCGCCATCGCGGGCATCGACGCGGCAAATGCGGCACCTGTCATCGCCGCCGGCGCGGATGGGGTGGCGGTCATTTCCGCATTGTCGATGCAAGCCGACCCGCAGGCCGCGGCGCGGCAATTACGCGATGTGGTCGATGCGGCGCTGACAACACGGGCCGCAAGATGACCGCGATCGCAGTCACGATAGCCGGCTCGGATTCGGGCGGCGGCGCCGGCATCCAGGCCGACCTGAAAACATTTTCTGCATGTGGGGTGTATGGGGCGTCGGTGGTGACAGCCATCACCGCGCAGAACACGCAAGGCGTCAGCGCGATCCACGACGTGCCGCCGCACGTCATCGCGGCGCAGATCGACGCGGTGTTCTCCGACCTCGCGGTCGCCGCGGTGAAGATCGGCATGCTCTCCGTTCCGCTCGCGATCGGCGCGGTCGCGGCCGGGCTCGACCGCTGGCGGGCGACCCATGTCGTGCTCGACCCCGTGATGGTCGCGAGCTCGGGCGACCGGCTGCTCGCGCCCGAAGCCGTCGCGCTCATCAAGCGCGACCTCATGCCGCGCGCACTGCTCGTCACGCCCAACCTGCACGAGGCGGCCGCGCTGACCGGTCTCCCCGTCGCGCAAAACGAGAGCGAGATGCGCGCACAGGCCGACGCGCTCATCGCGATCGGCGCAAAAGCCGTGCTGATCAAGGGCGGGCATGCGCAGAGCGTGCAGGCGGTGGACCTGCTCGTCACGCCCTCCGCCGTCGCGCGCTTCACGGCGGAGAAGATCGACACCAAAAACACGCACGGCACCGGCTGCACGCTCTCCTCCGCGATCGCGGCCGGCCTCGCCAGGGGCGGCACGCTCGCCGCAGCGGTGGCCGACGCGAAGGCCTACGTGACCGCGGCGATCGCGGCCGCCGATGAGCTTGCGATCGGCAAGGGCCGCGGCCCGACGCATCATTTCCATGCCTGGTGGTAAGGAGCGAACCATGACCAAGCTCACACGCCGCAATCTCGTCGCCGGCGCCGTCGGTGCGGCAGCGATCGCCGCGCCTTCGGTTGCGCGCGCGCAGACCAAACGCTGGCGCATGGTGACGTCATGGCCGAAGCGGCTGCCGGGTCCGGGCATGTCGGCGGAGCGCGTCGCCGAGCGTATCGCGGCGCTGTCCGGCGGGCGGCTGCAGATCGCGGTGAGCGCGGCGGGGGAGGTCGTGCCCGCTTTCGAAGTACTCGACGCGGTCGGCGGCGGGGTTGCCGAGATCGGCCACACGGCCTCGTTCTATTGGCAAGGCAAGACGCCGGCGGCCGCCTACTTCACCACCGTGCCATTTGGGCTGACGCCGAACGAGCATGTCGCGTGGGTCGATGCCGGCGGCGGGCAGGCGCTGTGGGACGAGCTTTACAAACCGTTCGGCGCCAAGCCGTTCATGGGGGGCAACACCGGCGTGTGCATGGGTGGCTGGTTCCGCCGCGAGGTCAAGTCGCTCGACGACGTGAAGGGGCTGAAAATCCGCTCGCTCGGGCTTGGCGGCGAGGTCTATCGCCGGCTCGGCGCGACGCCGCAGACAACGTCGCCCGGAGAAATCCTCACCTCGCTGCAGTCCGGAGTGCTCGATGCCGCCGAATTCGTCGGCCCTGGCTCGGATATCGCGCTCGGGCTCTATCGCGTCGCGCCGAGCTATTACGGCCCCGGCTTCAACAAGCCGAACGGCACCGGCGAGTGCATCGTGTCGCTCAAGGCCTGGGAGGGGCTCGATAGCGAATTGAAGGCGATCGTCGCGCACGCCTGCGCGACGGAAGCAAGCTACGCGCTTGCCGAGATGGAGCGGCTCAATGCCGAAGCGCTCGCCGCGCTGATCGAGCGCCATAACGTGCAGCTGCGCAGTTTTCCGGGCGAGGTCGTCGCGGCGGCGCGGAAAGTCTCAGCCGACGTATTGGCCGAACTCGCGGGCCGCAGCGAGACGGCGCGCAAGGTGCACGACTCCTATGCAACCTTCCGCGACCGCACCGCGCCATGGTCGCGTATCTCCATCAAGGCCGTGCTCGACGCGCGGGAGGGTTAGAGCATGATCCCGAAAAGTGGACACCGGTTTTCGGAAAAGATCATGCTCCACCAATAACCTAAAGCGAGATGACGATTCGAAGAAAAGTCATCTCGCTTTAAGGCTTGCGTGGAATTCGCGTGATGCTGACCGCAGCCTCACCCTTGTTGTTGTCGTAAAGGTCTGTCGCATCCTTGAAGAACAGCGGCATCACGTCATTGACGAACAGGAGCACCTCGCCGCTGCGCGAAGCCTCGAATTCCGCGCTGTAGACAGGCCCCTCGCCGCAATTGCAGCGCATGTCGAACAACTCGATATGTCCGCCGCGCCCGCGCGAAGAAACGATCTTCAGCATCGGCTGGAACCAGCGCCCGCTCAATGAGCGTCGCAGCAGGACCGATGGCTGGATGTACCAGCGCAGGCGGCTCGACTCGAACCCGGCGGGGCTGGTCGGAATAGTGCGGTCGATCCAAGGTTGCGTCACGCGAAGCGTGATGAGGTATCGCTCGCCTTTGGTCACGCTGCCGCCGGACGCCCAGCATTTGTCGTCCGTCTTGAACGGCTTCGCCACAGCGCCTGAGGTTTCGACGATTTCAACCGGTGCCGACGTGAGTTGGCAATACTTGTTCTGCCGCTCGGACCACGCGATCTCGGCGCGCTGTGCACCGATGAGGATGACGATCGCGGCCAGTACGAAGGCGCCGACCAGCACGAAAACGCCGAAGATGCCTGGAAAAATCCGCCATTTGAGCCATTGGAAAAACGTCTGATAGCCTCGGTGCGATCGAATGCGATAGATTCCGCCGGTCGGGCCGCTCGGATATTTGCCGGCGTAGGTCACCGCCTTCTCGGGCTTGAGCTGCCCAAGCGACAACTCCCACAGCTCGCGCATTCCGTCCTGAATGCGGCGCTTCAGGTCGGCGCTTCGCGCCAACAGCAGCAGGATACCAATGGCGAGGACAACCGAGACGCCGGGCGAGATCGCGAAGGCGCGGATCCAAGGCTGCACGAATCCGGGCAAAACCTCGCCGGCTGTCGTGATGATCGGGGCGAGCACGCATTGCGGGCCGACGCAGACCGATGGCGGCCATATCGCATGAATCAGCGGCAGTGCCGCGAGACCAACGGAGACAACAACGGTCAAGAAATAATTCACGCGGCGCCGCCAGACGTCGTTCCAGACCCATTCGGTGCGGCTTACCGCTGGCCGCCCGTCGGCGGCGGCGCTCGGAAGCGGCAGATGGTGAGGAACGAGCGAACCGTCCGATTTGAGCACCTGAAAGCGGTCCGGAAGCACGATCGGCGCGTAAGCGTCGTCTCCCGCGCTGACACGATGCAAAACGCTTTCGTAGATCGTCACGGATGTCAGCAGGCCGACCCCCTTGCGATCCGGGTCCTGCATCATCAGCGTTGTCGGATCGGGATGCTCCAGGCGGGCTGCGATCTTGCGCGGCTGATAGCGATAGTACGACCCCATGCCGCTCCGCGAATTGTAGAGCGGGCCGAAGTCGTCACGCAGGGCCGGCCTTTCGCGCTCTTCGACGGGCAGGAAGCGCAGTCCGGCCGCCTCGCTCTCGTCCATCATCCACTCGAGCGCGCCGTAGGAGAGCGAATCGTCGGCGTACCCGCCGCCGACGTTTGAATGCATCCCGGCGAACCAGACCTGCTTCAATCGGCCTTTCTTCACTTGACCCTTCTCGATCATCGTCTCTTCGGCGACCTCATCCCACAACAGCGGATGGAAGGTGTCGCGCTCGTCGTCGAGCGACAGGGCATGACGTGCCTGCGATACTTTTGGATGCAACGCGAGATTGGGCATCGACAGCGGCCATACCCAGTCGTCGATGCCGCGCGTCATTTCGTCGATCGGCAGGCCATAGGCCGCCACGGTGTCCCAGACGCCGATGAAATCGAGCTGATTGACCAGGGCATTTTGCGCCGCGATCTGATCGTATTGCGGCTTGCGCCGGGCCTTGCGCCAAACTCTGAGCACGCCGTCGCGCAGGTTGCGCAGGCGATCGACGATACCGACGGTCGCCTTCTCGTCCGTGGGGACGGTCTTGTCCTTGCGAATAATGATCGGGAGCTTGTAGCGTCGCCGATAGCGCCGATAGACGTCGCGTGCGTACCGGTGCAACTCTTCTTCGGTCCGGCAGGTCAGGATGCCCTGCGTGGCAATGACGCTGGCCAGCACACGCGCCGTGAAGGCTCCGCGGCTGAAGCCGTAAATGTAGATACGATCTCCCTTCTCGTAGTTGCGGCACAGGAACAGGTACATATCGATGACGTTGCGCTTCAGCCCAACGCCGAATACGCCGCCGAGGATCGTGAGCGGTTTGAAGGAGGAGGTGCCGACGCCGTCGTGGTAATACGCGATCTGGCGCTGCTTCCCGTCGCGCGGCGGGTCGCTCAAGTCGAGCGCCTTGTAGAGCCGCCATACATTTGATTTGAAAAGCTTGGCGGCGCTGTTGCCGGTGCCGTCCGCGAGCAAGACGATCGTTTTGCCAGCCATCTCTCAGTGCCCCCATGCAATGAAAAAGACACGCCGAGTGTGACGCGGTATGCTTTGTCATTTAAATACAACTTGCAAGGGCGTCTGTGGGCTGGCTCACAAGACCCGATGCGCCATGGTGCCGCGACCTCGGCTGAGGGAGAGCAAAGAAAAACGGCGCCGCTGTTGCGGCGCCGTGGATTCCGTTCGACGAAGCGCTGTTAGCGGTTCGGGCGGCAGCGGCCGACGTAGTTGCGATGCATGCCG
>Ga0070689_100002018_pt1 | contig 13162 bp, 4 predicted proteins | sample KBSS23HmetaG_FD_64669 | JGI IMG/M metagenome (GOLD analysis project Ga0070689, IMG submission 64669) | Switchgrass rhizosphere microbial communities from Kellogg Biological Station, Michigan, USA - KBS S2-3H metaG | ecosystem: Host-associated > Plants > Roots > Rhizosphere ...
GTAAACCTCGGTGCCTTCGTGAAATTGCAGGTGTTGGTGCCGGGCGAAACGGCCGCCCCGGGCACGGCCTCGGGTAAAACCGGCACACCCACCGCTCAGCCCACGGGAACGGCGTTCAATGTCACAGTCAACGCCGTGGACGCGAACTGGAACCTGGTTAATACCGTCACACACACAGTCGGAATCACCTCGAGCGACCTCAACGGCACGCTGCCGGCGAATGGGGCTTTGTCCGGCGGTACACGGACAGCCAGCGTCACCCTCAGGACCGCCGGGGCGCAGACGGTGACGGTCACCGATATCACTGATGCCACCAAGACCCTCAATGTCAGCTCATCGATCTCTGTCACTGCCGGCGCGGCTGCCAAATTGACCATTCAGACGCAACCGTCGCCATCCGCAACGGCTGGCTTTTCGTTCGCGCAACAACCTGTCATCCGGGTTGAGGACGCGAACGGCAACCTGGTCACCGCCGATAACGGCCGAGTGATTACCGTGGCGCGCAGCGCCGGCACTGGCGCGTTGCAGGGGACGCTCAACGTCACGACCGTCAACGGTGTTGCAACCTTCGCGAATCTGTCCCACAACGTGGCCAACACGATCACGCTCAACTTCACCGCCACCGGGCTCACCGGCGCGACCTCCGCCAACATCGTGGTCGGCCCGGCCACAGCCAGCCAGTTGGTGTTTGCGACGCAGCCGAGCGGCACGCGCACCGGTTCGCCGCTCGCGACCCAACCGGTGGTCAAGGCGCAGGACGCCTACGGCAACACGTCGAGCGTCGGCTTTCCCGCCAATTTAAATGTTTCGCTGGCCCTGACGGCCGGTTCCGGTTCGCTGCTGGGCACGACGACGCTGGATATTGGCACGGCGGCAGGCAACGGCACCGCCACGTTTACCACCGTCGAATGCAGCGACGCCGGCACGAACAAGCAAATCACCGCGTCCGCTGCCGGGTTCACCGACGCGATCAGTTCGTTGTTTACTCTTTACGGCGTTGAGCGCGCGACGGGCGGCACGGCCATTCCCTCGAGCACAGCGGGTGGCGCCTACACCACCTTGACCGGCCCGGTGTACTATGAATATGCCACCGGCGATGTCGGGACCGGGACGATCATCCTGAATGCGCCAATCGGGTTTGTCTTCGACACCAGCGGCACGGCGCCGACGGTGCGGATCGACCGGCTGGCAGGCAGCGGCAATGACAATCGTAACATCAACGGAGTGGCCACCGGCACTTCGGCGGCGATTACTTCCAGAACCGCCACGCAGATCACCTTCACCGCGAGTGGCGCGAGCAGCCTGGGTGTGACCTGTTCGCTCACCTGGCAAAACGTCCGCGTGCGGCCCACGGCCGCCAGTCCTCTGTCCAGCGGTAATATCACCAAGACCGGTACGTCCGTGATGGCGGTTGTGACTAACAGCAGCACGAGCTTCGGCCGACTGATTGAAATCGAACCTGCGGCCAGTGGCTTGAGCAAAGCGACGAGCAGCGTGTTCACCGTGGCCAAGGCCAATCAAACCGTCAGCTTCGGCGCCCTGGTAGCCAGGACTTACGGCGAGGCGCCATTCACTGTCGGCGCGAGCGCATCGTCCGGTCTGCCGGTGAGCTTCAGCATCGTCTCCGGTCCGGCCACGATTTCCGGCAACTCAGTGACCATCACCGGCGCCGGCACGGTCACCGTGCGCGCCTCACAATCCGGCGACGCCAATTGGAACGCCGCAACCAGCGTGGATCAATCGTTCGCGGTCGCCAAGAAGACCGTGACCGGCAGCATCACCGCGAACAGCAAGACTTACGACGGCACGACGGCGGCCACGATCGCGAGCCGCACGCTGAGCGGAGTGATCGGCGCCGACAATCTCAGCCTGAGTGGTGGCACGGCGACCTTCGCCGACAGAACCGCGGGCAATGGCAAGAGCGTCACCGCCACCGGGCTGAGCCTGAGCGGCACGGCCGCGGGCAACTACCAACTCGCCTCGACCAGCGCCGCCACCAGCGCGGACATCACTGCGCGCTCCCTGACGGTGAGCGCCACCGGCGAGAACAAGGTCTATGACGGCACCACGGCCGCGACGGTCACCCTCTTGGACGACCGGATTGAGAATGACGTCCTGACCGTGAGCTACACCAAGGCATCGTTCGCCGACAACAATGTGCAAAACGGCAAGCCGGTCAGCGTGAGCGGCATTTCGGTGAGCGGAACCGATGCGGGCAATTACACCGCCAACACCGAGGCGTCCACCGTGGCGGACATCACGGGGGCTTCGCTGTCGGTTGTGGGCATCACGGCGGCGAACAAAGTCTATGACGGCACGACAGTCGCCACCCTCAACCTGGATGGCGCGAACGTGATCGGTGTGGTGAGTGGAGACGACGTGACGGTCGACGCGAACGGCGTGGCTGGCGCATTTTCGGACGCTGAAGTGGGGACAGGCAAGCTGGTGACGGTGAGCGGACTGACCCTCATCGGCGCCGACGCGGGCAAATACACGCTGACGCAGCCGACGACCACGGCGGACATCACTCCGGCACAATGACCGCACGGGTCTGTGACGAGGTTGGTAGTCTGAATTCTTAACAACCCTCAGGTGGCACGGGCAACGTAGGTGTACAGCGAGATGGGGAGGCCTCTGGGCGGAGCGCGGACGGCCCCCGTCCGCCGCGCGTGGACAGGCTGAGACGATCTGGAAATGGGCGATGTTTCCGGACCAGACAACCCGCTGCGAATCGGGACGGTTCGCGGTCCAATTCAACGCAACGCCAATACCGCGCTAATAACTGTGTAGATACGGGCAACCCGCCCGTGCGCCGCGCTAGCGGCCCGGCATGGGTTCAGGGTTTGTGCAAAGGCAAGTGCCGGACAGGAGGCGTATTTCAAACAAAATGACCCTCACCCTGACCCTCTCCCGTCCGACGGGAGAGGGAACAGCCTGATTCGTCCCTTGCACTTTCTAAAGCGGTTGGATACGCCCACCGACAGAGGTCGATTCTCCCTCTCCCATCCGATGGGAGAGGGCCGGGGTGAGGGTGAGTGCTTCTCAAAATCGGAAGTTGTTTTTGCTCCAGTCCTTAGCGCCTCTCGCCCTGGCCGCCGCGCAGGACCCCTCGGTTGACCCCTTCACCGACTGGCGCTGCCAGCACCTTCTTAACACGGCGGACGTGCTGTCTTTTTGGTCAAGAATGAGACAGGTATGCCTTCTGCTAATTGCATGTCTGGTGATAAGGCACTAGGTGGCCACGTAATGGACATAATGACGCCAAGGAGCTATGAGTAATACCACTCGTATACTGTAATTAATACCGCGTGCCTGCGACACAATGACCAATACCATTTCAATCCGAACGGTGCGGGATAGCCGACGCTCTGAGCCAGGCAGAATCCGAATTCGGTTGGTTCCGGTGATCGGAGGGGCGGTCCTTTTGCTTGGCTATCTCGCATTTCGCGCGTGGAATTCATCGCCGACCTCCACCTCCATCGATCCCGTTACTACCGCGCCGCCACAGACTGTTGTCCTGGCCAAACGATACGGCACGCGACCGGCAGTCGTACCCGTGGATCCGATTCCCGCCCCAGCGGTCGCCGCCAATCCTCCCCCTCGTCCGCAGCGCGCGCCGAGCCCATTGCCGGCTCAAGCCGCGACGGTAGCCGCGGCTTCGTCGGCGGCGCAGGAAGTAATCGCGCGTGTGGGGCAGCCGGAATTCTTCGCCGGCGGCCTTTCGCCACAGAAAGCCGAGGAGCTGAAGCACTCGTTCAAGCAGCTCGTGGAAGAGGGCGCAGGGGCGGTACCAGCCATCCGCGCATACCTCAATCGTTTCCAAGACATAGATTTTGACTCGGCCGCCAAACAGGTGGGCCACCCTTCCCTGCGCATGGGGATGCTCGATGCGCTTCGGCAGATCGGGACCCCTGAGGCGATGGAGCTGTCGCTTCAAACTCTGCAAACGACGGCAGACCCCCAGGAGATCGGGTTTTTGGCAAAAGCGCTGGAAAAACAATTGCCGCCCGACCAGTTCCGTTCGGTGGTCCTGGCGGCCGCCAGCGAAAGCCTCGCGCAGGCTCTCAGCGGTCAGTGGAGCGAGCGCAACGTCACGCCGCTGTTTGAAGTGTTGCAAAAGTATGGTGACGAAGGCGTGATCGGTCTGCTGGAGAAGTCGTCCAGCAAATGGAACTTTTATGCGACGTTGGCGCTGGCCGGGATGCCGGAAGGAGCGGGGATTCCCGCGTTGGTCCGAATGGTGCAGGACCAGACATCCGGGGCTGTGGGCGACGGCGACGTTGCCCTGCGTCCTTTGGCCCAGGCCGCCCTGCAGTTCCCGGAAGCCCGGGCCGGTCTCTTGGAACAGGCAAGTCTGAATCAGGTCCCGGAGAAGGCGTGGCCTGGGATCGCCGCGTCATTGGCCGGCAATAACATTCAGTACGGCAACCAGCTTTTTGGCAGCACCGCTCCGCCAGTGGTGTGGTCGAAGCAACAAATCGACCAGCGATTGGATTTGATCGACCAGATGATCGCTGCCACCACCAATCCCACTGGCAAGCAGGTGCTCCAAGATGCCCATGCGCAAATCTTGAACCGACTACCCAGATCGTGAACGGGATCGTAGCGCAGAGTTGCACTCTATCAGTATTTCTCGAAATCGTCGCGAGCCGCGACGATTTTTGTCCCAAAGAACATCGAACGCCGAACCACTAAAGACCGGTGCAAAACAACGCCGGATTTTGAGCCACACTCACCCTCACCTCGGCCCTCTCCCATCGGGTATGCGTTTAGCGCCCCAACTACGATTTGCGTAGGAGCGCGGCCTTCAGGCCGCTTCACTGTGCGCGATTTCCTAAGACATGGCTTTTCCGTTACGTCGCGTGTCTGTGCCACGCGGAAGCGACGTAAACGTCGCGCTCCTGCCGCTTGCGATCGACGACGCTAAACAGATACCGCGTCGGATGGGAGAGGGTCAGGGACATGTGGTTTGAATCACGCCTGCTGTTCGGCACTCGTTCTGCACAAACCCTAAGCGCTTGCGGCCTTGGATGTTCGATGTTCGGTGTTCGATGTTTTGGTTGCGGCTTTTCCGCGCTGCGCCGTATCGCAGATTTGTAATCTGCATCGCATCGCAACGGGCCCACGCCAAGGACTGGTCCGACACTCTGCCGAAAACACGCTCCCGTCGAGACGCCAATAGACATGTCCGAAGTACACTGTCTTCATTTCTGACAACGGCATGTTAGGTGCTAATCGCATAGTTGGTGCTGATCGCATCTCACGTGCGTGGCATCGAAGCAATTTGAAATTATGGAGTCCACCTACACTCAAATGAGAAATGTCACTCTTCTAGTTCTGATCGCAGTTTTGCTCTCCGCGCCGGCGCACGCCGCCACCGTCGCGAACACCGCCGATAGCGGGCCTGGTTCGCTGCGCCAGGCGATTGCCAATGCAGCTACGGGCGAGACTATTAACTTTTCAAGCAGTGGCACCATTACGTTGACGAGCGGAGAACTGTCGATCACCAAGGATCTGATCATCTCCGGGCCGGGGGCGAGTAGCCTGCTGATCCAGCGCAGCTCGGCCATCGGCACGTTGGACTTTCGCATCTTCAACATTTCTCCCGGATACAAGGTCGTCATCTCTGGTCTGACCGTGAGCAATGGACGCGACGACGCTGGCGGCGGCATCTATAACGAGGGTGATTTGACGCTCAACGACTGCGTCATCAGCGGCAATGTTGCGACGGAAAACGGCGGCGGAATCGTCAACCTAAGCTCCCTGGCCATCAAGAATTGCGTCATCCGCGGCAATTCCGTGGCTGGCGAGACGGGTGATGGGTTCGGTGGCGGCATGTACAACGCCGGCACGGCCACCGCGCTCAATTGCATCGTTAGCACCAACTCTGTCACCAGCGCCACCGGCAGCGCGTTCGGTGGCGGCATCTACAATGATGAAACATTGACGCTCACCAGCGCCGTCATCAACAGCAACTCCGCCAACGGCGGCCCCAACGACGGAGGCGGATTCGGCGGCGGCATCGACAACGGGTTCGGCACCGTCGATCTGATCGACAGCACCGTCAGTGCTAACGTGGCCCGGGGTGGCGCCGGCAGCGAAGGCGGACTCGCCCAAGCAGGTGGTGTAGCCAATGATTTTGGAACCGTGACGCTGGAGCACAGCACGGTGAGCGGCAATTCCGCCGTGGGCGGCAACGGCGGCAAGGGCGGTTCCGCTGAAGGCGGCGGAGTGGCCAACGGCGAAGGTTCTGTTTATCTGTTCAGCAGCACCGTGAGTGGCAACGTCTCGAGTAGCGGCGCTGGCACGGCCGGCCTCACCCCGTCCTACGGCGGCGGTATCTACAACGACGTCGGCACGGTGGAAGCGACTCATAGTACCATTGCTTCCAACGCTGTTCCCGGGGGCTTCCTCAAAGACGGTGGCGGGATATTCAACTACATGGGTGGACTGATCCTCAAAAGCACGATTGTCGCGGCGAACACTGGCACCGTTGACCTTTTCAATAGCGAATTCGCGGACGTCTTGTTAGACGGCTACACGATTTCGCATGGCTTCAATCGGGTGGGCTCGGCGAGTGGGCTGATCTTCCCAGGAACCGGCGATCAGCTCAACATCTCCGCAGCTGCGCTCAAGCTGGGACCGCTGCAAAACAATGGCGGGCCGACCTTCACGCACGCGTTGCTCTGCGGCAGTCCAGCCCTCGACGCCGGCGACAACACGGATGCTCCGAAAACCGATCAGCGCGGTTTTGCGCGGATCGTTGGCGGAGTGATTGACATCGGCGCGTTTGAAGCTGGCAACACCGCGCCCAGCATCACTTGTCCCGCCCCCATCACCTTGAACTGCGCCCCGGCGGCCGGACAGCGAGTGACCCTTTCGGTGGATGTCGCCGATGCCGAAGGCGATCCGCTGGTCGTGGTGTGGACCGTGGACAACACGGCCTATCAAACCAACGCCGTTGCCGCCGGCGGACCACCGACAGCCAAGAGCATTGCTTTCACCGCCGATTTCGAGCTCGGCTCTCACGAGATCACCGTGTCCGTCTCCGATCCAACGGGGTGCCAAGTGACTTGTTCGACGACGGTCGATGTCAGCACAGCCAATTCTGCCGCATTGACGGTGACTTGTCCGACCGTCCCGGGGGTCATCGCGGATGGCAACTGCCACGCGGTCGTGCCCAACATTTTGGGCAGCGTCACAGTGAGTGCATGCTCGAGCCACGGGGCCATCTCTTTGAGTCAATCGCCGGCGGCAGGCACGCCGGTGGGATTGGGACCGCACACGATCACCGTGACGGCGAGCAACACCTCCGGCGACCAGGCGAGCTGCACCACGAGCTTCATGGTGACCGACAAGACGCCGCCTACCATCACCCAATGCGTGGCCAATCAGAGCGCGTTTGGTGATGCAACCTGCCATGCGTTGGTGCCGAACTTCACCACCGGGGTGGTGGCCAGCGACTGCAGCGGCCCGGTGACCGTCACGCAAACGCCGCCGCCGGGCACCACGGTCGGGCTGGGCGTCACGACCATTACCTTTCATGTCAGAGACGCCGCCGGCAATGAATCCACTTGCACGGCCAGCTTCACCGTAACCGACAACAGGCCGCCTCAAATCCTGAGCTGTGCACCCAGTAAGAGCGCCAGCGCGGGACCGAATTGCCAAGCCATAGTTCCTGACTTCACGGCGGGTGTGGTGGCCAGCGACTGCAGCGGTCCGGTGGAAATCACCCAAAGCCCTCTCGCCGGCACGCTGCTGGGCCCGGGCACGCACACGATCACCCTGACGGTCAAAGACGCGAACGGCAACACCACAATCTGCACGACGACCTTTACGGTGACGGGGCAAAGCGCGGCGATCCAAATCCTCACCCTGACCGAGAACACGGACAATGACAGTACGACCGGGCCCCGCATGGAAGCCTACAGCACGGTGACCTGGACTTATCTTGTCACCAATCCAGGCTGCGATCCGTTGGAAAACGTGATCGTATCCGACAGCGTCGCCGGCGTTACTCCGATCTTCCAAGGAGGGGACGCCAACCTGAATGGCCAACTCGATCCGGGCGAGACCTGGATTTACAACGCGTCCGGGACGGCAGTGTACGGGCAGTATGAAAACATCGGGACGGCTTCCGGCACGGGCATCTCGAGCCACAACGCGGTGACCAACTCGAACCCCGACCACTACTTCGGCAATGCCACCCCCTGCCCGGGGGGCCGCTTCATCTACAAGCTCGATCCGATTACCGGCGACCTGACCATGAAATTTTACCAGAGCCCGGCGCCCAACGACAACAGTTACGGCGTCAATGCCGTCGGCTGGGCGAGCGGCCACAGTTTCAGCTCCCTGGTCGGCAGCGACAAAGCCGGGTTCCTGCTTCGCGATCCCAGTGGCGTGATCAAGCTCGACTTCTACATCGACTACATCAGCATCAAATCGGGCACGCCATCCGGGTACGGATCGTTCGGACCATTTGCCCAGGAGGGCAAAATCGTCGTGGGGACGCTCACCACGAACGATCTCACGTGGGACACCTCGTTGGCCAGGAACCTGAACAACCTCGGCTACTTCGTCGGCGGTGTGCAGACGGCGGCCACGAAGACCAACATCAACGGCGCCAACCTGCTCCTCGATTCGCCTCCGACACTGGACAAGATCAGCAGCTACAGGCTCAAGACGCCCCATCCCTGGGTACGCGGCTGGGACTTCTGCGACGCTTACTTCGTGACCATCAAGAAGGCGAAACTCGCCAGCCTCGGCTTCAACATCGCCACCTGGAAGGTGGAGCCCGACCTGATCGGGCTGCACAACTCGCCAGCCAAGCCGTGTCTGCCGGCGCCACTCAGTTCGAGCGACCTGAGCGTTGGCACCTTCAAGGCGAGCACCAAAACGGTCTCGATCACAATCGCGAACAACAACAAATCGGTCGACGCGATCCTGAGCACCCTGAAGCTGACATGGCCGAGCGCAAACGGCAAGCTGCTGTCGGTCAAGCTCGATAGCGATGTCCTCTACAGCACACCCGCGCTCCCGTGGTCCGCTACGGGCGTGACCTTGGGCGACGGCGGCTGGCAGCCCCTGGTTTCAACTGCGTCTAGCCGGAGCATCGCGAAGGGCACGAGCGACGTGCTCTACCTCATCTTCGAGAACAGTGTTGTCACCGACCGTACCAAGTACTCCGGCACGGTCTCGTTCGGTTCGAGCTGGAATCTGCCGATCCTGCCTTAAGGATTTTCAAACGCCAAGGAGATGGCTGGGGAAGGGACGGCGCTTCGCGCCGTCCCTTTTTCTTTTTGAGCATAGAATCAGATCCGGACCGGGACGGTCCGCGGTCCGGCCGGCGCCACCGCTTCCATTCGCGCAGGACTGATTTCTTCGATCCTTCACATTTGCTGAGGATTTTAGAGAAATTGTATCTAGGTCGCCAGATACGCCGGAGAACAGAAGTCACGCGTGTCTGGCCTTGATTCCAGTTTCTGTCCCGGAGGGACAAGATGATAATAGCCCGGCATTTCAATGCCGGGAAGAGTTACAATCGCATACGTCCCGAAGGGACGGCTGAACCCGGCGCGCAGGCCAAGCCTGATCGATTCAATGCGGACTCCTCTAGGGTTAGGTTTCCAGCCGTCCCTTCGGGACTCGTGCGACTGGCGACGCGGTCCCCGCGTTAAAACGCGGGGCTATTATCAAGTGTCCATTCGGGACAGGTCCAGCGCTTTGAGGGTTGAAGGAAGCACAACTGTCGTGGGATGGAAGGCGCCCATTTCAGACGAAATTCAGCTCGAAGAATTCTGTCGTGTGCCTCCGCTAACATTCGCCAAAAAATTTCTGTTTGCGCCTCAGCGTGTTTGCGTGACATTTCCCCGATGCCCATCGCGGAGCAGATTCGCAGCAAACTGAGCCAGTTGCCGCACAAGCCGGGTGTTTACCTGATGAAGGACCGGTTTGGAACGGTTATTTATGTCGGCAAAGCGCGCGATCTGCGCAAACGCGTGAGCCAGTATTTTCATCCGTCGCGGCGGATGGGGTGGGACTTGAAGTTTAATGCGCTGGTGGAGGCGATTCATGAATTCGACGTGCACGTCGTCAGGAGCGAACCGGAAGCCGTGTTGCTCGAAGGCAAGCTGATCAAGGAATTTCATCCGCGTTACAACGTCAGTTTCCGGGACGACAAACGGTTTCTCCTGCTCAAGGTCAATCTCAACGACCCGATCCCGCGTTTCACGCTCACGCGGCTCAAGACAGACGATGGCGCGCGTTACTTTGGCCCGTTCGCCGGCTCCGGCGCGCTCCGGCGCACGCTGAACCTGGTCCGGCACAAATTCAACCTGCGCGGGTGCCGTCCGCTGACCCCGAACGAAACCGACTACAAGCACTGCCTCTACGCGCATCTGAAAGTCTGCACCGCGCCCTGCATCGGCAACGTGACACGCGAACAATATTTGATGCAGGTGACGGCGGCCTGCGATTTCCTCGACGGCCAGTCCCGGGAGATGAAGGAGCAACTGGAAGCGGAAATGAAAAAGGCCGCCGCGGCGCAGGACTTCGAAAAGGCGGCCCAATTGCGCGACACGTTGTTTGACCTTCGGCGCACGACGCAGAAGACTGAAAAATTCCGGCGCATTCCCTACAAGCTGCCTGTGGCCGTGGACCCGGACAACGACCTGGAGGAACTGGGCAAGGTGCTCGGGTTGCCAGCGCCGCCGCTGCGCATCGAGGGGTTTGACATCTCGAACATCAGCGGCACCTTTGCGGTTTCGTCGATGGTCAGTTTCAAGGGCGGCCGGCCCGACCGGGCCAACTATCGCCGGTTCAGGATGAAAACGGTGGTTGGCCAGGACGATTTCGCCTCGATGGCGGAGACGATCCGCCGCCGCTACACGCGGTTGAAGGCGGAATCGGCCACGGGCCAGCCGGGAAAATGGTCGAACGTGCCGGACTTGATTCTCATTGACGGCGGAAAAGGCCAGCTCAACGCGGCGTGTGAAGAATTGAACAAGCTCGGCTTGACCCGCATCCCGGTCATCGGCCTGGCCAAAGAGTTCGAAGAAATCTATCGACCGGGCGAAAGCGCACCCCTGCGACTGAGCCACGATTCCAGTGCCTTGAAATTGTTGCAGCGCGTGCGCGACGAATCGCATCGCTTCGCCAACACCTACAACGCGCAATTGCGGCTGAAGCGTATTTCCGAAAGCATCCTTGACGAATACCCCGGCATCGGACAGCAGCGGAAGGCGGCATTGCTCAAAAAATTCGGCTCTGTGCACCGGCTGCGGCTCGCGTCCGTGCAGGACATTGCCCGGGTGCCCGGCTTTGGCGGAAAAGCGGCGGCGGAACTGAAAGTCTTTCTGGAAGCGCGCAGCAGTCTGGCGCCGCCCAGCGAGGCGCCGAAGGCGGGGCAGGACTGATGCTCAACCCGGCGCTATGCGAAAGACGCAACGACTCCTCAAATTAAACACCATGAAACTCAACCGAAAATCTACTACGTTGTCCGGCCTGCTTTTGACCTGCGGCCTTGCGGTCACGTCCGGCTGCAAGAAGTCCGAAGCCCCACCCGATGCGAAACGCATCCTGCACATCGTGGCGCTCGCTCCGCTCACGGGGCCAGACGCGTCTCTCGGCGAATATTTGCGAAACGGAATGGAACTGGCGAAGGAGCACGCCGCCAGCCGCTACCCCGGCAAAATCGAAATCACGGTCGAGTTGCTCGACAGCAAAAGTCAGCCGCAAGAAGGTGTTCGGGCGTTGCAGGCTGCCCTACTTCAAAAACGGCCGGATGTGATCATCTCGGCCATGAGCTCGGTGTGCAAAGCCATCGTGCCGATTGCCGAGCGGGAAGGCATCCTGACCATCGCGACTACTGCCGCACTCACCGATTTGACCAGGAGCACAAAGACCGTTCTGCGGATTTATCCGACTTCGGATGATTTCCTTCGCCCTATTGCAATCCACATGAGCAAGAAATTTGAGCGTTTAGCCATTCTCTACGGGCAGGATGACTTTGGCGATAGCAACCAGCGGCTCTTCGGCGAGATCATCAAAGGGGCAGGCAAACAGATAACGGCCTCGGAGCCTTTCGAGCTTGCACAGGCCGATTCCCGAGCCGTCATCGCCAGGCTGCTTGCGACGTCCCCTGAAGCGGTTTTCGTGACGGGCGACGGGCCCGCCTTCGCGGCAGTCTTCAGACAGCTTAAAGAAGCCAAGGCTGACCTACCCATCTACACGGAGATTGGATTTGCCAATCCGTCGATTCTAAACGCGCTTGGTAAGGACGCGGACGGAATCATCTTCGACGGGACAGAGCTGGAGTTGACTGACCCGCAAGACCCTGAGATCGCGGGCTTTCAGAAGCAGTATCGCTCGCGTTTTGGCACGGCACCCTATCAAGTGGCTGGCTTCGCACACGACAGCATCCTGCTCTTGGCCGACGCCGCCATGATGAGCGGCGCGTTTGTCCAACCCAACAAGCGATCCATCATCGCTGGAGCGCCGTTCCAAGTCATGATGGGCACAATACAGTTTGACGCGGAAGGGGAGTGTCGCATCCCGCTCAAGTTAATGAAGCGCGAAGCAGGCAAAACCGTTCTGCTTCCAGAGTAAGCAGAGCTTGTCTCAGAAATGTGTTTAGCGCCGAGCGGAGCATACTGTAGCGCAGGCGTCCTCGCCTGCGAGTTCGGGCGGCGTCTCGCCGCCGGATGTGCGAATAGGGCGAGGACGCCCTCTTAACTCGCAGCCGAGACGGCTGCGCTACGCTAAACACCTACGTCGCAGCGCGACGACCGCTACCGCTGAACACATACCCCTGATGTCGGCTCTTGGAGCCGGTTTACTTCGTTTCTTCCTTCTTCCCGGTCAGCCACTCGAACGCGATCTTGACATCGTCACCGGTTGAAAGAATGCCGATGAGCGTGGGGGGCTGGATGCCGAAACTGGTCATCTTCACTGAAGTTGAACCTGAGAATTTGAGTTTGTCCTTGCCCACGCGAGTCACGGAAACCGGCATCTGCACCTTGTTGGTCACGCCGGCTACGCTGAGTTCGCCTTTGCTATCGAACAGCGCCGGCGCTTCGGGACCTTTCGGAGCTTCTTTGAGCGTCAACTCGGTCAGGCGATATTCGATGCGCGGATGGTCCTTCTGCTTGATGTGCTCGTACAT
>Ga0070689_100002019_pt1 | contig 13162 bp, 11 predicted proteins | sample KBSS23HmetaG_FD_64669 | JGI IMG/M metagenome (GOLD analysis project Ga0070689, IMG submission 64669) | Switchgrass rhizosphere microbial communities from Kellogg Biological Station, Michigan, USA - KBS S2-3H metaG | ecosystem: Host-associated > Plants > Roots > Rhizosphere ...
GAAGGCAATTCGGGCCTGATGCGCGCGGTGGACAAGTTCGACTACACCAAGGGCTACAAGTTCAGCACCTACGCGACGTGGTGGATCCGCCAGGCCATCACCCGCGCCATCGCCGACCAGGCGCGCACGATCCGCGTGCCGGTGCACATGATCGAGCACATCAATCGCGTCGTGCGCGTGTCGCGGCGTCTGGTGCAGGAGCTGGGCCGCGAGCCCACGCCCGAGGAGATCGCCGAGCGGCTGGAGCTGCCGGTCGACAAGGTGAAGGCGATCATCAAGGCGGCGCAGGAGCCGATCTCGCTGGATCGCCCGATCGGCGAGGACGACGACTCGAACCTCGGCGACTTCATCGAGGACACGAGCGTCATCTCCCCGGCGCACTCAGCGTCGTCGGCGATGCTGCGCGACGAGGTGAACGAGGTGCTGAAGACGCTGACTCCGCGCGAGGCGAAGGTGATCCGCCTGCGCTTCGGGCTCACCGACGACGGCGCGCAGCGGACGCTCGAGGAGGTGGGAGCGTTCTTCAACGTCACCCGCGAGCGCATCCGCCAGATCGAAGCCAAGGCGCTGCGCAAGCTGCGCCACCCGACGCGCAGCCGGCGGCTCAAGGCCTATACGGAGCTGTTGTAGGCACGGGGCGGGACGCGGGGCGACCGCGTCCCACAGCCGGGCTCAGAGGCGGGGGGTTGGGCGGCAGCGCGATGGTGCCGACCTCGACCGTGTCGGCGGGCGCGGGCACGACGATGGAGAACTGCGCGCCCAGGAACCCGTAGTGCCCGGCGAACGCGGTCCAGGAACCGGGCGGGAAGCCGTTCAGCTCGTACGACCCGTCCGCCGCGGTCTCCGTGAACGCGAGGACCCCGAGCGCGTCCACCTGGGTGCCGCCGTGCGCGGTCTGGCCGTCGAGCGTGATCTTGCCGCGCGCGATCGACTGCGTGCGCAGCACGAGCCGGTATAGCACCGTGTCCGGGGCCGGCCGCGGCCCCACGGTCCCGCTCGAGCCCGCGACGAGGACCGAAGCGTTGTACCGCTCGACCCTCGCGAACATGCACCATGGCCCATCGACCAGGCGGAACGACGCGACGCCCGCCGCATCCGTGGGCTTGGGTGAGATCAGGGTGATGGCGGTCGCGTCGTTCAGGCCGAACCCGGACACGAGGGCGTTCACCACGCGAGCGCCGGTGGAGTCCTCGACGGTCACCGCCACCTGCCGCTGGACCGCCGGCGTCGGCACTTTGGGCGCCGTGGACGGCTGCTTGCAGCCCGCGAGCGCGAAACCGCAGAACAGCGCAACGGTGATGCGCGAATGCCGGTGCGACACGGCGGACACCTCGCGAAACCCGGGGCCATGACCGCCGTCCGACCTCGCGGCCAGGAGAGCGGCGGAGGAAGCGCTGTCGCATGGTAGCAGGGCCGCCAGGGCGCGCGACGGGGTCTTTCAGACCATGCCCCGGCGGCTGGAACCCGCTGCCACGCTTGACGCTCGCGCCGCACGGGTGCTACAACGCTCCGGCTTCCGTCGCAGGGGATGGGCAGTCGAGCGCTGGGCCCATAGCTCAGCGGTCCAGAGCCGCCGGCTCATAACCGGTAAGACCCTGGTTCGAATCCAGGTGGGCCCACATCTCTGCACGCCGCACCCGGGATGGGCGAATAGCTCAGCTGGTAGAGCACCTGGATCACAACCAGGGGGTCACAGGTTCAAGTCCTGTTTCGCCCACCATTCCTCCACACGAGCGCGGCGCCGTGACCGAAGAACTCCGCCTGCACTGGGCCCTGCACGAGATCGACGAGCAGGCGGTCGCGCGCGAGCACGCGCTGGCGAAGCAGCCGGAGGCGCGGCGCGACCAGGCCGCCCGCGTCCACGCGGCGCGCTCCGCGGTGCAGGCCATCGACCAGCGGCTGGCGGATTCGCAGAAGCGGCGCCGCGTGCTGGACCGTGAGATCGCCGCCCACGATGAACAGCTGCACCGTTTCGAGAAGCAGCTGCTGTCGGTGACCACCCAGCACCAACTGGAGGCGATGCAGCACGAGATCGCCGCCGTGCGCGCGAAGCGCGACGTGGTGGAGAACGAGGCGCTCGAGCGCCTGGACGCGGAGGAGCGCGACACGAAGGCGCGACCCGAGAAGGCGCACGCGCTGGAGCGCGCGGAATCCGAGGCGAGCACCACGGTCGCGCGGCTCGATGCCGAGGCCGCGACGCACCAGACCGAGCTCGCCGCGCTCGAGGCGCGACGCGGCGAGATCGCGTCCACGCTGCCGCCGGCGACACGCTCGCGCTACGAGAAGCTGCGCGCCGGGCGCGCGGGCCGCGCCGTGGCGGCGATCGAGAACGGCGCCTGCGGCGGCTGCCATCGCGGCCTGCCGCCGGCGGCGCTCCAGGAGGCTCGCCGGCGCGAGAAGCTGCTCGTGTGCGATGGCTGCGGCCGTCTGCTGATGCTGCCGCCGGAGCCAGGCGCGGCGTGAGCGTGCCCGAGCCGCCGCGCGGGTTCCGGGTCGCGGCCTCGCTGCCCTATCGCCGCATCGCGCTCGTGCTCTCGGGAGGCGGCGCGCTCGGCGCCTACGAGATCGGCGTGCTGCGCGTGCTGGAGACGCTACGGCTCGTGCCCTCGCTCGTGGTCGGCGTCTCGATCGGCGCCGTCAACGCGGTGGCGTGGCTCGTGGCCGGCCGCGATGCGGGGCCGATCGAGAACGTCTGGCGCACCGCGCGCGGCGAGACGCTGGGCGTGCAGTGGGTGTCGCTGGCGCTGCGCATCGCCGGCACGTTCATCGCGATGATGGCGCTGCTGGAGGCGGTGCTGACGCTCCTCGGCTCGGACGAGTTCTCCGGAGCACGCTGGTTCTGGCGACACCAGAACCCGGAATGGGACCTGCTCTCCACGCAGCTCGACGCCCTGTGCTGGTTCGGGGCCACGGTCTTCGGTGGGCTCGCGGTGTTCTTCGCGCGGCGGATCGCCGCCTGGCTCGACCGCCACGCGAACGTCGGCCCGCCCGAGAAGGCCCGCAAGCGTCTCCTGCTCGTGACCTGCACCGCGGCGGCCGTGCACATGATCGTCGGGTTCATGGGCTGGCCCTGGCCGCATCGGTTCAGCGCCGCCGTGGTGATCCTGCTTGCGGTGGTGTGGACCGCGAGCGCCCCGGGGAGCATCGGCCGCTGGTCACGCAATCTGGCGCTGGGCCTGATGCCCGAGACCGGTGGCCGCGGCCTGTGGAGCGGCCGTGCGCGCCGCCGCATCCTCGAGAACCTGGTCGCCTCCGGCGACGCCGGGAAGCTGGTCGGCACCGGCACCGGCCTGGTCGTCAGCGCGCTCGCGGTGGACCGAGGCGTGGTGACGCACTTCGTGAGCTGGCCCGAGGTGGACGAGGGTTTCGAGCGTCGCATCCACGACGAGCTGGGCGAGGTCGTGCACGTGAAGGATGCCACGGAGGTGATCTCGGCCGCGCTGGCCTCGTCGGCGATCCCCGGCATCTTCCAGCCCGAAAGCGTCCGCGGGCGAGAGTTCGTGGACGCCGGCGGCTTCACCAACCAGCCGCTGCACGTGGCGATCGCGCGCGACGTCGACGCGGCACTCGTGGTGCTGCTGTCGCCGAGTCAGCCGCCGGCCGTCTCGAGCCCTCCGGACGTGGTCGCGCTCGGCAGCCGGCTCCTCGAGCTCGCGAACTGGCGCGACCTCCAGACGGAGCTTCGCCACCTGCCGCCGGGGTGGAGCCGCGAGGGCGCGCCGGCGCGCGTGTGCGTGGTCGAGCCGCCGGCCCCGCTTCCCACCTCGCCGCTCCAGTTCGATCCCGAGCGCGCCGCGGAGCTGATCGACGCCGGCCGCCGCGACGCCTGGGCCGCGCTCGAGCGCGCGGGCTGGATCGAGGCGGTGCCGGACGCGCTTGAGCCGGCACCGCGTGCCGGATAGGTTCAGCGGATGGCGACCTCCCCCACGGGCACCTGGACACTGCGCGCCGACGGCGGCTCGCGCGGCAATCCCGGTCCCGGCGCGCTCGGCTACGTTCTGTGCGATGCTTCCGGGGCGGAGGTGGAGGCGCGCGGCGAGTTCATCGGCACGTGCACGAACAACGTCGCCGAGTACCGCGCGCTGATCGCCGGGCTCGCGGCCGCCGCCCGTCACGGCGCGAAGACGCTGGTCGTGAGAATGGACTCCGAGCTGGTGGTGCGCCAGATGCTCGGGCAGTACAAGGTGAAGAACGAAGGCTTGAAGCCGCTCCATGCCGAGGCGCGCAGCGCCGCGGCGAAGCTGGGGACGGTGCGATTCGAATCCGTGCCGCGCGACGACAACGGCCGTGCGGATGCGCTGGTGAACGAGGCGCTCGACGAGGCGCTTCGCCGTTGATCCGCCACAGAGCAGGAGGGAATACCGAGTTCCCCAGGTGATCGCGCGGGGCGCGCCGATGTCGCTCGAAGTTTGGGCGGCCAAGGCCGGACCGTGAGGAAAGTCCGAACTCCACAGGGCAGGACGCCGGGTAACCCCCGGGGGGCGTGAGTCCACGGAAAGTGGAACAGAGAGAAGACCGCCAACGGGCGGCGCGCGGCGCGCAAGCGACGTGCTGCCGCTGCGGGCAAGGGTGAAACGGTGAGGTAAGAGCTCACCAGCGGCGCCGGTAACGGTGTCGGCTCGCCAAACCCCGTCCGGAGCAAGACCGCATAGAGGGGGAGGGGTGTGACCCGCCCCGTTCGTACCCCAGGGTCGGTCGCCACGAGGCGATGGGAGACCATCGCCCCAGTCAAATGATCACCACGGAGCGATCCGTACAGAATTCGGCTTACGGGGGACTCGGTTGAAATCGAACGCGCGTCCGGGCGCACCCACGCAGCGCGTGGGAACGCGGCCCGGGCGCGGGGCGTCCGGCGCGCCCGGTGGCCGCCGCGCGGAGCGCGGTGCGCAGCCTGGAAACGCCGCATGGGTGTGGGCGCTGCCCGCGCTCGCCGCGGTGGCGCTCTATGCGCGCACGCTCGGCTACACGTTCGTCTGGGACGATCTCGACCTGATCGTGCGCCACGCGGCGCTCCAGGGGCGGGCGTGGCCGCAGACGCTGGTGCAGGACTTCTGGATCGCGACCGGCGGCGGCACGGGCATGTGGCGGCCGCTGGTGACGCTCAGCTACCGCGTGGACGGCGTGCTCTCGGGATGGCAGCCGTGGGCGTTCCACTTGGGGAACGTGCTCGCGCACGCCGTGGCCTCGGCGCTGCTCGCGCGCCTGGCGCTCGCGCGCGGCGCCGCGCGCGGCGTCTCGCTCGCGGCCGGCCTGGTGTACGCGAGCGCGCCGGCGATGAGCGAGGCGGTGGCGTGGATCGCGGGCCGCACGGACGCGTTCGCGGCGCTGTTCACGCTCGCGGCACTGCTGCTCGCGCGCCTGCACCGCGAGCGCGGCACCCGCGTCCCCGGGGCGGGCTCGCTCGCGTGCACCGCGCTGGCACTGCTCTCCAAGGAGTCGGCGTTGGTGCTGCCGCTGCTCCTGGCGGCGGACGCGATCGACGGTGCCGACACGCTCGCGGGGCGCGCCGCATGGCGCGCGGCGTGGCCGTCGCTGGTCGTGGTCGCGGTGTGGGCCGTGGCGCACCGCGCCGTGGTCGCGGGCTCGACGCGAGCGGCGGACCCGGGTGCTGTGGCGGGCGTGGCCGCCCTCGTCTGGGCGCACCTGGCGTGGCTCGCACCGTGGGCGCCGCACTCGCCGCTGCTCGAGCTCTGGCAGCCGCCCGGCGTGGCGCTCGCGATGTTCGCGTGGGCGGGGCTCATGGCCGTGGCCGCGCTCGCGGCGTGGCTCGCCCGCAGGCGCGTGGCGCTGCTGCTGCCGCTGGCGCTGCTCTTCCTGCCGCTGCTTCCGGTCGCGGGAGCGTCGCTGCTCGAAGCCGGGGTGCGCTTCGCGGAGCGCGCACTGGCGCTGCCGATCGCGGGCCTGGCGCTCGGCTTCGCCGCACTTGCCGCGCGTGTGCCCGGGTCGCGTCGCGCGCTCGCCGCGGCCGCGATCGCGGGCTGGGCTGCGATCCAGGCCGCGTGCGCGCTGGCGCCGATCGCGGCGTGGGCGGATGAGGAGTCGCGCATCCGCCGCGTCGCAGAAGTGCGGCCGCGCGACGTCGATGCCTTGCTCGGGCTCGCGGACCTGCTCTCCACCGAGGGCCGCGAGCGCGAGGCGCTCCCCTGGATCGCGCGCGCGGAACAGGTCGCGCCCGGGAGCGCCGGGCCTCCGATCGCCCGCGCGTCGCTGGCGTACCGCTCCGGGCGCATGGACGAGGCGCTGGCGTTCTCCGAGCGCGCCTGCGCGCTCGAGCCCGCGAGCCTCGCGGGCGGCGTCATCCGCGTGCGGGCGCTCGCCCGGCTCGCGCGAGCTTCGGAAGCGGTCGCCGCGGGCGATTCGCTCGTGGCCGCGCATCCCGGCGAGCCCGCGGCCCAGGGCGCGCTGGGCGCGGCGCGGCTCGCGGCGGGGGATGCGGCCGGCGCCGTGGCCCCGCTGCGCGAGGCATCCCGGCGACTGCTCGAGGACGCCGGCCTCGCCTGGGACCTGGGCCGCGCCGCGATCGCCACGGGTGACGTGCCGCTCGCTCGCGAGGCGTTCGAGCGCGCGGTCACCTCGGCGCCCGAGTCCTACGACGCCTGGCTCGGGGTCGCCGACACGCGCTCGCGATTGGGCGATGCCGCTGGCGCGGAGGAGGCGCTCCGCCGCGCCGAGGCGCTCCCGGGGGCGAGCGACGGGCGCGCCGCCTCGCTGCGCGCGCGCATCGCCCAGCGCCTGAATCCGTAAGCACTTGCCCGCGCGGCGCTGGGGCCGCTACATTGGCTCGGGAACGTGCGGTGTGGCCGGGATCGCCAGTGCCATCGCCGTTCCGACTCCCCACTCTCAAGGACCGAAAATGGCGCCGACCGTCACGGCCGCACCGCAGTGGGTGCTGCATCCGAACCACGCCCCGGAGGCCGCCGGCTCGATCGCCCGCTCGCTCGGGGCGCCGCTCGCGCTCGGCCACGCGCTCGTCAATCGCGGGGTGGGAGGCACGGAAGCGGCGCGCCGGTTCCTGGACCCCGTGCTCGAGGACCTCCACGAGCCGGGGCGGATGCTCGACCTCGAGCCCGCGGCCGAACGCATCCTCGCCGCGGTCGAGGCGGGCGAGCGCATCTTCGTCCACGGCGACTACGACGTCGACGGCATCACCTCCACGTTCCTGCTCTTCAGCACCCTCGAGGAGCTGGGCGGACGGGCCGAGTTCCGCATCCCGCACCGCATCCGCGACGGCTACGGGCTCACCACCGACGCCATCGACGAGGCTCACCGCCGCGGCTGCACGCTGGTGGTGACCGTGGACTGCGGCATCACCGCGACCGAGGCGGTGGCGCATGCGCGCACGCTCGGCATCGACACCGTGATCACCGATCACCACGAGCCGCCGGCGCGGCTGCCCGACGCGGTGGCGATCGTGAACCCGTTGCGACCCGGGTGTGCCTACCCGTTCAAGTCGCTCGCCGGCGTGGGCGTGACCTTCAAGCTGGTGGAGCGGCTGCTGCGCGGCCGCGGCGGCCTGGATCGCGCGCGGCGCTATCTCGACGCGGTGGCGCTCGGCACCATCGCCGACGTGGTGCCGCTCGTGGGCGAGAACCGCGTGCTGGCGCGGCTGGGGCTCGACCGGCTGAACCACGAGCCGCGGCTCGGGCTGCGGGCGCTGATCGCGGTCAGCTCGCTCGGCGGCAAGCGCATCACCAGCGGCCACGTCGCGTTCGTCCTCGCACCCCGCATCAACGCCGCCGGGCGCATGGGGAACGCCGAGCAGGGCCTGCGACTGCTGCTCGCGCGCGATCTCGACGAGGCCGAGACCATCGCCAAGAGCCTCGAGGAGGACAACGTCCAGCGCCGGAAGTTCGACGAGCAGGTGCTGCTCGAGGCGACGCGGCAGGTGGAGCAGGAGGTGGGCTATCCCGACTGCAGCTCGATCCTGCTGTGGTCGGATCGCTGGCATCCGGGCGTGATCGGCATCGTCGCCTCGCGGCTCGTGGAGCGCTTCCAGCGGCCGACGATCCTCGTCGCGCTCGACGGCGAGCGCGGGCGCGGCTCGGGCCGGAGTCTTCCGGGCGTCGACCTGACGCGGCTGCTCGATGGCTGCGGCGACCTGCTGCTCGCGCACGGCGGGCACGCGTTCGCGGCCGGGCTCACGGTGCAGCGCGATCGCCTGCCCGAGCTGCGCGAGCGCCTGGAGCGACTGGTGCGCGAGCAGTACCGGCCGGACCAGTTCGTGCAGCGCCTGGAGCTGGACGCCGACCTGCGCGCCGCCGACTGCGACATGGAGCTGGTGGAGTGGCTCGAGCGCATGGCGCCGCACGGGCTCGACAACCCCGAGCCGGTGTTCCGCATGCGCGAGGCGCGCCTGGAACAGGTGCAGGAGGTGGGCTCCGGCAAGCACCTGCGGCTCACCGCGCGCGACGACAGCGGCGAGGTCGAGGCCATCGGCTTCGGCATGGGCGAGCAGGCGCGGCTGCTCGCGCGCGCGGGCCGCGCGGACCTCGCGTTCGTGCCCACGCGCAACGAGTGGTCGGGCGAGTCGCGCGTCCAGTTGAAGCTGAAAGGGACGCGCATCCCCTGAGCGGCAGCGAACGCATCCCGGCGGGCCATCCGCATCCCGAGCTCCGCGCGGCGCTGATGAGCTCCGTGGCGGAGAAGGCTCCGCGCGTCGACCGCGACCGGCTCGGGGCGTGCTTCGATTTCGCCGACCAGGCGCACGGCGACCAGCGCCGCGACTCGGGGCAGCCGTACCTGACCCACGTCGTGGAAGTGTGCAAGATCCTGCTCGACCTCCTCGAGAATCGCATCGACACCACGCTCGCGTGCGCGGCGCTGCTGCACGACGTGGTCGAGGACACGGACATCACGCTCGCCGACGTGGAGAAGACGTTCGGCAAGGAGGTCACGTCGCTGGTCGAGGGCGTGACCAAGCTCTCCGGCCTCCACTTCGACAGCCGCGAGGCGGCCCAGGCCGAGAACTTCCGCAAGATGCTGCTGTCGATGTCGAAAGACCTGCGCGTCATCTTCATCAAGCTCGCCGACCGCCTGCACAACATGCGCACGATCGAGTTCCTGAAGGGCGACCGCGCGCGCCGCATCGCCGAGGAGACGCGCGACATCTACGCCCCGCTCGCGCACCGGCTGGGCATGGCCGGCATCAAGCGCGAGCTCGAGGACCGGAGCCTGAAGGTGCTCGATCCCGAGGCCTATGCATCGCTCGCCCAGCGCATCCAGTCCAAGCGCCAGGAGCGCGAGGCGTTCCTCTCCGAGATGAGCGAGCGCCTGCGCGAGGCGTTGAAGGCCGCCGGCGTGCGCGCCGAGGTCGTGGGCCGTCCAAAGCACTTCTACTCCATCTTCCTCAAGATGCAGTCCGGCAGGTCGCTCGAGGAGATCTACGACCTGTTCGGGCTCCGCATCATCACCCACTCGCGCAACGACTGCTATCGCGCGTTGGGCGTGGTGCACGACCAGTTCAGCCCGGTGCCGGAGCGCTTCAAGGACTACATCGCCACGCCCAAGAGCAACCTCTACCAGTCGCTGCATACGACCGTGCTCACCGACGCGGGCGAGATGGTGGAGGTGCAGATCCGCACCTGGGAGATGCACCGCACCGCCGAGACCGGCGTCGCCGCGCACTACGTGTACAAGCAGGGCGGTCGCGTCGACGAGGAGATCGACCGCCAGCTGGGCGGCTTCGTCACCCAGATGGCGGACTGGCAGAACGAGGCCGAGGACGACGAGTACATGGAGTACCTCCGCACCGCGCTCCACCAGGAGGAGGTGTTCGTGTACACACCGCGGCGGGAGCTCAAGCGCCTGGCGAAGGGGGCGACCCCGCTCGACTTCGCGTTCCTGATCCATACCAAGGTCGGCGAGCGCACGGTGGGCGCGCGCGTGAACGGCGAGCTGGTGCCGCTGCGCTACGAGCTCCGGAACGGCGACACGGTGGAGATCGTGACCTCGCCGCAGGCGAAGCCGCACGAGGACTGGTTGAAGATCGCGCGCACCACGCACGCGCGCGCGAAGATCCGTCACTGGCTCAGGGATCGCCGGCACGCGGACTCGGTGCACCTGGGCGAGGAGATGCTGCAGCGCGAGTTGAAGCGCCGCCGCGTCAAGGCCGGCGCCGCCGAGCTGGAGCCGATCGCCACGGAGCTCGGCTGCGAGACGCTGGAAACACTCTACGCGCGCATCGCCGAGGGCCAGATCTCGGCGGCGAGCGTGTCGCGCCGGTTCACGCCCGAGAAGGAGGGGCTCGCCGAGCGGCTGGTGAAGGGGCCCCTGGAAGCGTTGGGGGTGGGACGAAAGCCGAGCGGCGGGGTGCGGATCCACGGCATCGACAACGTCATGGTGCAGTACGCGCGCTGCTGCCAGCCGGTGCCCGGCGACCCGGTCGTGGGCATCGTCACCATCGGCCGCGGCGTGTCCGTGCACAGGCAAGATTGTCCGAATACGTTCCCGGACAAGGTCGCGGTCGAGCGCCGGGTAAGCGTGGAGTGGGACGCACGCCCGAGCGACACGTTCCCGGTGCGCCTGGTGATCTCCGGCCAGGACCGGCCGAGCCTCCTCGCCGACATCGCCAAGGTGCTCGCCGCGGGCGGCGTCAACGTGCGCACCGCCGGCATGCAGTCGGAGGACCGCACGGTGCGCGGCGTGTTCGTGATCGAGGTCCCGAACGCGGCGCGGCTCACGGACATCATGAACGCGCTGCGGAAGCTCCCCGGCGTCTCGCGCGTCGAGCGGCGGCTGCGGATGCTGCGCCCACCCCGGCGCCCGGCAGGCGGCGCGTGAGGGCACTCGTGCAGCGGGTCGCGCGCGCGAGCGTGAGTGTGGAAGGGGAGTTGCGCGGCGAGATCGGGCCCGGGCTGCTCGTGCTCCTCGGCGCCGCGCACGCGGACGGCGAGGAGGAAGCCCGCTGGCTGGCGGAGAAGGTCGCCGGGCTGCGCGTGTTCGCCGATCCGGAGGGGAAGATGAACCGCGACGTGCGCGAGTCGGGAGGCGCGTGCCTCGTGGTGCCGCAGTTCACGCTCTACGGGGACGCGCGCCGTGGCCGCCGTCCCGATTTCACCGCGGCCGCGCGCCCGGATGTGGCCGAGCCGCTGTTCGAGCGGTTCTGTGCGGAGCTCGCGGAGAACGGCGTCACGGTCGCACGAGGTGTCTTCCGCGCGCACATGCTCGTGGAGCTGGCGAACGACGGGCCGGTGACGCTGATGATCGACGCGCCCGCGCATGCGGTGGGAGCCGGGGCGTGAGCGCCGCCAACGGCACGGCCGCGAAGCTCTTCTGGCGCGGCCGCCGGCCGTTGGTGCTCGCGTCCGCCTCGCCGCGGCGGGTGGCGCTGCTGCGCCAGGCCGGCGCCGAGTTCACCGTGGTCGACCCCGGCCCCGACCGCGACTGGCCCGGGAAGGCCGAGCCCCGGCACGGCGTGCGCGCGCTGGCGCTCGACAAGGCGCGCAGGGTGGCGGTGACGAGGCGCGTGTCCGTGGTCGTGGGCGCGGACACCGTGGTGGTGGTGCGCGGCCAGCGGCTGGGCAAGCCCGCCAACCGCGAGGAGGCGCGCGCCATGCTGCTCCAGCTCCACGGCCGCCAGCACGAGGTGTGGACCGGCATCGCCGTGGTGCAGGACGGCGAGCAGCGCACCGCGGCGGAGAAGACGGTGGTGCGCATGGCGAAGCTCAGCGACCGCGACGTGGACGAGTACCTCAAGAGCGGCGAATCCCTGGACAAGGCCGGCGCCTACGGCATCCAGGGTCTCGCCGGCCAGTTCGTGAGGGCGATCGAGGGCGACTACTCCAACGTCGTCGGCCTGCCGCTCGCGCGCCTGCGCGCCCTGCTCGAGGAATTCGCGTAGCGGCTTGGTGTTGCGGGCCGCGCCACGGTCTTGACATGCGGTCGGGCGCAAGGGTATTTTCCGGCGCTCTCTGCTGGCGGGCCTCGCCGTCGACCCGTGTGCAGCACGGGTATTCCGCGACGCATAAGCCGTTCGCGCGCGGCCGTTTCGGCCCCTGTGGGACGTTCCCGCGCCAGCGACATCTCGGAGGATGGATGAAGACGTTTTCCGCCCGCGAGGGTGACATCCAGCGGCGCTGGTTGCTCGTGGACGCCGAGGGTAAGACGCTCGGCCGCCTCGCGACGCAGGTCGCGATGGCGCTCCGCGGCAAGTTGAAGCCGATCTACACGCCGCACATGGACACGGGCGACTTCGTCATCGTGATCAATGCGGAGAAGGTGAAGCTCACCGGCACGAAGCCGGAGAAGAAGAAGTACTTCCACCACACCATGTACCCGGGCGGCGCCAGCTGGACCAAGATCTCCGAAATGTTCGCGAAGCATCCGGAGCGCGTGGTCGAGAAGGCGGTGAAGGGCATGGTGCCGCGCAACCGGCTCGGCCGCGCGATGGTGAAGAAGCTCAAGGTCTACGCGGGCCCCGAGCACCCGCACCAGGCGCAGAAGCCCGAAGCCTGGACCATCGAGGCCTGAACGGGAGACGCATGACCACGACGACGACGAGACCCCTGACCGGCCGGCGGAAGGAAGCGGTGGCGCGCGTGCGCCTCGTCGCGGGCACGGGACAGACGCTGGTGAACGGCCGCCCCGCGCTCGACTACCTGCGGCGCCAGACCCTGGTGCTGCACGCGTTCCAGGCGCTCACGGTGGCCAACCTTTCGGACAAGCTCGACGTCCATGCCCGCGTCGCGGGCGGTGGGTTGACCGGCCAGGCCGGCGCGATCCGCATGGGCGTGGCACGCGCACTCGTGCGCCAGGACGAGGCGTTGAAGGCGCTGCTCGGCCGCGAGGGCTTCCTCACCCGCGACTCGCGGATGAAGGAGCGCAAGAAGTACGGGCAGCCGGGCGCGCGCAAGCGCTTCCAGTTCAGCAAGCGGTAGTCGTACCCGCAGCAGCAGCACCCATCTCACACGCCTCACGAGCGCCGGGGTCCCGACCGCGACAGCGGATCGGGTGGCGGCGCGACGAAACACACCGCGAGGCGGCGGTCGAACCCCTGAGGAGGCAGTCCGTGGCCGATATCACCATGAAGGACCTGCTCGAAGCCGGAGTGCACTTCGGGCACCAGACGCGTCGATGGAATCCGCAGATGAAGAAGTTCATCTTCATGGAGCGGAACGGCATCTACATCATCGACCTGCAGAAGACGCTCAAGTGCATCCAGGAC
>Ga0070689_100002021_pt1 | contig 13155 bp, 10 predicted proteins | sample KBSS23HmetaG_FD_64669 | JGI IMG/M metagenome (GOLD analysis project Ga0070689, IMG submission 64669) | Switchgrass rhizosphere microbial communities from Kellogg Biological Station, Michigan, USA - KBS S2-3H metaG | ecosystem: Host-associated > Plants > Roots > Rhizosphere ...
CAGGGGCAGCGCCATGGGTCTTGCCGAAGGTGTGTCCCCCGGCAATCAGCGCGAGCGTCTCCTCGTCGTTCATCGCCATGCGCCGGAAGGTTTCCCGGATGTCTCTGGCTGCGCCCAGTGGATCCGGGTTGCCGTTGGGCCCCTCCGGGTTCACGTAGATCAAGCCCATTTGCACGTTGGCGAGAGGCTCCTGGAGCTCCCGGTCGCCGCTGTAGCGCTCGTCGCCAAGCCACGTCTTCTCGGGCCCCCAGTTGATGTCTTCGGGCTCCCAGACGTCCTCGCGCCCGCCGCCAAAACCGAACGTCTTGAATCCCATCGACTCCAGGGCGCAGTTGCCGGCAAAGACCATCAGGTCGGCCCACGAGAGTTTCCGGCCGTACTTCTGTTTGATCGGCCATAGCAACCGGCGCGCCTTGTCGAGGCTGGCATTATCCGGCCATGAGTTCAGCGGCGCAAAGCGCTGCTGGCCGGCGCCGGCGCCGCCGCGGCCGTCGGTGATGCGATAGGTCCCTGCCGCGTGCCAGGCCAAGCGGATGAACAGACCGCCGTAGTGGCCGAAGTCGGCCGGCCACCAGGGCTGCGAGTCCGTCATCAAGGCACGGAGGTCCTTGATCACCGCATTGAGGTCGAGAGTCTTGAACTCCTTGGCGTAGTCGAACGCCTTGCCCATCGGGTCGGACAAGGCGGAGTTGCGATGCAGGACCTGGATATCGAGATGGTCGGGCCACCAGTCGCGATTGGTATGCCCGCGTGAGCCGCCGGTGAACGGGCATTTGCCCGCGTTCTTATCGTCAGTCTTTGCGTCCATGGCTCTCTCCGATCATGTTCGGCTTTTTCCTGTTCCGTATACTAAAGATCGCGCCAATGCTTGGAAAGTGATCCAGCTGAGCAGTAGAAATCGTTATTGGCATAGCTCGAAGCTGCCGAAGGTGACCTGGTTTTTTTCCAGCCCTTCGCGTCGGAATTGGGATGCCGTTCTTTCGCCGCTTCTTGGCCAAGCGGGCATGATATTTGTCAGTACGCGACCTGGCAGATCAAATCAGCGCGATCAGCCGCACTGGGCCGCCTGTGGAGCCTTTCACCTTGGGCAGGCCCACCACCAGGATCGCCTCCGACGGCGACAGCTTTTCCAGGTTGGCGACGTTCTCCAGACCCCAGCGGCCCGCCGGCAGCCAGGTTTTGTGGGTCTTGAAATCCTTCGATGGGCCGTTGTCGAGCGACAGCGTATCGACCGCCAGACCCAGCACGCTGCGCTCCTTCAACAGCCATTCGGCGAGCTCGGGTGCAACGCCGGGGAAATGGAAGGCGCCGGCCGCGTCCTTGCCGGTGTATTTGGCGGCGTCGCCAACCTTGGCGCTCCAGCCCGACAGCATGGCGACGCAACAGCTGTTCGGCAGCTTCTTGAACCGCTTCTCCCAGGTCAGCACGTCCTCGATGGTCATCAGATAGTCGGCATCCTTCTCGGCCTGCTTGCGCACGTCGACGACGGCGAGCGGCACCACCAGTTCGCCGGCGACGATGGCGTCGGCGGTGGCGCCGTCTTCCGAAAAATGAATCGGCGCGTCGAGATGGGTGCCGGCGTGCTCGATAAGCCGCCACCAGTTCAGATTGAAGCCGTCCTTTTTGAAGTCATACTGCTTCTGAATCTCGATGCCGGGTACACCAAAGAACGTCGGGAACTCCGGCGACATGGTGTGGGTCAGATCGACCACGCCCTTGAAGTAACTCTGACCCTCCGGCGCCTTGGCACCCGCAGCCGGCGCTGCCTTCTTTTTATTCTGCGCCTCGGCGGGGACAATGGCCGCGGCGGCAAAGCTCGCGGCGGCGGCACCCTTGAAAAATCCACGCCGGCTGAGCGCTTGCAGCGCCTCCTGGCATCCGGGAACACACATGATCGGCCTCCTCTATTGGGGCGGACGCGACTCGCGCATCCTAGGCTTTGTCCAGCATTGCTCCGGCCATCGCAGGACGCAACACGACCCCCTGTTAACATAAGGATTGCGCGGCGCGGCGGGCTCGGCCATAGAGCGCGCCATGCTCATCATCGACGACCTTGCGGTCCGCGTTGCCGGCCGGCTCCTTATTGAAAACGCCACCGTGCGAATCCCCGACGGATCGCGAGTGGGTTTCGTCGGCCGCAACGGCAGCGGCAAGAGCACCCTGTTCAACGTCATCACCCACGACGTCGCCGCCGAGCATGGCGGTATCGAGCTGCCCTCGCGCTGGCGCGTCGGACGGCTGGCCCAGGAGGCGCCGAACGGACCGGAAAGCCTGATCGAGGTCGTGCTCAAGGCCGACATCGAACGCGCCCGGCTTTTACAGCTTGCCGAGACCGAGCAGGACCCGCACCAAATTGCGGAAATTCATGGACGGCTGTTCGACACCGGCGCCTATGCCGCGCCGGCGCGGGCGGCGTCGATCCTGTCCGGCCTGGGGTTTTCAGCCGCCGATCAGGATCGCCCCTGTTCGGAATTCTCCGGCGGCTGGCGGATGCGGGTCGCGCTCGCGGCCACGCTGTTCGCCGAGCCGGATCTCCTGCTCCTCGACGAACCGACCAACTATCTCGATCTCGAAGGCACGCTCTGGCTGCAGGATCACCTGGCGCGCTATCCGCGCACCATGATCGTGATCAGCCATGACCGCGACCTGCTCAATACCTCGGTCGAGCAGATCATGTCGCTGGAAAACCAGACCTTGACGCTCTACCGCGGCGGCTATGACGATTTCGAGCGGTTGCGCGGCGAGCGGTTGATGCTCGACCAGAAGATGGCCAAGAAGCAGGAAGCCCAGCGCAAGCATATCCAGGCCTTCATTGACCGCTTCAAGGCCAAGGCGACGAAGGCCCGTCAGGCGCAATCGCGCGTGAAGATGCTGGAAAAGATGTCGCCGATCAGCCTGGTCGTGACCAGCGATGTGCTGCCGATCAACATCCCCGAGCCGGACAAGCTGCTGTCGCCGCCGATTGTCGCGCTCGACAACGTGTCGGTCGGCTACGTGCCCGGCAAACCGGTGCTCAAAGGCTTGAACATGCGGATCGACAACGACGACCGCATCGCGCTGTTGGGTTCGAACGGCAACGGCAAGTCGACACTGGTGAAGCTGATCGCATCGCGGCTTGAGCCGATGGCGGGCAGCATCACGCGCGCCTCGCGGCTGAAGATTGCCTACTTTGCCCAGCACCAGCTCGATGAACTGGACGCCGAGGCAACCGTCTACCAGCACGTCCGCGAGCTGATGCCGGACGCGCATGAGGCCAAGGTGCGGGCGCTCGCCGGATCGATCGGCTTTTCCGGGCTCAACGCCGACAAGAAAGTTGAGAAGCTGTCGGGCGGCGAAAAGGCGCGTCTGATGCTGGGCCTGGCGACCTTCGGCGGCCCCCACATGCTCATCCTCGACGAACCGACCAACCATCTCGACATCGACAGCCGAACCGCCCTGATCGAAGCGATCAACGATTATTCCGGTGCCGTCATCCTGGTGTCGCACGATCGCCATCTGCTCGACGCCTGCGCCGACCGGCTCTGGCTTGTCGCCGACGGCAAGGTGACGACGTTCGACGGCGATCTCGACGACTATCGCCGTCGCGTGCTGTCGGATCGCGACGACAGCGGCGATCGCGGCCGCGCCGAGCGCGCAGCAAAGCCGCCGCGTCATTCAGGCAACGGCGAGAAGCGTCCCGCCGCCAAGCCGTTGCGTCAGCGCGTCGAGCGCGCCGAGGCCGAGGTCACGCGGCTGACGCGTGAAATCGAGAAGCTGGATGCGGCGCTGGCCGATGGCCAGTTGTATGCGCGTGAGCCCGCGAAGGCTGCGGCGCTCGCCAAGGCGCGATCCGAAAACGCCAGCGCACTGGCGAAGGCCGAAGAGGACTGGCTTGCCGCCGGCGCGGCACTTGAGGCCGCAGCAAACTAGCGCGACACTGACGGCACGAGGGAGAACGCCGTCATGTCATCGCACCGACACCACACCCTTGGATTAGGCCTCCTCGCAATTCTGGCGATCGGGGGCCTCAGTTTCGCGCAAACGAGCGGACCGACCAACTCGCTGCCGAACCCGTATCGTTCCATTGAGAACTGGGGAACCTTGCCGGAGGGCCGGACATGGGGTTCGACCAGCGCGGTCGCCATCGATCCGGATGGCACCAGCGTTTGGGTCGGCGAGCGCTGTGGCGAATCCCGGCCGCCGTCGCGCATCGATCCCGGCCAGCCGTTCGCGTGCGGCGACTCAAACCTCGACCCGATCCTCAAATTCGATCCGTCCGGAAAACTGCTGAAGAGCTTCGGCGCCGGCCTGTTGTTGTTCCCTCACGGTTTGTACGTCGACCGCGAGGGCAACGTGTGGGTGACCGACGGGCTCGGCCGCGGCAGCAAAGGCCACCAGGTTTTTAAGTTCAGCCCCGACGGCAAGGTCCTGATGACGCTCGGCAAACCAAACACCCCCGGCAGCGGTCCCGATCAGTTCAATGCGCCGTCCGCCGTCGTGACCGCGCCGAACGGCGACATCTTCGTTGCCGACGGCCATGGCGGCAACACCAACGCGCGCATCGTGAAGTTCACCAAGGACGGCAAGTTCATCAAGACCTGGGGCACGAAAGGCTCGGGGCCGGGCGAATTGGACATTCCTCATGCGATTGCCATGGACTCGCAGGGAAGGCTGTTCGTCGGCGACCGCCAGAACAACCGCATCCAGATCTTCGACCAGGATGGGAAATACCTCGATCAGTGGGCGCAGTTCAGCCGGCCGAGCGGAGTCTACATCGACGGCAAGGACAACATCTATGTCGCAGATTCGGAATCGGAATCGGTCTCCAAGAATCACGACGGCTGGAAGCGCGGCATCCGGATCGGCAGCGCCAAGGACGGCTTGGTGACGGCGTTCATCCCCGATCCCGTCGAAAAAACCACCAGCACGAGCGCGGCGGAGGGCGTCGCCGCGGACGCGATGGGCAACATCTACGGCGCTGAAGTCGGGCCGAAGCGGATGATGAAATACGTCAAGAAATAAACGCCGCCACCTCGCTCGTATCAGCGCCAGATCGGCCGGTCGCTTGACACCGTGTCGTACGGGCGCAAACTAGCATCGCAGGGATCGATCATGCCGGTCAGAATCATTGGAATGATCGGAGTGACGCCGCCGACGAGCGACGCAGCGCTGCATGTCATCGAAGGCGGCTTGTCCACCAGTTATCTGACACAGTACGCCCGTGCCCATGACGAGGCCGGCTTTGATCTCGCACTGGTCGGCTACAGCTCGTCGTCCGCTGAAGGCTTCCTGGTCGCGCTTCATGCCGCCGCGCACACGAAGAAGCTCGGCTATCTCGTCGCGCATCGGCCGGGATTTGTTGCACCGACGTTGATGGCCCGCAAGATCGCGACGTTCGACCATCTGACCGATGGCCGGCTCGCCGTTCACATCATCACCGGCAAGACCGATGAAGAGCAGCACGGCGACGGCGACTTCAGTCCGAAGGTGGAGCGCTACAAACGAGCCGCCGAATATCTCGAATTGATGAAGCTCACCTGGGCGAGCGAGCAGCCGTTCGATTTCGCCGGCGAATTCTACCAGGTCAAGGGCGCCGCTTCCGATGTTCGTCCGCTGCAGCAACCGCACCCGCTGTTGTTCTTCGGCGGCGCCTCCGACGGCGCGCTCGAGATGGGCGCAAAGCTTTGCGACGTCTACGCCATCTACGCCGAGCCGCTGAAGTCGACGCGCGAACGCATCGCGAGTTTCCGGGCCCAGGCGGCGGCCTTCGGGCGGGTGCCGGGCTTCAACGTGTCGCTCCGCCCGATCATTGCGCCGACCGAAGGCGAGGCTTGGGACAAGGCCAACCGGATTCTGGCGCAGATGACCGGCAAGAAAGGCTGGAGCCGCCAGGAGGGCGCCGCGGGACCGGTCGACAATGCCGGCAAGCGGCTGATGAGCTTTGCCGACCAGGATATCCACGACGAACGCCTATGGATGCCGATCGCACGCGTGACCGGCGCGCTCGGCAACACCTCTTGCCTTGTCGGCACGCCCGAGCAGGTCGCCGAGGCAATTCTCAAATACTACGTCCTCGGGGTGGATTCGTTTCTCATCCGCGGATTCGACCCGTTCAACGACACGGTTGAGTTCGGCCGCGAGCTTATTCCGCGCGTCAAGGCCGGTGCCGTCGAGATCGATCGGCGGCGAGCGGCCGAGTGACCGCCAAAATTCTCAATCAGCACAACGCTAACAGCAAAAAGTCTTCGGGAGACGACGATGGGAAGAATGCGGTGCGTGCTTGCGGTCCTTGCCATTGGATTGTGCGGGACGCTGTCGATGGCACTCCCCGCCGGCGCGCAAAGCTGGCCGCCGAAAACCATCCGCATCATCATCCCGTTTCCGCCGGGTGGCACCACCGATCTGATCGCCCGGCGCGCCCAGCCGATGCTCGAGCGGAACCTGAAGGTATCGATCCTGATCGAGAATCGCGCCGGCGCGTCGGGCGCGATCGGCACACAAGCCGCGGTCACGTCGCCGCCCGACGGCGCCACATTCGTCCTGGTGTTCGACACCCACGGCGCCAATCCAAGTCTTCTTCCGAATCTGCCGTTCGACACGCTGAAGGATCTGGCGCCGGTCATGCTGATCGGCACCTCGCCGATGATCGTCACCGCGCACCAATCCGCGCCATATCAAAGTTTTGCGGAGGTGATTGCCGCAGCCAAGGCCAAGCCCGAAGCCGTCGCCTATGGCACGATCGGCGCCGGCAGCCTCGCGCATCTCGCCATGAGCCAGATTGGCAATGCGCTGAACGTGAAACTGACGCATGTTCCATACAAGGGCGGCGGGCCCCTGGTGAACGATGCGATCGCGGGGCACGTTCCGATTGCGATCGCCTCGATTGCGCTGTTATCGCCCCACATCAAGTCCGGCGCGCTGCGACCGCTGGCGGCGACCTCCGCCAAGCGCATCGCGCAATTGCCGGACACGCCGACCGTCAGCGAAGCGGGTGTTGCAGGCTTCGATGCGGTGGCGTGGTGGGGCCTGCTCGCGCCGGCGAAAACGCCCCCGGAGATCGTCGCGCGGATGAATGCGGCGATGGCCGAGGCCCTCAACGATCCAGCGGTGAAGCAGGGCTTGTCCGAACAGGGCGTCGATTATCGATTATCCGCGCCGGACGAATTCGGCCGCTTTGTCGAACACGAGGTCACGCGCTGGGCCAAGGTGGTCAAGGACAACAACATCGTGGTGAAAGACTGACGGGGCCGGTGGGCCCGGCCCGCCCTCGCCCGAGCTATTGAACCGTGACCCGGTTCGGCTGGGCCGCCCGCTTGGTGGCCGGCTTCTTCGCGGTCTTCGGCGCCGCGGGCTGATCAGGCCCGAGCTCCATCGATTTGAGACGGCCTTCGACAAAGTTATAGATGCCCGGCCGCTCGCCGCCCGTGTAGGTGAGCGTCGCAGTGCGCTCGCGGCGGTCGTTGGTGCCGATCTCGGCACGTGTCGCGACGCCGGCCCGCTTGACCACGTCGCATTCGGTCATATCGAGCGCGATCACGGCGGGCACCGGCGGAATGCCTGCCTCTCTGAGCGGCACGTTGGCTTGCACCGACTGGTCGCTGCCGGCAGCGGCCGGCGCATAAGCGCTGGCGCAGCTTCCATTGGCGTCGACCAGATCGGCGGCCGTCACCGGGGGCAGCACCTTGTCCCGATAGTTCGACACCGACCTCGCGCTGAACAAAGCCGCTGCGTTGGGCGCGCGAAACGAATCCATGTCCGGCATGGCGCAGGCGCCGAGCGCCAGCCCAACTGAAAGTGTTGAAATCATTGCGGAAAACCGCACGCTCATTCCCCCATCCATCCCTACCGCGGCGGACCCAAACTCAACTTTGCGTCACCATGTTGGCGGCGGCAACGATAAACGCAGCCGCCCTCAGGCCTTCTTGACCCAGCGGCCCTGCTCGTCGGGCTGCCAGTAGGTCACCTCGAACCCCTGCGCCTTGGCTTGCCCCCATCGCTCCCGCGCGGCCGCGACCGCATCGTCGTCCTCGCCGTTAAACATCAGCACCAGGCGGTCGTAGCTGCCGGCGTCCGGCGGAATCGGCACGCCGTCGAGCAGGAAACGCACCGTCGCCCCATTCGGATTGTGCTCGGCGGTGGTGAGCAGGATCGGCTGCGCCGCGGGTTCGCCGGCGGCGGCGGTGCCATGCGGCAGGAAGCTGTCGTCGCGATAGGTCCACAGATGCGCATCGAGCGCCTCGACGCGCTCCTCGGAGCCCGCCTGCACCACGACGCGCCAGCCGCGCTCGACCGAGCGCTCCAGCAACTGCGGCAGCACGCGCTCGAGCGGCTGACGCTGCAGGTGGTAGAACAGAACTTCGGTCATCGCTCGTAATGATCCGTGACGAGTTGATTGAGCAGCCGCACGCCCCAACCTGAGCTCCAGCTCTTGTTGATGTCGTTCTGCGGCGAGCCCAGCGCCGTGCCGGCGATGTCGAGATGCACCCACGGCGTCTTGTCGACGAAGCGCGCCAGCAATTGCGCCGCTGTGATCGAACCGCCGAAGCGGCCGCCGGTGTTCTTCATGTCGGCGAACTTGGAATCGATCTGCTTGTCGTATTCGGGCCCGAGCGGCATCCGCCACACCCGCTCCATTGTCGCCTGCCCCGCCTTGGTGAGCCGGTCGCACAGCCGGTCGTCGTTGCCGAACATGCCGGCGTATTCCTGGCCGAGCGCCACGATGATCGCGCCGGTCAACGTCGCCAGGTCGATCATGAAGCGCGGCTTGTGGCGCGTGTTGACGTAGTGCAGCACGTCGGCCAGGACGAGGCGGCCTTCGGCATCGGTGTTGATGATTTCGATGGTCTGGCCGTTCATCGTCTTGACGATGTCGCCCGGACGCTGCGCATTGCCGTCCGGCATGTTCTCGACCACGCCGATCGCGCCGACCGCGTTGACCTTGGCCTTGCGCGCGGCAAGCGCGTGCATCAGGCCGACGACGCAGGCCGCGCCCGCCATGTCGCCTTTCATGTCCTCCATGCCGGCCGCGGGCTTGATCGAAATGCCGCCGGTGTCGAAGGTCACGCCCTTGCCGATGAAGGCAACCGGCGCGTCGTTTTTCTTGCCGCCATTCCAGCGCATGATGACGACGCGGCTGTCCTTCCGCGATCCCTGCCCGACTCCGAGCAGCGCGTTCATGCCGAGTTTCTTCATTGCCGGCACGTCAAGCACTTCGACCGCAACGCCGAGCTTCTTGAGCACGGAGGCTCGGCGCGCGAATTCCTCCGGGAACAGCACATTAGCCGGCTCGTTGATCAGATCGCGGGCCATGATCACGCCGTCGGCGACCGGTCCGCTGTATGAGTCCCAGGCCTTTTTGGCCGACGCCGGATTGCTCACCGCGATCGTGATCTGCGGCTTGGCCGGCGCCTCCTCGCCCTCTCGGCGCTTGGTCTTGTAGCGATCAAACACATAGGCGCGCAGCTGCGTGCCGAGTGCGATCTCGGCCGCTTGGTCTGGCTTCAACGCCCCGGCAAATTCCGCGAAGATCGCGACCTCTTCGGCCCGCGATGGAACCTTGCCCAAGGCGGCGCCGCCAAGCTTGACCAGATCCTGCGCCTTGAGCTTGCCAGCCTTGCCCACCCCTAGGATCGCCAAGCGCGCCACCGGCAATCCAGCCGGTGCCACAATGTCGAGCGAACTGCCGCTTTTGCCGGTGAACCGTTCCGCGGTGGCGGCCCGCTTCACCAGGTCGCCGGTTGGCGCCAGCGCCTGCCGCGCCGCCGGCCCAAATTTCAGCCCCTCCTCACAGAACAGGACGAGAACGCCTTTGGCCGGTGTCGCAAACGAAGAAAATGCGAGTTTGCGGGCATCAGCCATGGTGATTTCCTTTCAAAGTCCAGCGGGAGGTGCCCTTATGGCGCGGCCCGCGCGGTCTGCAAAGCCCGCTCCGGATCATCCCACAAACCGGCGTTAGCACCCCCGCAAAACCGTTTGGCCGGGGGCGCCGGCTCCAGCCCCCGAATTAACTGTTTGTTGTGCATGTTCAACGGATTGCCATTTCGAAGCCATTTTGTCGAAGCATCAACGGCATAGTGCAATGCGGGGGGATCGGTCCGCCTAGGCTAAGGGGTCCACCGGATGTGGGGTCCGGTGTGCGAGGCGGGTTGGCCGAAGGTGGGACGGCGCAGGCGGATGGGGTCAATCGGCCGGTATATTTTTCGCACCACCTTTGGGGCGTTCCTGTTGGTGCTGATCAGCCTGACGGCCGCGATCTGGTTAACCCAGGCATTGCGCGACGTCGATCTGATGACCGGCCAGGGCCAGACCATCCTGGCGTTCCTCGGCATCACCAGCCTGATCGTCCCGCAACTGGTTACCGTGATCGCGCCGGTCGCGCTCGTGGTCGCGGCGGCTCACATCCTCCACAAGCTTGCCACCGATTCCGAAATCATCGTGATGAACGGCGCGGGCATGCGCCCGTGGCGCCTGCTGACACCGTTCATCATAGTCACGATCCTCGGGTCCATCCTGATCTCGACAATCAGCTCCTATGTCGCACCGGAAAGCCTGCGGCTGCTGCGCCGCTGGATCTCCGAAGTGCGCGCCGATCTCGTCAGTAACATCGTGCAGCCGGGCCGCTTCACGGCCATCGAACAGGGCCTCGCCTTCTACATTCGCGAACGCCGGCCCAACGGGCTGCTGGGCGGCCTGCTGATGGACGACCGCCGCGACCCCGCGGTTCGCGTCACCATCGTGGCCGAGCTCGGCGAGATGGTGAAGAACGAAAACGGCAGCTACCTGCTGCTGCAAAACGGCAGCATTCAGCGGTACGAGGCAAAGCAACGCGACCCGAGCATTGTCGTATTCGACCGCTATGCATTCGACCTCTCGCAGTTCGGCGGCACACCTACGGTCGTCAAATATTCGGTGCGCGAGCGCTACCTCTGGCAGCTGATCTCGCCTGACACCGAAGATCCGCTGTACAAGGAAGCGCCGGGACAATTCCGCGCCGAGCTGCACGAACGCCTGCTCGCACCGCTCTACCCGTTCGCCTTCGTCCTGATCGCCTTTGCGTTCCTGGGCGCGCCGCGCACCACGCGTCAGAGCGCGGCGTGGTCGCTCGGCGCGGTTATCCTTTCCGTGGCTTGGCTTCGCTTGATCGGTTTCACCTGTACGGTTCTCACCGTCAAATATCCGGTCGCCGCGCTGGTTCAGTACACGGCGGTGTTTGGAGCGATGGCGGCAAGCCTCTATGCCATTTCGAGCGGGCTGATCATCGAACCGCCTGCGGTCCTGACCAGGGCTGTCAGCACGATCGGCCGATGGTTCGAGCGCCGCACCGGCCCGGTCGCGGAGCCGGCGCAATGATCAGCACTCTGCAAAAATACTTCGGCATGCGTTTCCTCACCACGCTGGTTGCCGTGCTGCTCGGCGTCTTCGCATTGATCATCCTGCTCGACTACGTCGAGCAGATGCGGCGGCTCGGCGACGATCCCAAGGTATCCGCGTTGCTCATTGCGAAGATTTCGCTGTTTCGCGTGCCGCAGATCGGCGAGCGGATTTTGCCGTTCTGCGTGCTGATCGGTGCGATGTCCTGTTTTCTCGGCCTGTCGAGGCGGCTCGAACTGGTGGTGTCTCGGGCGGCGGGAATGTCGGCTTGGCAATTCACTGCGCCGGCCGTCGTGGTCGCGCTCGGCGTCGGCATCATCGCCACCACCATTTACAACCCCATCGCGGCCGTCCTGCAGGAAAAGGCCAAGCGCATGGAGGCCGAGATTTCCGGCAACAACGCCGAAGGCCTGCAGGCGACCGTGAACGGCTTTTGGGTCAGCCAGCGCAGCGACAACGGCCAGTCGATCATCAACGCCGCGGGCAGCCGCGAGCAGGGCGTGCAGCTGACCAAGGTCAGCGCCTTCGTGTTCGACCAAAGCAATCATTTCCTCGAACGGGTCGAGTCCACCACGGCGTCCCTCCAATCTGGCCATTGGCGGCTCGAGGACGCACGCATCTATGCGCCGGGGGCGCCGCCGGACGAGCGCGCGTTCTACCTGTTGGCCACCAATCTCACGCCCGAGCAGGTTCGTGAAACTTTCTCCACGCCCGAGACGGTGCCGTTCTGGCAGCTTCCCTATTTCATCGACATGGCCGAGCGCGCCGGCCTCACCGCGTCCGGCTATCGGCTGCAATACCAGAAGCTGTTGGCGCGTCCGTTCATGCTGGCGGCGATGGTGCTGCTGGCCGCGGCTTTCAGCCTTCGGTTCTTCCGCATGGGCGGCGTGCAGAAAATGATCCTGGGCGGCGTCGCCTCGGGCTTCTTGCTCTACATCATGTCGAAGCTGACCGATGATCTGAGCAAGGCCGCGCTGCTGCCGCCGGTGGTTGCAGCTTGGATGCCGGCGGCGATCGGGGGCATGACCGGGTTTGTCGCGCTGTTGTACCAGGAGGACGGCTGATGGCGGGTGCTCCCGGCACTCGTGCGTCAATGTGGCGTAAACGAGTAAGACCAAGCGCCCTGGTTCTGTTGAGTGCGGCAACGTTCGTGGCCGGCTGCTGGTTGGATATTGCGCCCGCGCAGGCTCAGATCATGAGCTTTCCCAGACGGCCGGCGGTCGCCAAGCCCAAACCATCGCCGACCACGCCGCAGGGCGACAAGACCCCGATGCTGCTGCAGGCGATCGAGGTCCACTACGACACCAACAACAAGCGCGTCTCGGCCGTTGGCAATGTGCAGATTTATTATTCCGGCTCCACCGTCGAAGCCGACCGGGTGATCTACGACGAAACCACCAAGCGGATGCACGCCGAGGGCAACGTTCGGCTGACCGAGGCCGACGGCAGGATCACCTATTCCGACTCCATGGATCTCAGCGACGATTTCCGCGACGGTTTCGTCGACGCGCTGCGTCTCGACACCCCCGACAAAACGCGGATGGCGGCGGCGCGGGCCGACCGCTCGAGCGGCACTTTCACCGTGTTCTACAGCGGTGTGTATACCGCTTGCGAGGCCTGCAAGGACGACCCCAAGAAGCCGCCGCTCTGGCAGGTCAAGGGCACGCGGATGATCCACGATTCCGATGAGAAGATGATCTACTTCGAGGACGCGCGCCTCGAGTTCTTCGGCCAGCCGGTGGCCTACATGCCGTACTTCTCGGCGCCCGATCCGACGGTCAAGCGCAAGACCGGCTTCCTGATGCC
>Ga0070689_100002022_pt1 | contig 13155 bp, 12 predicted proteins | sample KBSS23HmetaG_FD_64669 | JGI IMG/M metagenome (GOLD analysis project Ga0070689, IMG submission 64669) | Switchgrass rhizosphere microbial communities from Kellogg Biological Station, Michigan, USA - KBS S2-3H metaG | ecosystem: Host-associated > Plants > Roots > Rhizosphere ...
CGTTGCTGTGTACCATAAGCCACCACTACTACTTCATTCATCGTTCCGCCGGAAGCGGACAAACTGATCGTATAACTATTTGCACCAGTGAGGCTGATTTCCTTGTCGGCCAAACCTACATAAGAAGCGACGATCGATGAGGCATTTGAAGGAACTGAAAGAGAGAATGAGCCGTCTGCAGAAGTAGACGTTCCCGAACTTGTTCCCTTAATAACAACAGAAGCATTTGCAAGAGGCGACCCTTTTTCGTCAGTAACTTTTCCTGTAATTGTTCTGTTTTGACCTGACGCAAAGAGAAGCGAGAAGATTGATGTAACAAGAAAAATAAATTTTTTCATTGCCTGATGTTTTGATTTTACGCCCATAAATACCAACCGATTCTGGGCTAACTGTTTTCATTCTTTGGTTGGTAAATTGTTCCAGTGAGGATAAACAAAGGACAAAAAAGAATTGCTCAATGCTTCGCGTTTTCGCTTTCAATTAACCGAACCATGAAAAAGAATAACCCAAACGCAATTATTCAAATAAAAAAACCAGGGCTTTAGGTGCGATTTGTAACTTTTGAAATCAGAAGTAGAATTTTTTCATCACTTCTGCTTTTCTTGAGAAATAGTTGAACAATCATTTCGTGCCTGGTCACAGCTCTATAAATTAATAAGTCATCGTTCTGTCATGAAGTAGAATTTTTAAACGGGAGGATTTCCTCAACCATGAATTTTGATAAGCGAAGCAGCGTTATTAAAATCTGAATAATCTATTACTAAATTTCTCCATTTTACGGCAATAAAATTGTTTCAGTTTTCTTCAACCATTCGTACCTGAATTCGTCCACGAATAATTATTTACTAGAGGTTAACAAGAAGGACAGATAGATTTGATGTAGATGTTCGTTAACTGTTCAGTTGCTTTAATCCCTACCCGAATCATGAAAATATAAACCTAAGAACCGCTGTTGTTATGATTCGTGACCGATACCTAAAACTATTTTTCATTCCTTTATTGGGAATGCTGATACCACCGGTTTCGGGCATGATCATGTATACCCATTATTCAACGATTGAGATAATGGGTATTGCTATTTTTTTCATCATTACCTCGTTTTGTATCTGGACAGGCTGTAACTGGATCCACAGTAAACTGCGGGGTCATTTCCGGACAATAACCAATCCCTTCCCAAAGATCATTTTCTTGTGCATTATTTGCCTGCTATATGGTAATAGTGTTGGCAGCATATCGACGTTGATCTGGTTTTCCATTTCAAAGGAACCTTTCAGTTGGGACGCCGTTTTCAAATTCAATCTTTTTTGTTCGCTGGCTATTATACTCTTCACCCTCGTCTACGAAATTCTATTCTTAAATAAGGAAAGAGAGCTGGATACCAAGATCGTTTATCAAATTGACCGCGAACGATCACAAGCTGAACTGGAGGCACTTCGTAAAGAACTCGACCCCCATTTCATCTTTAATTCACTCAACACATTGAATCACCTGATCGTGAATGATCCTCAGCAGGCTTATATGTTTAACAATAAACTGGCGCAGGTATATAAATATTTTTTGATCAATAAGAACAATGAACTGATCTCCATTTATGATGAGCTTGATTTCATCGACAGTTATTTTTTTCTTTTACAGATCAGGCATGACAATAAACTAAACCTGCATACAGAACTGGCGGGAAATGATGAACGGGTAACTATGATCCCTCCTTTTGCGTTACAGATATTGGTGGAGAATGCCATAAAGCATAATGAATTCACTGAAGCGAGACCCTTAAATATACAGATCACCCTGAACAATGAGTACCTGAAAGTGTGTAATAACGTAAGGCCAAAACCATACCTGGTGCACTCAACAGGTATAGGTTTAAAGAATCTTAGCTCTCGTTACAAAATCCTTTGTAACAAGGACATTGTCGTTGAAAACACGGATGAATATTTCGCTGTTAAGTTACCGTTAATCAAACAACCTAACCTTTAAAAGTATTTGCCATGTTGAACACAATTATTATTGAAGACGAAAAGGCGGCGCGACAGAACCTGATCAATGCGCTGATGAACATTGATGCCAATTTGAATGTCGCAGCCGAACTCTCGAGTGTCAAAGAGAGTATTGAGTATTTCTCAGCCGCTCCGGAAGCTGATCTCATCTTTTGTGATGTACAACTAGAAGATGGTTTATCGTTTGAGATATTCAGTAAGATCGAGATCCGCACCCCCGTCATCTTTATCACCGGCTACGATCAGTTTGTCATGAATGCCTTTGAATACAATGGCATTGATTACCTGCTCAAACCGGTGAGTGAAGACGAATTGCAAAAGGCCCTGGTGAAATACAGGAGGCTGGAAAAGCATTTTGGAAACCAGTCTTCGTTAAATAATCTTGTACAATATGTCTCCCGGAAGAAGACCAGGTTGATCGTAAAAAAGGGGCTGGAAAGTATTTCGCTTCGACTGGAGGATATCGTGCTGTTTTTCACAGAAAATAAAATTGTTTATGTCGTTGACCAATGGGGCAAAAAATATCTCATCGATAGAAACCTCGGTGAACTCGAGGAAGACCTCGACAATAGTATTTTCTTCCGTGCCAACCGACAGTATATCGTGAATATAAACTTCATCAAGGGGTTTAAGCCTTATGAAAAGGTTAAGCTACAGATCGATCTTGTTCCGACGGAATTGAATTACTCAATTATCATTAGCCAGGAAACGGCCCCCGCATTTCGCAAATGGATGTACGAGGCTTAAGTTTCAAAGGTTTCAAAGGATGTAGACGTTCAAAGGTTGATTCTAACAGGGGAACTTCTGGAACTTTTAGGTCCTCTGAAACTTCTGGAACACCTGAAACCTTTGGAACTCATATTGCCTTCACAACATTGCAGATCACACTTGGTTTACCTAATGTATAGTAGTGTAGCACCGGGACTCCGAATTTTTTTAATTCCGTTGATTGGCCGATCAGCCATTCGGTTCCTACTGCGGCTACCTCCTCATCATTTTTGCATTTTATGATCTCGTTAGCAAGCTCATTGGGAATGTCAACATAAAATGTGCGCGGAATAACTGTGAGCTGTTTCTTTGTTGTGATAGGCTTTAACCCGGGTATAATAGGTATGGTGATTCCGATGTCGCGGCATCGTTTTACAAACTCAAAATATTTCTGGTTGTCGAAAAACATTTGCGTAATAATGTATTCGGCACCCGCATCTACTTTTGCTTTTAGATAATTAAGATCCGTATTCATATTGGGTGCTTCAAAATGTTTCTCAGGATAACCGGCTACACCCATGCAAAATTGTGTTTTAACGGCACCCTTCAGGTCTTCTTCCAGGTAAATTCCATTGTTCATGTTAGCTACCTGTTTCATCAAATCTATAGCATAGCGATGACCATCCGGGTCCGGTTCAAAAAAAGCTTCATTCCTTGGAGCATCCCCACGAAGGACAAGTACATTATCCACTCCAAGGAAATTCAGATCGATCAAGGCATCCTCCGTCTCATTTTTGCTAAACCCACCACAGATAAGATGGGGAACGGCGTCCACTTTGTAGTGATTCATGATGGCGGCGCAAATAGCGACGGTCCCAGGCCTTTTTCTTACGTCGACCTTTTCGAACCGGCCATCGGGCCTTTTCTTGAACATGGTCTCACTGCGGTGGTACGTCACATTAATAAAGGATGGTCTATATGTCATCAGCGGGTCAAGATGTTCATAGATGGCACTCATTCCTTTACCCTTCAGCGGTGGTAATATCTCAAACGATATAAGCGTGTCCTTTGCTTGTTTTATGTGCTCTGTAACGGTCATTATGCTTGATCTTAATATCGTGCAAACATAAGAAGGCATAAGGCAATTACAAAGGACAAGGTCATTAAGTCATTAAGTCGGTGGGCTGCATACGGGCCCTGGAACAAGCGGCAGGTTTTGTTGCCTTCCAGCATAATGGCTCCATGACTCACTGACAATAATGACCATTTAATTGGTAAATTGCATCGATGGTCACCCGGCTTCGAACTTTTTTTCTCAGGTTTTTTATTGTCCTAAATTTTATTCTTGTTGCCGTCTTTTTACTGGCATGCCTGGCGCCGTATCTTGATCCCACCAGATGGTGGTTCATTTCGTGGCTGGGACTCATTTTTCCGTTTCTCCTGATATTGTTAGCGATTTCAATTTTTTTCTGGGTATTCCTAAAGCCAAGATATTCATTACTGCTGCTGGTCGTATTGTTGATCGGCTGGAAAAGTATCAGCGTTTTTTTTGCCTTCCATTTTTCGAGAGAATTTCACTATCAAAAACCTGCAGATGTGCTGAGAGTCGTCACGTGGAATGTGGCCCGGTTTGTTGAAATAAAAAAGAATAATAACACGGGTAGTCAAATTCGCCAGAAAATGATGGAGCAGCTGTTGGACCAGGATGCCGACATACTTTGCCTCCAGGAATTTCATTCTTCTGCGCTAAGTGCCTACTATGATAATATAAACTATATCCGTAAAAATTTGCGCTATCCGTATTTCTATTTCTCATTCGACGAGGATGGGGTGAAACAATACTATAGCTCCATTATTTTTTCACGAATACCGATTATTGACAGCGGGATCGTTTACTATCCCAGGCCAAGTTTACACGAACCATTGATACATGCGGATGTGAAATTCAACGAGGATACGATAAGGATCTTCACAACTCATCTGCAATCCGTTCAGTTTAAAAAAAGGGATTACGAGAGGATCAATGAGATCAAAAATTATGAGGACAGTATTGTTTCTAATTCAAGAACGATCTTTTCAAAACTAAAAAGGGGCATTGAGCGGCGCAGTATCCAGGCAAAATTGATAAGAGACCAGCTTACGCAAAGCCAACATCCTGTTATTTTTTGCGGAGATTTTAATGATGTGCCCAACTCCTATACATATTTTACGGTTCGAGGCGATATGCAGGACGCATTCCTTGAAAAAGGAAGCGGCATGGGGCGCTCATTCACTTCTATTTCTCCTACACTTCGAATAGATTATATTCTTGCTTCCAACGATTTTTCTGTTTTGCAATTTGACAGGATCAAGAAAAGATATTCGGACCATTATATGCTGGTCACGGATTTAAAACTAATGGAGCATTAACAGGTAAGTTTTAATTATTTTTGAAGCCCGGCGGTATTGCCAATTGGCAATTGTCAATTGGCATTTTTATAGCATCTCTTGAGCAGGGTTGTAAAGTAACATAACAATGAGCGAACTAAAAGTCCAAAATTCACTGACGCGTCGAAAGGAAGTCTTTAGATCCCTTACTCCCGGGCATGTGGGCATGTATGTGTGCGGACCTACTGTGAGCGGTGAAAGCCACCTTGGTCATGCGCGTCCCTATATAACATTTGATGTGATTTATCGCTACCTGGGTTATCTCGGTTACAAGGTTCGCTACGTTCGTAATATCACAGACGCGGGTCATTTTGAAGAAGAAGGGAGAGAAGCCGAAGACAAGATCTCAAAAAAGGCTGTTCTCGAAAAGTTGGAGCCGATGGAGCTTGTGCAGAAATACACAAACCTATACCATTGGGCGATGAGCCAATTCAATTGTTTACCTCCGTCAATTGAACCAACGGCGACAGGGCACATTGTCGAGCAGGTAAATATGATCGAAAAAATTATTGCGGATGGCTACGCATACGAGGTAAATGGTTCCGTTTATTTTGATGTAGAAAAATATGCGGCGGGACACGATTATGGGAAACTTAGCGGCAGAGTGATGGATGACCTGCTTGAGACCACGAGAGAACTGGAAGGGCAGGAAGAAAAAAGAAACAGGGCTGATTTTGCATTGTGGAAAAACGCGGCACCGGAGCACATCATGCGATGGAAAAGCCCGTGGGGTATTGGTTTCCCAGGCTGGCACATTGAATGCTCTGCGATGAGCACGAAATATTTGGGTGAACAATTTGACATACATGGTGGCGGCATGGATCTTCTATTTCCACATCATGAAAGTGAAATTGCGCAAAGCACGGTTTGCAATAAGATAGCTCCTGTTCGTTATTGGATCCACAACAATATGATCACCATCAATGGGAAAAAGATGGGAAAGAGCTACAACAACGTGATAAAACTGACCGAGTTGTTTAGTGGGAACCACCCAGCCCTCGGGAAGGCGTACCACCCGATGGTCATACGGTTTTTTATTTTACAAACGCATTATCGGAGCACGCTTGACTTTAGTAATGAAGCTTTGCAGGCATCAGAAAAAGGATTGAAGCGATTATGGGAGGCGTATGAGAATTTAGGAAAGCTGCAGTATACTCCAGTCGCAAATTCGCTACAAGCGGAGGATAAAGAGCTCGATGAAAAAGTCAAAAAACTCTTAGCAGAATTCGATGAATTCATGAATGATGATTTCAGCACAGCGAAAGTACTGGCGAATATATTCGAACTTGTACCTATTATCAATTCGATGAAAGATAGAACAATTCCTGTCCTTGCGTTGCCACAAAAAACCTTTGAGCTTTTGCAAAAGCAAATGAAAATTTTTATCGAAGATATTTTTGGATTAAAAAGTTTCACCGAAGCCGACAATCTAAAACTCCAGGGTGTGATGCAATTGCTCATCGATATTCGCAGGGAAGCAAGAGGCAAAAAGGACTTTGCAACCAGCGACAGGATCCGTAATCAACTTCAACAATTGGGAATTTTATTGAAGGACGAAAAAGATGGAACCATTAGCTGGAGTATTGAGTAGATAAAAGTGAATAGTTAACAGGTAAAAGTTATTATCTGTGCGCTCGTATTATTTCTCTTTTCCCTGGAGGCCCCGGAAGTTTTTCAACAACGAAGCCTGCGACCTGCATCGTTCTTCGTACGTCGCCTTTGCTGCAGTACGTTACAAGAACGCCTCCCGGATCGAGCATTGCAAACATTTTTTCAAATATTTCTTTCGTCCATAACTCGGGTTGGGTATTTGGAGCAAAGGCATCAAAGTAGATCAGTTGGAAGCTTCCAAAAGTTTCAGAGGTTCCAGAAGTTTCAAGGGTTAATAAGTTGACTTTTGATTTTTTAAAGAAAAAATAGGGTTCAACCTTTATCTCTTTTTCCCATTCACAATCGTGTAGTTGCGCAAATAAGGGCTGAAGGTCTTCACGACCTAACTGTTTGCAAAAGTTCATTAATCTCATCTCTTTACTATCCAAAGGAAATTGCTCAATTGTTTCGTAATAGACCTCTCTTCTTAATTTTTCAGCCTCAATAATGGTAAGTAATGCATTCAAGCCCGTGCCAAAACCTACCTCAAAAATTCTTAGTCTACCTGTCGTGGCCGGGACCAGCGTTTTAAAACCGGCGTCTATGAACACATGACGGGATTCCTGAATGGCCCCATGGATGGAGTGATAGGTGGCATTCAGCCCAGGCAGCGAAATTGTGTGTGAGCCATCGCTCGTCAAAATTAGCTTTCTCTGCATCAAACAAAATTCTAAATTTATTTCCTCATAATCATAAACCGGTAAATGACAGCCTGGACATGGAATACGTGGCACATCTTTCAAAAGACCAGCAATTAAAAAAGCTAATTGAAGCACATGGGATGCTGCAGTTAAAGAAGCAGAAAAACCTGTATTTATATCTCTGTTACTCCATCATGAGCCAGCAACTTTCTACCAAGGTGGCTGACGTCATTCGGAAAAGGTTTATTGATGTTTATGGTGGGGAACCGACCGCCAGACAAATTGTGGAAACGCCATTTGAAAAATTGAGAGCCATAGGTTTAAGCAATGCAAAGGTGAATTATGTACAAAATGTGGCAAGGTTCGAGCTGGACAGGGGAATGAGCCATCAAAAACTTTCCAGGATGACCAACGAAGAAGTGATAGAGTATCTGACACAGATAAAAGGAGTCGGCCGTTGGACAACCGAAATGTTGCTGATGTTTGCCCTTTGCCGGGAAGATGTGTTTGCCCTTGATGATCTTGGCTTACAGCAAGCCGTAATAAAGTTATACGATCTGAAACACCGCAAGAAGAAGATCATGCTCAACAGGATCTTAAAAATATCGGAACAATGGAGTCCCTATCGTACTTACGCTTCGATGTACCTGTGGAGATGGAAAGACAATCCTCCAATTGCAACAGGGAAAAAGAATGGGAAACCGAAGTAGGAGTTACCCGTGCCACCTGTTTATTTATCTTTTTCGAGATCTTTAACTGCCAGTTTCAAAAGCTGTTCGCCATCCTTTACTGACTGGACCAGCAATAATAGAAACTCTTTGTCCATTTTTTTTCCTGCTGAAGTCTGAAAAAATTTTATTAACTCGTCAATTTCGTTTTCGATAAAAGTTCTCCGGTAAATATTGATGAGGCTATTTTCAAGAAGCTTGCTTGTTTTCCCAGTGGTAATATCTTCCATTAATTTTCTATAGAATTCTTTTGAGTGGACAGTGTCTTTTTGTTGTTCGTCCATTATCTTGATCTTCAGAATAGCCGCTACAGTGAGGCCATTTTTCTCACCTAATAGTTGCTTTATCTTTTGTGTCAGTGCATCGTTTGGAACAGCAGCAGTATCTGTCTTTAGGACGTTGGCGGTGTCAAGTGCTTTTAATTTCAATATGAACGCACTGTCTATTTGTGAGAAGCTTAAACAGGGAATAAGCACTGCCTGTACGAGGATAATGAGTTTCATATAATATTTTGTTGAACGAGTATTTTTCTATTTTCTTCTTCCAGGATCACTTGCTTTCTTGGATCCACAAGGAACCACAACATAGCGCCAGTAAATAATACTCCCGCCAGAACAAAGATGGGAACACTGAAATTATTTGCGAGGTCTGCCAGCTTGCCGAACAAAACAGATAGAAGAAATCCTCCTATTTGACCGAAGAAATTCATAACACCCGCGACCGTTCCCACATTGCTGCCACCGATGTCTACACAGGTAGAGAAGGATACGAGGCCGTTTGCTGCAAAAAAAAGATGACCGATTACAAGCATTGTCGTTACCATCGGGTTATTTGATATGAAGCATGCGAGGAGGATGCATATGCCCGAACCTCCCTGGGCAAGAACGCCAAAAAGCCTTCTACCAAACAATAAGCCCCTTTTTTTAACCAACCAATCACTTACAACGCCGACCGAAAGCACAACCACGACGCCGGTGATAAATACGTAAAAGCTTGTCATTTTCATTTCGTGCTCAGAAAAATGTTTTCCTTCCTGGAGATAAACTGGCATCCATGCAAGAAAAAAATAGTTCCCCCACTGCGAGCATAAAAAGGCTACGGCCAGTGTAAGCAGGTTTCGATTTTTTAGTGCCGATCTCCAGGCCGAGATATTGTGGCGAGCCTGAAACCTTCGATTCTCTTCAATATATTTTCTTTCTTCTTCTGAGACACTATTTTTTTCAGATGGATTGTTTCTGAACCATGAGTAGCACACAAGAACCCACAATAGCCCGATCATTCCATTTATAAAGAAAGTGCTGCGCCAGCCATAGGCGGCGGCAATCGGTACGACGATCAAGGGCGCAATAGCAGCGCCAACATTAAGCCCAAGGAAAACTGAAGAAAGGCCTCTTGCTGTTTCCGACTTTGGAAACCAGCGGGAAATAACCCCGCAGCTATTTGGAAAGGCACCCGCTTCCCCCATTCCAAAAAGAAAACGAACAAGGATAAGGGAAAAAAGACCTGTTGTTAACCCAGTGAGAGCTGTGAATAAAGACCACCACAAAACAATCCGGATCAATATCCTTCGCTGACCAAGGCGATCGCCTAATGCACCCGCGGGAATTTCGCATAAGGCATAAGCGAGGGAAAAGGCGGCAAGCACCCAACCGAATTTCTCGTTGTTTAAACTGAATTCAGATTTTATTCTTACACCTACGACGGAAATGCAAACCCTGTCCAGATAGGTTATCAGGATCAAAAAGAAAAGAAAGATCAGGATGCGGTAACGATATGGAAATTTCAGGCCCATAGCAAAAATCTGGTGGAATCGCACAATCAGGGCAATCATCTCATCATTGGTTCGTCTTGCTGAAGATAAAAATTATCTGGCTGGATCATGAATTAATTATCGGCATTAACTTGAAGATTCCAAAAACTTATTTTTCTCCTTGTTGTGAAGCCTAATTTTTCATATAGCCTTATGGCGCCAAGATTAGTTTCTGCGACATGCAAATAGGGAATTTTGTTTTCGTTAAAGATATTATTAACGGTATGACCAACGAGTTGACTTGCGTAACCTTTTCCCGTATAAAAAGGATGTGTAACAACCGCGCTTACCTCAGTGAAGTTTTTCATCTTCATGCGCTCGCCGGTTACTGCAACCAATTTCCCATCTTTGACGATGCCAAAATAGTCTCCCATCAAATTAGTCTTTTCTTTGAAATAACCGGGCTGGACTTCGTTGACCAGCGAAGATAAAGCACCTGAAAAAGCATTGTCCAGTTTTATTAGGTCCTCTTCGATACCTGCCTCTGTTTTTTTCTCCAACACCATTTGCACGCAGATGAGCTCTTTTTTCAAAAAAAGTTTATTCGAGAAGAACGGTTTTTCACCTACAACAAATAAGTTATTTATCAATTTGGAATACTCATCTATTCGCGAAGCCACATTATTATTATCAATGAAACCACCAAACGGGCAATAGGCAGGTTGGTAAAACTTAATGTTGTGATAGTCGATAGAAAGATCCTTGTGTGTTTCCGACAAGGAATGCCAAACGGGGTTGTCTAGTTTTTCATACATTTTCATTCATAAAATGATCTTATCAAACTTGTCCAGGTAATCCTCGTCTATATGGGCACCTAGGCCCGGTGTTTCAGGGACCTTAACGACTCCATTGTCATGATAAGTCATTCCGCCACTTACCGGGTCTTCGACAAACATTAATGGCGTATCAAAATCATAGAACATGATATTGTCACTGCAAAGCGAGAGATGTGCAAAAGCTGTCATTCCCAGTTTTGATTCTGTAAATCCTCCCATCTGCATTTTCATTTTTGCTTTGTCTGCAAGAGCGATAATTTTTAATGCCTCGTAAATGCCCCCGGATTTCCCGAGTTTTATGTTGATCATGTCGCAGGCCTTCAAACCGATCAACCTTTTTGCATCATGGTGATCACAACAACTTTCATCGGCCATAATTGGTATTGGGCTTTTCTTTTTTAATTTTCGAAGGCGCATAAAGTCCCAGCGTGGAATTGGTTCTTCGCAGTATTGTATGTTATATTGCTCCAATTCTTTTAAGATCGCCAGGGCTGTCTTTATATCCCAACCCTGGTTGGCGTCAATACGAACCGGGATCTCATAACCGATAGCCTCACGAATAAGATGGATGCGTTCTGCGTCTTTGTCTTTGCTTTCACCGAGTTTTACTTTAATAACAGGGAAACCCTGTTTCTTGTATTTGGCTGCATCTTCCGCCATCTTTTTTGGTGTATCAAGGCTTACTGTATAGTCCGTCGAGATTGTCTTATTATTTTTTCCTCCTAAAAATTTATACAACGGAACGCCTGCCTGTTGCGAAGCAATGTCGTAGAGTGCCATATCAAACGCGCTTTTGATACTACTGTTGCCATAGATAATCTTGTTCATTGATTGGATACAGTCCTTTACGTCCAGCGCGTTTTTACCCTTTAGTGCCTTTGCGAAGTATTGGCCTACAATAAAACATGTATCAATGCTCTCGCCGTTTATGTGCATGTAAGGGCTGCATTCCCCATATCCCGTATATTCTTCCGTTTTGATGACCACAATGATGCTTTGTGCATCATATTCGGCTCCAAGGGAAATAATAAAAGGCTCTTTTAGCGGAATGATCAGTTTATAGATACCGACAGTTTTGATAGTTAATTTTTTCTTCGCCATTTACCAAAAATTAAAAAAGTATTCTTACCCCGATGCCGAACATGGCAATAAGTGGTGCATTATCATTTACAAAAAGATATTTGCTGGGATAGTCCGAAGTGGGTATCCAAACTTTTCCACTCGCATACAGATAAAAATCGGCGCTTAAGGGAATCTCCCAACCCACGCCAAGGTCAAGTGTAAGCCTTTTAAAATGACCTTTGCCATTGACCGGCTGTTGAGGTGCATTGTACAAAGAGGTGTCAATGCTGGTGGAGTAATCATTCGTGACCCTGCCAAACATTAATCCAAACCCCGTGATAGTGTACAGGTTCCAATTGACCTCTGCATCGGTAGAACCAACGAAATAATGTTTGAAGCCCAAAGAAATTTGCTCAAAGCGAATTTGCGCGTTATTGTCAAAAGAAATTTGTTGCGGTGAGGTCGTGGCCGCTTTTGCAGTGGCAGATAGCTCATTGGTGAACTTTCCATAGGAAGAATAGCTCAAAGAAGCATAAGCACCGCCTTTTGAAGTAAAATCCCAATCAACTATAATGTTCTGGCCAACTGCCCAGAAGCGCTGATCGTTTTTGAAACTTCGAAGGATCATAAGATCTGTTGAACCACTTATGCGGACCTGGGAAAGGGCGGGTTCCCATAAGGCGCAAGCAATAAGCAGTAATATTGGTTTGATTGTTTTCAAGTATTGATTACAATGTTAAGTCAATTGGTGAAAATGTCAAAGCCATAAACAACGAAGCCATCCAGGTCTTTGCAGGACGTGAATGGCTTCGGAAAATTTCTTGAAGTAACTATTTCATAATTTTCAACTCTTTGATAACTGATTGGTCTCCTCCCACCCTGTCGATAGTCCAAAGGACTGCGCGTATATCAACACAGATCGTACGGTTCAGGTCTTTATCATAAGCGATCTGGTGGCTTAGTGCTTCATAATTTCCATCAAATGCAAGACCTAATAACTCACCCTTTGCATTAATCACCGGCGAACCTGAATTTCCCCCGGTGATATCATTGTTTGTAATAAATGCAACAACCAGGTCATTCTTTCCTTTATCGATATACTGACCGAAATCTTTTTTCTTCATCATATCCAAAACTTTTGGATGGATGTCAAACTCATAATCGTCGGGTATATATTTTTCAAGAAATCCCTTTGATGTAGTCACATAGTCATAGTGAACCGCATCCCGTGGGTTATAGCTTTTGACTGTCCCAAAGCTGACTCTCATGGTGAATGTGGCATCGGGGTACATTTTTTTTGCCTTCACAGTATCCATTTGCATAATGCCCTTCAGGTACAGCCTTCCCAATTCA
>Ga0070689_100002025_pt1 | contig 13139 bp, 11 predicted proteins | sample KBSS23HmetaG_FD_64669 | JGI IMG/M metagenome (GOLD analysis project Ga0070689, IMG submission 64669) | Switchgrass rhizosphere microbial communities from Kellogg Biological Station, Michigan, USA - KBS S2-3H metaG | ecosystem: Host-associated > Plants > Roots > Rhizosphere ...
GAAAATGGATGGATTGCAGGTCATTTCCATTGCGCGGCGAAAATATCCGGAACTGCGGCTGATCATCCTCACGGCCATCCGCGAGGAACAATTCCGTACTCGCGCTTACGCGATGGGTGTCGATCAATATTGGATCAAGCCCGAATCGGACCAGGAAATGGGTCTGCTGATGGAATCGATCGAGTCCTTGTTGAGCCGGGAATCCAAGGGCGGGTTCCGCGGCGTGCAAAGCAAGAGCCTGGTCGACATCATCCAGCTTGAGTGTTTGTCCCAAAGCTCCTGCATGCTGAAAATTGTCAACGGCCCCAGCGAGGGACGCATCTATATTCAGAATGGAGAAGTGTTCGATGCGGAGGCTCCGAGCCTGAGTGGCGAGCCGGCGTTCCAGCGTATTCTCTCCTGGAAGACCGGGACCTTCGAGACGATGCCGGCGGATCCCAGCCGGACCCGGACCATCTTCACCTCGTATCAAGGTTTATTGCTCAACACGGCGCAGGCCATCGATGAAGCCGCCTCCGAGTTGCTCCTGGCGGAGGCCGCGGCGCCGGTGGAAGATTCTCCAGCAAATCCCTCGGGCAAGCCCAATACCCCAATCATGGTGGAGCTCTCGCAAATGGAGGGCGTGGAATTTGTCCTGGCGGTCGGGCCGAAGAAGTCGACGCCCAATTCGTGGGGATTGGACAATCCGAAACCGGTGGCAGATTTCACGCGCCAGACGCTGGCGAATTTCCGGGATTTGGGAGAACGCCTTCAGTTCGGTGAATTGCAACAGGTGCTGGGGAACGGGCCGCAGCGGCACGTGGCCGTGACCACGTGTGGCGAATCGGAATTGTGCGTGGGCTTCCCGCCCGCCAGCGGCCCGGAGCACGTTCGTGAATCTCTGAAAAACATCCTTTCCAAATGGGGCTCCTGAGTCGCTTTTTCAAATCCAGCCACCAGGGACTCATGCAGCTCCCGGCCGGCAGCTTTACCCTGGATCGGGAGGGGATGATCATGACGTCGACTTTGCCCCAGTCATTCCCGGCCGATCACATGCGTTCCATTGGCAACTGCGTGCTCAACGCGTTTCGTTCAGCGAAAAAGGCGCAGATGCCGCTTTCGGAAATCATCATTCATTACGCCGCCCTCAAGGTCCTGGCCCGCGAACTCCGAGGCGGGGCGATCATTTTTCTCATGCCCCAATCCCTCAGCCCCAGACTCAAGAAACACTAACATCCGTATGAGCAAGTCCAACGTCGAACAATTGATCCTCCGGCTCGAGAACTATCTGGAATGCTGGAAGCAATTCAACACCTTCATGAGCATGGCTCGAACGAAGAAGTATTCGCAGGAGGACGAGAACCAATTCCTGGAGATTAAGAGCGTCATCACCCAGGAACTGGAACTGATTCTTTCGTCAATCGATTGCGGCCCAGTCACCCGGGAAGATGTGCACGCGCTGATCGCCTCGGCTCCTTCGATTCGCTACTTGAGCGAGCTCAACGATAACGCCGTTCGCAATGTGGAGAACAGCTGGCACAAGCTGTTTATCAGCCTGCAATCCCTCCTGGGCCAGCTCAAGGTCAAGCAGGGCCAGATCGAATCCAAATCGATCGTCAATACCTGGTTCGGGCGCAAAGCCGCCTGACCGATTTCGACTCACGCTCTCACGGAACGCCCGCGTCCCAAATGGGACGCGGGCTCTTTTTTGCCTGTCTCCCACTCCCGGTTCCCAAACCGGGCCCGTTGTCGATTGCGCACGCTCCCCCGTTCGTCTAGCCTGCGCCATGACCATTCGCCGGCAATGGATGTTTGGGGCGCTCTTTCTCTGCGCCTGGCTGGGCGCCTGCACGCCCACGGCGGAGGGAAACCGGGAGGAGCAGAAGAATTCCTTCTATCTGGCCGGCAAGGAACGCATCCAGGCGATGGACTACGCGGGCGCCGTCGAATCCTTCGAAAAATCCCTGCAGCAGAATCCCCGGTCCGTGCTCGCTCATTTTGAGTTGGGCTTGGTTTACGAGCAGCATCTGGGGGATTACGCCGCCGCGCTTTACCATTACGGCAAGGCGTTGAAGCTGCGGCCGGCCGGATACCCCGCTGAAACCATTCATCAACGCATTCCGGCCTGTCGGCAGGAGCTCTTGAAAGCCGATTCTCTCGCGCTGGTGAGCCACCCTTCCGCGTTGCGGGAAATGGAAAAACTTCGCGAGGAGAACCAGGAGCTTCGCCGCCAAATCGGCGAGCTGAGGTCGGCCCAAGCCGGAGGCCGTCCGCCCGCCGGCGCGTCGGCCACCGGCTCTTCGAGTCCGGGCTATTCGGCGGCGCCAGAACGCAGCGCCACAAATCGGCCGGTGAACTCGGCCACAGCGCCAGCACAACCGGGGGCCGACTCGGGCGGGACTGACCACGTGCGCTACTACACCGTGCGGCCTGGCGAAACCCTCGCCAGCATCTCGCGCTCCCAGAATATCCGCCTGGAGGCGCTGTTGGCGGCCAATCGCGGACTGGATCCGAAGCGGTTGAAAGTTGGTCAAACGATTAAGCTGCCATTACGATAGAGGCGATGCGTTACAAGCTCACCTTTCTGGTCATCGTGGGGTTTTTCCTGACCATGAACGCCCTTCTCTGGCGTTCGGAATTTGCCACCCGCAACCGATTCACAGCCCCGATCCCGCCCGGAGTCGTTTGGGACAAGGTGGTCACCTCGCCCGACGATTCCTGGCTGGAAATCCGCCACCACGGCGTTCGGATCGGACGCGCCCACTGGCTGGCCAACGTCATGGAGGAAGTCCCGCCCGATGACGATTTCGGCGAGGGCCCGCCTCCGGAAGGAATGGTTCACCGCGTCACCGGTTACACCCTGGACTTCGATGGGTGGGTATCGATCGACGAACTGACCCGCCTGCGATTCAACGTCGGCCTGCGCTTGAACACCAATCAGGTCTGGCAGGATTTGAACGTCAAAGTTGTGGTCAAGCCGTTCAGCCTCGAAGTCGACGCTTCCAGCGTCCGTGAGGAGGTCCGCGTGGTCATGGAGGATGAAACCCGCAAGGAATACGTCTACCCGTTTTCCCAATTACGAAAGCCCGACAAACTGCTGCGCGATCTGGGCGGACCGTTTCTTCCTGCCGCGTTGGGCGCGTTCATCGTGCCCATGCGCGATGGGCAAGACCTGGACGCCGGCAGCTTCACCTGGGAGGCCCGGAACGATCGGCTGCATCTCGGACGAAATGATCTCCGGGTCTACCGGCTGGAAGCCACCGCGTTCGGACGTTATAAGGCGACGCTTTTTGTCAGCCCCGTCGGCGAAGTGCTGCGCGTCGAGTTGCCGGACGACATCGTGATGACCAATGAGGCCCTGACCACGCTGTAGAACTGGCGGTTTCATGATCGAACTCGAACGCATTGTAAAAAAATTCGGCGATCTCGTGGCGGTTGACGAACTGAGCCTCTCGGTGGGCCGCGGGGAATTCTTCGCCGTTCTCGGACCCAACGCCGCCGGAAAAACGACGACGATCAAGATTCTGACCGGGCTGATTCAGCCGACGTCCGGACACGCGCGGGTGGCCGGCTTTGACGTGCAGACCGACCCCGTGGAGGTTCGGCGCCGGATGGCTTACGTGCCGGATTTTCCGTTTCTTTACGACAAGCTCACGCCCTGGGAATTCATTCGTTTTACCGGTCAAATGTTTCGCATGACAGATTCGGAGATTGAGACGCGGGGCATGGCGCTCGTGGCGCGCTTCAACCTGGAGCCGTATTTGCGCAAACCCATCGAAGGCCTTTCGCACGGAACCCGCCAGCGAGTCGCCATCGTCTCAGCTCTCCTGCACGATCCGGAAGTTTTTGTCATCGACGAGCCGATGGTCGGGCTGGATCCCCATCATGCCCGGGTTGTAAAGGACGTGTTGAAGGAACGCTCCCGGAACGGCATGACGGTGTTCCTCTCCACCCATCAGCTCAGCGTTGCCGAGGAGATGGCGGACCGCATCGGCATAATTCATCGAGGGAAGCTGGTCGCAGTGGGAACGCGCGAGGAACTTCGCCAGCAGACCGGCGTGACTGGTCCCCTCGAAGAGACTTTCCTGACCCTGACTGCACAGGAAGCAAACTTGAAAGAGGAAAGTCGGTAAGGCCGGGCTTGGCCCAGCCCGCCGGCCTGCCGCGCCGAAGCCCCGGGCGAAGGCGGGCCCCGCCGCGTTCAGCAGCGGAATCTTTTCGTGCTCCAAACCGTACCCACCCACATCCGGACCACAAATGCGATCGCTTGCTGGGTGCAGCCAACGGTTTCCGCCCGCTGAACGTGGGCGGGGGCCGCCTTCGCTCAGGGCTTCGGCCCAGCGCGGGCCAGTCCTACCCAGCCTGCCTGATGGGCGGAAATTCGAACAAAAACCGCCCGGCTGGGGGAGTGTCCAAAATTGGTGCACACCCGGGAGCCGGAAAAACCTAAAGGGATCGATTATTCCGCCGAAGAATACGGAGAACGAAAGTTGTGAAATGGGTGGCGTCAATGGCTCACGGCGGAATGCACCGGACAATTCCGATGCACGGGATTGATGCGGATTCCGGTGGGCCTGCCCCTGAGGGAACTTTGGATTAGCTATGCCTTCCTATACCTACGTAGCGCGTGATGCCGCGACAGGCCGCGAAATTCGCAGCACCCTCGACGCCCAGAATGAGCAGTCGGCCATTCAGGCGCTGCTGGGACGGAATCTCCTCGTCGTCTCCATCCAGGAACGAATTGGCAAAAAAGGAAAGACCGCGGGCGGTTCGGTGGCATTGGGAGATTTGGTGGTGTTCACCCGCCAGCTGGCCACGATGATCGATGCCGGCTTGGCCATGGTGCAGTCCCTCCAGGCGCTGGCCGAGCAAACCACCAACAAGGTGATGCGCGATACGATCAAGGATGTCTGCACGCGCGTCGAGGGAGGCGACAGTTTCTCCGAAGCCCTGGTCAAGCATCCCAAGGTTTTTAACAAGCTTTACGTCTGCATGGTGGCGGCCGGCGAACGGGGCGGTTTGCTCGCCGAGATTCTGGCCCGCCTTGCCACGTATTTGGAAAACACCGCCAAGCTTCGCAAGAAGGTCAAGTCGGCGATGATGTACCCCACCGCCGTCACCATCATCGCCATTGGCATCACCATCTTCCTGCTCGTCAAAGTCGTGCCGGTGTTCGGCGACGTTTACAAGGGATTCGGACGCGAACTGCCCGGCCCGACGCAGGCCCTGATGTCCCTCAGCAAACTCGTTCGGGATAACCTCATCTTCCTGCTGGCCGGCGGCGGCGCCGCGATCTACGGGTGGATCTCCTACCTGAAGACCAAAAACGGCCGCGAGTTCTGGGACAGAACCCGAATCAAACTGCCCATCTTTGGCGTCATCGCCCATAAGATTTGTTTGGCACGTTTCACCCGAACCCTTGCCTCTCTGATTCGATCCGGTGTTCCGATTCTCGAAGTTTTGCAGATTGTCTCCAACACGGTCGGCAATGTGGTAATGGAAAAAGCCATTCGCACCTCCGCCGCTGACATCGAACGCGGCGAAGGCATCTCCGCCGCCCTGGGCAAACACCCGGTCTTCCCCGCCATGATCATCCGGATGGTCACCGCCGGTGAACAAACCGGTAAAATTGAGAACATGCTCGAGCGTATCTCCGACTTCCTCGATGACGAGATTGAGACGACTCTGGGGGGCCTCACTTCGTTGATCGAACCTTTGCTCATCGTATTCCTCGGTGTGACCGTTGGCGGCATCGCCATCTGCATGTTCCTGCCGATTTTCAAGATGAGCGAAATCATCAATCCGCAGAATCGGTAGCCCGCAGATTTCATCAGTTGGTTCACCGATCCGCCGCCTGGTGGGATCGAGTGAAAAACGGCCGGAGGAAAAGGCGTTTTCTCCGGTCGGTGCTTTTGCGGGTTGTTTCCAAGGGACAGAACTGCTATAAACCACTTGTCACTGACTTACTGCAAATTGCAGGGGATCCACTGCAACCGCCGAAAAGAGGCAGAATTTAACGGCGGACGACGACGTCAGTGTTCCGTGGTTTCATATCCATGCAGATGAAGAATCTACTCGTTGCATCGCCGGCCCGGGCTGGGTTTACCAGAATCCGAGACGCTTGGGCCTGCGTTCGGCTCCTTACGCTTGCAGGCGGCGCAGCGTGGGTGTTTGCAGCAGTTGCGGCCGACCAGGCTCCTTCCCAGGAGGTTTCCAAGCCGGTGGGTATTTATTTTGAGAACCAACCCGGAACGCAGCCAGCGACCACCAATCAGAACCAGAGCGTTCGTTTGCGAGGGAGCGATGCACGGCATCAAGTGCTGCTGTCCGCGAAATACTCGGACGGAACCACGCGTGACGTCACCCGCATCGCCAAATTCGAAGCCGAGCCGGCAGAGGTGGTGCGAGTGGAACGGAGCGGCCGTCTGGTCCCGCTGGCCGATGGAAAAGCGGCCATTCGCGCTCGGCTCGAAAATGGCGCTGAAACCTCCCTTCAGGTGGCCGTCGAACATTTTGGCGATCCGCGGCCGATTAACTTTGCCAATCAAATCGTTCCCATCTTCACAAAAGCCGGTTGCAACGGGGGAGGCTGTCACGGGAAATCGGCCGGCCAAAACGGATTCCGGCTCTCGCTGCTGGGCTTCGAACCAACGGAAGACTATGAGCACCTCGTGAAGGAGGCCCGGGGACGGCGTCTTTTCCCGGGAGCACCGGAACGCAGCCTGCTATTGCTCAAGGGAGTCGCCAGCGTTCCGCACGGAGGCGGCAAAAGGCTGGACACCGACTCCGATGATTATCGCCTGCTGGTTCGCTGGATGGCTCAAGGCATGCCCTATGGGAATCCCAACGACCCGTCTGTCGAACGAATCGAGGTCATCCCACGCCAACGAACCATGGCCTTGGGTGGAGAACAGCAACTGGTCGTGCTCGCTCACTACACCGATGGCTGGATTGAAGACGTTACCCAGGGCGCACTCTACGAACCCAATGACAAGGATATGGCGCGGGCGGACGAGACCGGTCTAATCAAGCTCTACAATCAGCCAGGCGATGTGGCGGTCATGGTGCGGTATCAGGCCAAGGTCACCACCTTTCGAGCCACGATTCCACTGGGGGCTCCCATCGAGTCCCTTCCTCCGGCGCGGAACTTTGTCGATACCCATGTCTTTGAGAAACTGAAGGTGGTCGGCATGCCGCCCAGCGCGGTCTGTGATGACCCGACATTTATCAGAAGGGTCACCATCGATGTGGCCGGGCGGCTCCCTACTCCGGAGGAACTGCAACGGTTTTTGGCCGACAAAACGGCGGACAAGCGGGATCGGTTGATCGACCGGCTCCTGGCCAGTCCGGACTACGCGGATTATTTCGCCAACAAATGGTCGTCCCTCTTCCGCAACAAGCGCATCAACGAAGTGCAAGCTCACGGAACCTATGCATTTCACGGATGGATCCGGGACAGCCTCGCCGCCAACAAGCCATTTGATCAGATGATCCGCGAGATCGTCGCTGCGTCGGGCGATATTGCGCAGAATCCGCCGGTCGCCTGGTATCGCCAGGTCAACAACATGACCAGCCAGTTGGAGGACACCGCCCAATTGCTGCTCGGCCAGCGCCTGCAATGTGCCCAATGCCATCATCATCCTTACGAAAAGTGGAGCCAGCAGGACTATTACAGCTTCGGGGCGTTCTTCAGCCGGGTCGGGCGCAAAGGCGGCTCCGCGCCAGGTGAAGATGTCGTCTACCACAAACGGGGCGTCGCTGAAGCGGTGAACAAGAAAAACAAACAATCGGTCCGCCCGGCGGGTCTGGCCGCCAAGCCGTTGAATTTATCCGAGGACGATGATCCCCGCCTCGCCCTGGCTGATTGGATGACCAGTCGGGACAATCCATTCTTTGCGCGCTCGCTGGCGAACCGCTATTGGAAGCATTTCTTCAACCGGGGGCTGGTGGAACCGGAAGACGACATGCGCGAGACCAATCCGCCCACCAACCCCGAATTGCTCGACGCGCTGGCAGCCCACTTCATCAATTCCGGTTATGACCTCAAACAGCTCGTCCGAGCCATTTGCCGTTCGACCAGCTATCAATTGAGCGCCGTCCCCAACCAATTCAACGCGATCGACAGACAGAACTTCAGCCGTTATTACCCGAAGAGACTGACCGCCGAAGTACTTTATGACGCGGTCAACGCAGTCACTGGCAGCGAGAGCAAGTTCGACGGCCAGCCGGCGGGCACACGCGCGGTTTGCCTCCCGGACAATAGCTACAACGCGAGCACCTACTTCCTGCAGGTGTTTGGCCGGCCCGACAGCAGCAGTTCCTGCGAATGCGAACGCAGCCAGGACGCCAGCCTCGCCCAAAGCCTGCATCTTCTAAACGCAAAGGATATCCAGGAAAAGATCTCCGCGGAAAAAGGACGCGCTGCCCAGCTCGCCGCCGACCGGTCGCAGGAGGACGAGGTAAAGATCTCCGAACTTTATCGAAGGGCATTCTCGCGGGAACCGCGGGCTGAAGAGCTACAAACCGCACGCAATCATCTGACCAAGTACTCGGCAAAAAGCAGCGACGACAAAGGCAACGCGGTCAACGGGCGGCGCCTGGCTTTCGAAGACATGGTCTGGGCTCTATTGAACACGAAGGAATTCCTGTTCAATCACTAGGCTGGCTTGCGGTATTCACACGCTCCTTTTCCGAATCATGGCTTCCGAGCCGTCGTTGGGAATAAGTCACCGAAGCCGCCATCGCCAGGCCGGTCAATGGAATAAGCCAGCGATTGAAGGATGGCAGGTGGGCACGTTCTCCCGCCAGAAGCAGCATTCCTACAATCCAACCCAGTCCAAGCGGCACCCACGTCGACCAGGCCGCACGGTCCGAACCGGCCAGACGCAGTCCCATCCAGGCGATGCCAGCGAGCGCACCTGCAATCGCCGCAATCGCGGGCAGTATCGCATCTTCATTGTCCGAATATCTCCGGCACAGGGCTGGTGGTGATTCCGCCAGCATGGAATTCAAAAGTGGGACGTCGGCTCCCTGCATAACCGAAGGTATTTGGGTCGCTGGGAGCGCCGTGGAATAAATCCGCACATCGTCAATGGCTCCGGAAAATTCGAAACCCTTGAGACCACTGCGGCGGCCGATCCTCAGGGTCTCTCTCTGGTTGTGCTGGGAGGAAGTCACCGTTCCAACCAGATTCCCGTTGTCCAACTTGCCATTGAGGTAAACATCCAGCGTCCTTGCCTTCGCGTCATAAACACCGGCGAGGTGATACCAGGAATTCAACTGAAGCGGCGTTCTGCCATAACGCGCCATGAGTTCGCCGCAGGTATCCGCCAGCTTGAACCCAATGGTCCTCGGTCCGCAATCGATTGTCGTGTCGAGCTGAAATCCGGTCTCGGCAAACGTTGAAACGATGGCCGCGTCATCGCGCGGGTAGGCCGTCGACCGAATCCACGCGCAGATTGTCATGCTGCCCGCCAGTCGAAAGGCTGGTGGCGCCCCACAACTGACCGAGTCGGTTTTCCCGTTCAACTGGATGGCGCGACCCAGCACACCATCGCAACGGATTGGATTGCCACGGAAGTTCCCAGCCAACGAATGCCCGGACGAATCAAAAACGCGCCGGCCATCGTCTTCGTCGAAACGCCAGTGTGCCTCGAGAATCCCGGGCGCGGTCAGTCCCCGCGTGGGTGGGGGTTCGCCCATCCATTGCACCCAGAGAACAATCCCGATGACGAGAGCAGCCGCCGCGACAGCTCGCCGCGGCGTGATAGCAACGATGATTTGGCGGAATCCGCAGCGCCGGGCGAGAGCAGCTCCCGGGATTGCCCCCATCACGTTGACCACCCAGTCCACGACCGACGGGGCCCGGTGCATCATCACGAACTGGCTGCTCTCCGCCGCGAGAGACAAAAGCGCGGCTGCCAAAATCGCCTTCCCGAGACCAAACTCAGCCAGCACCACGCCCAGGGCGAAATAAGCGACGAGATTGACCAGAACATCGGTGGCGTGAATGTGAAAGTCGAGCGGCGTGTCTGCGATCGCTCGCAATTCCACGGGAAGGGCGGTCGACGCGATAACAAACAGGACGACGGGGAGTCGACAGTGAATTCCGATGGCCGCCGCAGGACGGTTACATGCCTTTGAGCCAATCATGTAAGGATATTGCCGGCCCCGGTTTTTCCACGGCGATGCGGTGGCCAGCCGGCGATGGTAGGAGGACGCGGTGGGAATCCAAACAAAATGAGCTGGCCCGGTTGCCTGCGCACCCCGTTTCTCCGTTGCCACTGCGGGTTCGCCCCGCGTATGCTCACCGTTCTTTGAATGAAAGATGAAGCGACCAAACGCCCGGTCCGGGTCGGGCTGATCTCCCTCGGGTGCGCCAAAAACCTGGTGGACGCCGAGATCATGCTGGGCAGCCTGATGAAAGCCGGCGTCGAGATCACCAATGACGCCGCCAGCGCCGACGCGCTCATCGTCAACACGTGCTCGTTTATCGATGCCGCGCAGGAGGAGAGCGTCGATACCATCCTCGAATCAGCCGAAGTCCGGGAAGCCAATCATCGCGGACAGGCCCTCATCGTCTCCGGGTGCCTTCCGCAACGTTTCCGGGATGAGTTGCCCAAGTTATTGCCCGAAGTCGACGCGTTCATGGGGATCGATCAAGTCACCCAGGTGTCGGACATTGTCACCGACGCCATGGCCCACCGCTCCGCGCGCCTGGTCGACGGAAAGTCCGCTCCATCCGCGCCCGCCCGCGCCCACCGAAAAAAGAAAATCGCGCCGGCCCTCGGAAAGCTGGGCACGACCGAGCCCAAGCAAACGCACGAAGACGGCCAATCACTGCGCGGCACGGAAAGATTCGGGAACACCAAGGTGGTGGTTTCTTCGGCCGCGACCGGCGCGCCGGCCATTTCGGTGAATCTTCGGCCTCAATATATCCCGGATTACGCCACTCCCCGCTTTCGTCTGACCCCACAACACTTCGCCTACGTTAAGATCGCCGAAGGATGCAATCATCCCTGCAGCTTTTGCATCATTCCGCGCATGCGCGGCAGCCATCGCAGTCGGGCGCAGGGTGACATCGTGGCGGAAGCGCGCCAGCTGCTGACCGAAGGTGTTCGCGAGCTCAATCTAATTTCGCAGGACACGACCTACTACGGGCTCGATTTGCGCCCCAATCACAGCCGGAACATTGCGTCGCCCGAGAAGTTCACCACGGCGACACGTTCCCTGGCGGCGGATTCCACGACGCTCTGCACGTTGCTGCGGGAATTGAACGAGCTGCCGGGCGACTTTTGGATTCGATTGCTTTACACGCATCCGGCCCATTGGACGGACGAACTGATTCAGACCTTGGCCGACTGCCCGAAAGTGGCGCGCTACATTGACATGCCGTTGCAGCATATTCACGCGGTCATGCTGGAACGCATGCGGCGCGAGACTTCGCGCGAATACATCGAGGACTTGATTGCCCGGATTCGAGCCGGCCTTCCGGGGATCGCGCTGCGAACCACTTTCATCGTTGGATTCCCTGGCGAAACCGAGGCCTGCTTTCAGTCCCTGCTCGAATTCATGGAGAACACGCGGTTTGAGCGTTTGGGGGTATTTGTCTATTCGCCGGAAGATGGCACCCGCGCCTCGGCCATGGCCGGGCAGATCCCGCCGGCAATCCGGCGGAAGCGGCGGGAACGGGCAATGACCGTGCAACGTCGGGTGGCGGCCAAGGTTTCGGGCGGGTTTGTCAGCCGGCGCCTGCGGGTTTTGGTGGAACGCGAAGCGACCGGCCGTGACCTGCAGAATGCCAGCATCAGCTCCTGGGAACATGGTTTAATCCGGGGCCGCGACACTCACCATGATCTGTTGCAGGGACGTTATCGCGTTGCCCGCGGGGAAGCCGATGCCCCGGACATCGATGGCCGCGTCTATGTGCGGGGAAAGGTGCCGCTCGGCGCCTTCGCCGAGGTCAAGGTTATCGGCCACACCGATTACGATCTGATTGCCGAGCCGGTCTAGGCTGGCATAGGGTGCACCTCCGTGGGCCGAAAGAACGTTTATCAAATCCGTCACGCCGTTCCGGACGACTATGCCGGCGTGAGCCGCCTTTTCGAAGGGCCGAAGGCGGTCTGGGGAACTCTGCAGGTGCCCTTTCCTTCCCCCGAAGTCTGGCGGCAGCGCCTGGCCGCGCCCGAAGTCGGACTCGTCCTCCTGGTCGCGTGCGAGCGGGATGACAAGGATGTCGTCGGCATGTTAGGCATTCACACCAATTCGTCACAGCCGCGGCGCAAGCACGCCGCCAGCATCGGGATGACCGTTCGCGACAATCGTCACGGCCGGGGTATTGGGACGGCCCTGCTCAAAGCCGCCCTGGAACTGTCGGACGGCTGGCTGAATCTCACCCGGCTCGAACTCCAGGTCTGGACCGACAACGAACCCGCCGTCCGGCTTTACCGGAAGTTCAACTTCGAGGTGGAAGGGACGCTGCGCCAATACGCCTTGCGGGAAGGAAAACTCATCGACGCGTTCGCCATGAGCCGGCTTCGCCCACCGCCGGGAGGCCTGCCCACATGAATCTGCCGAACAAGCTGACGACCTCCCGAATCGCCCTGACCCTGGTTTTTCTGGTGGCGGTGTTCGTTGAGTTTCCCGGCAACCGCACGCTGGCGCTCATTCTTTTCGTCGTGGCGAGCATTACGGACTGGCTTGATGGCGCCATCGCCCGCCGCCGAAAGCTCATTACAAATTTCGGGATCCTGATGGATCCGCTGGCGGATAAGATCCTCACGTGCTCCGCCTTCATCGCGTTTGTGGGACAAGGTTATGTGGCGGCCTGGATGGTGGTGGTGGTGGTGGCGCGGGAACTGACAATTACCGGCCTGCGACTGCTGGCCGCCTCCAAAAACGTGGTGCTGGCTGCGGAACGTTACGGAAAACACAAGACGATTTCGCAGATGGTCACCGTCTCCGTGATTCTGGTGAAGGTGAGTTATCCCGACTGGGGAAGCGTTGCCCAAACGATTTTTGGCTTTCAAATTGGTGGCCAATCCTGGCTTCACCATGTGGCGTTCCTCTCGTTGTGGCTGACGGTGGCACTGACTTTTATTTCAGGCTGGCTGTATTTATGGCGGAACCGCCAGTTGTACTTGAACGACATGTGAAAGCCA
>Ga0070689_100002028_pt1 | contig 13135 bp, 8 predicted proteins | sample KBSS23HmetaG_FD_64669 | JGI IMG/M metagenome (GOLD analysis project Ga0070689, IMG submission 64669) | Switchgrass rhizosphere microbial communities from Kellogg Biological Station, Michigan, USA - KBS S2-3H metaG | ecosystem: Host-associated > Plants > Roots > Rhizosphere ...
CTGCAGCCTCTGTTGCGCTTCTGTCCGTCGATGAGGGGAAACGATGAAGCCCATGCCTCCGCCGCTCATTCCTCCCAGCATCCAGAAGCCCCAGAAATCATCTGCGAATTGCCGGCGGGTCTCCTCGATGAGCGTTTCCGTAAACAGGTTTGAAGCCCACGGAATAATCGTCTGGATGAGGTCAAAGAAATTGCGAGTGGTGGCCCGGCCCACGGCGCGGACATCGCCTGAGCGCAACCCGGCCAGGATTTCCTCCAGCACGCCCAGCATATTTTGTCGGGCCCGCCATTCGGCCTCCGAGCGAAGTAGGTATTTTTCGGTGACCATTTCCAGCACCGGCCCGACGTTTTGCGCCATGCCCCCATGAACGAGAACCAGGGATTCTTGCAGGGCCCGGCGGGTCTCAGGCGAAACCTCGTCCGGGCCCAGGACCTGGTGACGCGGCATCAAGCATCCGCGGCTGACGCCGAACTCCGGATCTCCTTCAGCCGCCGGCATGCCTGTAATTAACTTCATTCCCGGCCAGACGCCGCCCGAGTCCTGCCATCCGCCGCCCGATCCGCCGAGCCATTCGCCGAGAATAGCTCGCGCCAGGACGAGGCGGCGTTCGTTTTCCTGGAGTGAACCCGTGAGTGAAGCCGACTGGCCGGTCGCCCGCATGCACACTCCAATCAGTGCGGCCAGCAGATTGGTCGATACAGCGAGGCGCGATCCTTTGGGGATGTTGTTTACGTTGGAAACAATCTCGAGTCCCCGGCCGCGTCCCACCACTTGGGCGAGCAATTCCGAGAGACTTTGGCCGGAACCTTCCACTCCAGGCGGAACGAGCCCGCTGGCGATGACCGCTGCCTTTAGCAGTCCGAGGTAATCCTTCGCGAAATCGAAAACGTCGGCCAGATTCGTCAGATCCACGGAGACCCCCAGGTCGACGCTGGCCAACCGCAGCACCGGTTCATCGATCACCCGCAGATACGCTTCAATCGGCGGACGCGGACTGGAGTCGCGTCCATGAACGCCCAGGTCGATCGAGACATTCAGCACCTTGGCTCCTTCGGGATAATCCATGCCGAGGAAGAAGATGTCGCTCCACCCGCAGTGGGTCAGGTCCATGCGAACCGGAGTCTGCTCCCGGAGGATTGGATAGGTGCCATCCGAGCAGCGTTGCAGGAGCTGGGGCCGCAGGCGCAGGGGTTGGTCGGCCGGATGTCCCAAGCGAAACATCCATTGGTTGCCGCGGACATTGCGGACCGAGCGCCGGACCTGGTCGGCCAGCGTCTGAAAGGCCAGCCGATGATAGGCCATGGCCAGCGCGCTGCAAATGGCGTCGCTGGGGCCTTGCGCGACCTGCACCGCCAGAAACGATTCAACGGCTTCCTCGAATCGCCGGTGCAACAATTGTTCGAATCCCCGGAACGGAATGGCGGCGCGATGACCGGGTGCTCCGGCCAAGCGGCTCAATTGCGCGGGCAGGTGAAACCGATGGATGGCGTGGAGGAAAAACAGGGCCCGCACCCGTTCATAAAGATTGTCGCTTTGATGACGGAATTGGTCGAGCTCCCCGCACGCGGCGAGGAGCGCGTCCACCGAAGCGCCCCGGCAACGGGCCTCCAGGGATTGGTTCCTGATGGCCGGGTCCGGGGAACGAATGAGGTCGATTAGGCTATGCATGCGAACACTCGGCCGTGAACGTCACACAGTCATCCTTATCGGTCAATTGCTGGACTTCTTTTGGGTGTGATTGAAAGGCGGCGGTCAATCCACGGGTTTCTTAGTCGTAATCTCCTAATCTTAATCTTGCTCTTAATCTTAATCTCCCCGCCTCATGTGTGACCCAGAGGCGTGATTAAGATTAAGATTAAGATTAAGATTAAGAGCAAGATTAGGATTAGGAAGAAGATCAGGAACCAAAAGCTGACCGCCACTTCCAGCCGCACCCCTTCTTTCATCACTCATGAATGGTGCCATCCTCGATCCGCCAAAATTTCCTGCCCGGTCAGCGCGCGGCTGGCCTGGCTGGCGAGAAAAAGCACCACGTCGGCGATGTCTTCCGGCTGGAGCAATTCGGGGATGCACTGGGAACGAAGGATGAGCTGCCGCGCGTTCTCGTCGACGTGGTCGCGCAGTTGGCGTTCCGTCATGATCCAGCCGGGCGAAACCACATTGACCCGGATGCCGCGCGGCCCCAGCTCCCTTGCCAGGCACCGCGTGAACCCGAGTATGCCAGCCTTGGTGGCGACATAGGCGCTCATTCGGGGCGGTGAATTGTAGAAGGTGATGGAGGAAAAGTTGATGATGGTGGATCCGCGTTTCATGCGCTTGGCCGCTTCCCGGCTGGTGATAAAATGGGCGCGCAGGTTTACAGCCATCAGCTTGTCCCAATCGGTCACGGTCGTCCTGGCCAGTTCGATTCTCGGATCGCGCGCGGCGTTGTTCACAAGGATATCGATGGCTTTGCCCCGCGGCACCGCCTGACGGATCCAGTCGCAAATCTCGGACTCCTGCTCCAGGTCGACGGGGGAGAAGGCGACGCGGGTCTTCAATTGGCGGGCGAGATGGCGTCCCGCCTTGACGTCGACATCGCAAAAGCAGACGCGAGCACCCTGGCGGTGGAAGGCCCGAACGGTTGTCGCCCCGATGCCGTTGGCGCCGCCCGTCAACAGCACCACTCGTCCCGCCAAATCACGATAGGTATAGGTCACGCCGAAACCGTGCCCAAGGCACGCGAGGCAGGGAAGGGGAATTGTGACGATTGAGTGGACACGACGCTCGTTTCGACAAACGATAACAGCATGATTGAGTGTTCTGGGTATACAGAGTTGTTGAAGCGGGTGGGGGAAATTGCGCTCGTGGATTCGACGGGCGCTCTTTTGAACTGGGATGAAGAGACCTACATGCCCCGTCAGGCCCTGAACTACCGGGCCGAGCAGCTGGCCTACTTCAGTGGCTGGAGCCATCGCCAGTTTACCGCGCCGGAGGTGGGAGACTGGATTAAGGCGTGTGAGGATCATGGCTTCGCCGAAGGATCGGACGAGGCGGCCAATGTCCGGGAATGGCGGCGCGACTACGATCGCCAAACCCGGATTCCGGCGGATCTCGTGGAGGAATTCAGCCGGGCCAGCGCCATCGCGCGAGACGCGTGGGTCGAAGCTCGCAAGGTATCCCAATTTTCGCGTTTTCAACCGCATCTCGAGAAGCTGCTGCAGCTGAATCGGCGCATGGCGGACTATTGGGGTTATGAGCGAACGCCCTACGATGCGCTGCTCGAAGGCCATGAGCGCAATGCCAAGGCAGCCGAATTGAAGGAGCTGTTCGAGCGATTGCGGCCCGCCATCGTCGAGATTCTTCGTCCCGCCTATGAACGGAGCCGGTCGATCCCGGAAGACTATCTGGAGGCCGATTATCCCATCGAGGGACAGAAGGCGTTGAATCGCGAGGTGGCGGCGGCGCTCGGATTTGATTTCGAGGCGGGTCGGATTGACACCACCACTCATCCGTTCTGTACGGGATTAGGCCCGCGGGATTGCCGGCTGACCACTCGCTACAACCCGCGCGATTTCTCCGAGTCGCTTTACGGCGTGCTGCATGAGGCGGGACACGGGATGTACGATCAGGGCCTTCCGGAAGAACATTACGGCACGCCGCTGGGACATGCGGCTTCGATGGGAATTCATGAATCGCAATCGCGCCTCTGGGAAAACCACGTGGGGCGGAGCCGCGAGTTTTGGGAACATTGGCATGCCAAAGCCTGCCGACATCTGCCCGCTTTGGCCAAGTTCACGCCGGAGCAGATCCACACGGCGATTAATCGCGTGGCACCGTCGTTCATCCGGGTGGAAGCCGATCAAGTGACCTACGATTTGCACATCATCCTGCGATTCGAAATCGAACTCCAGCTGGTGGAAGGAATTCTGCCCGTGAAAGACGTCCCGGGCCGCTGGAATGAACAGTTCGAAAAGCTCTTTGGCTTGCAGGTGCCGGATGATGCCCGGGGCTGCCTGCAGGACATCCACTGGAGCCTGGGAGCGTTTGGTTATTTTCCAACTTACACGCTGGGAAATCTGAACGCCGCGCAATTGATGGAATCGGCCTGCAAACAGGTGCCGGGTTTGACCGGCGAATTGGCGGCGGGCAACTACGCGAGCCTGCTGCAGTGGTTGCGAACGAACGTCCACGCGGCGGGGCAGCGACACACCCCGCAAGAGCTGATGGAGAAAGCGACAGGCGCGACGACGCAAACTGAACCTCATCTGGCGGCCCTGCGGCGGAAGTTCGCTTAGAATCTCTGAAGGTTGAAAGTTGAGCGTTGGATGTTGAACGTTTCGAATCGGTCTCATTTCTCTGGTTCACTCCGAGCATTGAACGAATGCGATCGGTTGGAAGTTGAGAAGTTCGACGTTGGGCGTTCAGCGTTTCGAACTTTCAACGCTCAACTTCGAACCTTGAACTTCCAACTCATGCAGTCGTTGAATGTTGGAGGCTTACCCCGACCCCCGATCCCACGGCCTCCTGAAGATTCTTGAATCCCTCTTCCCGCAATCGCGCCTTTATTCCCCGGACAATGTCCCCCACGATGGCCGGCCCTTCGAAGACCAATCCCGTGTAGATTTGGATCAACGAGGCTCCGGCGGTGATCTTTTCCCAAGCGTCCTCCGCATTGAAGATACCCCCGACTCCAACGATGGGGACTGCGCCTTTGGACTGGCGGTAAATGTGTCGAATGACTTCGGTGCTGCGGGAGCGCAGCGGCCTTCCACTCAGCCCTCCGGTCTGCGAGTAAACGGCCTGCGTGCGGGAATTGGACGCCGGCGGCCGGGCGATGGTGGTGTTGGTGGCGATGAGACCGGCCACGCGGCACGGTTCGATCAGGGCCAGGATTTCGTCGATGGCTTCAAACGAGAGATCCGGCGCAATCTTGACGAGGATGGGCTTGGGCGTGGCCAGCGAATCGGCTCGGTTGAGGACTTGGATGGCGGACAGGATTTCGTTGAGCGCCTGTTTGTCCTGAAGCTGTCGCAAATTCGGCGTGTTGGGCGAACTGACATTGACCACGAAAAAATCCGCATAGGGGCGGAGCGACTTGAAGGATTTCGCATAATCCTCACTCGCTTCATCCAGGGGCGTAAACTTCGACTTTCCCAGATTGACGCCGACCGGGTGGGCGGGCCATCGATTGAGGAATCGCCACCCGGCGAGCTTTCCCGCCATCGCCCGTGCTCCGGCGTTGTTGAACCCCATCCGGTTGACCAGGGCCTCATCGGCCACCGCTCGAAACATTCGCGGCGCGGGATTGCCCGCCTGTGGATGCCAGGTCACGCCGCCCAACTCGGAGAAACCGAAGCCGAGCGCCGCCCACGCTGGCAATGCGGCGGCGTGTTTATCCATGCCGGCCGCCAGCCCGACAGGATTAGGAAAATGAAGGCCGAAGATTTCGGATGGCAAAGCGGGCGCCGCATAAAATGATTCGAGCGCTTCGCAAAGCGTTTCGTGGCGGCTTGCCAGGGCCAGGGCGGACAAGGTGCGGTTATGGACATCCTCTGACTCCTGGGCAAAGAGGAAGGGCCGGATGAACGACCGGTAAAACCAACTCATGCGCCGGGAGGCTAAAACCGCAGCCCGGATCGATGCAACACGAGATGTCGCCAGTAGCGCCCGCATCCCTGCGGGCCGGTGAGGCGGCATCCTGCCGCCCATGCACCAAAAACGTAAAACAATCCAAGCCGGTGCACCCACCTGGTGCAAGCGAAGCTGGAAGCCTGCCCTGAGCCCGTCAAAGGGTTTATCCTGAGCCTGTCGAAGGAGCCTGCCCTGAGCTTGTCGAAGGGCTTCGTGACCGGGCCCGCAGGGATGCGGGCGCTACGACGCGGATGTGACTCCTTTCCCGCTTGAGTTCACTCGCTCCTCCACGGCACGGTAACGCCCATGTCCAGTTTGATTCGCGTTGTCGTCATCCTCCTATCTTGCGCGGCCAGCGCCTTGGCAGCAGTGCCGACGCAGAAGTTCTCAGTTCAGTATTCTCTCTCCGATCCCGCCGTCCCGGCCGCCGTGAAGGAAACTCCCGCTTCCCAGGAATGGAAGGGTAAGGGTCCAGTGCCAGGTCTCCGGGAGTTCGCCCGCGAGAAGGCAGGGGCCATCTGGCTGGGCAGCGACGATGGCGCCGCGCGATTTGATCCCAAGGGTTCGCATCGGTGGGATCGCTGGCAATACTTTTACGGGCGGCGCTGGCTGGCCGACAATGCCGTGCGCAACATCGTCGTCGATGAATCGAGCGACGTGCGGAAAGTGTGGATTCGGACCACCAACGGTGTTGCCTGCCTCGAATGGCGTCCGATGACGCTCGAGCAAAAGGCAGCCTACTTCGAGGAGCGAATCGCCGCGCGCCACGTGAGATACGGCATGGTCGCTGATTCCCATTTGTCGGTGGCCGGGGATGTCAAAAGCAACGCGCTTTCGGACAGTGACAATGATGGATTATGGACGGCCATTTATCTCGGGGCACAGTGCTATCGCTATGCGGTCACTGGATCCGCTGAGGCGCGTTCGAACGCCTGGCGTTCCGTTCAGCTGCTAATGCGACTGGAAGAGATTTCCGGGATTCCGGGTTTTCCCGCCCGCTCGTTCGTCGCGGCGGGCCAGCGCAAGGATCACGGGGAATGGCATCCGACTCCGGACGGACAATGGCTGTGGAAAGCTGATACCAGCTCCGACGAATCGGTAGGTCATTATTATGGATACGCCCTCTATTTCGATCTGGTGGCCAATGCCGCCGAGAAGACGGCGATTCTCAAAGTTGTCGCGCGCCTCACCGATCATTTGATTCGAAACGATTACGACTTGATTGACCTCGATGGCAAACCCACGCGATGGGGGCAATGGTCCGAGCGATACTTCCAGACGGAGGAGGGAAAGTACGAAGCGGCCTTGCGCTGCATCGAACTGCTCGCTTTTTTAAAGACCGCTCAACACATCACCGGTGATTCCAAATATGCGGCTGCCTATCAGGATCGAATCCGCCGGGGTTACGCCAAACACATGAAGGATTATCGGCGCTGGCCGGGTGGCGGGGAGATCAACTTCTCGGACGATGAACTGGCCTACCTTTCATACGATCCGCTCCTTCGCTATGAAAAGAATCCGGAGCTGCGTGCGATCTATCTCGATGGCCTGCGGTTCACCTGGGGCCAGGTGCGTCCCAGTTTGAATCCGCTGTGGAACTACATCAGCGTGGCCAGCAGGGCCGGACAACTTTCTGACGAGGTCCGGGCCGAATCCCGCCTGGTGCTGGAACGCATCCCCGTGGACATGATTAAGTGGTCGATGAAGAATTCCCATCGCCAGGATGTGACGTTTCGTCCGTCCGAGGATCGATTTGAACGACGACAAATTACGGAGGTGCTGGCGCCCGACGAACGGCCGGTCGAAAAATGGAACAGCAATCCGTTCATTCCCGACGGCGGTTCCGGCGGTCACAGCGAGGACGATGGTGGTTATTTTCTCCTGGCTTACTGGATGGGGCGATATCTGAAAGCGGTGGAGTAGTCCCATTTACGATTTTCGATTTGGGATTTACGAGCGCCTCGTGGTTCCGAGGGCTAAGTGAGAGAAGGTTCGCTTCGGGCAGTTTCGAACCCTCCGAAGATTGCCTTCCACCAGTTGTGCTCCGAACCGAGAGAGGCTCGTAAATCCCAAATCCCAAATCCGAAATCGCAAACGGTGTTACCGAATCGTTACACAATCGTCGCTGGGTGGCTATCGAAGTGTAACAGGTTCGGGGCAGTATGGCAGTTCAGTGAAGCTGAAAAGCCATCTGATACTTGAAGAAACAGACCTCGCTCCCATGGTGGAGTGGGAGCCGCCGGCTGGCTGTTGGGTCTTTTTTCGCGCCGATCAAGGATACGGTTATTGGCTCGGGCCGGGGGAGACGCTGGAGATTGGGCCTGGGTCGGTTCTCGTTCTGCCGCCCGCGCGCGTGGGCGTGTTGCGCATCAGCCAGCTTTCTTCATTGCGTTGCCAATGGTTCCGATTCTGCCCGGACCTGATGGGCGGGATCCTCACCGTGTCCGAGCTGCACCTTTTCAAGAAACAGAAACCCAATGTCCGGCTGTTCCCCGTCAATCATCCGGTGGCCCAGGCCTTTCATGCGCTTGTCCTGGCGGGCGCCGGGCAAAACGGCTTCTTAATTCGCGGCCGCATGCTCGAAATGATCGGGCTCGTCTTCAGCTGCGATCTCGCGAGCAACGCCATTGTGGAAGGATCGGTGTTGTCCGTCGCCAAGCGCATCAAGCTGCTGATGAATCATCTGACGGAGGAGGAATTCATTCGGGCTTCCAGCGAGGAACTGGCCGCATGGTGCGGATCGAGCGTCCGCCATTTCAACCGCCTTTTCCGCGATGAGTTCGGCGTTTCGTTGCGCGTTCGCCAGACGGAGTTGCGCTTGATCAAAGCGTGCCGGCTGCTGGTGGAAACGGACTCGCGCGTGATGAAGGTGGCCACCGATTGCGGCTATCGGCATCTGGGAGTTTTCAATGGGCAGTTCAAGGAACGCTTTGGCATGACGCCGACGGAATGGCGCCGCCGGGGCGCGTGTTTGGATGAGGGACAGGATGCGGCGTGCGAAGCGTCGTCCTCGCCGAAGCCGCCGGGTTTCAAGCCGGTGGGGTAGGCCTGACGAAATCCGAAATCCGAAATCCGAAGCCCGAAGGAAATCCGAGATCCGAAATCCGAATGGCGCGCGGCCGCACGAAGGCGCTTCGGACTTCGGGCTTCGGGTTTTTTTCGGATTTCGGATTTCGGCCTTCGGATTTCGAACTCAAGGCGCGATGAAGGCGGTTCGTTTGGTTCGTCCTCGTCCTCCCTCTCGCAGTCTCGTCGCCGCCCCTTGTCCCAATCGCGCAGGGCTGTCGTGACTGAAACGTAACGGCTCCGCCATTGGTTCGCCACGCAACCACCCTAGCGTCTGCTTCAACGCTCAATCACGACAAAGTCAAATCTATGGATACTCTGTTCACACCAATCCTTGCCAGCGCCCTTCAGTTTGCCCTCGAGAAGGCCACGATTGAGGGAAAAATGACGATCGGGATCCTGGTCATTGTCTCCCTGTTCAGTTGGACCGTCATCTTCAACAAGGCCCGGCAGCTCTGGAAGGCTTCGACGATGTCCAAAAAGTTTTTTGCCGTCTATCGCGCGACCCGTGACCCATTGGAAATCTTTAACAAGAATGACGAGTACAACGGCGCTCCGGTCTATGAGATCTATTATTCTGGAGCCGAGGAACTGGCCTACCACCTCAAGAACAATCCGGTCACGGTCAAGGGCAAGACGCGCGTAAGCACGGCCGCTTATGATTCCGTCGTGGTGGTCCTGGAACGGAATGTCAGTGGCCAAGCCATCTCCCTGGAGAAGGGGATGATTATCCTAACCACGGCCGTGGCGGGGGGGCCGTTCATCGGCCTGCTGGGTACGGTCTGGGGGGTGATGGAAACGTTCTCTGGCATCGCCATCAAGCAGGCGGCCAGCCTCACCGCCATGGCGCCCGGCGTGGCCGGCGCATTGATCGCTACCGTCGCCGGACTGTTCGTGGCCATCCCGGCCATGTTCGCCTACAACTACATGGTCACCACCATTCGAAATGTCACCCAGCAACTGGACAATTTCACCGCGGAGTATTCGACGGCCATCGAGCACATGTACGTGGACAACCGCCCGGTCTCTGAGGAAATCGCCGATGCCTTGAAGAAAATGAGGGCGGAAGAGAAGGAAGAGAAGGACCAGCCGACTTTGAGTTAAGCGCAAGGACAAGGGCCACGGAGCAATCGCCATGAAAAAATACTCGAAGAACAAACATCACGAGCTCTCGGAGCTGAACATCACTCCGCTGTTGGATCTGTGCTTCGTGCTGCTCGTCATTTTCATTCTGACCACCGCTCCGCCGGTCAATGACATGGAGATCTCCCTGCCCAGTGCCGGAAACAATCCCAAGGACCAGGCCAAGAAGACGCAGTATGTTCAGATCAGCAGCGAAGGAAAGATCACCCTCAACAACGTGGCCATGGATGAACAAAAGCTTCTCGATACCCTAGTCGAGTTTCGCAAGGAGGATCCTGACCTGAGTGTTGTCGTGCGGGCCGACGCCGCGCTCGCCGTTCAATCACTCGTCAACGTCCTCGATGTGCTGATATCGGCCAACGTCGCGAAGTTCGGCCTGGCGACCGAAGCGATCGTGAAGGCCAATTAGATCGGGGACTCGTCACAAACCGCATGAGAACCGCCCAAAGGGAAGGGGAAGGGATCTGGAATGACGGGCGGCCATAGCGCGGGGATTTTTCAGAAGACTGCGGGTCAAGCCCGACTTTTCCAGCGGCAGACTGAATCGGAGCGACAGCGGTACAACCGCGGCCATTTCTAGAGACAACTTCCACAATGGACACGGAGCGCAAAACCAGGACGCCCAAGAAGGACCGAACCGGACTTTACATTTCCATCGCGGTGCACATTGCAGTTTTCGCGGTCATCGCCTATTTCCTGATCTTCACCGAAGCCGGGCGGCAACTAACCCAGTACATGATCGGCGCGATCCGGGACAAGAAGGCACCGCCGGTTAAGGCGCCCACGCCCCCCACGGAACGCCGAACAGTCCGCCCGTCACGAACAGACGCGCCTCCCCCGGCCACCGGCGGCGGACGCCGTCAGGTGGCAGCGCCGGCAGCGGTGGGGGAGGGGATGGTGATCGACGAACGTTCCAAGACGACCCGGACAGAGAAGGGCTCAGGCGCCAAGACCAATGTGCAGCAACGGGCGGTACCTCCTCCTCTTCCCAAAATTGTTTTAAGGCCCTCGGTCTTCACGGCTCCGAAGACCGACATCAAACAATTGCTAGCGGAGCGCGCGAAGGCGTCGGCATTGATTGAATCGTTCGGCACGGAGCAGATCTCGAAGTCAGGTGCTTCTGACGTCAGCGACATCGTTGGCCGAATATCTGGCGCATCTTTGGCAGAGGGAAAATTTGCCGTGGTCCGCGGCTTGGCCGATCGCTATACGCTGACCACATTGAATGGGGCGGATATTCCCAGCGCCGATCCAAATCGCCGCGCCGTCCAGTTGGACCTGTTCCCGGCGCAATTCATCAGCAAGGTGGATGTGAGCAAGACATTTCAGCCTGATATGCCGGGTGGATTCGCAGGAGGTGCTCTGAACATCGTAACGCGCACGTTTCCGGAAAAGCCCCTCTACAGTTTTGGCTTTGGCACTTCCTACAACCCTCAAGCCAATATGCGGAATGATTACCTGGTCACGGATCATGGTTCGAGGGACTGGCTGGCGATGGACGATGGCGGGAGAGCTTTGCCTGGAAAGGCTGCTGCTACGTCGCCGCGTGGCGACGCCGGGGAATTGTCTGACGAAGTTAAGGACAGCTTCCATTCTCGGCAATTTTCGCCAGCCGTCGGGGACTCAATCGTGAATTCAGGCATGGCCGCAGCGTTCGGTGACACCACGTATCTGTTTGGCAAACGGCTGGGACTCATCGCCGGCGTGAACTACAAGAATGAGTACAACTTTTACGACGACGGCATGGTGGCAAAACATATTGCGCCCCATCCGGACAGCAGTCTGCCGGCGCAGAGCTGGACGAAATCTGATGCTCGCTCGGTGATTGAATATACCTGGGGTTCGATTGCTTCCCTCGCCTATGAGCTTAATGAAAATCACCAACTGGGCTTCAATTTCGTCTACGTGCAGACCGCCGAGGACGAGGCGCGGCGTCTTCGAGGCAGAGATTCGAACTTGACCTCGCCCGATGCGGATGAAGACTCCAACTACTTGGAGCAAGATATCCTTCACTGGACGGAGCGAAATCTGACCTACTACCAAATACAGGGGAAGCACGACTTTCCCCCATTGTTGGACCTTCATCTTGATTGGGTGGCCTCTCTGGCCTCGACGAGTCAGGACGAACCGGACCACCGCATCGTGCAGTTTTTGGCTTCTCCAGGAGACCCCAATGATCCCACTGATGATAGCTACGGTGCTGGTGGTCCGACCAAGCCAAGATTGCCGACACGAATCTTCCGGGAGGTGGAAGAGGACAACAAAAACTTCCGGGTGGATCTGACTCTTCCGGTGTCTTCCTACAATTCACAGGAGAACTCGATCAAGAGCGCGTTTCTCATTAGTGCATCGGAGCAAACGCTTTTCACGCGTGCGTTTGAATACAATCCAAGGGGTAATCACCCGTTCAACACGTCCGGCGATCCAAACAGTCTCCTGGATCCAGCCAACAACGCGTACGTGCGACTCAATAACTTTCCCGCCAATTACGAATATCTCGGCAAGCAAACCATCGATGCGTGGTACGGCATGGGCACATGGTCCGCAACCGAGTGGTTGCGATTTGTGGGTGGCATGCGATTCGAATCAACCGACTTGAGTGTGGATACGGTGAATCTGTCGCAGGGAGAGCAATCTCGAAAGTTCAGTCAGATTCAACAGGATGACATCCTGCCTGCGTTTACGGCCAACATCCTTTTGCGTTCCAACCTTCAGTTTCGCGCTGCTTGGTCGGAGACTGTCGTCCGCCCGACCTACCGGGAGATTAGCGAAGCGGAAATCTACGATGTGGCCTTGGGACGAACGATTCGGGGAAATCCAGATCTGATGATGTCCGCCAGCCAGAATTTCGACGCCCGCCTTGAATGGTACCCCAGGCCGGGCGAGTTGATTTCGTTCGGTGCATTTATGAAGAAGATTAGCGACGCGATCGAGCAAGCCGCCCAGACGACCGATAACGAGAGCATTTTCTTCGACAACTACAAGGAAGCAGACGTGTTCGGTGTTGAGGTCGAATTGCGCAAGGAGTTTCGTGGATTCCTCGGGCCCGGGGCGGACCTGTTTTCGGTCGGAGTCAACTATGCCTATATCAAGTCATTGGTGGACCTAACAACCAACCAGTACAACAATCGCCTCAGCTTCGGGTCCACCGACCGTGATCGTCCAATGTATGATCAACCTGAGTTCGTCGTTAATGGTGACCTGACGTGGGACAATTTCTTGACTGGAACATCGATTACATTGAATGGCGGCGTAACCGGCCGGCGCCTGGTGCTCGTTGGCCTGGCGACACCTGACGAGTACGAAGAACCTG
>Ga0070689_100002029_pt1 | contig 13133 bp, 12 predicted proteins | sample KBSS23HmetaG_FD_64669 | JGI IMG/M metagenome (GOLD analysis project Ga0070689, IMG submission 64669) | Switchgrass rhizosphere microbial communities from Kellogg Biological Station, Michigan, USA - KBS S2-3H metaG | ecosystem: Host-associated > Plants > Roots > Rhizosphere ...
GTCATCGCTGCCACGGCGATTCCGGCATGTTCCAAAACTGCTGGCAGCAGCGGGGGCGGCTGAGTCATGGCGCGGGAATTTTGATCTCGGGTGGTCCGGCGGAAGGCGGTCGCGAGAAGCTTTTCCCGGAGCGGGTTGATTCGTCGAGGAAACCTCCGTGGCTCAGGAAAAAGCGGCCGTCCTCCACTCCCATGAATCGATCCAGCCGATCGCTTCGGCCGGTCCCGTCGTGGCTGAAATGTGCCGCGGTCAACTCGAACCATTGTCCACCATCCGTGCGAATCCATTGGTTCCCATAAAGCGCCTTGCGCTGGAGTTGGCCATTGTTTCCGACAAAGTTTTCGCTGAAGGAATGCAGCCGGCGCAACCATCCACCATCCTTCGGCGCCTGCCAGGCCGAAATGAGCATCCAGGTCCGCTGGTCGGGATGAAAGTAGTAGCCGGAGTAAACCGTGAAAGTCTCGTTGGTGGGTTGTGCCGTCACCAGAAAACGCTGCGCCTCACCGGCCTTCCAATTGAACTTCAGATGGCTGTGTCCGCCGGTGCCTTCATTGCCGAAGTCTGCGGCAACGACATTTTCGCCCTTGGCCATCAATCGCACGCGATCGTTCTCGCCAACTTTCCGGCGATCGACGGCCTCGTTGCCGCTGTCCCAAACGCTGAAGATGATGCGCCGTTCGGTCGGGCTGTTGACTTGCATGCCGAAATAACCGCGGTGCCAGCCACAGGCCATGTAAAAGGTGTGCACGGGCTCCGTCACACCGGTGACTTCACAATAAAACGCGGCGACGTTGGTTCCGGACGGAGCCGGATAATTGAGATGGACCGAAGCGGCGTTGCGGCGGGATTTGAGATTAAAATGCGCGTCCGTGATGGCGGGCCCGCTCAGGACGAGCGCGTCAATATTCCCAAACGGCTGGCCGGCGGGGGTGAGGGATTCGAGAACAAATTTGCGATATCCCGCTCCAGCCAGATCCAGTTTTCCAAAGGACGCAGTGACCACGTTGGTGCCCGCGCCGCGGACGATGGCTGTCTGGGATTTGTCGCCGACTGAGAGGCGCAGTTTTGATTCGTTCCCCGCCGGCAAACGAAGATCCACGGCGGCATCCACGGATCCGCCGTGGTCCAGTCGCCCGAACCACACGATGCGGGTTGCCGGATCGGTCCAGCCGGCTACGCCGCGGGACGAGATTCTCGCACCGCTGTCCGGTTCGAGGTAGGCGGTGAAGGCCGGAATGCGCAGCGGAGCATCGGCCGCCCAGGCAGCCGAGACCATCGAGGCCGCCAGCCCGGCGAAAACGCCGGCCCGGAGCAGCATTTTTTTCGTGGCCTTCATGGCGACTCGAACACTAGGTCCAGTTCAGCACGACCTTGCCCGACTGCCCGCTGAGCATGGCCTGGAAACCCTTTTCAAAGTCGGTGTAATCGAATCGATGCGTGATGACAGGCCGGATGTCGAGCCCGTTCTCCAGCATCACGGTCATCTTGTACCACGTCTCGTACATTTCGCGGCCGTAAATGCCTTTAATCGTGAGCATGTTGAAAACGACCTTGTTCCAGTCGATGGCGATGGGGGACGAGGGAATGCCGAGCATGGCGATCTTGCCGCCGTGGCACATGTTGTCGATCAGATCGCGGAAGGCGGCGGGATTGCCGGACATCTCCAATCCGACGTCGAAGCCCTCCTTCATCCCCAGCTCCTTTTGCGTGTCGGCCACACTGCCTTTGTTCACATTGAGGGCAACGGTCGCGCCCATTCGCCGGGCCAGATCAAGACGGTAATCGTTGACGTCGGTCACCACCACGAAGCGGGCGCCGGCGTGCCGGACAATGGCGGCAGCCATGATGCCGATGGGTCCGGCGCCGGTGATGAGCACGTCCTCGCCGAGCACGTTAAACGACAGCGCGGTGTGCACGGCATTGCCGAACGGATCGAAGATGGCAGCAACCTCCCGATCGATGCCGGGTTGGTGATGCCAGACATTCGTCATGGGGACCGCGATAAATTCCGCAAAGGCGCCCGGGCGGTTCACCCCGATGCCGCTGGTATCCGCGCAAAGATGCCGTCGGCCGGCCAGGCAGTTGCGGCAGCGGCCGCAGACGACATGCCCCTCCGCGCTGACGATGTCGCCCTGTTTGAAATCTTTCACATTGGAGCCGATCGCCACGACCTCTCCCACGAACTCGTGTCCAACGGCCATGGGCACGGGGATCGTCTTTTGCGCCCAGTCATCCCATTTGTAGATGTGCAGGTCCGTGCCGCAAATGCCGGTCTTTTCCACGCGGATGAGGACGTCATTGATGCCGATGGTTGGGACGGGAATTTCCTCGAGGGACAACCCGGGCTCGGGGCGGCTTTTGACCAGGGCCTTCATCATTTTCATGGGCGCAATCCTCGCTTGCCAGCCGGGGCCTCGCCTTGCAGGCTGTGCAGTATGTCGGATAACATGTCCGATATAGTAGATAGGGTTGTTCGATATGCAAGAATAAAGTCCACTATAATGGATATATGAGAAAGCGAAACGAGTCGGAGGAAACGTCAGCGACGGGGGCAGTGGAATCGATCAACCGGCATCTGGGAGCGCGGGTGAAGCTGCTGCGCTCGGATCGGGGGTGGTCGTTGGAAGCGCTGGCGAATGCCAGTGGCGTAAGCCGGTCGATGCTCAGCCAGATTGAGCGTGAGCAGGCCAACCCCACGCTGGCCGTGACCCTGCGCATCGCCCAGGCGTTCGGGATGACGTTGGGGGAACTGCTGGAAGTGCCGGGTGCCAGCTCTGCCGTCACGGTCATTCGAGCCAACGATCATGCGTTTCATTATCGCTCCGACAAATTCTGCCGCGTGCGAACCTTGAGTCCCCTCAACCTGGAGAAGGATGTGGAGTTTTACCAGGTGCAGCTGGAGACCGGCGGCGCTTTGCGCAGCGCGGCGCACTTTGAAGGTACCCGGGAGTTTTTAACCGTCCAGAAAGGGCAGGTTCGGGTGGAGTCCGCGGGAGACGCGGAAGATTTGGGGCCCGGCGATTCGGCCAGTTACCGGGCGGACGTGCCGCATGCCATCGTCAATCTCGGCAAGGGCGAAGCCGTGGTCTTCCTCGTGGATATCTACCGGTGATGGCGGAAAACGCGAAGGCGCGGGACTGGGCGCCGGGATCTTGCGGGGTGTGATTGAAAGTGGGTGAGAACTGGGAACTGGATTTATTGCCGCCAAACGGTTCTTGCGGACTGTAATTGCGGGTTAGCCGCGAAAAAGCGCAAGAGGCGCAAAAAAATCCAATCCTTCGTCCAAAGCTGCTGACGGAATTATTCTCCTCTTCCCCAACATTCGACCATTCGACCTTTCGTTCCCATTCTACGTGCTTTTGCGTCTTTTGCGCTTTTTCGCGGCTAAAAAAGCGGGCCGGTTCGCAAATAGCGGTCTATGATCGGCCGTCCCCGCCGGGCGAGCAATCTGTCGGACTCTCAGTATTCAGACGATGAAATCCAACCGCTCTGATTCTTGACCCACTTTTAATCGCGCCCGATCTTGCGGCGCTGAGCTTTGGGAACTTGCCAAGAACCGGTTGCTCCCGATACTCCGTAGTCCTTTCATGTCATGAGTGCCGCCCAGCCCAAGACGCTGCATTACAAACGCGCCACGTTCGCGACCCAGCTTCCGGTCGATTATCTCTATTCGCCGTCGCACGGATGGGCGGCTCGGGTCGGGGAAAATCGGTGGCGGGTCGGCTTGACCAAATTTGCCACGCGCATGCTGGGGGAGATGGTCGACCACGGGTTTGAGGTTGAGCCGGGCGCGGTGGTGACGGCGGGGCAGGTCATCGGCTGGGTGGAGGGTTTTAAAGCGATCTCAGATCTGTATTGCATCATCGCTGGGGAGTTCCTGGGCCGGAACGAGGGTTTGGGGACCAATATCAAGTTGATCGGAAAATCGCCTTACACGGAAGGCTGGCTTTACGAGGCGAGCGGACAGCCGGACAGCCGATGCCTGACGGTGGACGCTTATCGTGAATTGCTGGATCGAACCATCGATCGGATCCTGGCCAAGCAGAAGGCAGCAGGGAGCGACACGGAGTAGCTGACGCCTAAGCAGTACTTTAATCTCGTCCTCGTCCTTCGTTCTCGTCCTCGATCCTTGCACATGAGGCTCAGAGGTGAGAACCATCGGTGAGAAAACCCTTCCCCGAGGAGAGGGAGAAGCTCGCGCTTTCGGCGGGAAATCGTGCGCGCTTTTCCGTGAACGATCGCAGGTGCGGAGTTCAGCAATTACGTCGATCATCAGGGTCAAACCGAAGAGGATCGAGGACGAAGGACGAGGACGAGAGTAAAGGGGACATCTGGGGTCAAAGTCAGCATCTAAAACTCCCCGCTTGGCGGCCCCTCGCTACCCCATGGCATTCTTCGAAGCCCCGTAGGCTCCCGCCAGTTCGCCGAGCGTGGCCGGCAGAATTTTTGCCGCGTGGCCACCGGGTCGCCATTCCATCTCCGCCACGTAATGCTGCAACGGGTCGAACAGGGCCGCGCCGCAGCGCGCAATACCGCCCCCGATGATGACGGCTTCGGGATCAAAAAGGTTGATGAACGAAACAACCGCGCAGGCCAGCGCCCGAACGGACCGGTTCCAGTAACTGGAGGCCTCGGCATCGGCGGCCAGGTGCGCGGCGACAAGATCCAGCGTTGATTTGAACCGCCCGCGCGTGCGTTCTTCGATGGTGCAGTTTCCGATCGCCACCTCAAGGCTCCCCGGAGTGCCACAGACATCCGCAGGACCGTTGATGTCCAGGGAAACGTGACCCAAATGCCCGGCTCGGCCGATGTGCCCGCGCAGGAGATGGCCATCCACCATGGCAGCGCCGCCGACTCCTGTGCCAAGGGTCAGCATGATCACGTTCCTGAATCCTTTCGCGGCTCCGAGCCATGATTCTCCAAGGAGCGCGGCGTGCGCGTCGTTCAAGACTGTCACCAGGCGCGGGGTTTGGAGATAGGAAGTCCAATCCAGCCCTTCGAGTCCTTGCAAGCGGCCCGGCATGTGGGCAATCGACCGTTGATCGGGAGCGGCCAGGCCGGGCGCCGATACGCCGATCCACGATGCTGGTTCGCCGCGTTCGGCCTGGATGTCTTCCGTGATTTGACGGATCTTTTCCGCCCAATTCATGGCCGCCTTGGGGTCGAAATTGTGATTGGCCCGCGCGAGGGTTTCACCATCCCGGGTGACCGCGATGGTTTTTACGCTGGACCCTCCCAGATCGATGCCGATGGCGTAAGGCATGACGCAATCCGTGACGAAAACCTATTTCGTCTCCTTCTTTGACATCCGCCCCCAAAATTTTCCGAGCGTGGAGAACAGGCCACCGCCCGGACTGGCCGGCCGCGGACTATGTTCGGTGTGACTTTCCGTTCGTGCCACGGCCTGGCCCTCGCTCACGCTCCAACCGCCATCCACTGCCAGGACTTGTCCGGTTATATATTTGGATTCATCGCTCATCAGGAAGACGGCGGCGCCGTCGAGATCGGATGGCAAACCGATTCGTCCGCCTTCCAGCGGTTGCTTGGTGGCAATGTATTGCCGAATCTCCTCGCTGGCCTGGGCGCGCTCCGACATGGGTGTCGCCACGAGGGCAGGGGCGAGCACGTTAAATCGGATGTTGGCCGGTGCGTAATAACCCGCCACGCCTTGAGTGAAGCCGATGATCGCGCTCTTGGCAGCGGTATAGGCGTGCGTGCCGAAATGGCGGGCGGAAGGGGAAAAGCCAAGAACGGAGCCCATGTTAAGCACCGTTCCTCCGCCCCCTTGCTTGAGGAACTGCCGGACGGCGGCGCGGTTGGAATAGAAGAGGCCGCTCAGGTTTTCGTTGAGCGTATAGGCCCAGCCTTCGTCGGTGATTTCATGCAGCGGACCATCGCCCTGGCGGCGTCCACTTCCTCCGGCCACGTGGTAAAGGCCGTGGAATCCTTTGAACTTCAGCAAGGCGGTTTGGATAGCGGCGGACGCCGCGGCCGATTGAGTGGCGTCGGCCACGACGCCAATGGCGGAGGCGCCGAGTTGCTTTTCCGCAGCGGCGACTTTTTCCGCGTTGCGGCCGATGACAACCACCTTCGCTCCTTCGACAACAAACGCCTGGGCCGCAGATAGGCCGAGACCGCTGGTGCCGCCGATCACAACGAGACATTTATTGGCAAGCCTGGACACGGGAGTGTTGATAGCCCAGACGAGGGGGAATGGCCAGAGCCCAATTCCCAATGATCAATGATCAATCGGCGAAACGTCGAACGTCCAACCCCGAACCTTCAACTTTCAACAAATGCATCCGTTGAATGTTGAACGTTCGAAGTTGAGGGTTGAATGTTCGAACGTCGAACGTCCAACCTCGAACTTTCAACGTCCAACAACTGCATTCGTTGAATGTTCAGCGTTCGAAGTTGAGGGTTGAATGTTCAAAGCCTCACCGATTGGGATTACTGCCTGGCCAAAACTCAAGGTCGATGCCGAGCGGCAGGTGGTCCGAGCCGAGATCCGGTCCTGTCCAGATGCGATGCGGCACGCAATCCGCCGTATGAAAACAGTGATCGATCGGACGCCATAGAAGGTTTGCCGGAAATGTCTTTCCATGCTGCGTGCACAAGAGTCCGAATCCACGCCGGGCGTCAGCGAGAAACGATCGCCGCAACATCCGCTTATAAGCCGGCGACCAGACGCTCGCATTGAAGTCGCCCAGGACCAACGCCGGCCCTTTCAGCTGCGTCACCGTCGAGGGGATTCCCTCTTCCAGCATGCGAATGCGCTCGCGGAATCCTTCGGCGCCATACCAGTGACGGGGACAGGCATGCGCCGCCAGCACCCAAAGTTTTGAGCTGGGTAGCTGCAATTCGAGCGTCGCAAATCCGCGTTGCGGTCCGAACTGATGCACTTGCGTCTGAATAATCGGATGACGGCTAAAGACGTCCATGGTCAATGCATCCAGACGGAGGTGATACGGGTAAGCCGGTTCCAGCGTTTTCACCCCGCTCGGCCACGCACCAACGGATTCAAGCAGGATGATTACGTCGGCTTCCTGTTTTTGCAGATATTGCAAGGTCTCCGGTAGCCGCGGGTTGTTCTGTTCGACGTTGAAAGTGATGGCGCGAAAACTTGACCGCGCGGGGGCGCGATTCAAGTTCATCGACAACCCCGTTATCCACGGCCCGACCTCAAACGTGTTCACAACGATCGCCACGCTGGCCAGCACAATGGTCCAGACGCTGACTCTTCGGAACGGTTCGAGTTGGGCCGCACCCACGCCCAGGATCAGGACGAAAAGGGAAGTAAAGAGATAATAGGGCCGGTAGTCGGCGAAGATTTCCAGGTAGCGCCAGGAATCGACATAGCCGGCCACGCTCGCCAGGGCCAGCGCGAGGGCGCATCCGAACAGACCGCGCCGAAGGGCAAAGCTGACGGGCATTCTCATGGCAAATGTCGGTGGATTGTTTCTCCCAACGAAGTGGTATAGCCGGGGACCCCCTCCGGTTTCAAATGGGTGACGCGGGCGAATTGCTCATCCGGCAACGTGGCCGGGAGATCGCGGAGGGCGTTGGTCGTGCCCAGCCAGTCGGCCCAATCGGCTAACAGGCGGTTTCGTTCGTCGGGGAATCCGGTGTGGGCGAAGCCGGCGGGAACCGGCGTGATTCCGACCAAAAGCCTGGTTTGCGGCAGGAGAACCGTGCGGAAGGCGCGGCTGGCCTTTTCCAGGGTGGGCGCGAGGCGGTATTCGGGATTTCCCTTGAAAACCTCCTGCCCTGGGTCGATCGCGCTTCCAGAATGGCGTGTCATGTACCGTTCGAGATCCGTAGTAAAGCCGTAGAACGTACCATAGTCACCGCGCAACGGCGCCGGGATCCATCGCAGCAAACGACCGGTGGCGATGTCAACTCCGGCCCAGGCGTTGAAGGCAGACGCCGCGCTGGCGGTGCTCGAGTGGTCGCGGCCAGCCAGGTAGTTGGTGAGCACCGCGAGTTGATAGGTCTCCGAACCCAGGCGCCGCAAGGCCTCCGGATGCATCAACAAAACAACAAGTTTGGGCCGGTGGAGCTTTTGATGTTCCCGCAGCAGGACGGCATACGCGCTGAGGTCCAGGTAACTCAAAGTGCCCAGGTTCAGAACGGATAAGTTGAGCATTCCCGATAGCTGGGAAGCGGAGGCGTCCATGAGACAGGACGAATCGCCGATAAGCACGACCTCGGCCGCCTGTCGGCGCGCGGCGTCCGCTTGATGGAGGAGAATGGCGCGATCCGCGTCGAAGGCCGGGCGCGGAGCGGGGAGCGTTCCGACCCGTGCGCCGGCCTGAAGGACCCCCGCGCAAATGGCCGCGAACAAAAGGGGCCCGCCCACGATTCTCAGAAGGTCGCCCACGCTGAATTCATTTTGGTGGCTTCTCATCAATTAGAACTGGAAGTAGATGAACGCGGCCTTCTCACGGGTCCAGAAAAGAATGATTCCGTAGATCAGCGCGCCTTGGAGAACGAACCGCGGAACCGGGGCCAGTCGCAGAGGAGCCAAAAGGTTGTTTGTTTTTCTTTGCCACAATTCCATCGCCACGAGTGGCAGGGCGAAGACAACCAAACAGAGAGCGAAGCTGCCGATCCAGGGTGGCGCGGTCCACCGGCCTAACGAACCTGTGAGAGTCACCACCTGTTCCAGGGAGCGGGCGCGAAAGAGCAGCCAGCCGTAGAAAACGAAGGCCATCGTTCCCGTCCATGAGACGACGGCGACGGCACGGCCCCGCCGGGCGGCTGCGGCGGAGTCGCCGGCGACAGCCCGGTGAATGGCCAGACCCGCGCCATGCCACAAGCCCCAGAGGACAAAATTCCAGGCGGCGCCATGCCACAGGCCGCCAAGGATCATGGTGGCCAGAAGATTGAAATAGGTTCGGGCGGGGCCGCGGCGATTTCCGCCGAGGCTGATGTAAAGATAGTCGCGCAACCATGTGGAAAGACTGATGTGCCAGCGCCGCCAAAAGTCCCGCAGATTTACCGCGGTGTAGGGGAGTTGGAAGTTCCACATGATATCGAAGCCGAGCAATCGAGCCAAGCCGCGGGCGATGTCGGAGTAGCCGGAAAAATCGCAATAAATTTGCAACCCAAACGCGAGGGTGGCCAGCAACGTGGCCGGCCCGGACGTATTGGATCCATTGAAAACCAAATCGACGAGCGGCGCCAAACTGTCGGCCAGCACCACCTTCTTGAACATTCCCCAAACGAGCAGCCAAAACCCCTCTTGCAGCATCGCACGGTCGATGATGCGGGGGCGTTCGAACTGAGGCAAAAGGTGGGACGCTCGCTCAATCGGTCCGGCCACGAGTTGGGGAAAGAAAGAAACGAATGCGAGAAAGTTCAGGTAGTTTCGCGTGGCCGGCAGCGCCCGTCGGTAAACATCGATGGCATAGCTCATCGACTGAAACGTGTAGAAGGAGATGCCGACGGGCAGCACGATTTCGAGCGTTCGGGTTCCGATACCCAGGCCGAGTTGATTGGAGATGGTGGCGAACGACTCGATGAAAAAGTTGCAATACTTGAAAAAGCCAAGAATGCCGAGGTTGACCAGCATGCTGCCGAGCAGGAGCGCCCGGCGCCCGCGCGGGTTGTGGTCGAGTTTTTCCAGACCGAGCCCGACACAAAAATCAAACGTGCTCGACGCAAAGAGCAGCCCGAGAAATCTCAGGTCCCATTGTCCCGGGACCGGCTGCCACCATCCGTAGAAAATATAGCTGCTGACCACGATCAGGACATTTCGGGCGAGCAAGCTGCCGCGGCACATCCAATAGAGGAGGAGAAAGGCCGTGAAAAACTGGAGAAAGACGGTGGAATTAAACAGCATGGGCTCGCCGGCGGAGGTTCATTGAACTTGTTGGCGTGGCGTCCGGGGAGGGGAAAACAGGGTGAAGATCGCTAAAATTGGCTCGCTCAATTTGACCCATGATTGATTTTTGGTAGTTTTGGTGACTCAATCGATGGAAGCGAGTGCATTTAATGCTAATGGACGAGGGCGACGCCGACGCGGCGTGGCATTCACCCTGATCGAATTGTTGGTCGTCATTGCCATCATCGCAATATTGGCGAGCCTGCTCCTTCCTGCCCTGGGCAAAGCCAAGGAAAAGGCGCGCACGGCCAAATGTATCAGCAATCTCAAGCAATGCGGCCTGGGCGTGGCATTGTATCTGACCGATAACGAAGGGCGCATGCTGCTGGACGGGGTTCCGGCCGGGAGTAACACGTGGGCCACGATGATCTATTCCAACCGCTACCAGGAGGCCCTCGACGCGTTTGTCTGCCCCAGTTATCGACCGGAAACATTTTTGAGCTGGGTTCTCACCTACGGTGTGCGGCTGGATCCTCCGACCAACTACACCGCCCGGATCGGCGTGGTTCTGCGTGAATTGGTCGTGGACCAAATCGAATCACCCAGCGATTACATGCACCTGGCGGATACCACCAGCCAGGCGCAGAACGGCTGGACGGCGCGGCAGTTCTACGGTTTCAGGGCGGCAGGCCCATTGAAGCAAGTCCATGCCCGTCACGATAATCGCGCCAATGGATATTTCATGGATGGTCACGTGGAAGGCGCGAATCAGTTGCGGCTTGACAGCCTCGGGATCGCGGCCGAGTACGGCGTTGATACCAAGCCGGGATACTTCTAGCGTAGGGTCCTTGCGCCCGTGATGAATCGCTCATGGATTGGCCTCGCCTTCGTGGCGCTCGTTGCCGCCGTCGTCGGCATCAAGTTTTTCTTTGGATCCAATCCCTACGATGGCGCCCTGGAAACCCGCGAGATCGCCACACGCGGACTCGCCGAAGCCCTCGTCGCGCGTCATCCCGGAAAACACGTCGTCATCCTGTCGAATCCTTTCATCAAGCGTCCCGAGACTGACCGCCGCATTGTCGCGATGGAAGAGGCGGGTGTGCGGGGTTTGCGTTCGGGCTTGGAAGGGAAGTTGACGATCGACGACGTCGTGTATCCGGAACTTCGCCCGGAAGCACGGGAAAACCCGCGGGCTGTTGCCATCGATACCGAGACCACAACGCCGCTGAGCTACCTCGTCGCGACCGACGCCTTCGATCGGGCGGCATTGGAGCATCCCGACGCGGAGATTCTGATCAGTCTCATTGGATTGCCGATCGAATTGGACAAATGCGACGTTTGGAAGAAGGAAGGGCCACCCTCGTTTGCCCTGTTGTTACCGGACTTGAGGATGCTAGGCGGCGCGGCGGCGGTTACGGCCGCCGTCAAGTCCGGCAAGCTGACCGCCATTGTGGTGGCGCGTCCCAACATCGGCGCTGATGAGAAAGTGGGACCGGATTTCAAGGCGGAATTTGAGCGCCGCTACCTTCTCGTGACCGCAGACAATGTGGATGAATTGGTCCGCCAATCACCGGAGCTATTGCAAAGCCCGTAGGACGGACCGCGGGTCTGTGACCCGCAGCGGGTACGATAGTCTGGGCGCGTTCGGGTTTGTTTTGGCGCGGCCTGATGTTCGGGCGTGCTGCGGCTCGCAGAGCCGCGCTCCGGACGCCTACGGCTGAATCACGACGCGATAGAATGCGAACGAGTCCGTTGGCTGGGGAATTGTCGCGCTCTGCTCAGTGATCGGCCCGGCCACCGTTTTCCAATCAGGGGAGCTCAGGTTCGTCGCGCGTTGGACGAGGTACTTTTGCAGCGGACCGGACGTCGTTCCGAGCGAGTCATCGTAGAGGTAAGTCGAGGGTCCTTCCCAGGCGATCGTCAGGTTGCCACCCGAGTGGGTGAAGGTGCGAATTGTTGGCTTGGGATGAAATCCGATCACACCGCGAACCGGAAATAGTCCCAGCCACGATGCTGCGCCCCAATTGACGAAAGTTTCGCCCGTGCCCCAACTGGTGCGGATGATGACCCCCTTGTCATAACCGCTAGCGGTGTCGGTGAAATACCCGTAGATCATGACGCCATGGATTTCCGGGTTGACGTTCGGCACGCCGGCCACCGTCCGGTTGAATTCGCCCGCTGGCTGAAGGAAGCAAAGAACAGGATAACCCGCATCGATCTCACGTTTCACATCGGCGTAGGTGAATCCGGCGGAGGTGCTCCGCTCGGGATTGAAGTCGGTGAGCTGCGTGAAAACATCCGCATCGTATCCGCGCCACCGCATCCATTCCTTCAAACCGGATCCGATGTCAGGAACGTACGTCGCGGTATTGGTCGTATTATAATTGGTCGTGTAATAGTTCGAGCGGCGATTGCCCGTCTTGTCCCAAAAAACAAAGGAAAAGGCGTCGATATTCCCGCGACATTCACTGGCCAGGTTCGTCCATTTGTTTTGGCTCAATCCGATGAAATCTCCAATGCAGTCCGGGGTATGCTCGACTCGCCCTGCCGTCACATAGGGGTCTGCACCGGTGTACTCGTAACTGAAATAATAGTCGTCGATATGCCCGGGTTTGTTGGAGGGACGACCATCGAGTCCTGCCTGCGACGCCCAGAGCGAGCGAATACCGGTCCGGCCCGAATCGCTCAAGGGAGCGACTCCTCCGTCGATGGTCCCGGCGTAGACGTTGGAAAGCCCGTGGCGATCCCAAAAGCCCGCGAGATTGCCGGTGGCCGTGCCGAAACACCCCGCATGCCAGCTATAGTCCGGAACTTCTGTGAGGTAAACGAACGGCTGGGCGCCGATGGGCAGCGGCACCTGGAGGGCGAGGCCAAACAGCGCAACGAAAAAACAAGCCGATGCAGAACGGAAAGTCTTCATGTAAAGCGACGAGTCAGAATTGCTGAAACCTATACACCGATGGGCTTGGGAATGCCAGTCAGGATATGTGCGTAGTCCTTGTCGTAGGTTCACCTTGACCTGTCGAAGGGTGACAGCGGGCGGACACCTTCTGCGTGCACCCAATGGGGACTGTCCAAGGTTTGGTGCCCAAAAGGATTCCGCCGCTGGAACGCGGCGGGGCCCGCCTTCGCCCGGGGCTTCGGCGCGGCAGGCCGGCCCAGCGGGCCAGGGGGTGTGATTGAAAGCGGCGGTCAATCCTCGGGTTTCTTAATCGTAATCTTAATCTTCGTGGGCTTGCTTTGAAAAAACGGACGGAGAAAACGGGGCATTGGGTTAGTTGTTTTGGAGTTCGAAGTCAACGGGAGA
>Ga0070689_100002031_pt1 | contig 13125 bp, 6 predicted proteins | sample KBSS23HmetaG_FD_64669 | JGI IMG/M metagenome (GOLD analysis project Ga0070689, IMG submission 64669) | Switchgrass rhizosphere microbial communities from Kellogg Biological Station, Michigan, USA - KBS S2-3H metaG | ecosystem: Host-associated > Plants > Roots > Rhizosphere ...
ATGATCTTATTGATCCTTGTGCAATTTCGCTGAACAATGCCCACAAGATAGTTTTGAATTTCTGCATCGTCATTCGGCGTTTTCAATTGATCAACGGCAAGTGTGATATTGTTCAGGGGGTTCCGTATCTCGTGAGCAAGAATGCGGATCAACCGTTCGTTGGCGGCCAGTTTTTGCGCCTGGATGTTTGCCTGCTCTGCTTTTTTGATGTTGGTGATGTCGTGAATAATTCCATGAATCAAATGATGAGGCTGTGAGTCAAGCTGAAAGGAAACAGAAAGAAGGCAGGGTTTTACCTCCCCCTGCTGATCGCGGATCTGTATTTCGATATCGCTTGTGTTCTCTTCTTTTGCGAGGAGGTCGCGCAGCTTTTCCTTTTGTTTTTCATCATTCAAAAAATCAAAAAGATTGCACTGCGATATTCCGCCGTTTGCAAAACCAAATAAAAGCGAGGCAGCCTGGTTATATTCTGTAAGCACTAAGTTCTTGTCAGAGATGAATACAGCGTCCTTCGATCCTTTAAAAAGATTCCGATACTTGCTTTCTCTTGTCTTTAATTCCCGTAAAGATTCGGCGCGATCAAGTGAGTAGCGAATGCAGCGCTCCAGCTTTTCTGAGTTTAGCTCTGATTTGACAAGGTAGTCAGTGGCACCGCTTTGCATGGCTTTTATGTCAATAGCCCTGTTTCCTTTTCCCGTCAATAAGACAATAGGGCTGTCGCATTGCATCGCCGTCGCCTCCTCTAAAAGCTCCAGGCCTGTCTCATTCCCTAATCTATAATCAAGAAAATAAAGGTGATAGCCGCCCGTTTTTATCTTTTCAATAGCCGCTTTATAACTGTTAAGCCAATCGATCACAAAATTTACATTCTTGATCTCGCGAATATATTCTTCGATGATAAAAAAATCGTCTTCGTCGTCATCTATAACGCCAATGCGGATTTGGTTTCCTTTTAGCATGTATGGTTAGTGGGTTTCGGGTAAAATTAATGTAAATCGTGATCCTTCATTTTCGGTTCCTTCTGCATATATGATTCCCTCGTGATTGCCTGCAATTTTTTTACAGATGGAAAGACCAAGCCCGCTTCCTTCATATTCGGACTTTGAATGAAGTCGAACAAAGGGTTCAAATATTTTTTCAGCATTGACCTGGTTAAAGCCAATGCCATTATCACTCACTTCAATTTTATAATATTTTCTGTTTGCCGGGAGGTTGAAAAAAATCTTTTCATCATTTGCGAGCGTTTCAGAGCTTACGCAGATCTCGGGCGCAATATCTTTTCTTCTGAACTTAAACGCATTTTCAAAAATATTCTTGAAGAGCTGCTGGTACTGAACAGGACTTCCTTCCACCACGGGCATGGCGTTCACCTCGATGGTTGCATGCGCTTCCCTAATTTCTTCGTTCATCGTATCCAGTGTTTCGTTTATGATGACATTCAGATCACAATCAATGAAAGAAAATGTATGCGCATCTGTTGTCGCCAACTCGGTCAGACCATCAATTAATGATCTCATTTGTTCAACGCACGTATTGATTCTCGTTATATATTCGTTTGCATCCGGCGAAAACTGTTCGGCGTGTTTTGTAAAGACGCGATCAATTAAAATGGATAGTTTTCGCAAAGGCGCGTGCAAGTCATGTGCGGCCGCTTCTACAAAATCGGAGACCTGTTGTTCTTTATATGTTTTTATTTCATCCATAAACAGATTGAAGCTATAAATAACAAAATTATTACCTAAAAATGCGTCGGTAATATTGCGTATGTAGGGCTCAATTTTGGTCCGTAATTCCAAAAAGTGTGGAATATTTTCCCAGTTATCAGCAATAGGAAATCATGTATTGAATAGCCTGCACCAGGTCACTCACCCTGGACGGTTTAATGAGGTAATCGTTGGCACCAAGTTCGAGGCATTTCTTTCTGTAGGTCTCGGTGCCTGAAGTGCTCCATATTATTTTGGGTATGCCGTCGTATCTACTCTTGTTTTTTAAGCTTTGCAGGATGTCCGCACCGTTCAGCTCAGGCATGTTATAATCCAGTATCAACAGGCACGGCAACTCGTTGTCGGAAAGAGTATCCAGGTGTTCGATCAATTGCCGCCCGTTGTTTATAAACGTTAGTTCGAACGTGCCATCTACAGATGAAAACAATTCTTTTAGAAGCTCTTCATCATCAAGATCATCCTCACCCAATAATATGAATCTTGACGATGGGCCTTTTTCTATTAAATTTTTCTGATTCTGGTGGCTATGTGGCACAATGTTTACGAGTAATATCTCTCTAAGATAGGCATTTCCATTTTTATTACAGGCCCTGAAACATTTGAACGTCCCCTGACAAATTCAGTCTTTTTTAATATTAATGTTTGTTCAAACAGCCATTACGCTTTTAATTTCATAAGATGAAAAGGAAAACAAAGGCTTCCGCCAAATCTATGTCCCCTGCAAACATTGCCGCAGGCCTCGAGCCGGAAACTGTTGCGATCATTAAAAAGACCAACGGCACTAATGGAAAACATAAAGCCAGGGTCGCAGCCAATGGCATCAACCACGACGACCTTGATGCACCCGAACTTTTGAGAGTATTAGGCGAAATAAGAAACGGGAATTTTAGTGTAAGGATGCCGATCGATAAGATGGGTATTAATGGAAAGATCTGCGATACGTTAAATGATATCATTTCTCTCAATGAAATATTAGTGGAGGAGTTAACGGTTGCGAGGAATACGATCGGGAAGCAGGGACGATTGAATCACAGGGTAGAGCTACCTAAATATGCCCGCGGTTCCTGGAATGCCGGTGCTGATTCCATCAATAGTTTGATCTCCGATCTTGTATATCCAATGATCGAAATTGCCCATGTTATCAGTTCGGTAGCAAAAGGAAACCTTTCTCAGGAAATGCCTTTGAAGATCGGGGATCACATTTTACAGGGAGAGTTTGCAAAAATTGCCAAGGAAGTAAACGACATGGTGAAACAGTTGAACCTTTTCTCCATGGAGGTTACGAGAGTCGCGCGTGAAGTAGGTTCGGAAGGAAAATTAGGAGGACAGGCTAAAGTAAAAGGCGTGGCCGGTGTGTGGAAAGACCTTACCGATTCGGTGAACCAAATGGCCGGTAATCTTACAGCCCAGGTAAGAAACATTGCCGAAGTGACAACAGCAGTTGCAAAAGGTGACCTTTCAAAAAAGATCACGGTTGATGTGCAGGGTGAAATTCTTGAATTAAAAAATACGATCAATAACCTTGTTGACCAGTTAAACTCATTCTCTTCTGAAGTAACTCGTGTTGCAAGAGAAGTGGGTACCGATGGAAAGTTGGGAGGGCAGGCAGAAGTGAAGGGAATTGGTGGTACATGGAAAGACTTGACTGATTCGGTAAACCAGATGGCCTCCAACTTGACTGGCCAGGTGAGAAACATCGCAGAAGTAACCACTGCTGTAGCAAGAGGTGACTTATCAAGAAAGATCACTGTGGATGTGAAGGGTGAAATTCTTGAATTGAAGAATACGATCAACAACCTGGTTGATCAGCTCAATTCATTTTCTTCGGAAGTTACGCGTGTTGCAAGGGAAGTTGGTAGTGAAGGAAAGTTGGGTGGACAGGCAACGGTGAAGGGAATTGGTGGTGTATGGAAAGACCTCACCGACTCCGTAAACCAGATGGCGGGTAACCTGACAGCACAAGTAAGAAATATTGCCGAGGTAACAACAGCCGTAGCAAAGGGAGACCTTTCGAGAAAGATCACAGTGGATGTTAAAGGTGAAATTCTTGAACTTAAAAACACCATCAATACGATGGTGGACCAGTTGAACTCATTTGCATCAGAAGTAACGCGTGTGGCACTCGAAGTAGGTACGGAAGGGAAGCTCGGTGGACAAGCAAAAGTGCAAGATGTGGGTGGTACCTGGAAGGACTTGACTGAGTCAGTAAACCAGATGGCTTCTAATCTTACCGCCCAGGTAAGAAACATCGCAGAAGTAACAACAGCGGTTGCGAATGGAGACCTTTCGAAAAAGATCACGGTAAACGTCGAAGGTGAAATCCTGGAATTGAAAAATACTATCAACACGATGGTGGACCAGTTAAACTCATTCGCATCAGAAGTAACGCGTGTCGCGCTTGAAGTGGGTACAGAAGGAAAACTCGGCGGGCAAGCCAAGGTGCAGGGAGTGGGGGGTACATGGAAAGACCTTACTGATTCAGTAAACCAGATGGCGTCGAACCTCACAGGACAGGTCAGAAACATTGCAGAGGTAACAACTGCCGTGGCAAAGGGAGATCTGTCCAGAAAAATCACGGTGGACGTAAAGGGTGAGATTCTTGAATTAAAAAACACCATCAATACGATGGTGGATCAGCTAAATTCATTTGGATCGGAAGTGTTTCGTGTTGCACGTGAAGTAGGTTCGGAAGGTAAACTCGGTGGGCAAGCAGATGTACCGGGTGTGGAAGGGCTGTGGAAAGATCTGACCGATTCCGTAAATAAAATGGCATCAAACCTTACTTCGCAGGTAAGAAATATTGCGGAAGTAACAACGGCTGTGGCAAATGGTGACCTGTCAAGAAAGATCGAAGTGGATGTAAAAGGCGAGATCCTGGAGTTAAAAAACACCATCAATACGATGGTTGAACAATTACGTGCCTTTGCATCCGAGGTAACACGTGTAGCTCGTGAAGTAGGTACCGAAGGAAGATTGGGTGGCCAGGCCAGTGTGCCGGGTGTCGGGGGTACGTGGAAAGATTTGACGGATTCCGTGAACCAAATGGCCGGTAACCTCACGGCACAGGTGCGAAACATCGCAGACGTGGCCATTGCCGTAGCAAATGGTGACATGAGTAAGAAGATCACGGTGGATGTACGCGGTGAAATCTTGCAATTGAAAGAAACACTGAATACGATGGTGGACCAGTTGCGTGCATTTGCATCGGAAGTAACACGTGTGGCACGTGAAGTTGGTACAGATGGTAAATTGGGGGGCCAGGCGTTTGTTCCAGGTGTGGGTGGTACGTGGAAAGATTTGACGGACTCAGTAAATCACATGACAGGTAACCTTACATCACAGGTGAGAAACATTGCGGAAGTAACAAAGGCTGTGCAATCTGGTGACTTAACGAAAAAAGTAACGATCGATGTAAAGGGAGAAATTCTTGATTTGAAAAATACCATCAACACAATGGTGGATCAGCTGAATTCGTTTGCGTATGAAGTAACAAGGGTGGCGCGTGAAGTAGGAACAGAAGGAAAATTGGGGGGGCAAGCCGAAGTACAAGGTGTTGCGGGCACATGGAAGGATCTGACAGACTCAGTGAACATGATGGCCTCCAACTTAACTAACCAGGTGCGTGTAATTGCCAAGGTGGTAACTGCCGTAGCGACAGGTAATCTGAAACAAAAACTTTCGATTGTATCGCGTGGTGAAGTAGCACAGTTAACTGATACGATAAATGAAATGATCGACACACTGGCCGTGTTTGCTGACCAGGTAACAACGGTAGCTCGCGAGGTTGGTGTCGAAGGACGACTGGGAGGCCAGGCAAGTGTTCCGGGGGCATCAGGTATTTGGAAAAACTTGACAGAGAATGTGAACCAGCTTGCAGAAAATTTAACCACGCAGGTACGTGCTATTTCTGAAGTAGCGTCGGCGGTTACAAAGGGTGATCTGACACAAATGATACGTGTAGACGCAAAGGGCGAGGTGGAAGAATTAAAAGATACGATCAACCAGATGATCGCAAACCTGAAGGATACAACATTGAGAAACCAGGAGCAGGACTGGCTGAAATCAAATCTCGCAAAATTCACCCAGATGTTGCAGGGCCAAAAAGACCTGAATACGGTTACCCATCGTATCCTTTCTGAATTGGCACAAGTAGTAAATGCACAGAAGGGTATGTTTTATATCCTTGAACAAATTGAAAATACGACTGAGCAGAAATTGAAATTATTTGCGGCGTATGCCTATGGTGAAGAAGTGAGGACAGCGAAAGAGTTTTCTCTGGGAGAAGGCCTCGTGGGACAATGTGCGCTGGAAAAGAAAAGGATCCTGTTATCGAATGTTCCAAAAAATTACATCAAGATCGGGTCCGGTCTCGGAAAAGCGTCCCCTGCCAATCTCATTGTATTACCGGTACTTTTTGAAAAGGAGATAAAGGCTGTTATTGAACTCGCATCATTTGATAATTTCAGTGAGACTCACCTCGACTTCCTTAGCCAGTTGACTGAAAGTATCGGCATCGTGTTAAACACACTCGAGGCCAATTCAAGGACCGAAGGTTTGTTGGAACAGTCACAGTCACTTACCGAAGAATTGAGAAGAGCCAATGAAGAATTGCAGGATAAAGCGCACCTGCTGGTAAAACAAAAAGAGGAGGTAGAAAACAAGAACAAGGAAGTAGAAGAAGCAAGAAGATCGCTCGAAGAAAAGGCGGAGCAGCTGCAGATAACTTCCAAGTACAAATCAGAGTTCCTTGCAAATATGTCGCATGAGTTGCGCACGCCATTGAACTCACTGCTCATTCTGGCTCAACAGCTTTATGAAAATGCGGACGGTAATCTTTCAGACAAGCAGGTGAGCTATGCAAAAACCATTCACAGTTGTGGTGATGACCTTATACAACTGATCAATGATATCCTTGATCTGTCCAAAATTGAATCGGGATATATTTCGACTGATTTTATCAACCTGCGCTTCCAGGAGGTTACTGCATTTGTTCAAACCACATTCCGGCATGTTTCTGAGAGCAAAAATTTGCGCTTCAGTATTGATGTGGACGAGAAGCTACCTCAAAGCCTGGAAACAGACGCACAGCGTCTTAATCAAATTCTTAAGAATCTTCTTTCCAATGCGTTTAAGTTTACGGAAAAAGGTGAAGTTAAACTTCGCATTTATGAAGCTGACCGGAACTGGAAGCAGGGAAATCCCAGCCTCGATACAGCTCCTCGCGTTGTCGCATTCGAGATAAAAGATACGGGTATCGGGATCCCAAGGGATAAACAAAACATCATCTTTGAGGCATTTCAGCAAGCGGAGGGTTCAACAAGCCGCAAATACGGAGGAACGGGTTTGGGTTTATCCATCAGTCGCGGACTGGCAGATCTGTTGGGAGGAACCATCGAACTTTCGAGCCAGGTGGGTGGGGGAAGCACATTTACCTTGTTCCTCCCCATTGAGTATGATCCTTCAATTACTACCACAAGGAGGGAAAAACAAACCAGCCGGAAAGTAAGCGAATACAGGCTTGCTGAAAGTTCAGACAGCAGCGATGATGTGGCCTTGCAATCAGTGCCAACCATCAAAGTAAGCGATGATCTCGATGTGCTGAATGAGATCATCAATGATGTCGGTGACGACCGCAATAACATCCTGAGCACTGATAAAGTTGTACTGGTGGTTGAAGACGATGTCAACTTCGGAAAGATCATGCTGGAAAAGGCCCATGAAATGGATTTGAAAGCTGTGGTCGCAACCAATTTTAGTGAAGTCTTCGATCTCACAAATAAATATAACCCGATCGCCATCACACTTGATGTAAAATTACCCGACGCAAGCGGATGGCGAATTCTGGACCTCTTTAAAAATGATATTAATTTCCGGCATATCCCCGTGCATCTTATTTCGGGAGAAGAGAATTATTTGTTGGCAATGCAGCGGGGCGCAAGAAGTTTCCACCTAAAACCATTGAGCACAGAGGCACTTGGCAGCTTGTTTGCCGATATCGTTGAATACAATGAAAGAAAGGTGAAAAAATTGCTGGTCGTTGAGGACAACGAACTGGATTCGTCACAGATAGCAAAGATCCTTGACAATGGAGAACTTGTCACTATCGAAATCACAAATTCAGGATTGAAGGCCCTTGACCTCATTAAGGAAAATAGTTACGATGGGATCATTGTTGACTTTATGCTGCCGGACATCGAGGGGCTTAAATTTGTGACACAGATCAGCACCATCAAAAAAGTGCAGATGACACCTGTTATTATTTACTCAGCAAAAGAATTTGCGCCGAGAGAAAGAATGAAATTAAAACAGTATGCGAACCGCATTTTATTGAAAGATGTGAACTCGCTTGACCTGTTGCTCGAAGAGACAGTCATGTTACTGCATTTGAATAATAAGAAGTTATTGCCTGAGAAGAGAAAACTGATTGAAAACCTGCGCTCAAAGAAAGATGTGTTGTCAAATAAGACGATCATGGTTGTGGATGATGACGTACGAAATCTGTTTGCGCTAACGACAGCGTTTGAAAAATACAATATCCAGACAATAACGGCAGAAAGCGGGCAGGAAGCAATGAATATTCTGGGCGAAAAACCAAACATCGATATGGTCTTGATGGATATAATGATGCCTGAAATGGACGGCTATGAAACTACGCAAAAAATAAGAAGAGAGCACAAGAACACGACACTCCCGATCATCGCCGTTACCGCCAAGGCGATGAAAGGTGACAGGGAAAAATGTATTGAAGCCGGTGCATCAGACTACATTACCAAACCATTGAAGATCGATCAGCTGCTTTCTTTAATGAGAGTATGGTTATACAAATAATGAGTCCGTGGAGAAACTTGCAAACATGAAGACTGCTCAAAACGGGCAAATAAAATCAGACATAAAGATCCTCCTGGTTGATGACCGGGAGGATAACCTGTTTTCCATTGAGACCATCCTGGAAAAGGATAATTACACACTTGTAAAGGCCAGATCTGGGCGTGAAGCATTGAAAGTCTTATTGCACCAGCAGGATTTTTCTCTCATACTCATGGACGTGCAGATGCCGGAATTGAACGGCTTTGAAACAGCTGCCATTATTTATGAAAGAGATATACTGAAAAATATTCCAATCATTTTTATCACCGCCTTTAGCTACGATGAAGATTATATTTTCAAAGGTTATAAGACGGGCGGCGTTGATTATATTTATAAACCTATCAAGCCTGAACTACTCCGCATGAAGGTATCGGTATTCGTTGAGTTATACCGCAAGAATGAACAACTGCTTCTTCACGAAAAAAAACTGCTGGCTGCGAATAAGTCGCTTCAGAAGGAAATCGAAGAAAGAAGAACTTCAGAAGCTAAGATCAGATTGCTAAATCAACAACTTGTCGACAACAATGCCCACCTGAAATCGATCAATGAGGAATTAGATCGTTTTGCTTATGTAGCCTCGCATGATCTGCAGGAACCGTTGCGAAAGATCATGGTATTTAGCGATAAGATATTGATGAAGGAAAACATGGATGAGGAAACGGAGAAGTATTTTAAAAAGATAATCAATTCGTCAAAAAGAATGCAGATGCTTATCAATGATCTGCTGAATTTTTCGCGACAGTCCGTAAGTTCGTCTGATTTTCAAAAGACTGATCTGAATGCCCTGGCAAAGGAAGCAATCGCTGAACTGGAAATTGAAGTTGAAAAGAGCAAGGCCAGGATTGTCATAAGTGATTTGCCAGTGGTCTGGGCGATTCCCAGTTTAATGAAACAGTTATTCCACAATCTCCTCAGTAATGCAGTCAAATTCAGAAAAAAGGGCATAGAACCTCTCGTTCATATTGACGCGAAAAGGATTTCGCGTGCGGATCAGTCGTTGACGCTACATTCAAATGGCAACTGGTATTACAAAGTGAGCGTTACCGACAACGGAATCGGTTTTGATCCCAAGTATACCGATGAAATTTTCATGGTTTTTAAGAGGCTTAATAGCTATCATGAGTTTGAAGGGACAGGTGTAGGTCTCTCCATTTGCAAAAAGATCCTTGAAAAGCATAACGGATCAATCGTTGCGCACAGCGAACCGGGCAAGGGTTCTACGTTTACTTTTGTTCTTCCTGAGAAACAATCGGGGACGAAGCTCCACATATGAACGTTTATGAATACAAGCATTCCGTTTAGTTTTTATTGCACAGTTATTGAATATGCTAACGAAATTTTTTAACCGAAACAATCCCAATGCGTCCCTTTGAAGTTTTGGAAACGGCTGACCTGGTCAAAGTGCTTGGAGAGTATACGGCACGCTACACAAAAATGTTGACCGAGGGAGGAAAGGAAAAGGATATTATTAACTGCAAAGAAACTATCCGGGCGCTCATCACTGAGATCGAGGTTAGAAAACGATCCGGTACCGCCGACGACCCTTCCGGCAAAAATCGCTGACTGTTGATTGTTTTAACTTTCGCTAATTCTTATACATTCAATTTTTCCCGAAATTGTCGGCAAATTGCTGGATGAAAAAAGTCCTACCTGTCATTTTACTCTCCTGGTTTTTCCATGGGTCCCAAGCCCAACGAGATTCTTCCTGTAGTGTCCAAATCAGCTTGCTGACCTGTTCACCAGGTGAAGAACTCTATTCAACTTTTGGACATAGCGCCTTAAGGGTCAAAGACAGCACCACGAATACGGACATCATATTTAACTACGGCACATTTGACTTTGACGACCCTGCTTTCTACTCAAAATTTACACGCGGAAAGTTGTTGTATTTCGTGTCCGTTCAGAAGTTTGAAAGTTTTCTTGAAGAATATCAGTATTACCAGAGAGGAATAACAGAGCAAATCCTTGACCTTTCTTGCCTTGAAAAAACAAAACTTGTTGCCGCTTTACAGGAAAATGCGAAGGAGGAAAACAAATATTATAAGTATGATTTTATCCTGGATAATTGCACAACCCGCCTGCGAGATATTGTTTTTAAAAATGCCGGCGCAGCCCTTATCACCAAAGATATCAGGCCAGGCCAGAGAATAACCTTTCGCAAGCTTATACATAAATATCTTGATAGCAGTTATCAATACTGGAGCAAACTTGGCATTGATATTTTACTTGGAAGACCTTTGGATAAAAGCCTCACAAATAACGAAGCCATGTTTCTTCCGGATTATTTGTTGAAGGGTTTTGACAGTTCTACGGTGAGCGACAATGGCCTGGTATCAGTGAAACATGAGATCTTAAAACCTGCCCTTCCGAAAGCGAAGAACACCCTGTTTTCACCGTTTGTCGTTTTCACAATATTGTTCTTGTTGATCGTGTTGATGAGTATCTTTAACAATACTCATGCGTTTCTCTCTGTATTTGATTTTATCCTCTTCTTTTTAACGGGTGCTCTGGGCATCCTTCTTTTGTTTATGTGGTTTGGAACAGACCACCCGGAGTGCAAAAACAATTTCAATCTTGCCTGGGCTTTTCCTCTTCATCTTGTTGTTATCTTCTTTATGTTCGGGAAATGGAGATGGCTTAAATATTACTTCTTTATTAATTCGATATTAATAGTAGTCCTACTATTGCTTTGGCAATGGTTGCCGCAGGAAATGAACAAGGCACTCATCCCCATCGTGTGTTTACTATTGGTACGGAGCTACGCCCAATACCGGAAGTTCAAAAATTTAGGATGAAGGTGTGATGGCCTACCTCGTGGAGAGAAATTAACTGGTACGCAAACAACTTTTTATGTCCGCCTACGGCTTCGAAAGATTTATGTACGTCGGTTAGTGCTGATGGTTAAAGTTGGGACAATGTTTTCTGTCCGAAAAGTTGTATTTTCATGCTCCTGCCTAGTCGAACCATAAAGGATCCATAAATCCGGAAGAGCAATTAATTTTTAAAACGATTAGTTAATCAACCTGTCTTGATTTAATCCTAACCTCTGTCGATGAAACGATCCACTCTTCTTGTTATACTCTTGTGCGGGTTAGTTTTTTGCGCTAAGGCAAATCACATAACGGGGGGTCAAATATATTATACACTAACGAGCCAGTCCGGCAACAACTATACTTATTCAGTTACACTATTACTTTACCGCGACTCACTTTCTACTGGTGCTCTGCTGGATGACAAAGCTTCCATTGCAATATTTGATAGGTTGACAGGCCAAAGAGTATTCTACGGAAGTGTCCCACGGTCGTTTATTCAAGTTTTGCATCTGCGTTCACCGGGGCCTTGCATTAACCATCCTCCCGCTGTTATTTACCAGGTAGGTCATTATAACTTTAGCATCACCCTCGCTGGAAATGCAAATGGCTACGTTATAGTTTATCAACGTTGCTGCCGCATCGCCGGCATTAATAATTTATTAGGTTCAAGTGGAGTTGGCGCCGGTTACGTCGCTGAAATACCGGGAACAAATCCACTTCCCACTGCCCCAGCAAACAGCAGTGCACACTTTGTAGGACCCGATACTGTAGTCGTTTGTCAGCATAATTCTTTTACATACAGTTTTAATGCTGTCGATATTGACGGCGATTCATTGTCTTATTCGTTTTCCAACGCCTATGTGGGAGGAACCAATAGAGACCCGGAACCTGAGCCAGAGATGCTTCCCCCACCACCCTACCAAACGGTTCCTTATGCATCCCCATTTTCATCCGGCCGGCCCATGGGAGGCAGTGTGACCATCGATTCCAAAACGGGTGTGGTATCAGGCATTGCTCCTGACGCAGGTATTTATGTGGTAACAGTGTGCGTATATGAGCGGCGAAATGGAATTTTAATTGCAACGCAGCGAAAAGATCTGCAAATAAAAGTGGGTGATTGTTCTGTGGCTGCGGCAAACCTTCCGCCACAAACGGTAAACTGCCTAAGTTTCACCAGTGGGTTCAAAAACAACGGTGATCAATCACTGATACATTCCTACTTATGGAGTTTCGGCGAGCCTGCTTCGGGTAGCCGTGACACGTCGACGCTGTCAAACCCAACGCACGTATATGGTGACACCGGCACGTATACCGTTACTCTTATCACCAATCGTCATGAACTATGTTCGGACACAGGAACGACAGTTGTAAAAATGTACCCGGGATTTGCTCCGGGATTCACGTCAACGGGCATTTGTATAAATAAACCCACGCGATTCATTGATACCACCGGTACGCGGTATGGTGTTGTGAATTCATGGTATTGGGATTTTGGAGTTCCTTCCACTTCAACAGATACTTCTCACAGTCAAAATCCGACATTTATTTATCCAGCGGTGGGTACTTACAATGCCCAGCTTATAGTAACCAGCAGCAAAGGTTGTATTGACACCGTGGCAACACCAATTAGTATTATAGACAGGCCACCCATTAATCTCGCATTTCGGGACACACTGATCTGCAATGGCGACTTTCTGCAATTGCAAGCATCGGGTACCGGC
>Ga0070689_100002032_pt1 | contig 13125 bp, 11 predicted proteins | sample KBSS23HmetaG_FD_64669 | JGI IMG/M metagenome (GOLD analysis project Ga0070689, IMG submission 64669) | Switchgrass rhizosphere microbial communities from Kellogg Biological Station, Michigan, USA - KBS S2-3H metaG | ecosystem: Host-associated > Plants > Roots > Rhizosphere ...
GCCCAGCGGCGACCAGGTGTACAGGCCGGCGGCGAGCTTGCGGATCATGCCGGTGCGCAGCATCAGGCGATGGCTGGCGATTTCGGCGTCGGCAGGGACTTCCTTGACGGTGGCCAGGTGGAATTGGCTGAGGCGCATGCGAGCGGATCCGGCGGTGAAAGAGGTCGATTATAGCGGCCTGTGACGTTCAAACTCGCGGGCCGCGACGCCTCTTTTCCGCGGACGCTCAGGAACCCGAACAATACTGCTGGTACTGAGCCTCGGCCGTGGTCTGCTGCTGCTTGCGCTGGTCGTTGCTCATCACCTTCTGCTGATCGCCGTCCTGCATCACCACAGGACCGTTGCTCTTGAGCATCTCCATGTTGCTCTTGAGATTGGCGCAGAGCTTGGCCCGGTTTTCCGGCGTATCGGCCATGGGCTGCTGATTGGCCTGCGGTTGGCTGTGGCTGGCGGTCTCGGGGTTGGTATTGGTAGCTGTTTCGGGAGCAGCCAACGGCTCCACCGAACCCGACGTGGTGACCTTGTTGTACTTGGTGCCCTGCGGCGGAGGCGCATCGGAGTAGTGCACGGTGCCGCTGGCATCTGTCCACTTATAGGCCTGGGCGGCGACCAGGGGCGCAGCGAGCAATAGCGCGGTGGCAATCAACAGTCGACGCATGGTGGGCTCCGGGGCGCAAGACGGCGCGTTTGTTAAGGAAAGCGAACCTGTGAGGGGGCTTTCCGGGCAACGCCCGAGGCGCCGACGGAGCCGGCTCATGCCCCCCTGTGAGGCCGTAGCATCCTTGCACCCCGTCCAGCCGGACTCAAGCGGGGGATGGTTTACACTGCGCGTATTCCGTCACGGATTGATTCATGAGCGACAGTATGCCCGTCCGCCCCCCGCGTCACCGGGGCATTTATCTGCTGCCGAACCTGTTTACGACCGGCGCGATGTTTGCGGGGTTCTACGCGATCGTGACGAGCATGGCTGGCGATTTCAGCTCCGCGGCCATTGCGGTGTTCGTGGCGGCGCTGCTGGACGGCATGGACGGTCGCGTGGCTCGCCTCACCAACACCCAGAGCGAGTTCGGCATGCAGTACGACTCGCTGTCGGACCTGGTGAGCTTTGGCCTCGCCCCGTCGCTGGTGATGTACACCTGGTCGCTGTCCACGCTGAAGGACTATGGCCCCACCTGGGGCAAGATCGGCTGGGCCGCCGCCTTCATCTACGCCGCCTGCGCGGCGTTGCGCCTGGCGCGCTTCAATACCCAGGTGGGCGTGATCGACAAGCGCTATTTCCAGGGCCTGGCCAGCCCGGCCGCCGCCGCCGTCTGCATGTCCTTCGTGTGGAGCATGGACAAGTTCGGCGTGCTGGGTGCGGAGGTCGCGTTCATCACCGTGGTGATGGCGGTCATCGTGGGTCTGCTGATGGTCAGCAATTTTCGTTATTACAGCTTCAAGTCGCTGCCGATGGGCGACCGCGTGCCGTTCCTGTGGGTGCTGATCGGCGTGCTGGTGCTGGTGCCGTTCTTCATCGATCCGCCCCGCGTGTTGTTCGTGGTATTCACGCTGTACCTGCTGTCCGGTCCGGTGATGACGCTGTGGGGACGCGCCACCCGTCGCCGGCGCCGGGGAGTGGCCTGATGGCCGCGCTCGCCCCTGCCGTTGCGCATCGCGAACGCCTGCTGCGGGCATTGGGCGTCACGCCGTGGGTGCGTCGCACCACCGTGGCCGAGCCCGTGGGCGGCGAGTCTCCCGTGGTCGATGCGATGGCGACGCTGGTGTCCGGCGAATGCATCGTCGTGCTCCCCGCCGGCTGCTCGCCGCGTGAACTCGATCTGGTCGGCCGTGCCCTGATGGCCTGCGGCGCCGCCCTGGCGCGCGCACCGCGCATCGAGGTAAGCAACGGTCAGCTGCCGGCCGCACCGGAAGCACGTGCCTACCTGGTCTTTGGCGAGGCGCAAGCGCATGCCCTGGGCCGGGAATTGCCGGCTGCGGCACTGAGTCGTGCGCATATCGTGTTGGCCGACGAACCGGCGAGCGTGCTCGCCTCGGGCGCGGGCAAACGTCGTTTATGGAATGCGCTGCGCAGCCTGCGTCGCGCGCTGGCCTCTCCCGCGGAGTAGCGCTCGCATGGTCGCCGTGGCCCGCCCTCACGCCGAAATCCGCGCCATGCGTCGCGACGACGTGCCCATGGTGGCCGCGATGGAAGCTGCCTCCTACGATTTCCCCTGGACCGCCGGCATCTTCAGCGACTGCCTGAAGGCGGGGCACCCGTGCTGGGTGATGTGGGTGGAAGGCGCAGTCGCCGGTTACGGCGTGCTCTCGGTGGCGGCCGGTGAGGCGCATGTGCTCAACGTCTGCGTCGGCCCGGATCATCGTGGGCTGGGGCTGGGCCGCTTCCTGCTCCGGCGCCTGCTCGACATCGCGCGCTGGAATGGCGCGGGGCGTGTATTCCTCGAGGTACGGCCGACCAATCCGGTGGCGCAGAGTCTTTATCGGTCGATGGGATTCGAGGAGATCGGCCGGCGGCCGAAGTATTACCCGGCAAAGGATGGTCGGGAGGATGCCATCGTGATGGCGCTGGATTTGTTGCCCTCGCCGTGAGCCTCACCCGCCCCTGAGTCGCGGTTCCAGTGCCCGCTGGCCGGCCCTTGCCGGTGCAGTTTGCGGCACAAGAGGTCCTGCCGGGTGGATCACCCGCTTTCGGACAACTCTGCTATGTTTGGCCCAGGGGTGAGATTACGCTGTGGGGCGGGTGCAGCTGGTATGGACGGCTGCCTCACGACCTCCAGTTCCGTATCTCATAGGGGCTGTTTCCGGGAAGACTGAAACGAGTAGACGCGGTGGCGCCTGGCGCACCTGCACGTTCGTCGCGTGCGTGTGCTGTTCGCGCTCATCCGATCCGGGCGCAGGACATCGTGCGGAGGGGTGTCTTGCTGACAGAAGAGGGCCTCCGTCATCCAAGGATCAATGCCAATGGAAAATACAGGTACACATAATCCGTACGAGGCTCCAGCCGCGCCGTCGATGCCGCCGAGCTTTTCCGATTCGGATGCCGGTTTCGTCAAGGCAGAACGTGGCACGCGTTTCCTCGCCGTACTGCTGGACGGCCTGGTTTACGTCGGTGTGATGATTCCCTTTTTCATCGCGGTCGCGGTCAGCGGCGGTTTCAAGCGTTCGACAGGCAATGGCGGCATGTTCGCCGCGATCATGGGTATCGGCGCATTGGCCTTCCTTTGCCTGTTCATCTACAACCTGGTGCTGCTCAACCGCGAAGGGCAGACCCTGGGCAAACGCTGGATGAAGGTGCGGATCGTGCGTTCCAACGGCGAGCGCGCCGGCCTGGGGCGCATCTTCTGGTTGCGCATGTTCGCGCCGGGGATCATCACCCGCATTCCGCTGGTAGGGGTGATCTTCGCCATTGCGGACCCGCTTTTCATCTTCGGCGAAGAACGTCGCTGCGTGCATGACCTTATGGCCGATACCATCGTCGTCAACGCCTGATGCTCGATACCTTTCGCGAAGTCGTTACTCCTGAAGGGGTGGTCCTGCAATTGCGGGCTGCCGGGCCCGTGCCACGCGCGCTGGCCTGGCTGATCGACGTGGCGATACGCATGGGCGTGCTGGTGGCGGCGGGTTCGGTGTTTGCGGTGCTGGGCAGGGCGGGCGCGGGCTTCTACCTGATCGCCCTGTTCCTGGTCTGGTGGTTTTACCCCGTTGTGTTCGAAGTCCTGTGGAAGGGCTGTACGCCGGGCAAGCGCGCGCTGAATTTGCGGGTGATTTCCGGCAACGGCGGACCGCTGGGATGGCAGGCGGCCTTTACCCGCGACCTGCTGCGAGTGGTCGACATGCTGCCGCTTTTCTATGCCACGGGATTGGTGTCGTGCCTGCTCGATCCCTGGGGACGCCGGCTCGGCGACATGGTCGCCAATACGCTGGTAGTGCACGATGCGCCGCCTCGCGCATTGATCGAAGCAACCGCTGCTCCGCCGATTGCCTCGACGGTGGTCCTGCGCCAGCACGAACAGGCTGCCCTGATCGCTTTTGCCGAGCGGGGACCGCGGCAAAGCCTGGCGCGGCAGATCGAATTGGCCAACCTGGCCGAGCCGTTGACGGGGTTGCGCGGCGAAGCCGGCGTGCATCAACTCTACGGTCTCGCCAACGGCTTGTTGGGCCGGAACGAATAGGGCGAACGCAGGGACGCGGCCAGATGAAGCAGGAGCTTTTTGTCCAACGCTACAAGCACGAATGGGATGCTTTCGAGCACTGGTTGAACGTGCGCGGGGAAAGCGCCAAGGACGCCCGCTCGACCCGACGCCAATGGCATGGCCTGGGCGATACGGAGATACCGGCGCGTTATCGCCGCTTGTGCCAGCAACTCGCCTTGGCCCGGCGGCGCGGTTACAGCCCGGTGCTGGTCGAGCGCCTGCAGCTGCTGATGCAGCGAGGCCACACGCTGTTGTATCGCACGCCGGCGCCCCGCTGGCGACGGCTGGCGATGTTCCTGCTGGCCGGATTTCCACGGCTGGTGCGCGAGGAACGGTTCTGCATGACGCTGTCGGCGCTGTTGTTCTGGCTGCCGGTGGCGGCGATTTTCATCGCCACGCAATACAGGCCGGAACTTTCCTCGGCCCTGTTCGACGCCTCGACGCTGCATAAATTCGAAGCGATGTACGACCCGCACGACGCGGCGCATGCGCTGGGGCGCGGCAGCGAAACCGATCTGGCGATGTTCGGCTTCTACATCTGGAACAACATCAGCATCGGTTTCAAGACGTTCGCCAGCGGACTGTTGGCAGGCATTGGCGCGGTCGTCGTGCTGCTTACCAATGGCGTGATGATCGGTGGCGTCGCCGGGCATTTGCAGGCGATCGGTTCCGGCGATCCGTTCTGGCGCTTCGTGGCCGGACATTCCCCTTTCGAGCTGACCGCCATCGTGATTGCCGGCGGTGCGGGGCTGCGCCTGGGCCTGAACCTGATGGCTCCGGGTCAGCGCCGCCGCGTGGATGCATTGATCGATGGTGGACGCCGCGGCGCTTTGCTTTGCGCAGGCGTGCTGGTCATGTTGCTCATTGCAGCTTTCATCGAAGCGTTCTGGTCGTCGATCGGATGGATGCCGGCCGGGGTCAAATACAGCGTGTCGGCGCTGTTGTGGCTATCGGTGGGATGGTGGTTGTGGCGCGGTGGGCGCAACGCTGCCTTTGATGGCACGGCTGGCGAAGGTGCGACACGGTGAAGATCGACACGCTCACCGTCACCCTGCGTCCGCGCACGTCGTGGGAGGCGATCGAACTCGGCATGGCGCTGACACGGCACCACGCCAGGCTCATTTACGGCGCCTGGCTGCTCCTTACGCTGCCTGCGCTGCTGCTGGCCAACGCGATCGGCTGGGCGTTGCATAGCCTGTGGGCAGCAGGGTTGCTGTTGTGGTGGTTGAAGCCGCTGTTCGATCGGGTGCCCCTGTACGTGCTTTCACGCGCCGCCTTCGGCGACATCCCGTCGCTTGGGCAAACCCTGCGGGCGCAGCGCCAGTGGGGCGGCAAATGGATGTGGTCGTACCTGATCTGGCGGCGCCTGGGTCCGGTGCGTGCCTTGTATCTCCCGGTCGACCTGCTGGAGGGCAGCACCGCCGAGCGGGCCCGCGCCCGACGGCAGGTGGTGAGTTCGTCCATCTATGGCGTGAGCCTGATGCTCACCTTGATGTGCAGCGTGTTCGGTCTCGTGTTGCAGTTGGGGTTGTTGGGACTGGTGCTGATCTTCATCCCCAACATCTACCTGCCTGGCGTGTTCGAGCACGTCAGCGCCGCGGTGAAAGCCTCGCCCTGGTGGTTCTCGCTGATCGCCAACGTGGCCTCCTGGTTGGTCATGACCGCCGTCGAGCCGTTCTATATCGGGGCGGGATTCGGGCTGTACATCAACCGGCGCACGCAGCTCGAAGCGTGGGACATTGAGCTTAACTTCCGACGTCTGCGCGCGCGCCTGACGCAGGCTGCTTCCGCGCTGGCGTGTTTGCTCGCACTCGGTCTCGCCGTCGTGCCGCAGGCAGGTCACGCTGCGGCTGCAAGCACCTGCGCCGCGCAGATGGCTCAGCAGGCCGCCCACGACGAGGATGCACCCGCCGAAACGAAGCCGTTGGTCGCCGAGCCAGAGAGCGTGCAGCACATCTTCGGCGATCAACCAGTCGGTGGAACCTCGTTCCGTCGTGCCGTCGAACAAGCGTATGCCGACCCTTCGCTCAGCCCCAAGCACAAGCTCGTCAGCTGGAAACGGCGTCATCCGGTGCCTGAGAAAGAACTCGACCCAACCTATCGTGGACTCGATCTGTCGGGACTCGGCAACCTGATCGCCGTGATCGGCAAATTCGCCTTGTGGGGCCTGCTGGCTGCGCTGGTGATCACGCTGGCGCTTACTGCCAGGCGCTGGCTGCCATGGTTCTCCGAAGTCGCGGCGCGCGCCAAGGCGACCGATGATGAAAATGTGCAGCGCAGCGAAGTGACCGAGCAGGCTTCGTTGCCCGACGATGTGCCCGAGGCGATTCGTCAGCTCTGGTACGCCGGGCGTCAACGCGAGGCGCTCGCCATGCTCTATCGCGCCACGGTGGAAGCCATGGTGACGCAGACGCGCACCATGCTCGCGCCTGGCGCAACGGAGGCCCAGTGTCTGCGCGCGTCACGCCAACTGGCGGAGCGTGAGGATCGCGACGCCTTCGCTCGCGTCGTGCGCGTATGGCAGTACGCCGCCTACGCGCAGGTCTTTCCTTCCACCGATGCGTTCGAATCGCTGCTGAGCGGGTTGAAGCAGCGCTTCGTATGGCGCTCCATCACCAGCGCCGCGCACGGAGTGGCCGTCCGATGATGCGTGTTCGCATACCTTGGTGGGGCTGGGCCGGTGCGTTGCTGGCGGTGGTGTTGGCATTCGGATTCGTCGCCTGGTGGCGAGCGAACTATGAGCGGGTCGAAACCGTCGTCGACAAGCCGCGTTCGGGCGAGGCGCTTAGCAATCCGCTGTATGCGTTGAAGTTGTCCTTGCGCGCCGATCACGTGCAGGTGGTGGATGGCTCAGCGCCGGTATGGGACGAGCGTCACGCCTTGGGCGACAAGGACACCGTGCTCGTGTTCAATGATTCGAGCAGCCTGTCCGATGCCCAGCTGCGGCGTCTGCTGGACTGGGTGGAACGCGGCGGGCATCTGCTGCTGGTCGCTCCCGCCTTTTCGCTAACCCAGTCGCCGCTGACCGCCAGCCTGCACATCTTTCCCGGCAGCGCTGGTACCTGCATGATCCTGCGCGGGGAAGGCAAGGCATCCTCGCGGCTGTTCTGCGGCGGCCGACGCTTCACGTTGAAGCACGCACAGGCTGCTCCCGTGTTGAACTGGCAGGATGTTCCCAAGCGCAATGAAGCGTACCGCAGCGTGTATATGCGCCTGGCCCGCGGCAAGGGCGTGGTGGATGTGGTGTCGGATTTCGAGTTTCTGAATACCTATTCGCTCAACCAGCCGTTGAATGCGGAGTTCGTTCGCCAGCTGTTGGCACCGAACTATGGTGCGGGCACCACCTATCTGGTTCGCGATCTGGCGATGCCCTCGTTCTGGGGCGAGCTGTGGCGTGAGTACTGGATGGCGTGGGTGCCGTTGCTGCTCGCACTGCTGGGCTGGCTGTGGCAACGCATGCAGCGGTTCGGGCCGCTCTTGCCGGCACTGAACACAGAGCGCCGTTCCCTGCTCGAGCATATCGAGGCCAGCGGCCAGCACACCTATCGCTATGGCTATGCGAACCGTCTGTACGACGCGGTACGCCACGCTTTTCTCAGCCGCCTGCGTGCACGCGATCCGCAGACGGCGGCACTTCCGGTGCCGCTGCAGGCGCATTGGCTGGCCGAGCGCTGCGGCGAGTCCGCCGACCAGATCCACGATGCGCTGGAGGCGGCGCGCATACACGAGCCCGCACAATTCCGCAGCAGCGTGGCGCTACTGATCCGTCTGCGCAATCAATTGCGTTGAATCCAGCCGATCTCATCCGAGCATTGACCTATGAATCTCGACATCCAACAGCCTCTCATCCCCTTCACCGGCGCCGACCTGACCGAGCGCGTGGCCGCCGTGCGCGACGAGGTTGGCAAGGTTTTCATCGGGCAGCCCGAGGTGCTCGAGCAGATCCTGATCGCGTTGCTGGCGGGCGGCCACGTGCTGATCGAAGGCGTTCCCGGCCTGGGCAAGACCCTGCTGGTGCGTGCCTTGTCGCGCGCGCTCGACTGCGGCTATGCACGTGTGCAGTTCACGCCCGACCTGATGCCCAGCGACATCAGCGGCCATGCCGTGTGGGACCCGAAGACCGAAGCCTTCAACATACGGCGCGGTCCGGTCTTCACCAACCTGCTGCTGGCCGACGAGATCAATCGCGCGCCGGCCAAAACCCAGTCGGCATTGCTGGAAGCGATGGCCGAGCTGCAGGTGACCATCGAGGGAGAGAGCGTGTCGCTGCCGCCCCCGTTCCTGACCCTGGCCACCCAGAATCCGGTCGAACAGGAAGGCACCTATCCGCTGCCCGAAGCGCAGCTGGATCGCTTCCTGCTCAAGGTGCTGATCGGCTATCCCTCGCACAAGGACGAGAAGCGCATGGTGACAATGGTCAGCCAGGGCAGCGCGTCCGAATTCGATCTCTCGCAGATCCGGCAAGTGGCGCGGCCGGAGGAGATCGTGGCCATGCAGCTGGGCACGGCGCAGACCGCGATGGACGACGCGGTGATCGATTACGCCGTGCGCATCGTCGCGGCCACGCGCAAGCATCCGGGCATCGCCATGGGCGCCGGTCCGCGCGGCAGCCTCGCACTGGTGCGCGCCGCACGCGCCCAGGCGGTCCTGGCCGGCCGCGACTTCGTCACCCCGGACGACGTGCGCGAAATCGCCAAGCCCGCCTTGCGCCATCGCATCGCGCTGGCACCGGAGCTGCAGATCGAGGGACAGACGACCGACGCCGTGCTGCATGCGCTGCTGGCGAAGGTGGAAGCGCCCCGCAAGTGATGCAGCCGAGGATCGACCGATGAATGCCGCCACCCCTCGGGCCTCGATGCGCCGGCGGAGCCTGCCGCGTCCTTCGCCCTGGGCGTTGGCGTGGCTGGCGTTGTGGGCGGTGCTCGGTGTCGCGGTGGGCCTGGATCTGTCCGCGGCAGAGCTCTGGCTCTTCGCGAGCGGTTCCCTGCTGCTGGTACTTGTGCTGGATGCGGTGCGCCTGATGCGAAGCGCCGGGCCGGAGATCCGGCGCGAGCTGGCCGACACCTGGCCGATGGGCGTGGAACGGCCGGTGCGATTGAGCCTGCAGAGCGGCACGCGCCGGCAACGGCTGGACGTATTCGATCTGCATCCGGGCAGTTGGAACGTGCGCGGGCTGCCACGGCATTTGCAGCTCGAGCGTGGCGAGCTGGCGTCATTCGATTACCACCTGCGTGCGAATGCGCGCGGGGACTTTTCTTTCGATGGCATGCACGTGCGCCTGCATTCGCCGTGGCGGCTGTGGCGGCAGCTTCGAACGGTTGGTGCGTCGCAGGTCGTGCGCGTCTTTCCCAATTTCGCGCCCCTGGCCAAGTTCGCCATGTTCAGCGCGGACCAGGCCTCTCGCATGGTGGGTGCGCACGTCAAACGCCGGCGTGGCGAAGGCACCGATTTCCATCAGATGCGCGAGTATCGCGTGGGCGACAGTCTGCGCCAGATCGACTGGAAAGCGTCGTCGCGCGTGCGCCGCCTCATCTCGCGCGAGTACCAGGATGAAAAGAACCAGCAGCTGATCCTGCTGCTCGACACCGGACGACGGCTGATGGCGCGCGAAGAAGGGCGTGCGCATTTCGACCATGTGCTCGATGCGGCCCTGGTCGTGGCCTATCTCGCCCTGCGCCAGGGCGATGCGGTGGGCCTGCTGGCCAGCGGCGGCGCCACCTCGTGGGTCCCTCCGCGGCGTGGCGTCGCAGCCATCGACGAACTGTTGCGCGCCAGCTATGCGCTGCAGCCACAGCCTGTCGCGACGGACTTTCTTGCCTCGGCGACCGAGCTGTTCCTGCGCCAGCGCAGGCGCTCGCTGGTCATGCTGGTGACCAACCTGCGCGATGAAGACATGGACGACTTGCTGGCCGCCGTGGACATGCTGCGTGGGCGCCACCTGGTATGCGTGGCAAGCCTGCGCGAATCGGCGCTGGACAGCGCATTGGCCCAGCCGGTGAACGATCTGGACGCCGCCATCCGCGCCGGTTCGATCGCGCAATACCTGGAGCAACGCCGTGTGGCGCACGACGCGCTGCGCAGCCACGGAGTGATGGTCCTGGACGTGACGTGCGACCAGCTGGCGGGGTCGCTGGTTGAGAAATACCTGTCCGTGAAGCGCGACGGGTTGTTGTGAAATCTGGAGGTCGCTCCGGATGACGCGTCTTAGGGCGCCTCACTAACCAAAAGCTATTGTGGGAGCGCACTTGTGCGCGACAAGCCGACGGAGCGATAAGCCCTGGCGTGGCGTGTCGCGCACAAGTGCGCTCCCACAGAACGCAAGGGCGCGATCAGCCCAGCTTCTGCGCCTGCTCGCGCAACGCCGTCAGCTGCACGCCCCAGTCCGTGATGCGTTGACGCTCCTGCGTCACCACTTCCGCCGGTGCATTGGCCACGAAGTTCGCGTTGCCCAACTTGCCTTCGCACTTCTTGATCTCGACCTCGATGCGCGAAATTTCCTTGGACAGGCGCGTCTTCTCCGCAGCAAGGTCAATCAGGCCGGCCAGCGGAATCAGCACGCGCATCGAACCCACCACGGCCACCGCGGCGGCAGGTTCGTTCGCACCCGACTCGATCCACTGCGGCGCATCCACGCGAGCGAGGAAGCTGATCTGCGCGGCGAACTTGGCCGCGCGGGCGCGATCGCCCGCATCGCCGTCGGCGAGCAGCAGCGGGATGGTCTTGCCCGGTGCGATGTTCATTTCCGCGCGGATGCGGCGGATGCCGCTCAGCACGTTCTTGAACCATTCGATTTCCGCGGTGGCCGCGTCGTCGGCAACGATGGCGTCGGCCTTCGGCCACGGGCGCTCCATCAGGAACTTCTCAGGCAAGGCCAGCTTCGGCGACACCGAATGCCAGATCTCTTCGCTGATGAACGGCACGATCGGATGCAGCGCGCGCAGGATGGTTTCCAGCACCACCACCAGAGTGTGACGGGTGGAGGCCGCCGCTGCCGCGTCGTCGCCGTTCAACGCCGGCTTGGACAATTCCAGGAACCAGTCGCAGAACTCGTTCCAGGTGAATTCGTACAGCTCCTGCGCGAGCAGGTCGAAGCGGTAGCTGGCGAAGTGCTGCTCGACGTCGGTCAGCGTCTGCTTGAGGCGCGTGAGGATCCAGCGCTCCGCTTCCGTCACCGGGCCATTGGCAGGCGCGGACAGCTCGCCTTCCGGCAGGTTCATCAGCACGAAGCGGGCGGCATTCCACAGCTTGTTGCAGAACGCCTTGTAGCCTTCTGCGCGCTTGATGTCGAAGTTGATCGTGCGGCTATAGCTGGCGAGCGCGGCGAAAGTGAAGCGCAGCGCATCGGTGCCGATGGCGGGAATGCCGGTCGGGTAATCCTTGCGGATGCGCTTTTCCACCTTCTCGCGCACCTGAGGAATCAGCAGTGACTTGGTGGACTTGGCCACCAGTGGTTCCAGTTCGATGCCGTCGATCAGGTCCAGCGGATCGAGCGTGTTGCCCTTGGACTTGGACATCTTCTGGCCTTCCGCATCACGCACGATGGCGTTGATGTAGACATGGCGGAACGGCACACGTCCGGTGAAGTACTTGGTCGCCATCACCATGCGCGCGACCCAGAAGAAGATGATGTCGAAACCGGTGACCAGCACGGCGCTGGGCAAAAACACGTTGTCGGTTTCCCAGTTCGCCACCAGCTCGCCGTGCTCGTTCTTCTGCGGGCCCTGCATCGGCCAGCCCAGCGTGGAGAACGGCCACAACGCGGAGCTGAACCAGGTGTCGAGCACGTCGTCGTCCTGGTGCAGCGCGCCGACCGGCGTGGTGCTGGCATGTGCACGCGCGTCGGCTTCGTCTTCGCCCACGAAGATGTTGCCCGCTTCGTCGTACCACGCCGGGATGCGATGACCCCACCACAGCTGGCGGCTGATGCACCAGTCCTGGATGTTGTCGAGCCACTGCGTGTACGTGGTGCTCCAGTTTTCCGGCACGAACTTCACTTCGCCCGAACGCACGGCGTCGAGCGCGGGCTCGGTGATTTCCTTGCGGCCCTTCTCGCTGGTGAGGTCGAGGAACCACTGGTCGGTGAGCATCGGCTCGATCACCGCATCCGAACGCTGGCTCACCGGCACCTGCAGCTTGTGCGGCTTGGTTTCCACCAGCAGGCCTTCGGCTTCCAGATCGGCGAGCACGGCCTTGCGCGCTTCGTAGCGATCCAGGCCGCGGTATTTTTCCGGGGCGTTCTCGTTGACCTTCGCGTCGAGCGTGAAGATGTTGATCGGTGCGAGGTTGTGACGCTGGCCGATGGCGTAGTCGTTGAAATCGTGCGCCGGGGTGATCTTCACGAAGCCGGTGCCGAATTCGCGATCGACGTAGTCGTCGGCGATCACCGGGATCTCGCGGCCGCTCAGCGGCAGGCGCAGCGTCTTGCCGATCAGGTGCGTGTAGCGCTCGTCTTCCGGATTCACGGCGACGGCGACGTCGCCCAGCATGGTTTCCGGACGCGTGGTGGCCACCACCACGCTGTCCTTGCCGTCGACCGTGTTGTAGCGGATCGACCAGAGGTGGCCGTCGCGCTCCACGTTGTTCACTTCAAGATCGGACACCGCCGTGCCCAGTGCCGGGTCCCAGTTCACCAGGCGGTTGCCGCGGTAGATCAAGCCCGCGCGGAACCAATCGACGAACACCTTGCGCACCGCGGCCGACAGGCCCGGGTCCATGGTGAAGCGTTCGCGCGACCAGTCGGCCGCCACGCCGAGGCGGCGCATCTGGTTGGTGATGGTGGAACCGGACTCTTCCTTCCACTGCCACACGCGCTCGACGAACGCTTCGCGGCCAAGGTCGTGGCGCGTTTTGCTTTCGACAGCGAGCTGGTTCTCGACGATCTTCTGTGTGGCGATGCCCGCGTGGTCGGTACCCACCTGCCACAGCGTGTTCATGC
>Ga0070689_100002036_pt1 | contig 13116 bp, 10 predicted proteins | sample KBSS23HmetaG_FD_64669 | JGI IMG/M metagenome (GOLD analysis project Ga0070689, IMG submission 64669) | Switchgrass rhizosphere microbial communities from Kellogg Biological Station, Michigan, USA - KBS S2-3H metaG | ecosystem: Host-associated > Plants > Roots > Rhizosphere ...
ATGCTGCGCGCCGACGACGTGAACATGGCGCCGGTCTACGATCCGATCTATTCGATCGTCGAGATTGCCGGCGCCGGCAACGTCGACACCGTCATCATCGACGGCGTGATCCGCAAGCAGAACGGCAAGCTCACCATCGCCGCCGACGTGCTCCGAAAGCGCACCGATGAGCTGAAAGCGTCCGGCGCGCGCATCATGCGCGACGGCAATTACCATGTGGCGACGGCGCCGAACTGACGGAGACTGCCATGACCAGAACAATCACGCGGCGCGCCGCCATCGCCGGGCTCTCTGCCATCGGCATTGCGCCTGCGCTCGCGCAATCGGCGAAGCCCGAGGGTGCCATCACCATCCTCCATGGCTTCACGCCGGGCGGCAATGTCGATCTGACCGCGCGCCTTATCGCCGAACGGCTGGCGGTGAAGCTTGGCCAGCAGGTCATCGTCGAGCCGAAGCCCGGCGCCGGCGGTTCGACCGCCGCGGCGCAGGTCGCGCGCGCCACGCCGGACGGCACGACGCTGTTCCTCGTGGCCGGCGGGCATGCGGTGTCGGCTGCGATCTACAACAAGCTGCCGTTCAAGTCGCTCGAGGATTTTTCCTGGATCAGTATGCTGTCGGATTTTCCCTTCGTATTCGTGACCTATCCCGATCACCCGGCGAAAAACCTGGCGGAGTTCGTCGCGATGGCGAAGGCCGACGCCGGCAAGCTGTTGTGCGCCACGCCCGGCAACGGCACCGGCCAGCATCTGGCGCTTGAGCTGTTTGCCGCGACCGCGGGGATCAAGGTTCAGCACGTGCCGTATCGCGGCTCGCCGCAGGCCGCGACCGATCTCCTGGGCCGGCGCGTCGACGCGTTCATGGACAACATGACCGTGGTCGGCGAAATGGTGAAAGACGGCCGTGCCCGCGCGCTCGGCATCACCGGGCCGTCGCGGTTCTTCGTGTTGCCGGACGTGCCGACCTTCGCCGAAGCGGGCGTGCCAGGCTACGCGGTGACGTCGTGGCTCGGGCTGGCCGGACCGGCCGCTATTCCGCAGCCGATGCTGGCAAGGCTCAATGCCGAGGTCACCGCGATCCTGACTGAGCCCGAGACCATCGACCGGGTGAAGAAGATCGGCGGCGAGCCGAAGCCCACGACGGCCGAAGCCTTCCGCACGCGGGTGTCGTCCGATATCGAGAAGTGGACCAAGGTCGTCGCCGACGCCGGCATCGCGCGGATCTAGGGCGCGTCCTCATACATCGAGCTTGCTGAATGAGGCTCGCTCGATGTCTGCTTTTACCCCGATAACGTCGGAGCAGCGGACGTACCGGGATGCCGGCTCCGTGCCGGGAACGGATACCGTGCCGCTTATTCGATGACCCGGTCGGCCCGCGCCAAGAGCCCATCAGGAATTGCGACGCCAAGTGCTTTTGCGGTCTGCAAGTTTATCGACAACTCGATCTGCGTGGGTTGCTCGACGGGCAGGTCGGCCGGTTTCGCCCCAGCCAATATCCTTTTCACATAATCGGCGGAGCGACGATACATGGCCCGCCTGGGCGGGCCGTAACTCATCAGGGCACCAACGTCGGTAAACTCAGGAACGTAAGCGATGGTCGGAAGCCGGTGCCTGAGCGCCAAAGCTGAAATGCGTTCCCGCAGGTCGTAGAGAGCAGCGTCGGATACGACGACCAGCGCCTCGGGCCGTTGCCGCTCAAGCGCCGTAAAAGTGGTTTCGAGTTCAGCGGCGCCTTTGAACTCGACCGGGCGAATGGTCACGCCGATCGAACCGGCTTGAGCGGGAATCTCTTTGGACATTAATTCCCGATTTGCCGGGTTGGTGGGATTGAACAGGATGGCAATCACTTTGATTGTCGGAAGGGCGGACCGCAGGATTTCCACCAGCTTCGGCATGACGTCTTGCGCCATGTTGGACAGACCGGTCGTATTTCCTCCCGGTCGCGCAAGACTGGAGATGAGACCAAGCCCGACCGGATCGATCAGGCCGGTCATCACAATCGGTATTGTCGAGGTGGCTCGTTGCGCCGCGCGGGCTGCACTAATGGTCGTCACGATAATCGCGGCGGGCTTGCGCTGCACCGTTTCCGCAGCCAACGTCGGAAAGCGGCCATAATCGCCGTCCGCAAAACGCAGGTCGAGGACGTAGTCCCGGTCCTCGACAAGCCCGTTGTCGCGCATTCCGTGCTTGAAAGCGTCCACAAAAATCGCAAAGGAATCTGCTGAGCCACTGACCAAGAACCCGATCACCGGCTTTGTAAGCTGCTGCGCCGCCGCCGAGAGCGGCCAACACACCGCCGTGCCGCTGAGCAGCGTGATGAACTCGCGTCGCTTCATGCTACGCCCCAAGCCTCAAGAGGCCTTATCGTAACGGCTTAGATTGGCATTTTGGAAGCGCCATAAGCAGCTTCTCACTGCTACCAAATGTCCGGACGTCCGAGTGATGCTGCACGCGCTACGCCAAGCTCGCAGCAAATGGCCTCGCGTTCATTCAACTCGCTTCCATCAGGCTATGGCTGCGCGTTGATGGTCTCCGCCCTAAAGCGAGAAGCTCGTTCCGCAGCCGCAGGAGGTCTTGGCCTTCGGGTTGTTGACCTTGAACGAGGCGCCGATCAGGTCGTCGACGAAGTCGACCTCGGAGCCGGCGAGGTACTGAAGCGACACCGGATCGATCAGCATGGTGACGCCGTTGCGAACGATGGTGACGTCGTCCTCGGCCTTGTCGCGCTCGACGTCGAACTTGTACTGGAATCCCGAGCAGCCGCCGCCCAGCACGCTGAGTCGCAGCATGGCGCCCGAAGGCTCGGCCTTCAGGATCTCGCCGATCTTGCGCGCCGCGCGGTCGGTCATGGTGAGGTCTGTGGTCATCGCCTGGGTTACCCTTGGGGCTATCCTTGCGTCATCCTTGCGCCCGTTGCTGCCTGATAGTTAAGTGCGGCAGCGGCCAACGTCAATAAAGCGCCGATAACGGGCGAATCGAGCTTCATCCATGGCGATCGCAGCGCTCGCCCATGCGTCGTTGGCGTCGGATCCGGCGCGGAGCCGCGGCCGGCGCTTTGCCGAGCGCGAGAGCGCCAGCCGCAGCGCCTTCCGCCGCGACTGCGACCGAATTATCCATTCGGCGGCGTTCCGCCGGCTCGCCCACAAGACCCAGGTGTTCGTCTTCCACGAGGGCGATCATTTCCGCACCCGCCTGACGCACACGTTGGAGGTCACCCAGATCGCCCGTTCGCTCGGCCGCGCGCTTGGCCTCGACGAGGATTTGGCCGAGGCGTCGGCGCTGGGTCATGACCTCGGCCATCCGCCGTTCGGCCACGCCGGCGAGCGCGCGCTCGACCAGTGCCTCGCGGCGTTCGGCGGCTTCGACCACAACGCCCAGACCTTGCACGTCGTCACCGACCTCGAGCGGCGCTACGCCGACTTCGACGGCCTCAATCTCACCTGGGAAACGCTGGAAGGCCTGGTCAAGCACAACGGTCCGCTCACCGACCGCGCCGGGCATCCCGCCCCACGCTACCGCGAGCGCGGCCTGCCGCGCGTCATCGCCGATTATTCGCGTTTGCATGACCTCGAGCTTTGGAGCTATCCGAGCGCCGAGGCGCAGTGCGGTGCCATCGCCGACGACATCGCCTACGACGCCCACGACATCGACGATGGGCTGCGCGCCGAGATGTTTCGCATCGAGGATCTGGCGTGCCTGCCGCTGCTCGACGAGATCCTGCGCGAGATCGCGGCGCAGCATCCGCGCCTGGAGCCCGGCCGCCATGCTCACGAACTGATGCGCCGCCTGATCACCCGGATGATCGAGGACGTCATCGCGGAAAGCCGCCGTCGCATCGTCGAGCTTGACCCGGCTTCACCGGACGCGGTGCGCAACGCCGGCCGGCCGGTGGTCGGCTTCTCGGCGGCGATGGCCGGGGCCGACCGTGCCATCAAGGATTTCCTTTATCCGCGGCTGTATCGCCACGCCCGCATCATGCGGATCATGGGCGAGGCGGAGGAGGTGGTGCGCCGGCTGTTTGCCCATTACGTGGAAGCGCCGGGCGACCTGCCGGCCGATTGGCTGAGCGGTATCGCTGCCGCCGATGCCAAAGCTGGCGCGCTGCGGATCGCCGATTTCATCGCCGGCATGACCGACCGCTACGCCATGGTGGAGCATACGCGGATTTTCGGCTCGACGCCGGAACTGCGGTAGCGCGAGAGTGCTACGCGCTCTGGTCACGCGCTCTTGTTAAGCACTTTTGGCGAGCTTGCGCCGCTGCGGCTCCAGCAGCAGCATGATCTGCGACGGCGGCACCGGCCGGCTGAACAGATAGCCCTGCATCTCGACGCAGCCGAGCGCGCGGATCGTCTCCAGCTGCTCCGCGGTTTCGACGCCTTCGGCGGTCGCCGTCATATTGAGGTTCGCCGCCAGCCCCGCGACCGCGCGCACGATCGCGATCGACTCGTTGTCGCCCGGCAGCCCCGAGATGAATGAGCGATCGATCTTGATCTTGTCGAATGGGAACTTGCGCAGATAGCTCAGCGACGAATAGCCGGTGCCGAAATCGTCCATCGAGATGTGCACGCCGAGCTCGCGCAGCCGGTGCAAGGTTGCGGTGTTGGTTTCGGTGTTGTGCATCAGCACCGATTCGGTGATCTCGACCTCCAGCCGCCGCGCCGGCAGCCCGGCCGCCGCCAGCGCGCTGACCACGATCGGCACGAGGTTCTGGTTGGTCACCTGGATCGGCGACAGGTTGACCGCGACCTTGATGTCGTCCGGCCACGACGCCGCGTCGAGGCAGGCCTTGCGCAGCACCCATTCGCCGAGCGGCACGATCAGCCCGATTTCCTCCGCGACCGGGATGAACTCGGCCGGCGGGATCATGCCGCGCTCCGGATGGTTCCAGCGCAGCAGCGCCTCGCAGCCGGTGATCCGTTTGCTGTCGACGTTGACCAGCGGCTGGTAGTGCAGCTCGAACTGGCCGGCCGCGAGCGCCCGGCGGAGCGCGATTTCGAGCTCGCGGCGCGCCTTCATGCGCATGTCCATCGCCGCCTCGAAGAAGCGGTAGGTGCCGCGGCCGTCGGCCTTGGCGCCGTAAAGCGCCATGTCGGCGGCCTTGAGCAGCCCGTCCGGCTCGGTGCCGTCATGGGGGGACATCGCGATGCCGATGGAGGTGTCGACCACCACGGCGTGGCCGGCGAGGTCGTAGGGCGCCCGCACCGCTTCGCCGATCCGCCGCGCCAGGGTCGCGGTGTCGAGCGGCTCCTCGATGCCGGTCTGGATGATGGCGAATTCGTCGCCGCCGACGCGTGCCACCGTGTCGACATCGCGCACGCAATGGCGAAGCCGCGCCGCCACCATCTTGAGCAACTCATCGCCCATCGGATGGCCGAGCGTGTCGTTGACGTCTTTGAAGTGGTCGAGATCGAGAAACAGCACCGCGAGCTTGCTGCCGCGGCTGACGGCAGCCAGCGTTTCGGCGAGCCGTTCGCGAAACAGCAGGCGGTTGGGCAGGTCGGTGAGCGCGTCATGCCGCGCCATATGCGCGATCCGCTGCTCGGCGCGCTGGCGATCGGTGATGTCGTCGTGGGTGGCGACCCAGCCGCCGTCGCTCATCGGATGGTTGAGCACGGCGATGATGCGCCCGTCCGGCAATTCGACGAGCTTGGCCATGGTGGTGCCGGCGTCGAGCGCGGTGAACATCTCGGTCAGGTATTGATCGATGTCGCCCGGGAAGGTTCCCGTCGCCTTGCGCTGCTCGAGCAGACCACGCAGCGTGCAGCCGGGCTGCACGCCCTCGCGGGACAGGCCGTACATCAGCCGGTAGCGCTCGTTGCAGATGACGAGCTGGCGGTCGCGGTCGAACATCAACAGCGCCTGCGGCATGTTGTTGACGGCGGCCTCGAAGCGCAGGTTCTGCGCCTTGAGCTGGGTCTCGCTGTCACGGAGCGCCTTGGTGCGCACCTCGACGAGCTTTTCCAGCCCGCGGTTGAGCGTGTCGAGCTCCTCGATCATCAGCGAGATCGAGCGGTCGGTGCGGCGCCGGTCATGGTCGGCCTGATCGTAGGCCGAGCCGATCAGCCGGCCCAATTCGTCGAGATCGACCTCGCCCGAGGGCGTGGTCGCCTTGGCAAGCTGCCTGGCGAAAAGCTTGTGCACGCGTCAGGCTGCCTCGGTGAATGCGGTGACCGTCATGGTCTGGTTGTGCAATTGGCAGACGCCCGCCGCGCCGTGCGGCGAAATCTCGCCATACGAATAGAAGCCGAGCCGCGGAATTTTTGCGCCGAGCTGGGCGCCGGCCGCCTCGACCTCATCCACGATGCGCTGGCCCATCAGCAGGCGGCGGCCGATGCAGCTCACCAGCACGGCGAGGCCGTTCTGGTCGCAAGCCGAGCCGAGGCCCGATCGCGCCTGGCGCGCGGCCACGGCTGCGCCGGCGGCGAGCCGGTCGAAATTGCCGCGCATCAGCTGGGCGGCCCAGCCTTCCGGAACGTCGCCGGCAAACGTCATCGAGCGGGCCGTGCGGTCGATCGCCAGCACGGTGCGCACCACGTCCTGGTCGGGCTGCACCGGATCGCGAATGAGCAGCGGGAAGAGTAGGGCGGTGCCGGGCAGGCCGCGGGCATCCTCCTCGCCGAGATAACGCTCGTACAGATCGAGCGCCGGCTTGCCATCCAGTTCGTAGAGCACGTTGCCGGTCGAGCGGGTGATGCGGCGGCGCGGGCCGAACTCGTCCCAGCCGCCGGCGCTGCCGTGGCCGATCCGAATCGATGACCCGTAGAACCCGACCGCGGCGACCTGGCCGCGCTTCGGCGCGCCATCGGCGCCGACCAAGGTTTCCTCGAACTTGGCGCCGTCGCCGGCGAGACCGCCGGTCAGCGGAATCGTCGGGCCGATCACGCCGGTGACGCCCGCCACCAGCTCGCTGCCGTTGACGTTGAGGCCGTCGGACAGAACGAAGATACCGGCGAGGTCGTCGGCGGCAAGCCTTCGTCCGATCGCTTCGCCGCAGGCGCGCGAATGCGACGGTGCCGGCACCGCCTCGCAAGCCAGTGCGATCCGGGTCCGGTCGAAGCGGAGCGCCACGGCGGCAATCTCGTCGTCGACGTCATCGTTGCGGATCTGGCCGCCGGTGCTGCAGCCCACGACGTGGGCATTGCCAAACATCGCGCGAAGCTCCTGATAGCGCGCGCCGTCGGCGAGCGCCGAGCGCAAACCGAAATACAGAACGAGATCGGCACTGGCGTAATTCGCGCCCGGCGCGCGCCAGCCATGTGTCGCGCTCCACGACAATTGATGCGTACGCATCGAAAGGCCTCGTTTCGAGCAACCGGGAAATCGGCCCTAAACCTGGGCTTTACAAATGAAAATCGGGTTAGCGGAACTTGTCATAATTCATTGATAATAAACCGTATTTGGGCTCTGGGGCGGCGCGCGCGACGGATTCGGCACAGCTTGCCGAAAATCCTGGACAACGATGCAAGGGATCGTTGGCCATGTTCATCGCTCCTTGCGCCGTGATTTGCTATCACCCGCGCCATGAACGTCTTTCAAGTCTTCACCGAACATGTCCGCTCTGCCGTCACCACCCTGGCCCAAGCCGGTGTGTTTCCAAGCCCGCCCGATCTGTCACGCATCGTGGTCGAGCCGCCGCGCGAGGCGAGCCACGGCGATCTCGCGACCAACGCGGCGATGGCGCTGGCCAAGGACGCCGGGCTCAAGCCGCGCGACCTGGCCGAGAAGATCGCAACCGAACTGCGCAAGTTGCGCGAGGTGACCGGCACCGAGATCGCGGGGCCGGGCTTCATCAACATGACGCTCGACCCGGCGGTGTGGCGCATGGCGCTCGCCGTCATCATTCGCGACGGCGCCGAATACGGCCGTAGCTCCGTCGGCGCGCGGCGGAAGGTCGACGTCGAGTACGTGTCGGCGAACCCGACCGGCCCGATGCACGTCGGCCATTGCCGCGGCGCGGTGTTCGGCGACGCGCTCGCCAATCTGCTCGCGGTCGCCGGATTTGCAGTGACGCGCGAATACTACATCAACGACGCCGGCGGGCAGGTCGATGTCCTGGCGCGCTCGGCGTTCCTGCGCTACCGCGAAGCGCTCGGCGAAAATATCGGCGCCATCCCCGATGGCCTTTACCCCGGCGACTATCTGGTGCCGGTGGGTGCGGCGCTCGCCAAGGAACATGGCGACAAGCTCAAGGCCATGCCGGAGAACCAGTGGCTGCCGCTCGTCCGCGCCAAGGCGATCGCCATGATGATGGCGATGATCCGCGACGATCTCGCCGCGCTGAACGTCAAGCACGACGTGTTTTTTTCCGAGCGCTCGCTGGTCGAGGGCAACGACCAGGTCGGCGCCACCATCGAAGAGTTGCGCAAGAAGGGCCATGTCTACGAAGGCCGCCTGCCGCCGCCGAAAGGCGCGCCGGTCGAGGACTACGAGGACCGCGAGCAGACGCTGTTTCGCGCCACCGCTTTCGGCGACGACGTCGACCGGCCCCTGAAGAAATCCGACGGCAGCTACACCTATTTCGCCTCCGACATCGCCTATCACAAGTCGAAGTTCGACCGCGGCTTCCGCGACATGATCGACGTCTGGGGCGCCGACCACGGCGGCTACATCAAGCGCATGAAGGCCGCGGTGAAAGCCGTCAGCAACGAAAGCGCCGAGCTCGACGTGAAGATCGTTCAGCTCGTAAAGCTGATGCGCGCCGGCGTCGAGGTGAAGATGTCGAAGCGCTCGGGCGAATTCATCACGCTCCGCGAGGTCGTCGACGAAGTCGGCCGCGACGCCGTGCGCTTCATGATGCTGTATCGCAAGAACGATGCGCCGCTCGATTTCGACCTCGCCAAGGTGATCGAGCAGTCGAAGGACAATCCGGTTTTTTACGTCCAGTACGGCCACGCGCGCGGCCATTCGGTGTTCCGCAATGCCGCCGAGGCGCTGCCGGATCTGCCGGCGGAGGGCGCCGCCCGCACGGCCTATTTGTCGCAGGCGGAACTCGCGCGGCTCGACGATCCCGGCGAGCTTTCGCTGATGCGCAAGCTGGCGCTTTACCCGCGCCTCGTCGAAGCCGCTGCGCTGGCCCATGAGCCGCACCGGGTGGCATTCTATCTCTATGAACTGGCAAGCGAATTTCACGGACAATGGTCGCGCGGAACCGGCGCGCCTCATTTACGCTTCATTATCCAACATGATCCACAACTGACCGTGGCGCGCCTTGCTTTGGTACAAGGCTTGGTCACCGTTTTAGCCTCAGGATTGGCGCTTCTAGGGGTGGAAGCGCCGAACGAGATGCGGTAGCTCGGAGTCATTGGACGTCAAGCTGAGTCCAATGCCGGAGACGGCCAAAGGGGGGCCGCCGCGACCTACCGGAACCGGGACATAATGGCGGACGACAACAGCGCTCGTTATCGATCCAACGATTCGTTTGACCGTGGGCCGGCAGCGCCCGCGACCGACCCGCTGACCGAATTGGCCCGGCTGATCGGCCGGAACGATCCGTTTTCCGAATACGGCCGCGCCGCCCGCCCGGCGGCACCGTCCCCGCAGCCGGCGCCTGACCCCGGTGCGCGTGACGACGCGAGCCTTCCCACGCCGCAGTTCCACAGCGAACCGGTTCAGCCCTACGCCCATCAGCCTGCCGCCCATCAGCCTGCTGGCCATCAGCCTGTCGTCAATGTGCCTGCGGAGCCTGCGCCGCGCTACAGTCCCGAGCCGGCGCCGCCATACCGGCGCGACGCCGCGCCACGCTACGCCGCTGATTATCCGCCACGCGCCTACGACGATCGGGCCGGGCATAACGATTGGCCAGTGCCGGCGCCGCCGCCAGCTCCATCCCATCCATCGAACGATCGGTTCGCGCTGCCGCCGCCGCCGTATATGCCGCAGCACGCCCCGCATCATGACAACACCGGCTACGCCACGCCGAATTTCGGCAGCCAGCCCTACGCGGAGCCGCCGGCCCGACCGGCGCGGGAGGGCTATCCGCCGGATCTGCCGGGCTTCGACGCGCCCGCCTTTGCGGGCGGGCCGGACCGGCAAAACTATCCGCCGCTCTATCCGCACGAGCCGGAAGCCGGCAGCATGCCGGCGCCCCACGACGACGAATTCTACGACGACGAGCCGCGCGGCGGCCGGCGCAAGGGCCTGTTGACCGTCATCGCCGTGCTCGGCCTCGCCGTGCTCGGCACCGCGGGCGCGTTCGGCTATCGCAGCATGTTCGGCGGTCCGGGTTCGTCGGGACCGGTGCCGGTGATCCGCGCCAGCGGTGAGCCGAGCAAGGTCGCGCCGCCGCCGCCCACGGCCGACCAATCCCAATCCGCGGGCAAGTTCAGCTACGACCGTTTCGGCGACGCCGGAAAGGACGAGCAGGTGGTGCGGCGCGAGGAGAAGCCGGTCGACCTGTCGAAAGCGCAGCAGCCGGCGCCGCGCACAGTGTTCCCGGGCGCGCCGGTTGCCAGTCCGCCTTCGACGAAGCCTGCCGGTGGCGCGGCGATGTCCGCGGCCAACCCGCCAAGCGCGATCGGTGAGCCGCGGCGCGTGCGCACGGTTCCGATCCGGCCCGACCAGGGCGACGCCGCCGCCGCGCCGCCATCGCAGCAGCCGACGTCGGTTGCGCCGAGGCAGGCCAATGCGGCAGCCGCGAATGCCGCCGCGCCTGCGTCCGATGATACGGCACGAGCCGCGGCCGCCCGGGCATCCTCGCGTACGGCGCTGCGATCAACGCCACCACCGGCGCCGGCCACGGCCGGCAATGCGCCGCTGTCGCTCAGCCCCGACGCCAACAACAACGCGCCGCCGCCGGTCGCGCAGGCCAACTTCCCGCCGCCACCATCGCCGCGCGCCTCGACGCCGCCGCCAGCGCGGGTGGCCTCGGCGCCGCCGCCGGCCGCGTCCGCAGGCGGCAGCTATCTGGTGCAGGTGTCGTCGCAGCGGAGCGAGGCCGAAGCCGAGAGCGCCTATCGCGGCATCCAATCGAAGTTCGGAAGCGTGCTCGGCAGCCAGCCGCACACCGTCCGCCGTGCCGATCTCGGGGCCAAGGGCGTCTATTACCGCGCCATGGTTGGGCCGTTCGCCAGCCGCGAAGAGGCGGTCCAGGTCTGCAGCAGCCTGAAACAGGCCGGCGGCGATTGCGTTGTGCAGCATTAGGGTAAGGCAGGGCGCTTTGCCTTGACCCTCGCCGGGCCGCCAAGCTAATCCGCGCCGATGGCGCCACGCGCTTTCATCTCAGGGCTTTCCGGTCTGACGTTGACGGCGGATGAGCGCGTGTTCCTGCGCGAAGCCCGGCCATGGGGCCTGATTCTGTTCAAGCGTAACATTGAAGATAAGTTTCAAGTTACTGATCTTATTGGTGAAGCTTTACATGAGCTGGGCGGCGAAGCGCCGGTCCTGGTCGACCAGGAGGGCGGCCGGGTGCAGCGTCTCGGTCCGCCGCATTGGCCGGCCTATCCGCCGGGCGCCGCCTATGGCCGAATCTACGACCGCGATCCGGATGCGGGTCTCGCGGCGGCCCGGCTCGGCGCGCGGCTGATCGCGGCCGACCTCATTGAACTCGGCATCAACGTCGACTGCCTGCCGCTCGCCGACGTGCCGGTCGCCGGCGCCGACCGGGTGATTGGCGACCGCGCCTATGGCGAGACCCCGGCCAAGGTCGCGGCGATTGCCGGAGCTGTCGCCGAGGGCTTGGCCGAGGGCGGCGTGCTGCCGGTGCTCAAGCACATCCCCGGCCATGGCCGCGCCAATGCCGACAGCCACCTCAAGCTGCCGGTGGTTCATGCCGACCGGGCAACGCTGGAAGCGACCGATTTCGCCGCATTCCGTCCCCTGAAAAGATTGCCGTTGGCAATGACCGCCCATGTGGTCTTCACGGCAATCGACCCGGTGCGACCGGCGACAACTTCGGCCACAATGATCGGCGAAGTGATTCGCGGCTTTATCGGCTTCGACGGGTTGCTGATGGGGGATGACATTTCGATGGGTGCGCTGTCGGGATCGATCGCGGAGCGGGCGCGTGCCTCGCTCGCGGCCGGCTGCGACCTGGTGCTCCATTGCAACGGCAAGATGGACGAGATGCGAGCCGTCGCCGCCGAGGCGCCGGAACTGGCTGGCGATGGCAAGCGGCGCGCCGAAGTCGCTTTGGCTGTGCGGAAGTCGCCGTCCGGGATTGATCTTGCGGCGGCGCGACGCGAGTTTGCCGCCATGATGACGGAACGAATGGCCTGATGAACGAAGCCTCTGCATTCGAGACTGAAGTCGCCGAGCGCGGCACCGACGAGCCGCCGTTGTTGGTCGACGTCGAGGGCTTCGAGGGCCCGCTCGACCTGCTGTTGGCGCTGGCCCGGCAGCAGAAGGTCGATCTCTCCAAGATCTCGATCCTGGCGCTGGCCGAGCAATATCTCGCCTTCATCGAGGAGGCGCGGAAGCTCCGGCTTGAGCTTGCCGCCGACTATCTGGTGATGGCGGCGTGGCTCGCCTACCTCAAATCGCGGCTGCTGCTCCCGGAGCCTGCGAGCCCCGACGGGCCGAGCGCCGAGGACATGGCCAACGCGCTGGCGTGGCGGTTGAAGCGGCTGGAGGCGTTCCGCGAGGTGTCGGGCCAACTGATGGGCCGCCCGCAGCTTCAGCGCGACATCTTTCACCGCGGCGATCCCGAGCCGATCGCCAACATCAAGCATCCGCAGTGGACCGCGACGCTCTACGACCTGCTTTCGGCCTACGCGCACCAGCGTCAGCAGAGCGCGCTGGCGCACGTCCGTTTCAAGCCGCGCAACGTCTGGGCGCTGCAGGATGCCCGCGAAATCCTGGAGCGCCTGATCGGCCAGGCCGGCGACTGGGGCCGGCTCGACGGCTTCCTGATGGAATATCTGGTGGAGCCCGCCATGCGGGCGACCGTCATGGCCTCGAGTTTGGCGGCGACGCTCGAACTGGTTCGCGAGGGCGCGTTGGAGGTGCACCAGCAGGCGGCCTTCGCGCCGATCTACCTGCGCAAGCGCGACGAGGCAGCGCTCGCCGCGGTCAATTCGAGCGTGGCCATGCCGCGCGCGACGGAATAGCGGAATAAAGTGCAAGGAGATTTGGAGGCATGGCAGCTTTGGCGGAACGACGGATCATTCCCCACGAAGAGCTGAAG
>Ga0070689_100002040_pt1 | contig 13104 bp, 4 predicted proteins | sample KBSS23HmetaG_FD_64669 | JGI IMG/M metagenome (GOLD analysis project Ga0070689, IMG submission 64669) | Switchgrass rhizosphere microbial communities from Kellogg Biological Station, Michigan, USA - KBS S2-3H metaG | ecosystem: Host-associated > Plants > Roots > Rhizosphere ...
GTTGTCCGTGTCGTATTGCACTACGTCAAGGAACGGCGGCGAGGTCACCACCAGACTGACCGAACCTGATGGCATGGCCGGAATATTGTGCGAAAGACCAGTGAACAAGCGTGCTTTGGAGGCCACCCCCGCCAGCACACTTCTCACTCCTCCATCGACATCGCCCAGGAGTTGCCGGGATTTTTTGAGGAGAATTTGACGAATATCCCGGATGGGAGGCACCTGGTTTCGGCGTTGGTTGATTTTCACCTGGGATTTTGCCGAGACCGCCTGATTTGGCGGCAACGTATAGACCGAAAAGAAACCGTTGGAGTGTCCGGTCAACCTGTTCAGTGAAACCATCCGAATCCATTCATCAGCGGCATCGAGCATACCGGCCGATTCCCGGTCCAGAAAGTAGCGTTTCAACGACGAGATTCCTCGCAGCACGGTTGGATGATAAAAAGCCAGGAGTTCCTTCGGCTCGTCGCCCGGCTTCTCGAGATCCAACGTGTCCAATCGTCGCCGAATCTCCTCAATCGTCGGCGGATTCAAACGAGGGCGGGTCAGGACGACGCTCAGCGGATTGATGTCGCAACCTCCGGGAACCCGACCGAGCAGTGCAGCTTCCACGGGAGTGGTGCCGCGGCCCATGAACGGGTCGTAGACGAGGTCTCCGGGCGAAGTCAGGCGCTGGATGAAAAACCGGGGTAGCTGAGGCTTAAAACAGGCCCGGTAGGAGACTTCGTGGAGGCTGCTGGCTTGGCGTTGCTGAGCGGTCCAGAACTCGTTGACGAAGGTGGGGACGTCCAACGGGTCACCCTCAAACGTTCGACCCTGGGTCGTGAGACAGCGGGTAGGTTCACCAAACTCGCAAAATGCCTGCAATTCATCGGGCAAAGTTCGATGGCGAGGGACGCGGGGGTTACTGACGGTCGGGATTAAGCCGAGAGGCAATTCGAGCGTGTTGCTGTCCTGGATGCGTTTCACAATGAATCGAACGCAGAACAACACCTCGGGACGAGGACATCAAGGCAGAGCTATTAATGCTTGTTCACACGTTGTTCGCACCGCTTCCGCTGCAAGGAACAGCAGTGCAAATATCTGTTTACAAGTAACTTCTGTTTAAAAACGGTTTTACCGGTTGACGCTTCTGTGAGGCGACCCGTAAGGTTACCGCCGTCACTTTTAGGGCCATAACGCCCTGGAAACCAAACTCTCTTATGGCTGAAGGATACTGCGTTAAATGCAAAGCCAAGAAAGAAATCACAGACGCCGTTGAGGAAACGATGAAAAACGGGCGTAAGGCCATTAAAGGCAAGTGCCCGACCTGTGGCACTGTGATGTTCAAGATTCTGGGCGGCAAGGTGTCGACTTCACCCTCACCTTCCTCTTCCTCCTCCGGAGATTCGACCCCATCGACCCCGGCGAGCTAGGCAGCCAAGTACTCTGTATGTCGCAACAACTGGCTTACGTCATCATCACCCCCTATACGCTGTCCAAGTCGCGCACGGGCGGTATTTTGGCGCGATTGATCACCCGAACCGGCCTTGAACTGGTGGGTGCCCGCATGTTCGCTCCCAGCCCGGAATTGGTAAAACGCTACTCGGACGTCATCGTCTCCGCCGACGACCCCCAGGACCGAAAGATCCAGGAACTCATTCGCGATTACGTCCGGCAGAACTTTGGTCCGGACCACAAAACCGGACTGCGCCGCCGCGTGATGGCTCTGCTCTTTCAAGGCGATGATGCCGTTCGCAAGGTGCGGTCCGTAGTCGGCAACATTAACGCTGACCGGCGCACCGGAGAAACTATTCGGGACACCTTCGGTGATTACATCCTTGATGACGCCGGCGCGGTCCGTTACTTCGAGCCGGCCGTCCTGGCGGCGCCGAACCTGGCTGAAGCTCAACAGAAAGCCCGCATCTGGGCCGAGTTTTCGGAGAGTGATGGTGGAGTGCTCGAGAAAACCATCGCCTACGGCCCGGGCGAACAGCCCCAGCGCACTCTGGTTCTCATCAAGCCGGATAATTTCCGCTTCCCCACCGGTCGACCGGGAAACGTGATCGATTTCTTTTCCCGCACCGGCCTCTTCATCGTCGGTATCAAGGTCCATCAAATGAGCGTTGCGGACGCCATTGAGTTCTATGGTCCGGTCAAAGAGATCCTGCGCACAAAACTAAAGGATGTCGTCGGTGGCCGGGCCAAGGCGGCGCTGGAAAAGGAACTGGGTTTCCCGGTTCCACCGGAAGAAACCGCCAAGCTCGGGGAAATTCTGGGCCCGCTCTTCGGAGAGAATCAGTTTGAAAGCATCGTCCGCTTCATGTCCGGGAAGTCTCCCGCAGAGTGCGATCCCGCCCGCTTGAAGGAACCCGGCTCCGAAAAATGCATCGCCCTCGTCTATGAAGGCGTCAATGCCGTGAACAAGATTCGCGATGTCCTCGGGCCGACCGACCCCTCCAAGGCGCCTCCGGGCTCGATCCGCCGGGAATTCGGTTCGAACATCATGGTTAACGCAGCCCATGCCAGCGATTCGGAAGACAACGCCAAGCGGGAGATCGCCATCGTTCGCGTGGGAGAAAACACCTTCAAGAAGTTCATCGACGGTTTCTATTCCAGTTAGCCCAACTTCGCTGAAATCCTGACGTCTACCGTTGCTGGGCCCAAAATTCTTCGTCCTCGCGAAGCCGGACCAGCAGCCGCGCGTCCGCGGCGGGAAATTCATAGAGTTCCAGTTCTCCGCGTTCGATCCAAGCGAGCGCGGCACATCCCAGCGGTCGCGGTTCATGGGCCCGCCAGGCGCACCGGTAGAATTGCAGGTGCACGCTCTTGCCCGGGTATTCGTGGGTGATCGATTCGACCAATTCGCCGACATCGATTTCAATTCCCAATTCTTCGCGGAGTTCCCGCCGGAGGCAGTCCTCGAATGATTCGTCGGTCTCGCGCTTGCCTCCGGGAAACTCCCACAGTCCGGCGAGATGTCCGCCCGGTGGACGCTGAGTGATTAGGAGGCGGCCCTCTCGAAAAACAAGGCCCGCTGCCACCTGGATAATGTTCATTGACGGTAATGGAGGGCGGCTCGACAAAACGCTGCGGCCCTGAACTTCAGATCGCCTTGGGTCCATTCGATCACGCTCCGCTCCACCGTCGGACCATGGCTCTTTGAGCATCGCGCCCCAACTTCAGGCCGTTCTCGTCTTGCTCGATCACACCCGGCCAACCGCGCCTGCTGCGGGTCACAGACCCGCGCCCCGGACGCGTCGGACCGTTCAACGCCCCACGCTCTTGTAGATGAAGCCCATCTCTTCCATTTCCCGCGCATCGAAAAGATTTCGTCCATCAAAGAGGATGGGATGGCTCAACAATTTGCGGGCGCGGACGAGATCGAGTTTCTTGAAAACCGGCCATTCCGTGGCCACCACCAGGGCGTCGCAGCCGTCAGCCACTTCATTCATATCATCGACGTAAGTGACGCCTTTGAGAACGTCCTTGGCTTTTTCCATCGCCTTCGGATCATGCACTCGCAAGGTGGCCCCTTCCCGCAACAGCCGTTGACAAAGTTCGATCGCGGGCGAAAGCCGGACATCGTCGGTGTTTTGCTTGAAGGCCAGGCCGAGCACGCCGATTTTTTTGTCCTTCAACACCCAAAGCGTCTCGGAGATTTTTTTAACGAACCGTTCCATCTGCTCGGAGTTGATCCGCTGGACTTCCTTGAGCAGGCGGAAGTCATAGCCCAACTGTTCGGAGATCTTGATGAAGGCGCTGAGATCCTTTGGAAAACACGAACCGCCAAACCCAAGACCGGCATCGAGGAACCTGCGCCCAATGCGGGCATCCATCCCCATGCCATTGGCCACCTCCTGGACGTTGGCACCGCTGGCTTCGCAAATAATGGAAATGGCATTGATGTAGGAAATCTTCAGCGCCAGAAACGAATTGGCCGCATGTTTAATCAACTCGGCCGAATTAATGTCGGTCACGATGATCGGCGCGTTGAACGGGCTGTAGATCTCCTTCATGGCCGGAACCGGCCGCTGATTGGCCACCCCCACCACGACGCGGTCGGGCTTCATCAAATCCTCCACCGCAAACCCTTCCCGCAGGAACTCCGGATTGCTGACCACGTCAAAATCCACCTTGGCCTTGCAGTAACGCTTGATCGTTTCGGTAACCTTCTGGCCCGTTTTGACCGGAACGGTGCTCTTATCCACCACGATCTTGTAGGAAGTCATCGCGCCGGCAATCTCCCGGGCCACGCCTTCGATAAAGCTGAGATCAACGCCACCATCCGGCAGCGGGGGTGTCGGCACGGCAAGGAACACGACGTCCGAATTCTCCACCCCCTCGCGCGTGCTGGCGGTAAACCGAAGCCGGCCTTCCTTTACGTTCTTTCGAACCAAATCTTCCAGACCCGGCTCGTAGATGGGAATTCCGCCGCCCTGCAACAACTTCACTTTGTCGGCGTTGTTGTCGACGCAGATGACCTGATGGCCCACCTCGGCGAAACACGTGCCGGTCACCAACCCAACATAACCGGTCCCAATAATTGTCAGTTTCATGATGTTCGAACGTCGCTATCCATTCCCACGAAACCGTGATCGGCAATTTCCCCGGCGGCTTAAGCAAATCCCGGCCGGCGACGACGGGCAGGGCCCGGGTCACTTGCCAGGTGACGATGACGGCGGCGGCGCGGGCGTTGGCGCAGGCGATGGCGCCGCCGACGGCGCTGGGTTGAGCTTGATTTGTATCGGCTGGGATGTGCCGCCGGGCTGCGGGGTTGTCGGGGCACCGGAGGTCGCCATCCTCATCTGGTTGGAGATCGCGGATAATGCGCCCGGCGGAATGTTCTGCTGCTGCATCGGCGGCGGCGCCATGGCTTCCTTCAACTTGACCAGCTCCGGACGGGCCTTGAGCAGGTCTTCCTGTCGCATGTTGGCCTCCATAGCCAACCGGCTGCCCGGACCGCTTTTAGCCAATTCATCATAGAGCTTATAGGCGTCTTCGGGTTTCTGCTCTTCATAGAGCCGGGCCAAGGCCAGCTTGGCATCATCAATGATGGCGGAACCCGCGAACCGACGTCGGATTTCCTCATACTTGCTGATCGCCTCAGCGGTCTTGCCCTGGGCGTCCAAAGACGAGGCCACTCCCAACGCTGCCTCCGCGGCCCAAACCGTGTCGGGATACGCTCGAGTCAGCTGGGCAAACTGCGCTTCCGCTTCGGCATATTTCTTCTCGGTGAACAAGACCCCGGCGCTCGTTAAGAGGGCTCGCTCCGCCGCCTTTGTGCCTTCGTACTCTTTGGCCACCTTTTGCAGCGCATCAAACACTCCTGGGGCTTTTTCCGCGGGATTCCACGGAAGCTTGACGTCGGACAACGCCCGACTGGCGACCTGTTCCTTCTGCGCTTGCTGTTGCAAAAACAGGGCAACCGCCAGAACGACCACCAAGGCGACGCCAAGACCGATCGCCAAACGTTTCTTGTTAACTTCAAACCACGCCTGGAAGGCGATCGATTTCGACTGCGATGTCGCTTCAGATTCCATATATAAGGGGGCTGAATACTCCGGTCAGACGACCAAAAGGCAAGACGGAAATTGGCTACGGTTCGATACGGATGCGATAGAATCGGCCGGTTCGCTCGGGCTTGTCGGCCAGCCTCACGCTGACTTCACCCCCCTGCCCCATTACCGGCACACCACCCTCGAGCACCTGCCAGCCGGAGGGTTTATCCAAGTCCCGGGTTTCCACCCAGTATCTGCGGCCCATCTGCGTTCCAAATCGAATCCAAATGCCATCGCTCCGCCTCTCCACTGCCTGGATGGAAACCACGCTTGACCCTTGTTGAGGATCGGATCCCGCCCTGAATTCCTCCAAATTCGTCCAGCCATCCCCATCAGGATCCGCATCGCCCCGGCCTGCCGCCGCTCCGGCACCGAAATGACTCAACCGCCATGCATCCGGCACACCGTCCAGATCGCTGTCCGCGCCCGATAAAACATCGAACGGATTGCTCGTGGCCAATCGACCCAGACCGTCGTTGGCCCGAAGGACAACATTGGAGACGGCTTCCATTACAGTGATCGGCCCGGCCCACACGCCGCCGGCAAATTGCACCGGAGCGCCAGGGAGGATGGAAAGCGGGCGTTCGAACTGGAATCTAAGGTTCGGTAACCGAGTGGAGGTCGTGGGAGGTGGACTCATCCCCGCCCAGCTCAGAGGGTCCCCAAACGCGCTGTCCGTTTGCAAATAGACGGTTCTCGTTTCTCGTTTGAGCGTCGACCGGACCAACCCGTCCACGGAGTAACTTCCGTTGTTGAAGCTGAAATCGACCATCAGGGCATCAACGCCATTATAGGCAAATGGGGCGTCAAAAAAGAACACGGACCAGCCTGGTTCCAGGATGTTTTCGTCCCGATGGTAAACCGTGGTCCATCCCTCCCGCTCCCATCCCGATGTTCCAAGGTTTCTCGCGGCCGAATGCTTCAGCCGTATGGTCCAGTTGCTGAGGGTTTGACCCGGAGCATTCACCACCTCAAGCGCGATCGCATTCAAGGTTGCCGCCGGGCCCAGTTCCTCCGGCCAGTAGAGTGCCTGCGCCCGCAAGTCGTGGAAGAACGTTCCGAAAGGCACGGCCCACAAGTTCGTGCCTGCGCCCGCGTCCACTTCACGTCGCTCGGCCACCGCGCCAATCGCCACCTCGCCGTTGTAACTTGAAACCACGCGCCCCAGACCGTCCTTCGCTGTTAGCATGCCGGAAAAGGGGAATCCGGCGAACTGGGGCGATGGCACTTCATTCCATTCGAAACGGTCAACTTCATTGGCGTCGTCATCGAGTATCGTTGCCACCGCCTGGGTTCGGCTGAGAATCGCCGCGTTAACCTGGGTCAGTTTAAGCACAAATTTTTCATCGCTCTCATATCGATGGTCGCCACGAATGACAACACGCACCGCTTGATTCGTGGTGCCCGGCGGAAACACCAGTGTCCCCGAAACTCCAGCGTAATCCAGCGGCGCATGCGCTGAATCGTCCGCCGTCGCGTAGTTCACCTGCACCCCCAGCGCGCTGGGAACCGACAAATGGAATCGAAACTCTGCCACGGACTCCGTCCCCGTCCCACCCTCAGGCAAGGTTACGTCCTCCACGGTCATCATCGGCGGTGGATCATCGTCCAGGATCCGGCACCTGCCTTGGGGTGTGACGATTACCGCGTTGCTCGGCGAATGAAGGTTCAAAAAGAATTGCTCCGATCCCTCATCCATCCTGTCCGGCACAATCGGGATACTGACGAGCAAATTTGTGACCCCGGGGGCAAACACCAGCGTCCCGGCGGCGCCGGCGAAATCGCTCGCTGCCTGCGCCGTCATGTTGCTTGTTTCATATTCGACTGTCACCGGGAAGCGGCACGGCGCTGACAGCAACACCGGAAAACGCGCCACATTCGTCGTGCTGGATCCTTCGTTCAACGACAGATTCGTCGTCGAGAGGAAAGGTCCGGTTATGGTGGTCGCAGAGAGGGCCTGATTGTTCGCGACGTAGCCGTCCGATCCCGCGCGCCCAACCACCGCAAAATTCGTGGCCAACCCGCTCCGCATCGCGTCCACCGTCAACGTGACGCGGGCGACGTCTCCCGGAGGGATGTCGACGAAATTGCAAACGACGGTCTGACCAAAATTCGAGCATTCACCATGGAACGTCGACGCTGAGACAAACGTTACTTCAGAAGGAAGCCAGTTCGTCAGAACAACGCCCGTGGCTCTCGACGGTCCCGAATTGGTCACGGTGAGACGATAGGTCAACGCATCCCCCAGGATGACGACATCGGGGGAATCCACGACCGATACGCCGATGTCATCTCGCACGCCTACTGCGAAACCAGTCGACCGACCGATATTCCCGGCGTCGTCGCGCGCTTCGAGGATCATCTGGTCCACCGGTTCATTCACGACGAGGTAACCCGTCCACACGCCCGTCATGAAGTTCGTCAGAACGCCGGGAACAACGGAAATTTCACCGCGCCGGGCAAAGGGCAGCTTTAAACCCATGTTCGCCCCTCCCACTGCGCCCGCCGTTACTCCCCAGTCCGCGGCGCTGTCGTTATCGCGCACACCGAATCGCTGCAAGGTGAAGGCGCTGCTCTGGATTCCCGCGACAATCGCCGCCGGACCGAACCATTCCTCGGCCGGCAGCGGCTTGGGGTTTGCGATCTGGGCCGGATGGGCATCGCCCGCAGCCACAAAGTCCACGATCCCACCTCCCGCGTCCTGCACTAAAACTGCAATCGGATTGCCGATGGGCGCGGCGCTCCAAGTGATATTTGTACCTGATCTGAAATTCGGGAAATCCCCCGTTCCATCCTCCCGATCGCTCAGGACAAAATAACCTCGTGGGGGACATTGCACGCCGGCAGGAACCCGGAATGCCGTCAGCGGCAACGGCCAGGAGACGGCGTCGTAGATCGATAAGGTCCATCCTGACAAATCGACGGCTCGATCCGACGCATTGGCAAACTCGACTTGATCGTTGGGGCCCACGTCCACTTCCGTGATCAACACTTGCGAACGCGTGCCGCGCCCCACTAAACCCTGCAGGTTAACCGGACCGGTAAAGCTCTTGACCGAGTTGTTGATGTCGTCCCGCGCCGTCACGGTCACGGCAAAGCGCTGGCCGGCAATCTGGGACGAGGCGATCGGCGCGAACTCGAAATGGTCCACTCGGCCCACATCCCTTGTCGTAAACGTCCAAACCGGCCCGCGGGCCTCGGCCTCTCCGCGGCGGGCAACGATTTGCCAGTAAAACCTGGAACTGAGCGGCAGGACGGGAAGTTCCCAGAATCCGTTCGTGGTCGTACCCCGCAGGTTGGCCTGAGTGAGCCTCGATGAACTGCCAAAATAAACGTCGAACGACGTCAAACCATCCGGTGCTCCGAGACGGACGCTGACATCGTCCAATGCGACATTGAGATATCCCAAATTATCCTGCTGATAAAACGCCAGCCGGATGGTTTTGCCGCGGTAGCGGGAAACGTCGTAGGTGCGTTTCGTCAGCGGGAAGAAATTGGTATCGCCCTGGCTTGTTCGAAATACTGTTTCCAGGACGACATTGTTGGTGTCGCGGACCTCCACCCGATATTCCTGGTTGGGCGATGAAAAATAGGCCGCGTGATTTCGGATGCGATCGGTCCAGGAGAATGTCGCGGATTGAATATCCGGGGGGACCGTTACATCCTGATAGAGCAAATGTTGACCGGCGCCGATCTGCACGGTCAGAGCGCTGTATTCACCCGACACCGGCATGGTTGGTTCTTCGGGACCGTCCGGATCAAACTCACCGTCGTTAATGATCCAGGCGCCGTAGCCGGAATTCAGGTTGACCCACCCCGTAAAATCACCGGTCTCAAAATCTCCGTTGACCACAAGCTCGCCCTTTCCAGTTCCCCATTCCAAAGCCAGGGCTACCGGAACGTTGGTCGCACCGTGCGCCGGCCGCGGGCCATAAGGAGTTACCGGCTTTTCGTCGTCCAGCACCACCAGGCTCGCCGTATCGGAGGCAAATTGCGGAGATTTCGCGGAAATGTTCACCGTGCGCGGGCCGTCAATGGTTCCGTCGTCGATCACCCGAAGGTTGAACCGAGCGCGGATCTGACCGGCCGGAACAACCACCTCCAACGGCACCTCCAATTCGGAAAGATCGCTCGATGCGAGCCGCACCACCAGGTTGGTGGTCAACAAACCTGAGAGGCGAACCGCAGCGCCGTTGGTCACGACCCCATTTCCTTCACTGACCGACGGTGGGAGTTCCAAAGCGACGGCGGGGGAGTCGTTGTCCAACACCAGTAGGGTATCCACGCCATCAACCCAATTCTCCACGTGCGCCGTAATCGTCACGCTCTGCGGCCCATCGATGCGATTATCATCAAGCACGTTGAGTTCGAACTCGCCCTCCTTCGCTCCCGATGGCACGACAACGGTCGAAGGCACGTGCACCTTGCCCGGAAGGCTCGAACGCAACGACACTACGACATCCCGCTGTGGGCGCGTATCGACTCTCACCAACGCCCGGCGCGAAATTCGCCCTTCCCCTTCCGTCACGCGCGGCGGCAGGTGAACGCGGAGCGTAGCCGATTCGTTGTCCACCACGTCGATGATCCTGCTTCCGGGAAAATATCCGGGCGCCGATGCAGTGATCGACACCGACTCAGTTCCATCAATCAACGGGTTGTCGGGAACGTTTAATGGAAAGGTGATGTGGTCAGCTCCGGTCGGGATCATTACGCTCGAAGGGACCGCCGCCCGCTCGGGCTGGCTCGAGGTCAATGTCACTGTAACGTCGCGCGTCACTGGCACACCCAATCGGACCACGCCGGCATTTGTGATCACCCCGCTTCCTTCAATGGCCCGCGCGGGAGCGTCCACGAAGAATCGTCGAGCCGGATTGCCAACGATGCTGATGTCATCCAACGCGATCCCGTCGAACGGTATTTGAAAATCATCAAATTGATTAAACCGGATGCGAAAAGACGGCGTATAGCTCAGGCCGTGCGCGGCAATCGCTGCGTCCAGATCCACGATCATCTCAGTGTACTCGGCCGTTAGGTTCCGAAGGCTCTGAACTTCGTACCACTCGACGCCATCGGCACTCATGGCCACGCCATCGAAATCGGCACCGCCGACAAATGGGCTTGGCGGCGGAGCATCCGACTCGTCGCCAAATGTCTTGGCCCAGAATTGAAGAACCACATTGGTGTATCCCGCCAGATCCAGTCCGATGGTCAGTTCATTCCGCGATTGAATCCCTCCGTCCGCGTCGAGGGTCAAATGGTGGTCACCGCTGTGCGGTGAATTGATCTTCGTGACCAGAGCCCGATGCCGCCCGGTGCCGGTCACCGCCCAATAATCCTCCACCTCCCCTGTTTCGAAACCTTCCGCGAACGGCAGGCCTTTGAAAATCATGACCCGCAATTCCGCCGAACGCGTCTGTGCCACGCCGCTGTCCAGATTGGCGATCACCACGAAGTCGCTGTAGCTGCCGACCGGCAACGCCAGAGCGCTCGAGGAGATGCAGGCCACCACGTTCGTCATTGTGCCGGGCGCCAGGGTTCCCGAAGCCGCCGATAGCTGAAGCCACGGTTCACGCACGGCCGCGGCCCACCGGATGGGACGGTCTGAAATGTTCGTAACGGGGAACGTCACACAATCGGGCAGAAACGGGCCGCCGGCCGGCCCGCTGGCGAACAAGCCGCTGGCCGAGGTTATGAACAAGGCGTCCGGCAAATCGTAAAACTCCCGCACGCTTGCAGTTGTCGTGCTGTCTGAAACCCGGGCGCTGAATCCCATCCCCCGCTTGGCGAATGCGGCCCACAGGTCCCCGTTGTTTGCCCCCCGGTTATTAACCTGATCCGCGAGAAGGATGGCATCGCGCGCCTGCAGGAAGCTCGGGTTGGGCGGACTCAGTTTCATCCCGTCCGTGACCAGTTGCAGAATCAATTCGTTGCCTGCCGGGTATCCATGCTTGCGAATGAGATTCGCCCGCGCGTCCCACAGAACCGCACACCAAATCTCGCCTAGCGCGTGCACTTCGGACGCGTTCAGGGGATTAAACGGACTCAATGGACTTCGCGGCACACCGTCGTGCGGGACCGTTTGCGATGGATCAATATCCCGCAGGGTCAGGGGGTTCTTCCCCAAGTCAGTGGAATACGGATACCGGCGTATGCCAAAGTAATAATTCTCGGCCAACCCGGACAGTTGGGAACTGGCGTAGGCGCCGAAGGGATAAGCGGCATCGAGGTCATCGCCCGACCCGCTCAATAACGCCAGCGCGTAGAAATCAGACCATCCTTCCCCGAGTCCGACGGCTTGCAACGTATTCATCCCCACTCCGCCGCCAACCAGGCGCGTGCTGAGTCCATGGACGTACTCGTGAATCACCACCTCCGCATCAAAATCTCCATCGCGATCCGGGTTCGGCCCGCTCCAGACAAACATCTGGATGCGCCCGGGTTCTCCGTCCGGCGAGGGCGTAAAGTTCGCGTTGTTCACTCCCGAGCCGTCTTGCGCGTCGGCCGTGATGGCGTCGCCGCCAAATCCGCCCCGTCCAAAATTGTCCTTTTGAAAATTTCCCGCGGACTCCACAAAACCCAATCCGTAGAGCCGGTCATGAAGCCAGTTGCACCAATAGAACAATTGGACCACCGCGGCATCCGAGGACGCGCTGGGCGGCTGCTCCAAATCGAGCAGCGGGTCAAATACACGGAAGGGAGTGCCGTGCGGCCGTGGCAGGTCCGGCACGTCGTCGCCATCGGCATCGGTATGGGCATCGACATTGTTGCCGCGGGTCTCATTCTCGAAATCACTGATCCAACCGAGGGGCGACGCGTTTGTGCTCAGCGCACTGAGCGTCACCAGGGATCGCATGACTGCTGGCGGCTGATTCGAGTTGGGACTCGGCCAGCCGGGTGAAAATGGCGACGGGCTGTCCCCGGTAAAAACTCGGTAGGTCGCTTCCGTCAGATAGAGGGTCAACTGCTTTCGGATCAGGATGTCACCGGACGAGGCGTCGAGCACAACGCGAAAGCGCTCGCCTCCGGCGCGCCTGGTAAGTTGCACATCCCAACACAATCGTAACGAGTCCTCGTCCAGCGGAAGCCAGATGAGTTTCGCCTTGGTCTCTCCCGGGAGCTTTTTCGCGCGAAACGACTGCTGCAAATCGCGGCCATTTGGTTTTGCTTCGATCGCCGTCAAGTCTCCGGGTTGCACCAATTCCCCGATCTGCTCGGCGGCAAGTTGAATCGCGTGCTGGATGCCGATGGGCGGGGCAAGTTGCAGGGCCAGCCGATTGGGAGTGCCGCGGTCGCCCGCCTTGGCCGCATCCGGAATCATTAAACTCGAAAGCATCACGAGTTCACCTTGTGCCGTTTCATGACCGATCAAGACGCCTTCATCCACGCTGATGCCGTCCAACTGCTGCTCCCAGACGACGGTCCGCAATCCGTTGTGTCGGGCAACATGATCCCGCCGCACGGCAGCGTCCTTGAGGATCTCGGAGCCATGTCCGAAAACGGAGGCGTGTTCGTCGAGAAATGCCTTCACCGAACGATGGGATTCCTGTCGGCCAATCTGCCGCAC
>Ga0070689_100002043_pt1 | contig 13096 bp, 12 predicted proteins | sample KBSS23HmetaG_FD_64669 | JGI IMG/M metagenome (GOLD analysis project Ga0070689, IMG submission 64669) | Switchgrass rhizosphere microbial communities from Kellogg Biological Station, Michigan, USA - KBS S2-3H metaG | ecosystem: Host-associated > Plants > Roots > Rhizosphere ...
GGGATCGTGAGCCCGATGCTCGCGACCGCAGAGCCGTAGGCGAGGTTGAAGCTCGTCTGCAGGCGATCCCGCCGGGCATTTCGGTACGCGGCGAGCGTCTCCGGCAAGAGCACGAGCAGGGCGATCGCCACCCCCACTGCCGACTGTGGCGCGCCGACGGCGTCGACGGCGTCCTCGATCGCCGGCGACTCGACCTTGGCGAGGCCGATGACTGCGACGAGTGACACGAGGAGCGCCGCGAGGCTGACGAACGCCGTCCGATTCGACGGCGGGGCGGCGTGGGCGTTCTCGGCACCTTGCGGGAGGTCGGGCGGGACGAAGAAGTCACGATGGCGCACCGTCTGCACGAAGACGAAGAGCGCGTACGTCGTCACGGACGCGACGCCCGCGAACGCGAGCTGCGTGGCGGAGAACGTCGGCCCGGGCGAGCTCGTCGTGAACGTCGGGAGGACGAGGCAGAGTGTCGCGAGCGTGACGACCGTCGCGAACGCGGTCGCCGTGCCCTCCGCATTGAACGTCGCAGTACGGCGGCGGAGCGTCGAGACCACGAGGCACAGGCCCACCACGCCGTTGCACGTGATCATCGCCGCCGCGAACACGGTGTCGCGCGCCAGCGTGTCGGTCTCGGAGCCGCCCGAGGCCATGAGCGCGACGATCAGTCCGACCTCGATGACGGTCACTGCGACGGCGAGGACGAGCGACCCGAGCGGCTCGCCGACGCGATGGGCGACGACCTCCGCGTGGTGGACCGACGCGAGGACTGCGCCTGCGAGAAACGCGGCCACGAGAGCAAGCACGACGTCGCCCGGCTTGCGTCCCCACGTCGCCGCCAGCGCAAGAACCGCAACCCCCGGAACGACGAGGGCCCACGGCGGGGATCGGAGCAGGTTCTGCATCCGGGTGGAATCTATGGTTCGTCGCGACCCGCGGCCGCGCTAACACTCTCCTTACAGCCAACTCATCCCGGTCACACTCCGGATACCGATACTTGGTCGGAGCCATGCGGAAGCTCGTCCTCGTCCTCTGCCTTTGCGCCCTCGCTGCGGGAGGTTCTGCTGCGTGGGCGAGCGAGCCGACGGGCGGCACGTTGTCCGTCGACTCCGGGCGGGGCGTCGTGATGATCGACCTGCGCGGCTCGGTGCTCGGCCGTCTGGCCACCGGGACGCTCCGGGTCACCGACCAGACACCGAACGACCGCTACACCGCACTCGTCGCGGGGAAGAAGCTGACGCAGGAGCGCATCGGCCCGCGAACGGTGCTCTACAAGGGGCAGGGCCTCCGCTATCGCATGCTCGGAGGCGGCTACAAGATCGTCGCGCGCGGCTCCGGCATCGCCTTGTCGGCCGTGGGCAAGGGCACCGTCATGCTCGACGGCGAGCCTCGCTTCGCTGGTGACGACGTCGGTGTGTACTCGAGCACGCCGGGCGTGGATTGCAGCGCCGAGCCATTGACGTGCATGCCGTTGCCGACGGAGCCGGAGCGGTTCGCACTCGAGCCTCCACCCGCAGAGCCCAATCCGAGGCGAGCGCCGTGACGACGAATCCGACCACGATCCTCGTCGTCGAGGACGAGACCTCGATTGCGACATTCGTCGCGGCGTACCTGCGTAACGCGGGCTACGGCGTGAAGACGGCCGCGACCGCCCAGGCGGCGTTGATTCAACTCGCGAGCGACGTCCCGGCACTCGTGATTCTCGATCTCAACCTGCCCGACGGCGACGGTGTGGAGCTCTGTCGTCGCATTCGCAAGACCTCCGACATCCCGATCCTCATGCTCACCGCACGCGACGAGGACATCGACAAGATCATCGGGCTCGAGGTCGGTGCCGACGACTACATGACGAAGCCGTTCAACCCGCGCGAGCTCGTCGCGCGCGTGAAGAGCATCCTCCGCCGGGCGGCGCCGGAGCGCCGGAAGAGCGAGTCCGAGGAGCTCCAGCACGGGAACCTCACGATCAACGCCGGGAAGCGCGAGGTACATGTCGGCGACGAGGAGATCCGCCTCGCGCCGAAGGAGTTCGACCTCCTCTGGGAGCTTCTCGACCACCGCGGGATCGTGCTCACCCGCGACCAGCTGCTCGAGCGCGTATGGGGCTACACGTTCGCCGGGGACACGCGCACGGTCGACGTACACGTCCGTCAGATCCGCCGCAAGCTGGGCGATGCATCGCCGATCGTGACCGTGTGGGGCGTGGGGTACAAGGTCGCGTCCGATCGGACAGCGGCGACCATCTAGCGGGTTACCCTGAGGCACATGCTCGGGACGCTCCGGTTCCGTCTGACGGCGCTGTTCCTTGCAGTCGTGCTCGTCTTCGGGCTCGCCTCGATCGCTCTCGCGGTACGCCTCTTCCAGGACGTCACGCGCAAGCAGTCGGTCGAAGAGCTTCGGCGCGAGGCGACCGGGCTCGCGGCGCTCTACGCGGAGTCCGCGCTTCGCTCGTCCGACGAGGGCGCAAAGGCGCCGGAGTTCGCCGCGCAGAAGCTCGAGCTCGCGACCGGCGACGAGCTGTACTACATCGGCGCGTCGTTGTTCCCGGGGCAGCGGTTCGGCCTGACGCGTCTCCCCCGCAGCGCCCTCGGCGGTGCGCAGCTCGACCGGGACCGGCAAGTGATCGTGACCTTCACGCCACCCGGCGAGTCGCGCCGTCTGATCGCCGCGGCGCAGCCGGTCCAGCTCGTCCGCGGGACAGAGCCGTTCGGCTGGTTGATCGTCGCGAAACCGGAAGCCGAGCTCCGCGAGCAGTGGCTCGAGCTGTTCGGTCGGCTAGCGCTCGCGCTGGCAGTCGGAATCGCGCTCGGGGGCGTCCTCTTCCTCTGGCTCTCGCGCCGTCTCACGGAGCCGGTCCGCGTGCTCACGCTCGCGACGGAGCAGGTTGCCGCGGGCCGGTACGACGTCGAGATCCCGGAGGCGAAGGGAGGCGACGAGATCGCGCTGCTCAGCAAGCGGTTCCGCGGGATGGTCGAGAAGCTCGCTGAGGCGGAGCAGCTCAAGCGGTCCTTCCTGATGTCGGTGTCTCACGAGTTGCGGACGCCGCTCACCGCGATCCGCGGCCACGTCGAGGCCCTTCGCGAGGGCATCGTGACCGAGCCCGAGCAGGTGCTCGCCTCGCTCGACATCGTCGCGGCGGAGACGGATCGGCTCGAGCGCCTCGTCGGAGACGTTCTCGACCTCGCGAAGCTTCAAGCTCACCGGTTCACGGTGCGGAGGGAGGAGGTCGACCTCGAGCGCGTTCTCGATCAGGCGTACGGCGCGTTCGCCGAGGAGGCCCGCCGACGGGAGATCGACTACCGGCTGTCGGGTGCCACGCACGCGCCGGTCATCGTCTCGGACGGTGACCGGGTGCTCCAGGTCATCACGAACCTCCTCTCGAATGCGTTCCGATGGACGCCGGACGGAGGGCGGATCGAACTCCAACTCGCGGCGGCGAACGGGCGGGTGGCGGTCGACGTCCTCGACACGGGCCCTGGCGTCCCAACCACCGAGCGGGCACGGATCTTCGAGGCGTTCGTCTCCGAGGATGCGGACGGGACAGGCCTCGGTCTCCCCATCGCGCGTGAGCTGGCCGTGGCCCTCGGAGGCGGCATCGAACTCGAGTCGCGAATCGGCGCGGGGAGCCGCTTCCGGCTCCTTCTGCCCGTGACGCCGGTGCTGTAGGTCGGGTCTACGCCGCGGCGGCGTGCTCGAGCGCGCGCTCGGCGGCTTCGAGGCGTTCGAGTTCCTCGACGTCGGCGTCCGTCGGGTCGACGGCAGCCCGAGCGGTCTCGAGACGCTGAAGCCGAGCGTCGACACCATGCCACCCGGAGCTGACGAGCTCGACCAGGAGCGCGAGATCGTCGACCCGCGCGTGCCGCTCGGCGAGCAGGTCACCCTCGAGCCGCTCGAGTCGGCGAATCGCCTGGTTCAGGAGGCCGCGGATCTCCGCGATGTGGCGCGCGACCGGGAGCACCTCGGCGCGAAGCCCGTCACGGACTGCATGGCCGACATGTGCCGGAATCGAGGCCTCGAGCTCGGCCGCGGCGGCGGCGAGCGCCTCGATCTGGTCCCGTGAGCGCTCGAGGGCCGCCTCGATCGCACCCGGTGCGGGACGACCGGCCGCGGCATCCGCGATCCGCTGTTTCGCGCGCTCCAAGGCGAGGGCGTCCATAGCGGGCGAGGCTACTCTCCGCGCCGGATGGACTCCTCCGTCCTCGACTACGACCTCCCGGCCGGGCTCGTCGCCCAGCGACCCGTGGAACCACGCGACTCGTCGAGGCTGCTCGTGTACCGGCGGGAGGGGGGAGGCGTCGAGCATCTGAGCTTCGGCGACCTGCCGGACGTCGTCGGCGATCTGCTCGTCGTCGTGAACGACACGCGCGTCGTGCCGGCGCGATTGCAGCTGCAGCGTGCGTCCGGCGGGGCCGTCGAGGTACTTCTCGTCGAGAGCCTCGGCAACGGTCGCTGGGAGGCGCTCGCCAGGCCGTCGCGCCGACTGCGAGTGGGCGAGCGTCTCGGGCCGGTGCAGCTCGTCGAGTCGCTCGGTGGCGGTCGCTGGACGGTCGAGCTCGAGGGCGAGCCGGCCGGCGAGGCGCCCCTTCCCCCGTACATCCACGAGCCGCTCGAGGACGGGGAGCGGTACCAGACCGTGTATGGGGACGTCGCAGGCTCCGCGGCCGCGCCCACCGCCGGGCTGCATTTCACATCCCTCCTGGTCGACCGTCTCGACCCGGCCAGGGTGACGTTGCACGTCGGCCTCGACACGTTCCGTCCGCTCACCGAGCAGGTGGTCGAGGACCACCAGCTGCACGGCGAGCGCTACGCGGTCGCCGAAGCGGAGTGGGACCGCATCGCCTCGGCCGATCGCGTGCTCGCCGTCGGGACGACCACCGTGCGTGTGCTCGAGACGGTCGCTCGCACGGGCGAGCTGGTCGGGAGGACGAGGCTCTTCGTCACGCCGGGCTTCGTCTTCGAGCGCGTCGACGCGCTGCTCACGAACTTCCACCTGCCGCGCTCGACGCTGCTCGCGCTCGTGATGGCGTTCGTCGGGGTCGAGGAGACCCACGCGCTGTACCGGACGGCGATCGCCGAGCGCTACCGCTTCTATTCGTTCGGCGACGCGATGCTCGTGCTGTGAGTTTTCGCGTCGACGCAACCGACGGTGCCGCACGCACTGGTGTCCTCGTGACCTCGCGGGGCGAGATCCGGACGCCGGCCTTCATGCCCGTCGGGACCAAGGGAACGGTGAAGTCGTTGCACCCCGACGAGGTCCGAGACCTCGGCGCCGACGTCGTGCTCGCGAACACCTACCACCTCCACTTTCGACCGGGAGAGACCGTCGTCGAGGAGCTCGGCGGCATCCATGCGTTCTCGGGCTGGGGCGGGCCGATCCTCACGGACTCGGGTGGCTTCCAGGTGTTCTCGCTCCGCGACACGATCGCAGGGCTCGACGAGGACGGCGTGACCTTCCGCTCCGTCTACGACGGGGCGGCTGCGCGCTTCACGCCGGAGGGCGTGGCCGAGATCCAGCGGCGGCTCGGCTCAGACATCGCGATGTGCCTCGACGTCTGCGTTCCGGCGGGAGCGCCCCCGAACGAGCTCGAGCGAGCCGTCGCGACAACGACGGGCTGGGCGCGGCGGCAGGTCGACGCTCCTCGTGCCGAGGGTCAGCTTCGGTTCGGGATCACCCAGGGGGCCACCGACGTCGACCTGCGTCGGCGTTCGATCGACGACGTCACCGCACTGCCGTTCGACGGATATGCACTCGGTGGGCTCGCGGTCGGTGAGTCGAAGGACGAGATGCTCGAGTGCGTCGAGTGGGCGGCTCCGGCGCTACCCGCGACCCATCCGCGCTACTTCATGGGCATCGGCGATCCGGAAGGCGTCCTCGAGGTCGTGGCCCGCGGAATCGACATGTTCGACTGTGTGCTCCCGACGCGCACCGCCCGAACCGGCTCGGCTCTCACGTGGGCGGGACGGCTCAATCTGCGCAACGCGGGATACCGCACGGATTCGAGACCGCTCGACGACGAATGCGACTGTCCCGCGTGCGAGCGGTTCACCCGCGCGTACATCAGGCACCTCGTGACGCAACGCGAGCTTCTCGGATTACGCCTGCTCAGCCTGCATAATCTGCGTTTCGTACTCGACTTGACCGCGCGTGCGCGTGCGGCGATCGAGCGAGGAGCATTCTCGGCGTTTCGCGAAGAGGCCCTTGCCCGGCTCGCCGCCCCACCGGAGGAGGGACCGTGCAATTCCTGATCATCATGGCGTTGATGCTGGGCGTGATGTACGTCCTCATGATCCGCCCGCAGAGACAGCGCCAGGCCCAGCAGCAATCGATGATCGACGACGCGGGCGTCGGAGACGACGTCCTCACGACCGGCGGCATCTACGGCACGATCACCCGGGTCGAGGGCGACGACGTCGTCGTCGAACTCGCGCCGAGCCTCACCGTGCACATGACACGGCGCGGCATCGCGGCCGTGCTTCCGCCGGAAGAGGAGGATGAGGACGAGGAGCTCGAGGACGACGAAGAGGACGCCGACGTCGACGAGGAGGCCGCCCGGGAAGCGAGCGCGAACGGCGATGAATCTGCGGTTACGGACGGCGAAGAAGCGGTTAGGACGGCCGTCGGGGATGTCCCGGCCGAGGACGACCGCCGCTAACCTGGGCCGCCGAACGTGAGCAGGCGCAACTCCTTCGTCGTCCTCGGGCTGCTGGCAGCGGCGCTCGTCGGCGTGGTGCTGCTCGCGATTCCCGCCTCGCCCATCCACAAGAAGGCGACGCTCGGGCTCGACCTCCAGGGCGGTCTGGAGGTGACGCTGCAAGCGGTCCCGCCGGCGGATCGAAGCCTCACGAAGGAAGACCTCGACCGCTCGGTCGACATCATGCGGAACCGCGTCGACAAGCTCGGCGTGTCCGAGCCGCAGATCTACACGCAGGGCTCCGACCAGATCGTGATCCAGCTCCCCGGCGTGAAGGATCCCGAGGCCGCGGCGGAGATCATCGGCACCACAGCGCAGCTCGAGCTGTACGACCTCGAGACCTCGCTCGTCGGTCCGTCGATCTCGATCCAGGGTCAGCCGGTCGAGACGGCGTCGCTCTACACGCTCCTCGCTCAGGTCCAGTCGCAGGTCAAGGGCGAGTCCGATGCGTACTACATCGTCAATCCGAAGACGAAGCGCGTCGTCTCCGGGCCGTACGCCTCGAAGGAGGCCGCGCTGAAGAAGTCGGGCGGCGAGCTTCCGGCGGGCCGGGAGCTCTTCGCCGTGCCGAAAGGCATGGTCGTCGTGACGTGCGGCGAGGGCGCCGTGATCTGCCCCGGTGCGAACGGAGCGGGCGTCGACCCCGCCGCCGGCCCGTGGTACTACCTCTTCAAGTACGACCCGCCGAACGTCCCGCAGATGACGGGTGAGGATCTCAAGCTCTCCGGCACGCGGGCCGACTTCGACACGAGCCCGGGCGGCGGCGGCCGGCCGATCGTGAGCATGGAGTTCACGAACAAGGGTGGGGACAAGTTCGAGAAGATCACGCGCGACGAGTGGCTCCGCGGAAAGCTGCGCGGCACGCCGCAGCACTTCGCGATCGTCCTCGACCGCGAGATCAAGACCTTCCCGCAGATCGACTTCACCGACGGCTCGCTGTCGGGCGGCATCGGTGGCGGACGTGCGCAGATCCAGGGGCTGGACTCGCTCCAGGAGGCGAAGGACATCGCACTCGTGCTCCAGACCGGCGCCCTGCCCGTGAAGTTCGACACCCTCGACCGCACCGACATCTCCGCCACGTTGGGCAAGGACTCCCTCAGTGAGGCCTGGAAGGCCGCGATTGCGGGCCTGATCCTCGTCGCGTTCTTCCTTCTCCTCTTCTATCGCTTCCTCGGCGTCGTCGCCGTCATGGGCCTCGCGATCTACGCGGCGTTCCTGTACGCGACGATCCTCATCTTCAACGTCACGCTCACGCTTCCCGGCTTCGCCGGCCTCGTGCTGACGTTCGGCGTCGCGGCAGACGCGAACATCGTCATCTTCGAACGCATCAAGGAAGAGGTGCGTTCCGGGAAATCGGTTCGCGCTGCCATCGCCCAGGGATATCGGAAGGGCTTCCACACGATCGTCGACGCGAACGTCGTCACCGCGATCACTGCGACGGTGCTCTTCGTCGTCGCGACCGCGAGCGTCCGCGGATTCGCGCTCATGCTTCTCATCGGCACGGCGCTTTCGATGCTCACCGCGGTGCTCGCGACCCGGGCGATCCTCGCGGTGCTCGCCGGTTTCGGCTGGATCGACAACCCGCGCTTCATGGGCGCCACCGGTCAGGGCATCCCGCGTTGGCTGCGCTGGGACTACATCGGGAGACGAAGGCTCTGGTTCACGATCGCCGGGGTCGTCGTCGGGCTCTCGATCCTCGCGATCGGTGTGAGAGGCCTGAACCTCGGGATCGACTTCAAGGGCGGCACGCAGATGACGTTCCGCACCGAGCAGCCGACCTCGCTCGACCAGGTTCGCCAGGAGGCCGCGGGGATCGGCCAGGCCGGCGCCGTCATCCAGGGCCGCGGCTCGTCGACGGACGGCAAGTACACGAACTTCCAGATTCGGACGGAGTCACTGACGACCGCCGAGCAGAACGAGCTGCAGGAGGATCTCGCCAACACGGTCAAGGCGACGTCATTCGGGGCGAAGAACGTCTCGGAGAGCTTCGGGCGCCAGATCGCGAACAACGCGATCTTCGCGATCATCGTGAGCCTTCTCCTGATCGTCGCGTACATCTCGGTGCGCTTCCAGTGGAAGTACTCCGTCGGTGTTCTCGTGGCACTCGCGCACGACGTCATCATCACCATCGGGATCTACGCCCTCACGGGACGGGAGGTCACGACCGCGACCGTCGCGGCCGTCCTCACCGTGCTCGGGTACTCGATCTACGACACGATCATCGTTTTCGACCGTATCCGCGAGAACGTCCCGCTCATGCGGCGCGCCTCGTTCCGCGTGATCGGCAACGTGTCGATGTGGGAAGTGCTCCCGCGCTCCCTCGCGACGACCTTCATCACGCTCGTGCCGGTGGCGTCGCTCTACTTCTTCGGCGGCGACACGCTCAAGGACTTCGCGTTCGCACTGCTCGTCGGAATCGGCTCGGGTGCGTACTCCTCGATCTTCCTCGCCGCACCGCTGCTCGCAGCCCTCAAGGAGCGCGAGCCGGAGTTCGCGCGCAGGCGGGACGATCTCGGCGCACTGGCGGGTGTCGCGTCGGTCGGTGGAACCCTCGCCGAGGAGGCGGAGGAGATCGCCGCCGCGGACGCGGGCGACGGCGAGGTCGTGGAGGACGAGGAGGAAGCCGCGGCAGCGGCTGTTGCTCGCCCGACACCCGTCGGCGCACCGCCCGTCGGGCCTGTGTCCTCGAAGCGAGAGCGACGACGCCAGCGGCGTGCGTCGCGCCCTCACGGCCGTGCCCGCTGACGAGCGCGGACCGCTCGAGACGCTCAGCCTGGCAGGGTTGGGTGCCGTCGCTCTGGTTGCGCAGCATGCGGACGAGCTCGCCACCGAGATCGCCGCGCGCATTGGCGTGGAGCGCGACGAGGTACGAGCGGTCATCGTGGACGTCGTGGACAGCTGGCGTCGCGAGGCGGCCCGCCTGGGAGAGAGCGGAGGGAGCATGGCCGCAAAGGCGGCGTCGGAGCTCGGCGCGGCCTCCAGAGACTCCGTGAGGGATCTCGAGCTACGGGTCGCGCAGATCGAGCACCGCCTGCGGCTTCTCGAGCGCGACGCCTAGGCCCGCGGGCCGGCGAGCCTACAATCCCGCCCATGGCGACGACGCAGGACCGCTCGTCGCGGAACCTCGGGCGTCTTTCCGAGATCGCGCAGGTGGCCGTACGTCACGGGTTCGGCTACTTCCTGCGCCGAAACCGGCTGGGCGACCTCGTGCCGGGCGACGTCAACGGCGACGTCGCCACCGCGTCTGACCGCGGACGACGCCTCCGCGCGATGCTCGACGAGCTCGGCCCGACGTTCGTGAAGTTCGGGCAGCTCCTCTCGACGAGGCCGGATGTCGTCCCGCCCGACATCGTCGCCGAGTTGCGCGGCCTGCAGGACGACGCCTCACCGATCCCGTTCGAGCAGATCCGCGACGTCGTCGAGGCGGAGCTCGGCCTTCGCATGGACCGGGCGTTCCTCGCGTTCGACTTCGCGCCACTCGCGTCCGCATCGATCGGGCAGGTGCATCGCGCCGTCCTCCCGGACGGCCAGGAGGTCGCGGTGAAGGTTCAGCGGCCGGCGGCGGCGGAGCAGATCGAGGCAGACCTCGGTCTCCTGTACCAGGCGGCGCGACTGCTACGCGAGCGCGTGAAGGCACTCGAGTTCATGGATCCGCGCGAGCTGGTCGACGAGTTCGCCCGCTCGATCCGCCTCGAGCTCGACTACGGGCACGAGGCGCGCAACGCCGAGATGTTCCACCGCAACTTCGCCCGTGAAGAGCGGGTCGTCGTCCCGCGCGTCATCCGCCAGTACTCGACGTCGCGCGTGCTGACGCTCGAGTTCCTGAGAGGGACGAAGGTCGCCGACCTCGACCTGGAGACCATGCGGCCGGACGAGCGTCGCGACGTCGCTCGCCAGCTCGCCGACGCGTGGATGACGATGGTCTTCCGGCACGGCTTCTTCCACGCCGACCCGCATCCGGCGAACATCTACGTCCTCGAGTCGGGCGCGCTCGGCCTCGTCGACTTCGGGCAGGCGGGGAAGCTCTCCGAGGACGACATGGCGAAGTTGACCATGCTCTTCGTCGACGCCGCGACCGAGAACGTCGATGCGATCCCGAGGCGCCTCCGGGATCTCGGCGTGCGCTACGACGCGACGCGCGAGCAGGAGTTCAGGGGTGAACTGCAGGTGCTCTTCGACCGCTACTACGGCAGCCGACTGTCCGACATCGACCCGCTGCAGGTCATCCGCGAGGGCTTCCAGCTCATCTATTCGATGAATCTCAAGTTGCCGAGCCGGTTCGTCATCCTGGACAAGGCGATCGCGACACTCGCGTCGGTCGGGCAGGAGGTGTATCCGGAGTTCAACGTGTTCGAGATCGCGAAGCCGTATGCGCGCGGTCTCCTCGCGGACCGGTTCCATCCCCGCGCGCTGTCACAGCGTGCGCGCGTCGAGGCGATCGGGCTCGCGTCCGTTGCTCGGGACATGCCGTACCAGGTCTCGGACGTCCTCGAGCACCTGCGCCAGGGCACGTTCCAGGTGCACATCGAGAACCCGGGCATCGACGAGATCGACGACCACATCGACAAGGCGACGAACCGCATCGCGGTCGCACTCGTCATTCTGGGAGGCCTCCTCGGCTCCGCGATGATCGGCGTCTTCGCGAAGGACGGGCCGCACGCGCTCGGGATCCATTTCATCGCGCTCGTCGGCTTCATCATCTCGGGCGTCTTCGGGTTCTGGCTCGTCTGGGGCATCCTGCGCCACGGGAGGCTCTGACTCCGTCTGCGGGCGACGTGTCCGCTGCGGAACGCTTTTCAGCGATCTGCCGGAAAGGACATCTGGTACGTCGGATCTGCCGGGGCTAGCGTCGGCGGCATGCCGAGCGCCCTCCTCGTCGCCGAGCCAGAGCCCGAGACCCGCGAGTACCTGGGACGACAGTTGCGCGACGACGGTTTCGACGTCCTCGGTGCGTCTCGCAGGAGCGAGGCGCTCGAGCTCGCCGAGTCCGCGCGGCCCGATCTCGTCCTCCTCGCGGAGCTCGATCTCTGCCTGAGGCTGCGCCGCGGCGAGCCGGGTCGGAGCTGGGATCGGAACGTCCCCGTGATCGTGCTCGCGCCGTCGTCCGACCCGGTCGAGCGCGTTCGTGCCCTCGACCGCGGGGCGGACGACGTCATGGGCCGGCCGTTCGCCTACGAGGAGCTGCTTGCGCGGATACGCGCCCTCCTGCGCCGGAGTGCGGGCGCGCAGGGCGACGTTCTGGTCGCGGGCGACCTCGTCATCGACCGGCCGACACGTCGCGTACAGGTCCGCGACACGGCCGTGATCCTCTCGGCGAAGGAGTTCGAGCTCGTCGCCAAGCTCGCCTCGGAGCCGCATCGTGTGTTCACGAAGGAGCAGCTCCTGCGCGAGGTGTGGGGCTACCGGTCGCTCGGACGCACCCGGACGCTCGAGTCGCACGCTTCGCGCATCCGCAAGAAGCTGTGCCTCGAGCCCGAGGATCGGTTCGTCGTCAACGTCTGGGGCGTCGGGTACCGGATGCTCGAGTGATCGTCAGCGTGCGCCCTCGAGCTCGAGCAACCTCTCCTTCACGTCGAGGCCCCCTGCATATCCGGTGAGCGAGCCCGTGGCCCCGACGACGCGGTGGCAGGGCAGCACGATCGGGATGCGATTGCGGTTCATTACCGTCCCGACCGCGCGTGCCGCGCGCGGATGCCCGACACGGAGGGCGAGCTTTCCGTACGTCGTCGTCTCCCCGTACGGCACACGAGCGAGCTCGTCGAGCACCGAGAGGGTGAAGGGCGGCAAGGCGCGGAGGTCGAGGGAGACGTCGAAGTTTCGGCGGCGACCCTCGAAGTATTCGTCGAGCTCGCGGCGGGCGAGATCGACGCTTCGCGGCGAGCGAAGCACCCGGGGACCGGCGATGCGGGCGAGCCGCTCGAGCTGATCCTCGGGATCGCTGTCGAACGAGATCGCAGCGAGCCCGCGGTCCGATGCCGCGACGAGCAGGTCGCCGATCGGCGAGTCCACGACGTCGAAGCCGACGTCGATGAGCCCGAGCTCAGCGGCGGTGTCGCGGAAGCGGCGGTCGAGGTCGGGTGAGACGGTCATGAGGTGATCCTCCTTCGAATGCGCCGGACGCCGGTGGACGTCGCCTGGCGGGCGGCGTCCGGAGACGACCCCAGCGCCGTCGCGATCTGGTCGTATGAGAGGTCGTAGCCGTATCGGAGCACGACCGCAGCGCGTTCCTTCGGCCCGAGGCCGTCGGTCAGTTCGGCGAGGTCGGCATACGCGGGCTCGGCGTCGGCCGCGGCGGCCTCGACGAGCTCACTCGTCGGTCGTGTCCGACGCAGCGTGTCGAGCGCGACGTTCTGGGCGATCGTGAGCACCCACGCCCGCAGGTGCTCTCCGTGGTCGAGGCGGCCGTACGCGCGCAA
>Ga0070689_100002044_pt1 | contig 13092 bp, 9 predicted proteins | sample KBSS23HmetaG_FD_64669 | JGI IMG/M metagenome (GOLD analysis project Ga0070689, IMG submission 64669) | Switchgrass rhizosphere microbial communities from Kellogg Biological Station, Michigan, USA - KBS S2-3H metaG | ecosystem: Host-associated > Plants > Roots > Rhizosphere ...
AGCGTCCTCCGCTGGGACGGGAGCCTGTGGAGCGTCGTCACGAGCGGCGTCTACAACAACCTCACCAGCGTACGCGGCACCGCGGCGGACGATGTCTGGATATCGACGCAGTACGATTACCTCCTTCACTGGGATGGCTCGGCGTGGAGTCGCAAAGACAGCGCGACGCAGTTCGGATTCCGAGCGCTGTGGGTCGACGGCGAGAAGACCGTGTGGGGGATCGGGAGCGAAGGGACCGCCGCGCGCTTCGACGGCGCGTCGGCGTGGCGCACCACGCCGTGCCCGACGGTCGAGGGCTACCTCGGGATCTGGGGCGACGGCGCGTCCAGTCTGTGGGCGGTGGGGACGCGCGGCGCGGTGATGCGATGGAACGGCGCCATGTGGACCGCCGTGCAAGCGGGCGCGCCGAGCGTGAGCTTGAAGAGCGTGTGGGGGAGCAGCGCGGACGATGTCTGGGCCGTCGGCGACGCCGGAGTGATGATGCACTTCGACGGCAGCACGTGGCGCCTCCCGTCCGCCGGCGCGACCGACGACCTCGCCAGCGCGTGGGGGAGCAGCGCCGCCGATATCTGGATCGTGCGCGGCGACGACACGCTGATGCACTGGGATGGCGCGGGCTTTACGCTGAAGAAGAGCGGCGTGCGGCACGGCCTCTGGGCCGCGGGCGGGAGCGCGTCGAACGACGCGTGGGCGGTCGGTGAGCACGGCGCGATCGTTCATTTCGACGGCAACGCATGGACCGCGAGCGCGAACACCGTCGATCAGGGACTCTGGGCGGTGTGGGCGAGCGGCCCGCGCGACGCGTGGGCGAGCGGCGACGAAGGGACGCTCCTCCACTGGGACGGCAGCGCGTGGACGGCGTCGACGAGCGGCGTCACGAGGCGCCTCTCTAGCCTCTGGGGGTCGGCGCCCGACGACGTGTGGGCGGCGGGCTCCGAAGGCACGTTCGCGCACTGGGACGGCGCCACGTGGAAGGTGGTCGCGACCGGAGCGGGCTACGACTGCGACGGGCTCTGGGGATCGGCGCGCAACGACGTGTGGGCGGTGTGCAGCGGTGACATCGTCAAGCACTTCGACGGATCGGCGTGGGCGGATATCGCGCACCCCGCCGGCGGCGCCGGCGCGATCTGGGGGCGGAGCGCGAACGACGTCTGGTCGCTCGGCCGTCCCTGGATGCACTGGGACGGGCACGCGTGGTCCACGGTGAAAGAGGCGACGGGCGGCGCCGTCACCGGCGCGCTCGGGTTCCACGATCAACTCTGGATCATCGGGCAGGCCGGTGCGGTGCTGCGCAAGAACCTCTGAGTCGCGCGTTCAACCGAAGAAGCGAGGCACCCCGACGGGATCGCCGGGGTGCCTCGATCGATTCATCCGCCGGTGGTCGTCTCGTAGAGCTCGCCCGACGCGTTCAGCCCCGCGAAGATCGTGGACGTGCTCCCCGGGTTGATGGCGATCGTGTTGACCTTGACGGTGGTCGACTTCGAGAGCGTCCAGTTCGCGCCGCCGTCGGTGCTCTTGTAGATCCCCGTCGCGGTCCCCGCGAATACGGTGTCGGGCGACGCCGGGTTCACCGCGAGGGACCATACGTTCGTGTCGCCGAGGCCGTTGTTGACGAGCGTCCAGCTCGAGCCGGAGTTCGTGCTCTTGTATACGCCGGTGCTCTGTCCTTCGACCCCGGCGTAGAGGCGCGTCGAGTCCGACGGCGCGACCACGACGGTCGTGACGTTCTTCAAGCTCCCGGTCGCGATACCCGAGTTCGTCGCGGTCCACGTCGTCCCCGTTCCATCGGTGGATTTGAAGACGCCGCCCGATGCGGTCCCCGCGCCGTAGACCGCTGCGTAGACCGCGGTCGCGGAGTTGCCTTCGATCGCGTGGATCGTCCCGCTACCCGATCCGAAGTTGCTGGTCGACGAGCTCCACACCGTCGCGCCGCTCGTCCCGAGGAGCGCGACCGCGGAGGTCCCGTTGTTGCCCCCGGCGAAGATCCCGGTCCCCGACATCACCTTCACGCCGAACAGGCTCACGTCGGGCGACGGCGAGAGCGACGTCCAGCTCGACCCGCTGTTCGTCGTGTGCCAGAAGTGCGTCGGCTGGAGCGGCGGGTTCTGCGCCTTGTCGGCGCTGAAGTGGACGCTCGCGGCGTTGTTCACCGAGATCGCCAGCGAGATGCCGTGGAGGTTCGTGAGGCCGGTGTTGACCGTCGACCAGGTCGACCCGGTGTTGGTCGACTTGTAGACGCCGTTCCCCGCGGTCGCGATGTACATCGTCGAGTTCAAGCTCGGCGCGATGGCGATCTGCACCGGTGTGTCGGAGAAGCCGCCGCCGAGCTTCGTCCACGTCCCGAGGAGCGGGATCACCCGCTGCGTGTACACGGCGGGGTGCGCGGCGCCGGTCTCGTCGCGCGCTTCGAGCGGGTGGTCTCCCTCGCCGAGCTCCTCCGGTACGACGTATTTCGTGCGAAACGTCCCGTCCGCGCCCGCGCGTACCTCCCCGACGATGCGCCCGTCCACGTGGAGCGTGACGCGCTCGTTCGGGAGATAGTGCCGGCCGACGATCGCCACCTCGGTCCCCGGAGGGCCCGCGCTCGGGAGGAGCGAAATCACCTTCGGCTCCGTCTCGTCTTCGACGCGATCCCCATCGGGCGCGCCCGCGCACGCGGGCAACGTACCGAGCCACAATGAACATACTGCGACCAGGATACTTCGATGTTGAAGTTTCATGGCGACGGATTCAACAGCAGCCCCCGCGGGAGCAAGAATCAGTATCGCGACAGCGATGTAACATCATTTCGTTCCGATCCTGGACGCGGTTGCCCTCGGCACCGCTAGTACCAGCTGATGCATGCGTCCGCCGCGGCGCACGGTTCCTCCCACAACCTGAACCGTGCTTCGACGAATCATCGATATTTCATCGCATTTCAGCGGAACGTATTTCGATGGTCAAACGAACGACGCGATGCGAGGGTCGGATCGATGCGCCTCCTCGCTCTCATCGAGGAGGGAAGTCGGATCGTTCACGACACGAGGGGCCCTCCATGACGATGCAGCTCACTCCCGCACATGCGGCGTCTCTCGACGTCTGGGATTGCCTCGCGGCCGACACCCGGATCCTCCTGGCCGACGGCACGGCGAAGGCGATCCAGCACATCACGAAGGGGGACGTCGTGGTCAGCGATGGCGGCGACCGGCCGGTCCTGGCGACGATGGCGCAGCCGCACCACGGGCCGGTCCTTTTTCTGACGTTCACGAACGGCGTGCGCCTCGTCACCTCTCTCACCCACCCGATGATGACGCCGGGCGGTGCGATCCAAGCTGCGTCGCTCAAGGTGGGGGACCAGGTTCGGACGGCCCACGGTGACACCACTGCCGTGCGCGGCATCAAAGACGAGGCGTTCCGCGGCCAAGTCTACAACTTGTGGCTCGATCCGACTCGCCCCGGGGACACGACGATGGTCGCGAACGGCGTCTTCGTCGGCGACCACCTCGTGCAGGGCCGCGCGCTCCGCGAGGCCGCGACGGACGAGCAACATCGAAATAGCGCCGCGCCGCGCGGTTCGCGAGCCTACTTGATCCGCTCGTGGTCCATCGTCCAGTTGGTCTCCCAGGTCTTCCCGCCGTCTTCGGAGAACGCCTGCTCCCAGTGGCAGGAGCTCGGCGTGATGTCGCGCCACACATAACGAACGAGGACCATCTTGTCCTTGATCGCCTCGTGGTCGTAGAACTCGCCGCGCCCGTTCTTCTTGTCGAACTTGCCCACGGTGGCAGGGAGGGTCAAGTTCCCGCTCGTGGTGCTGCTCCAATAGAGACTCCACAAGTGCGTCTTTGGATTGTAGAAGCGAATCGTCATTCCGTCGAAGCTGCCGGCCGGATCGTGAATGACCCCTTCGTCTTCGCTCACGCGGCCGTCCCATAGCATTCGCCCCACCACCGTCCCGTCGAACTCGACCCACGTCTTCGAGCCCGTGAGCGGGTTTCGCAGTCGCCGGTGGTGGGTCTTCCACGTCCCCACGAGGAAGTCGAAGTCGTGTTGTCCGTCGCGCTCCTTGTCCTCGGCGGCGGGCGCCTCGGTCGAAGCCGGCGCGGTCGGGACCGCGACTTTGGCCACGGCTTCGGGCTTCCGGCCCACCTCGCCGCTCGTCGTGGTGCTGGGTTGATCCGGCGGCCTGACGGCGGCGGGCGGGGCGCACCCGGCCGAAGCCAGAGCGAGTGAAAGGAGAGAGACGGGGAAGAGCAGTGAGCGGCATTCCATGGTCGGACCTCGTGCTCGAGAGCATGCCGAATTCGTCACGGTTCCGTAGGTCCAGATACCGGCGATTGGACCAGTCCAGACGCCGCGCGCGCCACCCGTGGCGCGGCCTTTCGGTGACCGGGCGTTCCGTCCGGTACGTCACGGCGGGTGCTTGCCGTACCTCGACGACCGTGGTCCTCGGGGTGCTCGCCGTGGCGCGTGCGCGTGGAATCGCCGGAATCCGCGGGATCGCCGGCGCCCCTGGCGATCGGCGAGGTGTGCCGAGACGACGGAGGACGTGCAGGGCTGAACACGGCTATCCTCCGGAGTATGGTTGCCTCTTCTCACCTCCCCAGCGACGCCGGCGGCGGCAACGCGAGCCGCGCCGATGAGACCGCCGCCGCGATCCGAGCTCGCGTCGCGCTGAAACCGCGGGTGGGCGTCGTCCTCGGGAGCGGCCTCGGCGCGTTCGGCGACACGCTCGACGGCGGCGTGAAGATCCCGTACGGCGACCTCCCCCACCTCCCGAGCTCGCGCGTCGTCGGCCACGCCGGGAATTTCTGCTTCGGCTCCGTGAACGGCGTCCCCGTCGCGTGCATGCAGGGGCGCGTTCACCTCTACGAAGGCCACCCGATCGCGTCGGTGGTGCACGGCGTCCGCACGATGGCGCGCCTCGGCGTCTCCGCGGTGCTCCTCACGAACGCGGCGGGCGGGCTCGAGCCTTCGTGGGCGGCGGGCGACTTGATGCTCGTCGCCGATCACATCAACCTGACCGGTCTCTCGCCGCTCTCCGGGCCCAACGAGGACGCGCTCGGCCCGCGCTTCCCCGACATGACGCACGCGTACGATCCTTCGCTCCGCGCGGCGCTCCGCGACGTCGCCGGCGCGGCGGGGATCCCGATCCGCGAAGGGGTCTACGCCGGGCTCCTCGGTCCGTCGTACGAGACGCCGGCCGAGGTGAGGATGCTCCGGATGCTCGGCGCGCACGCGGTCGGGATGAGCACGGTGCACGAGGTGATCGCGCTCCGCCACATGGGGATCGCCGTGGGCGCGCTCTCCTGCATCACGAACCTCGCGGCCGGGATCTCGGCCGCGCCGCTCGATCACAAGGAAGTCGAGGAGACGGCCCGCGCGAAGCGGGCCGCGCTGCTCACGCTCCTGACCGGGTGGATCGCCGCGGCGGGTGCGCGATGAGCATCAGCGCTGGTGCGGCGTTGATGGAGCACCTCGTCGAGGCCGCGAAGCGCGTGCGCGCCCACGCGTACGCCCCGTACTCGATGTACCGCGTCGGCGCGGCGATCGCGACCGCCAGCGGGAAGACGTTCGTGGGGTGCAACTTCGAGAACGCGTCGTACGGCGCGTGCATCTGCGCCGAGCGGAACGCGGTCGGGCAGATGATCGCGGCCGGCGAGCGCGACATCGTCGCGTGCGTGGTCGTGACGTCGGGGCCGCGCGCGGGGTCGCCGTGCGGGATCTGCCGGCAGGTCCTCTCCGAGTTCGCGAGCGACTTCCCGATCGTCCTCATCGGCGAGAACGACGCAGGCCTCCCCGACGACCGCCGCGACACGTCGCTCGCCGCGCTTCTCCCCGACGCCTTCGTCCTCGACGAGCCGGTCTGACGGAGAAGACCCGTTGCCTCTCCCCGCGCGCCCAGATCGACTCGGATCGTACGAGATCGTCGCCAAGATCGCCGGCGGCGGGATGTCGACGATCTATCTCGGGCGCGCCGTCGCTCCGGAGTGCACCGAGCGCGTCGCAGCCGTGAAGGTGATCCGGCACGACCTCGCGCAGGACGCGCGGATGATCCAGATGTTCATGGAGGAGGGGAAGATCCTCGCGCTCCTCTCGCACCCGAACATCCTGCGCACGTTCGAGTACGGTGCGACGGGCGAGCAGCAGTTCATCGCGATGGAGCTCCTCCTCGGCCGGACGCTGGCCGACACGTGGGAAGCGTGCGTCGCGAAGCGCCTCGCGCTCCGCGCCGACATGAGCGCGTGGGTGTGCGCGCGCGTCGCCGACGCCCTGCAGTACGCGCACGACCTCACCGACCCGTCGGGGCAGCCGCTCGGCCTCGTGCACCGCGACGTCAACCCGAGCAACGTGTTCCTCACGTTCGACGGGCGCGTCGTCCTCTTCGACTTCGGCCTCGTGAACACGCGCGTGAAGCGGGCGCCGAGCGCCGCGGGGATCGTCAAGGGGAAGCTGCCGTACCTGGCCCCCGAGCAGATCATGCAGTTTCCGATCGATCGCCGCGCCGACATCTTCATGCTCGGCACGACGCTGTGGGAGCTCTCGACGATGCGCCGGCTCTTCAAGCGCGACGACGACGTCGCGACGGTGAAGGCGGTCCGGAGCGGCCCCATCCCCGATCCCGCCACGATCCTCCCCGGCTTTCCGGAGCGGCTCGCGCGTGTCATGAAGAGGGCGCTCGAGAGGAACCGCGATCACCGCCACGCGACCGCGCAGGAGCTCGCGCGCGAGCTCGACGCGTTCGTCGGCCCCGCGGCCGGAGAGATGCCCGATCTCGTCGCCGGGATCCTCGATCATCTCTTTCCCGGCGAGCGGGCGAGGCAGCACGGGTGGTTGAAACGGACGAGCGCGCTCGCACCCGACTCGCGCCGGAGCACGCTCGCTCCCCCGGCGCCGCTCCCGACGTCGTCGGTCCGCGTCGTCCCGCCGCCCCCGTCCCGACCGCGAAAAACCTGACCTACGGCGCGCGCGTCGCGACGGGATCTCGCGCGTCGCGCGTCGACCCGTCGCCGAGCTGTCCGTGGTCGTTCTTCCCCCAGCAGCGGACGGCGGACGACGCGTCGCGCGCGCACCCGAAGCCGTCGCCCAGCGCCACGTCGATGATCCGCGCGAGCCCCGGGACCTTCTCGGCCACGCACGCGCGGTCGTCGCTCGACTTCGGCCGGATGCACAGGACCGAGCCGCCTTCCGTCGCGCCGCACGCGTCTTCGCCGCCCGCGGCGATCGCGATCACCTTCTCGAGCCCCGGCGTCCTCGCCGGCTTCACGGCGATTCGCCGGCCGGGCGCCGGCTCACCGGGGACGCACACGAGCCCGCCGCCCCAGCACAGCATCGCGCCGTCCGCGGCGCGCGCGCAGCTCGACTCGCGACCCAGCGCGAGCTCCGCGGCGTCGTCGAGCCCCGGCACGGTCACCGGGAGCCCGCGGCTCTCGGTGCGGGAGACGCCGAGCTGCCGCAGGTTGTTCGCGCCCCAGCACCGGACGTGGCCGTCCGCGCGGACGCACGCGTGAGTCGCGGCGACCGCGACCTCCGCGGTCTCGCTCAGCCCGAACACCGGGGTCGGGCTCTTCACCGCGCCCCCTTGCACCTCTTCGCCCCAGCACCGGACGAAGCCGTCGTTCTTCCGCGCGCACGTGCGGTTCCCGCCCGCGGCGATCGACGCGACACTGAAGATGTCCGTGACCGGCACGGGCGCCTGGCGATCGATCGTCGTGCCGTCGCCGAGCTGCGCGTGCGCGTTGGCGCCCCAACACCGCACCGTCGCGTCGCGACGCCGCGCGCACGTGTGGCGATCGCCGGCCGCGATCTCGATCACTTCGTCGAGGCCGCTGACGCGGACCGGCGACGTCCGCCCGATGGTCGTGCCGTCACCGAGCTGTCCGGCGTCGTTGGCGCCCCAGCACACGACGTCGCCTTCGGCCGTCCGCGCGCACGCGTGCTCGCGCCCGAGCGCGAGCTCCGCGGCGTGGAGCTCCGGCGCCGCGGGATCCGCGCTGTTCGCGCCCCCGTCACCCGAAGGCGGCGCGCCGTTCCGCGCGACGCCCGGGCGGCAGCCGGCGACGACGAGGACAGCGAGAAACCATCGGGTCAAGCGCATTCGAACCGAACGATACAGTCCAGGCGCAGAAAAGGCCTAAATCAGGGAGAATCTGCTCTTATGTAACCCTATCGGATACATTGGCGCCGTATTCTCGAGTGACCGCAGCAAAATTACCGCTGTAGCGGCCGAGGGGCCTCCCCCCCACGAGGGGGGAGGGCAACCCCTGTGGGGCAAAACGGTCGCCGAGAAAAAAAGCACATCGAGCTTGGCGCGTCGCATGCTCTATCCCGGAGTCATGAGATCTGCCGTGCTCTCGGCCCGCCACCTGACGGTTGTGGTCGGTATCGCGCTCCCGGCGCTCCTTGCGAGCGGCGGTTGCAGCAAGTCGGATACCGAGAATACCGACATCGGGGTGAACGCCATCGTCTTCATCAAGCGCGCCCACACGACGGTGGACGACAAGGGCGCCGTCAGCATCGACGTGTCCGGGGGGAACGGGCAGGTCATCGACTACGACCGGTACGTCCCGGGAGGGAGCCTGAACTTCCTCTCGCCGGCCCGCCCCGACGGGACGCTCCACAACCTCACGCAGGACTTCCCGAAGGCCGACTTCAACGGCGTCGACGTCTCGTTCGACGCGAAGCAGGCCGTGTTCTCGATGAAGAAGGACGAGAACGACCATTACCATATCTACACGGTGCAGCTCTCCGCGGGCGGGGACGGCAAATACGAGCTTCACCAGAAGACGGCCGGCGATCAGGACGACATCAATCCGATCTACATGCCGGGCGGGCGCATCGGGTTCGTGACGAACGAGATGTACACGGACATGGGGACGCGCGCCGACGAGTACGAGCACGGCCGCGTGGTCACGCAGCTCGCGACGATCAGCGTCGACGGCGGCGATGCCGATCGGCACCTCTATTCGCAGAACCTCTCGCACACGGTGGCGCCGTTCCTCCGCTACGACGGCAAGATCGGCTATTCGCGCTGGGAGCACCTCGGCCCGGTGAACGACGTGAAGATCTTCACGGCGAACCCGGACGGGACGAACATGCTCGCGATCGGCGGGCAGCACGACAAGCCCGCGAACTCGCTCTTCAGCATCCGCGAGGTCGAGCCGAACGTGATGGTCGGGATCGCGACGACGCGAAACCGCACGATCCACGCCGGCGCGCTCATCCAGATCGACGCGCGCAACCAGAACGACGCGGTGTGCCTCGACGCCAAGGCGGACAAGACCGGCCACGCGTGCCTCGACGAGGAGCACGTGAAGTTCACGATCCTCTCGCCGGAGGTGCCGACGGGGAGCGGGCCGTCGCCGGTCGGCCGCTACCGCGAGCCGAGCATCCTCCCCGACGGGCGCCTCCTCGTGTCGTGGGCCGACGGGCCGGTGAACGATCTCGCGGAGCAGTCGGTCACGCCGCCGGACTTCGGCATCTACGTCTTCGACGCGAAGACGCAGAAGAACCAGCTCGTCTACAACGACCGTGACAAGTGGGACCTCGGCGCGATGGCGGTGATGCCGCGCGCGGAGCCGCCGGTCATCGGCGACCTCCAGCACACCGCCGAGGCGTCCGCGCCGGTGCGGATCGGATCGGTCGACGTGACGCAGACGAGCCTCGACGAGAAGGTCGACGGCGCACAGTTCAACCAGACGGCGCTCCACGACGCGCTCGGGCAGGCCGTCGCGGTGCGGATCATCGAGGGCTTCTCGAGCGAGGCGGCGAAGGGCGTCACGATGTTCGGCCTCACGATGCACGAGGGGGCCGCGGTGCTCGGCGAGGCGAAGGTCTACGACGACAAGAGCTGGCTCGCGAACATCCCGCCGTACGTGCCGGTGCACCTCCAGCCGATCGACAAGTTCGGCATGGCGATCCGTTCGCAGGGGCTCTGGATCCAGGGGATGCCCGGCGAGGACCGCCGCTGCGTCGGCTGCCACGAGAGCCGCACCGGGCAGGGCGTCCCGCACACCGGGCAGAACCCGACGGTCGCCGAGCAGAAGCAGGCGGAGAACTTCGCCATCGCGGTGACCGATCGCTACGAGCAGCCGTGGGACAAGAACGACGACGCCGCGAAGCCGTTCGTGCAGAAGCTCATGACCGACAAGTGCGCGAGCTGCCACAACTCCGGCTCGACGACGTACTACGAGGTGTCGCGCACCGATCCGGCGTCGGGCCAGAAGACGACGTACAAGATCCCGCGCCTCGACCTCTCGGACACGCCGATCACCGCGTACTACGACCGGCAGGTGAAGACGTGGAACGCGTCGTACGTCTCGCTCCTCTACCCGTCGTCGATGGAGATGGGGAAGGTGACGGTCGTCGGCGACGTGCCGCCGAAGTGGATCGAGCCGGGGAGCGCGCGGACCTCGGTCATGATCCAGAAGGTGAACGTGAAGGCGCCCGACGGCACGACCGCGTGGCCGACGCCGCTCCACCCGGAGGACAAGGGCGTGACGCTCACCGACGACGAGCGGCGCATGCTCGTCCTCGCGGCGGACCTCGGCGGCCAGTATTACGCGCGCCAGAACACCGGCTTCAAGCCGCTCGGCAACGGCGACCCCGTCGGCCCCGGAAAGAAGTAGTGAGGAGACGGCCATGCGAACGATGAAAGCGAACGGGCCGATGACGAGGATCGCGTTGAGCGTTGGGCTCTCGCTCGTGGCCGCCGTGGCGTACGTCGGCGACGCGCGGAGCGACGGCGAGACGACGCCGGGCGGCGTGGCCGCGGTGTACGGTCACGTCGCGCCGGACCAGGTCGAGTTCCTCTCGACGCCGGAGCGGATCATCTCCGTGGCGTCGTCGGGCGGCGCGTCGGCGATCTGGGAGGCGCTCGAGCACGGCGAGAAGGTCGAGTGCCTCGAGTGCATCCCCGCAGTGTCGCCGCTCCTCTACCACGAGAACCCGGAGAACCGGGAGATCGCCGCGTGGTGGCTGCGCCGCCGGATCTTCGGCGTCTTCGGTCCGGGCGAGGTGTACGAGCAGACGCTGAACACGCTGAAGTCCGACCCGAGCCCGCAGCGGCGCGCGTACGCCGCGTCGGCGATCGGCGAGTTCCTCGCCGCGCCCGGGATCGCCGCGTGCGCGCAGGCGATCACGAGCGACGCGGACCCGACGGTGCGCGCCGCGGCGGCGTCGGCGCTCGGCCGCCTCAACGACGACGGCGCCGGCGCGATCGCCCGCGCGCTCGGCGACGGCGACGGGCGCGTCAAGCTCGCCGCGCTCGCGTCGATCGGCCGGATCACCGGCTTCGCCGACAAGGACAGCGTCGGGAACCTCCTCACCGACGGCGACGCGAAGGTCCGCCGCCGCGCCGTCGAGGTGCTCGATGGGATGTACGCGCGCGACAAGGTCGCCGGCGTGATCACCCTCGCCAAGAGCGATCCCGACGCCGACGTGCGGCTCGCCGCGTGCCATGCGCTCGGCAAATTCGGCGACCCGTCCGCCAAATCGGCGCTCGAGTCGATCGCCGCGAACGACGCGAACACCTTCGTCCGCGACCAGGCGACGATCGCGCTCCGCCGCCTGTAACCGGGCGACGGAACGCGCCGTCGCATGGGCGCGCCATAACCACGCTATAAAGGTGTCGTGGGCACTTCCTCGCTTTGGTTCTCGCTCTCGGTCGCCGGCGCGGTGGCGATCGCGCTCGCGCCCGCGGCCTGCAATACCAAGGAGCCGCAGCAGTCGACGTATTTCGAGCGGAGCATCTCGCCGATCCTCACGACGTCGTGCGTGCGCACGAACACCGGCGCCGCGTGCCACGTGTCGACCGGGAAGGGGAACGCGTTCGGCAACCTCGACACGTCCACCTTCGCCGGGCTGAACCACCGGCGCGATCTCCTCGCCGACTACGGCCCGTACGGGCAGCCCGCGCTCCTCGTGAAGAACGTGGCGCCGTTCCAGGTCGAGGTGCAGTCGTACGACGGGCAGAAGGTCACCGTCACGACCGACATCAAGCACACCGGCGGACCGATCCTCGATCCGACCGCGACCGGGTACCAGACGCTCCGCCGCTGGGTGGAGAACGGCGCGACCGAGAACAACTCCGGCGCGCCGCCGACGACGCTCACGCGCCTCCCGTGCACGACCGCCGTCCCGAGCGCGGTGGGCTTCGATCCGGCGAAGGCGCCCGACACCGGCGACTTCAACACCTTCCGCGATCGAGTGAACCCGATCATCCGGAGCACGTGCGCCGCGTCGAACTGCCACGGCACGTCGTCGAACGACCTCTATCTCACGTGCGGCGACGCCGACGATCAGCTCCGCTGGAACTACTTCATCGCCAGCCAGTACGTCGCGAAGAACCCGCAGGAGAGCGAGATCGTCCGCCGTCCGCTCGCGCCGGCGCAGGGCGGCGCCTTCCACGAAGGGGGGATCGTCTTTCCGTCGACGAACGACGACGGGTACAAAGCGTTCCTCGACTGGGCGACGCAGCGCGGCCCTGCGGACTTCTCGAAGGTGGACCCGGACGTGGCGTTCTTCGCGCATCGCGTGCAGCCGATGCTCGTGAAGAAGGGGTGCATGATGCTCCAGTGCCACTCCGCGGCGCAGTTCCACGACTACCGCCTCCGCGGCGGATCGGGCGGGAGCTTCTCGTTCAGCTCGACGCGCAAGAACTACGACCTGACGCTGGCGCAGCTCTCGATCGAGAGCGAGGACGTCGAGGCGAGCCGCCTCGTGCGGAAGAACCTGTTCCGCCCCGAGGTGCAGGCGGGGTCGAAGGGGCTCGCGCACCGCGGCGGCCCGCTGCTCGAGGACTTCGGCGCCGAGGCCGATCGCGGGAAGGCGTGCGACGACAAGAAGTACGACTACGACGCAGGCCCGCTCGACGATATCCCTGCGTATTGCATGTTCCGCGAGTGGCACAAACGCGAGCGCACGGCGCGCGCGCCCGGGCCGCTCACGGCGATCGCGTACGTGCGCCGGCCGGCGGGGCAGGCGTCCGTCAGGCCGCAGGACTTCGACGTGTACCGGCCGGGCGCCGAGCTCCACCTCGCGCAGGCGACGATGGACGCGGCCGGGAACGTGACGCTCGCCGGCGACACGATCGCGAACGAGTCGTGCGGGCTCGAC
>Ga0070689_100002045_pt1 | contig 13089 bp, 8 predicted proteins | sample KBSS23HmetaG_FD_64669 | JGI IMG/M metagenome (GOLD analysis project Ga0070689, IMG submission 64669) | Switchgrass rhizosphere microbial communities from Kellogg Biological Station, Michigan, USA - KBS S2-3H metaG | ecosystem: Host-associated > Plants > Roots > Rhizosphere ...
GTGCTGGGCGCGATCTCCCTCGACCTGTTCGCCGTGTTGTTCGGCGGTGCCACGGCGATGATGCCCATGTTCGCCACCGACGTGCTGCACGTCGACAGCGCGGGTCTAGGGTGGCTGCGCGCGGCCCCGGGCGTGGGCGCCGCCGTGGTCGCGCTCGCGCTGGGCCGCAGGCCGCTCGAACGACATGCCGGTCGCTGGATGTTCGGCGGCGTAGCGCTGTTCGGTGCCGCCACCATCGCGTTCGGTCTGTCGACCAGCTACTGGCTGTCGCTGCTGATGCTGGTGTTGATCGGCGGCGGCGACATGGTGAGTGTCTACGTGCGCCAGCTGCTGGTGCAGCTCGAGACGCCCGACGCGATCCGCGGGCGGGTGAGCGCGATCAATTCCATGTTCATCGGTGCGTCGAACGAGCTCGGCGAGGCCGAGTCCGGCTTCACCGCGGAATTGTTCGGACTGGTGCGCGCCACTGTGCTCGGCGGCGTCGGCACGCTCATCGTGGTGGCGAGCTACATGAAAATGTTCCCCGAGCTGCGCAAGCTCGACCGTTTCCCCGAAGCCAGGCACTAGTCCATCCAGTACTTCGCGCGCGCGCGTACTGGATTTACTCGACGCCCGCGCGGAAATACATTTCCGTGCATGACGGACGCAATCAAAGGACGGGGCGCGCTGTCGAATCCACCCGGACGCTTCGACAAGCTAACCAAAGAGTTCGAACGCGACGGCTGGTACGAAGAGGAACAGCCGCCTAACAAGCTCGAAACGACGATCACCGCCGAGCCGGCGCGCTCGATCATCAGCCGCAACGACTCGCCCGACATCGGCTTTGGCCAGTCGATCAATCCGTACCGCGGATGTGAGCATGCGTGCGTGTACTGTGCGGACGGCGAAACTCCTGTATTGATGGGGGATGGCTCTACGAAGCCTCTGGCAGATATCCGCGTTGGCGATGAAATCTACGGAACACGTAGATTCGGTTGGTACCGGCGGTACCAGAAGACACCGGTCCTTGCTCATTGGAGCGTCATCAAACCGTCGTTCAAGCTAACACTGGAGGACGGAACGAGCTTGATCACCAGCGCAGATCATCGATTCCTGACTGAACGCGGATGGAAGTTTGTCACCAACTCACAAACTGGTAGCGCTCAGAGGGCGCATCTGACCGCAAACAACAAATTGATGGGAACGGGAAAATTTTCCACCGCGATTGCGAAAGACATCAACTACCGACTCGGCTATCTATGTGGCGTTATTCGCGGAGACGGCTGGATTGGCAAGCACTCCTATCCACTCGTGAACGGTGGATTCGGAATCGGGCATCACTTCCGGCTTGCCCTCTGCGATGACGAAGCTCTCTTTCGTACACAGGAATATTTAAGAGAGTGTCAGATAGAAACCAAAAACTTTGTCTTTGCAGAGGCTCGTCCAAATCGGCTTCGAATGAACGCAATCCGTTCTTCCTGCGCTTCAGCGGTCGAGATCATGAAGCTGATCGCCTGGCCTGAGCAGCCCACGACCGAATGGCGTGCGGGCTTCCTGGCGGGCATTTTTGATGCGGAGGGCAGCCTTAGTCAGCACGTCTTTCGCATTCCCAACACCAATCCGGAATTGATCGACTGGATTAAAAGCTCATTCAGAGAGCTGAAGTTCAAATATGTGGTCGAGCACATTCACCGGACAGTCACCAAACCAATCGATGTTGTTCGAATGGTTGGTGGACTTCGGGAACATCTCAGATTCTTTCACACGGTCGATCCTGCAATTAGCAGAAAGAGGGACATTGAAGGCCAGGCAGTGAAGAGCGAGGCGCGGCTCCGCGTCGTAAGAGTTGAACCGCTCGGCAAAGCCATGCGCCTCTACGACATCACCACTGGCACCGGTGACTTCATCGCCAACGGCGTGGTGAGCCACAACTGCTACGCCCGTCCCAGCCACGCCTACGTCGGGCTCTCTCCCGGTCTCGATTTCGAAACCAAGATCTTCTACAAGGCCGACGCGGCGAAACTACTCGAAGCCGAGCTCGCCGCTCCCAACTACCGTTGCTCGCCCATCATGCTCGGCGCGAACACCGACCCTTACCAGCCTGCGGAAAAGTCTCTCAAGGTCACGCGTTCCATCCTCGAGGTGCTGTTGCGTTACAGGCACCCGGTGAGCGTGACCACCAAGGGTGCGTTGGTCGCACGCGACGTCGACCTGCTCGCGGCGCTGGCGCGCGACAAGCTGGCCCGCGTGATGTTCAGCATCCCCACGCTGGACCCGGACATGAAACGCATCCTGGAGCCGCGCGCGGCCTCGTCGGCCGCGAAGCTCAAGGCCATGCGCGTGCTGGCGGACGCCGGCGTGGAAGTGGGCGTGTTGGTTGCGCCCATCATCCCGGTGCTGACGGAACATGAAATCGAATCAGTGCTCGAGGCGGCGCGCGCGAGTGGCGCGTCGCTCGCGGGGTACACGATGTTGCGGCTGCCCTGGGAGGTGAAGGACCTGTTCCGCGAGTGGCTGGCTCAGCATTTCCCCGAGCGCGCGGCGCATGTCATGTCCCTCGTGCGCGGCATGCGCGGGGAACGCGACAACGACCCCAACTTCGGGACCCGCATGCACGCCATGGGACCTGTGGCGGAGCTGATCCGGCAGCGGTTCCGCCTGGCCTGCCGACGCCTGGGCCTGCCCAGCGAGCGTCGTTTTGACCTGCCCGTGAATCTTTTTCAGCCCCCTGTGCGTACTAACCGACAACTGTCCCTGGATTTACCCATGTAAATGGGAACCACGGCGTATTGCTTCGGGTCACAAAGAGCAGATGCTGCAACGTGGCATACTTGCCGCGCCTATTGGAAAAATCCCGCATCGAACGACGGGGAGCTTCATGAACGCAATTCGTCTGACGTGCGCGTGCCTCGGAGTGGTGTTCGCCAGCGGTTGCATGCAGGCCCGGATCGAGGAAACGCGCGAACTCGCGACCCCGATCGCCAAGGGCGAACAGGTCGTGATCCTCGCGAAGCCGCAGATCGAAGGCGCGGGCGCGGAAGACGACTTCATGGACTGCGTCGGCAATGAATTGAAGGGCGGCCACCACGGTATCGCCGTTCACGACAACAACGCGTTCGTCGACAAGATGTTCCCCTGGTTCGAGCCGAGCACGGCGCCCGGCAAACCCGAAGCCATGAGTGTGCTTCTGGCGCGTCCGGGGGTAGCCGATCGGGTGACCGAGAGCGGCGTGCGTTATGTAGTCTGGCTGGACGGCAGTACCCGTAAGACCGACGGCGGCGGCAGCCTGGCTTGCGGCGCAGCCCCCGGTGGGGCCGGCTGCATCGGATTCGGCTGGTGGCAAAAGGAGTCGGCCTACGAGGCCACCATTTGGGATTTGAAACAAGGCAAGTCCGCGGGTAGCGTCGGTACCAACGTGACGGGAACGTCAGCCATCGTAGGGGCCATTATTCCGTTGCCTTTCATCGCGCGCGTGCAGGCGACGGCATGTAATCGCATGTCCAGCCAGCTGCGCAGCTTTTTCTCGGGAACCGACGGTCAGACCGCCGGGACTCATTAGTCGCAGGAGGTTCGCATGCGAACTCGCTACCTTTTGATTGTCGCGCTTGCCGCGGCAGCACTCGCGGGTTGCGCAACCAGCGGTTCCTCCGGCGGCGGCGGCGGCGGCATGCCCGGCGGCGGTTCATCGGGCGGAGGCGGAGGCGGCGGCGGAGGCGGCGGGGGAATGCCCGGCGGCGGGGGCGGAATGCCCGGCGGCGGCGGTATGCCCGGCGGCTCATCCGGTGGATCGAGCGGTGGCGGCGGTGCCGGCGGTGGCGGCACGCCCAGCATGCCCGGCGACAGCGGCAGCTCCTCGCCCACTTCCAGTCTGCCTGGACTCCCCGGCGGTGATTCGGGAGACGGTGACGGCGACAGCTCGAGCGGATCCAAAGATGGCGGTGGTGCCAGCGGCGACTCCAAGAGCGGCAAGAACGGCAGCAAGAGCGGCGAGAAGTCCGGCAGTGCCACCACGGAAGGTCCCGGTGGCGCAGACGGAGCGGGCGGCGCGGGCGGCGCGGGTGGAGCGCAGACTTCAGATGAGCGTAAACAGGCTGGCGAGAAGAGCCTCGACGATTCTCTCGGCGACTTCGATAAGACGCTGAAGAAGGAACAGGAGCGCGTCGCGAAAGAGCGCGATGCCAAGGGCAGCGGCAGCGCCGAAGGCGACGGCCAGAGCGGCTCGGCCGAAAGCGGCGATGGTTCCGGCAGCGGTGGCTCGGGATCACGCGAAGGCGATCTCAAGTCCGAGGGCGACAGTTCTGCCTCCGGTTCCGCGGACGGCAACCAGGGTCAGCAGTCCGGCGGCAACAAGAGCGGCAAGAACATCGGTGGTGGTGGTGGCGGCGGCGGCGGTCCGCAGACCAGCGGCAACGACGACGACATCGTCGCGAAGCGCCTGCGCAAGGCGGCCGAGGAAGAAACGGATCCAGAGCTGAAAGAACGTCTCTGGAAGGAATACAACGACTACAAGAAGTCGGCGAAGTAACCGGAAGGGGCCGGTAGAGGGTCATCAGAGGTGCAGTCATGAACCGCAAACTTCTCGCAGCGGCGGCGCTCACGGCGGCGGTTTCGCTCGCGGGTTGCGTGACCAGCGAAGTAAAGCCTGTCCCGAAAATCGTAGCCAGGCAGGCGGTCGTGCACATTCCGGACGCCGAGCTGCTCGACGTCGGCATCCGCGTCTTCGATCCCGGCATTCCCGAGAACATCAAGGACAACGAAGAGGCGCTCGCCAAGAAGCGCATCTACCCGGACCTGCGCAAGGCCGAGGCCCGCTACTTCCCGACCATCCTGCGCGAGACGCTGGAAGGCTCGGCGCAGTGGGGCGCGGTGCGCGTCATCCCCAACATGGCCGAGTTCGTCGACGTCATCGTCACCGGCACGCTGATCGATTCGAACGGCGGGTTCCTCGCCTTGAGCGTCACCGTGACCGATGCCGCCGGGCGCGTGTGGATCAAAGACAAGCGCTACGAAAGCATGGCGGATCTCGGCGTCTACAAGACCACGGCCGCGATGAAGGCGCGCGATCCGTTCCAGAACATCTACTCGAATATCGCCAACGACATGGTGATCGCGCGCGACAAGCTCACGGCGCTCGATCGCGAGAATATCCGCAAGGTCGCGAGCCTGCGCTTTGCCGAGGATCTCGCCCCGGACGCCATGGCGGGCATGACGGCCAAGGACAAGAACGGCATCACGCAGGTTGCGCGTATGCCGGCCGACGGCGACCCCACGCTGGCGCGCATCGAGAAGATCCGCGAGCGCGACACCGCCGTCGTCGACACGGTCAACGATTACTACGCGGGCTTCCACGACAACATGGAAGACTCATACGGCAGCTGGCGCCAGACCAGCTTCACTGAGCTCGAGAAGGAAATGCGTGCGCGCTCCGCCGCTCGCACCCGCACGGTGCTCGGCACCGCCGCGCTCATCGCCAGCATCTTTGCGCCCGGCTCCTGCAGCAGCTATGACAGCTGCCGCATCATGGACGCCGCGCGTAATGCCGGCACCATGGGCGGCATCGCCGCCATTCTCTCGGGCATGAAGAAGTATGCGGATGCCCGCTCGCACGCCGACGCCCTGAAGGAGCTCACCACGAGCTTCCAGTCCGAAGTCGCACCCCAGGTGGTCGAGGTCGAAGGCCATACGCTGCGGTTGACCGGTACGGTCGAGGACCAGTACCGCGAATGGCGCAAGTTGCTCAAACAGCTGTACCTCGAGGAGACGGGTGTGGCCGCCGCGCCGCCGCCCGCTTCCGAACCCGCCCCCAAGCCGGCCAGCACCACGACCACCGCGTCGGGTAACGAGAAGCCGCCGTCGGGTTAAGCTGACTAGATTGTGACTAATCAGAACCAGGCCGGCACAAAGCTGTGCGGCCGATTCGTGCTGATCGAAAAACTGGGCGCCGGTGGCTACGGCGAGGTGTGGCGCGCGCGTGACGAATTGCGCGACACCGACATCGCGCTCAAGGTTCTGTATGCGCAGTTCGCCGGATCCGAAGCCGCCTGGCAGGTGTTCCAGCGCGAATTCACGCTGACGGCGCGACTCAATCATCCGGGCGTGCTGCGGGTCTACGAGCCGTTGCGCACCGCGGAAGCCACGGTCCTGCCGATGGTACTGGCCACGGGCGGCGATCTGCGCCAGATGCGCGGCGCGCCATACACCAAGATCCTGCCGATGCTCATCGACATCGCTGCGGCGCTCGAATACGCGCACACACGGCGCATCGTGCATCGCGACCTCAAACCTTCCAACGTGCTGCTCGATGGCGCCGGCCGCCCGCTGCTGGCGGATTTCGGCGCCGGCGCTTCGGAAGGCGACAACACCTCGGGACCGCCGGGATCGCCATTCTCCGCGAGCCCTCAGCAGCTGGCCGGCGAGCCCGCGCGTCCCTCCGACGACATCTACGGGCTCGGCGCGCTGGCGTACGAACTGCTGTCCGGATACCCGCCTTTCTACCCGGCGTTCGATGCGAAGAAGATCGCGACCGAACCGGTCCCGCGCCTGAAGCCGGTGAAGCCCGTCACGCCGCGACTCGAACTACTGGTCTCCTGGTTGCTGGCCAAGCAGGCGCGTGAGCGGCCTCCTTCGATGCGCCACGTGGCCGACGAGATGAACGCGGTGTTGCAGGACACGCTCGGCCTGGAAGGCACGCCCGACACGGCGGCCCAGTCCGAAGCGGCGATCCTGGGCGCCGCGGCCGAGAACCTCACGCCCGCGGTGATGGCGGCCGAAGAACTCCCGCCCCCCGAGACCGACCGTGTGCGCGAGCTCGAGGAAATCGATCCCGGCCTGTTGCCCAAGGTCGATGAGCTGCGCGCGCAGGTGGTGCGCGAACAGCGCGAGCGCAATCGGCGTCGCGGCTGGACCATCGCGGCCGGACTGGTCGCAGTCGCCGCCGCCGCCTGGTTCTTCCTCCCCAAGCTCGCCACCGAACAGAAGGTGGACGTCGCCACGCTGAATGTCGACACCGGACCGAGCGATGCCGAGGTCGCCTCGGAAAAGAAAGGTGCGGAACTCACCGCCCAACACGCCACGCTCGCCAAACGTATCAGCGATCTCGATTCGCGCGCGGCGGCACAGTGGGGCGGCTCGGACTTCGCCGCGGCACGCAAGTCGCTCGACGACACGGGCGGCATGCTCGAACGCAAGAAATTCGAAGCCGCGCAGGCGCCCCTGGCGTCGCTCGACAAGTCGCTCACGGAGATCGAAGCCCGGGTACCCGCCGCGCTCGCGGCGCAGATCTCCGAGGGCAAGCGCGCGTTGACCGCGGGCGAATTCGAGAACTCCCGGCAGGCCTTCGACACCGCGCTCAAAATCGAGCCGGGCAACAACGAGGCCACCGATGGACTGGCGAAGGTCGCGGCGGCCAGTGGGGTACTACCGACGCTCGCCGATGCGGAAAACGCCGAAAAGGCCGCGGACCTGGCGAAGGCGCAGAACCTGTTCGCCGACGTGCTCAAGCGCAACCCCGGAAACACGGCCGCCACCGAGGGCCTGGCGCGCGTGAAACACGCCATCGCGGACAAGGAATTCAACGCCGAGATGGGCGCAGGGCTGGCGGCGCTCAATGCCGGGCGCCTGCCCGAGGCGCGAACCCACCTGGAGAAGGCGCAGCGTATGCGCCCGGACAACAGCGAGGTCGGTGCCGCCCTCCAGCGCGTGGCCGACACCGGCTCCGGCCGCAGCCTCGCCGATCTCGAACAGCGTGCGGCGAAGCTCGCCAGCGAGGAACGCTGGAGCGAGGCGCTGCAGATCTACGACGAAGCCCTGGGCCGGGATCCTTCGCTGCAATTCGCGGTCGATGGGCGTGCCCGGGTCGCGCCGCGCGCGGAACTCGGCGGGCGACTGCAAGCACTCATAGACAGGCCAGAGCGCCTGGCGGAAGACGCGGTACGGACCGACGCCGAAAGGCTTCTGGCGCGCGCCAAGGCACTGCCCAGCCAGGGGCCGGTGATCCGTTCCCAGGTGGCACGCCTGGAGCTGCTGCTGCCCACGTTCAACCAGCCGGTGATGCTGGCGCTGGAATCGGATAACGCCACGGAGGTGGCCATCCAGCGGGTCGGCTTCTTCGGCGCGTTCGAACGGCGCGAAGTGACCCTGAAGCCGGGTAAATACACGGTCACCGGCAAGCGCGCAGGGTTCCGCGATGTTCGCCGCGAGATCACCGTCGCGCCGGGCCAGTCCGAGCAGACGATCGTAATCCGCTGTCTGGAACCGATTTGACGTCAAAACCTTCTAAACCAGACTGATGGAAGCCTCGCCCTCACTGGACGCGTCGATTGTGCTGCGCACCGCGGACGGTGAGTCGCACTTCGGCGCCCGCGCGGTGTTCGATCCGGGGTCCGGCGCCATGCGCTCGGATCACACGGACGCGCCCTCGGCCGTGGATGCGATGCCGCTGGCAACGGTTCGCTCGGTGAACGGTCGCTGGCTGTTCGACGCCGCACCGGAAGGCCGGATCAGCATCAACGGCGTCGTCGTGGCGGGTGCGCGTCTCATCATCCCGGGTGACGTCATCAACATCGCGGGCTCGCAGCTGCTGGTCGAGGAAGCGCAGCCGCGGGTGCTCGCGTTGCGGCGCTTCGCGCTGGAAGGCAACGAGACCCTGCCGCCGGTGGGCGACAGCGTCCGCGCGCTGCTCGCACCGGCGGAAGACCTGCCGATCGACCTCGGCGAAGTGCCGGCGGTCGAAGGCGCGGCATCGGTTGGGGCGGAGCGCCCGGCGCGCAGCAAGCTCAACTACGCCGCCTGGGCGATGGGCCTGCTGCTGTTGTTGGTGCTCGGGCTGTTCACGATGCTCAAGACCATCGCGCTCGACCTGCAACCCGGCGACGCCAAGGTGCGTTCGAACGGCGCGTTCTCGTGGCAGTCCGCATCCAGCATCTTCGTATTCCCCGGGGAACACACGCTGCACGCCGAGCGTCCCGGCTACCAGGCGGCCGAATTCAAGGTCAAGGTCGGCGGACCGACGCAGGCGCACGCGCTCATTCACCTCGTCAAACTACCGGGCAAGCTCGAAGTCGACTCGGGCGGAGTGAAGGCGGAGATTTCCGCCGACGGCGCGCGCATCGGCAACGTGCCCGGCACCGTGGACGTGCCGGCCGGAGAACGGACGCTCACCTTCAGGGCGCCGCATTACCTCGACCACGTCGAACGGCTGAACATCATCGGCGCGGGCGAGCACCAGAAGCTCAAGATCGCGCTCAAGCCGAACTTCGCGGTGGTCAGCATCAGCTCGGTGCCGTCCGGCGCGCAGATCGAGGTCGACGGCAAAGCGGCCGGCGTCACGCCGGCGAAGGTCGACATGGACTCGGGCATCCGCCGCGTGCAGGTGTCGTCACCGGGACTCAAGGTGTGGACTTCGAGCGTGGTCATCGTCGCCGGGGTGCCGCAGTCCTTCGGACCCATCGAGCTCGGCGCCGACGACATGCACGTCACCGTGCGCTCGGTGCCGGCGGGCGCGCAGGTGACCACCGGCGGCAGTTTCCGCGGCGTCACGCCGCTCAGCCTGGATCTCGCGCCCGGCGCGACGCACTCCATCACGGTGGCGCGCGCCGGTTACGCGCCATGGACCCGCGAACTGGTCGCCGAAGCCGGCAAGCAGGCTACGCTCGATGCGCGGCTGGTCGCGCTGCTCGTGCCGGTGCGTATCCAGGGCACGCCGGCCGACGCCGAAGTGTTCGTGAACGGCACGTCGCGCGGGCCCGCGCCCGTGACCGTCGAGCTGCCCGCGAGCCGCCATCGCATCGAAGTGCGCAAGGAAGGCTTCAAGCCGTACTCGGCCGACCTGGTGCTTGCGCCCAGCATCGGACGCACGCTGGACTTCAAGCTCATCGATCCCAAGGACGTGGTGGGCAACTCGCCGGCGAAGATCACCACCAAATCGGGCATCAAACTACTCATCGTCGCCGGCGGCACCTACCAGGCCGGGACCGACCGCCGCGAGCAGGGACGCCGCCCGAACGAAGGCTCACACAAGGTGACGCTGTCGCGGCCGTTCTACATGGGCGAGCGCGAGGTCACCAACGCGCAGTTCCGGCTGTTCCAGGCGACGCACAACTCCGGCGCGGTCGGCAACTCGTCGCTCGATCTCGACAAGCAGCCGGTGGCGCGCGTCACCTGGGATGAAGCCGCCGAATTCTGCAACTGGCTGTCGGCGCAGGAGGGCCTGCCGCCGGCGTACACGGGCGACGCGACCACCGGGTACTCGCTCGTCGTGCCGGTGAACAATGGCTATCGCCTGCCGACGGAGGCGGAGTGGGAATTCGTGGCGCGCGCCGCCAGCACGGGCAAGCCGCTGAAATATCCGTGGGGTGACGATCTTCCCGTGGTCTCGGGCACGGCGAACGTTGCCGGCAGCGAGGCGCTGCACCTGCTCGGCACCGTGCTGCTGGGACACCAGGACGAATTCGCGGTGGCTTCCGCACCGGCGCTGTTTCCGCCGAATCCGCTCGGGTTCTACGACATGGCGGGCAACGTGTCGGAATGGGTCAACGACAAGTACTCTTCTTTCATCGCATCCACCCCGGTCACCGATCCGCTCGGACCGACGGACAGCAAGGGCCACACCTACCGCGGCTCGAACTGGCGCTCGGCGACCACCACGGAGCTGCGCTTCCCATGGCGCGAAGGCGCGAACCAGGCGAGTGACATCATCGGATTCCGCGTCGCGCGATACGTGGCTCCGGACTAGGAGAAGCCAATGCGTAACATCCTGTTCAGCCTGTTTGCGATCGGAGTAGCCGCCGTGGCGGCGATGACCGCGACCACGGCCATGCTCAACACTCCACGGCGCACGCCCGCGGCCGATGTCATCAGCCAGAACTCCAGGCCGGAAGAGTCGGCAACCTTGCCCGAGGCGAGCGTGCCCGCGAACCTGCAGGGCGCACCGTCCGCAAAGCCGTCCGGCACCCCTGACACCGCCGCCAAGCCCGCATCCGGTGCTGCGAGCGGTAACGACAAGGACAAGAAGGACGACGACGAGGTCGACAAGGATCCCTACGAGGGCATCGCGCCGGAAGAGTTGCCGCCGGACCTGCAGTACAGCGCCGATTCGAGCGTGAGTTTTCCGACCAACATTTGATGCAAACATGTTAGGCATCCACTTCGATCACCACACGCTGTCCGTCGCCCGCGATGGCGAACTGCTCGCGAGCGGACCGCTTGCGGTGGAGACTTCCGGCGGCGAACCGCGCGTGGGCGTCGCGGCCCTGGCAACGGCGCGCGGCCGTCCGGACGAAGTGTCACTCGGCCACTGGCGCGAGCTGGATCGCGGCGATGACCGCGGTCACGCCGCATCGCGCAACGTGGCGCGCGAGATGATCGGGACACTGCGCGCATTGGACATCGCCGGACGCAACGACGCCGTCGTCGCGGTGCCGGCGGACCTCGAGCCCGGCGCGTTGATGAATCTCCGCGGTGCGCTGCAGGCCGCCGGCGTCGATGCGCGCGAATTCGTGGACGCGGCGGCGCTGTGTTCCGCGGCGCTGGTCGAGCGCGGTCACTACGTGCTGCTCGAGGCCGGATGGAAGTCGGCCACGGCGACGCGCGTCGCCGGCGGCGCCGAGTGCGTCATCGAAGAATCCTTCGTGAGCGAACGCGCCAACCTGCTCGACGTCTACGACCTGTGGCTGCACGCGGTCGCCGCCTCGATGGTCAAGAACACCCGTTTCGATCCGTTGCTGAGCCTGGAATTCGAACAGCGGTTGTTCGCTTCGCTGCCGCAGATCGCGGCGCGCGCCGCCACCGAGGGCAAGGGTGAAGCCGTGCTCGAGGACGGTGGCTCACGTTTCGCCGTGGACATCGATGCGCAGCAGTTCGCCGACGCGGCGCAACCTTTCTATCGCGAGCTCGTGCGGCTGGCGCGCTCGGCGCGCATCGCCGGACAGGCCACCGCGCTGGTATTGCCCGCGGAGTCGCGCCGCTGGCCGGGATTCCTGGCGCAGCTGCTGGAAATCGAACAGGGCGGCGTGGTGATCGCGCCCGCCGGTCTCGCCGCGGTGGCCGCGTCGCTGCAGACGGTGGACCCCACGGTGGCGCCGCGGTTGCGCCGGCGCGTGGCGCGCATCGCGGATCACACACTCGCCGGCCAGGTCGAATATCTCTCCACCGCCGCGGCCTCGCCCGGCCGTACCTTGCCGGTGACTCATATTCTCTTTGGTGGCGACTCGATGCGCTTCCCGGATGGCGGGCTGGTGATCGGCACCGAGGAGGTTTCCAACACACCGCACATCACGCTGCCACGCGCCGCTGCCGGCGTTTCGCGGCGCCACTGTTCGCTGCGCCGTGAAGGCGAAGGTACCGTGCTCATCGATCACAGCCGCTATGGCACCTGGGTGAACGGTGCGCGCGTGCGCGAACGCGCCCCGGTGCGCGCCGGCGATCGCGTGCGCGTCGGCACGCCGGGCGTCGAGTTCACGCTGATTTCGGCGGCGGCGTTCTCGCGCGAAGAGCCGGCATGAAGAAGAAACGCGCCTTCGAAGTCTTCACGCTGTCGTTCCTCGACTGCATCTGCTGCGGTTTCGGCGCCGTGGTGTTGTTCTACACCATCGTGCAGGCGCAGGCCGGCGCGCAGGACATCCTGCGCATCGACAAGCTGACCGGCGAAGTGCGCAAGCTGGAAGAAGAGGTGCTGGTCGGCACCAAGAACCTGGTCCTGCTGCGCAATACGCTGGAGAAAACCGACGAGGACACGGCCGCCGCCAAGGCGCGCGCCGTGCGCGTCGCCGAGGAGCTCAAGAAGCGCAAGTCCGCGACCTCGACCTACGAGGACGAGTCCCTCGCGCGCCGCGAGCACATCAACCAGCTGATGGCGGACATCAAGTCGCTGGAAGAGGGCAACAAGCGCCTGCGCGGCGGCTCGCTCGACAAGGGTCCGGCCGGCGACAGACGCATGGCCTTCCGCGGCCGCGGCGACCGGCGCTACATCAGCGCGCTCAAGGTCAAGGGCAAACGCATCATGATCCTGCTCGATACCTCGGCGAGCATGATGGACGACGACGTCGTCAAGGTCATCCGCCTGCGCAATGAACCGGAGGCGGCGCGCAAGCTCGCGCCCAAGTGGCGCCGCGC
>Ga0070689_100002048_pt1 | contig 13086 bp, 9 predicted proteins | sample KBSS23HmetaG_FD_64669 | JGI IMG/M metagenome (GOLD analysis project Ga0070689, IMG submission 64669) | Switchgrass rhizosphere microbial communities from Kellogg Biological Station, Michigan, USA - KBS S2-3H metaG | ecosystem: Host-associated > Plants > Roots > Rhizosphere ...
TCCTTCATAGTTGATGGACTGAATACTGATCATCGATTGCTCAAACCCGAGTCCGCCGGCCAAAATCCACGTCGGATGAAATTCGAGTTCCTCCCGGAAGCGCCCGCCGATATTCCGAATCGTGCCCCGGTTGTTCTGGATCAGTGCCCCTCTGGTCCCTTGTCCATCAGCAAGATTCTGAAATGTATTGCCCTCCTGCTCCATATTATTGACGAAAAACCCGACATAGCTTCTCAACGGCATGTCCGCCAGCCGGCCGTCATGCCGCAGGTCGACATAATTTTTATAATTGGGGTTGACGTTATCGGTGATCTGCGAAAAGTACTGGTTGATGTCCTTCACGTCATAGTCGGCTTCGACCGTGAGCACGGTGCTGGCATTCAGCTGGCGCTCGTAGATGCCGCCGACGATCGTGCGGCGGTCGACGCGCTGCTGATGGAGCAAGGTGGCATTGGCGCAGTTGGGGTTGTATATGCCGGGCGTACAGGGTGTCTGGGCCCCCCCGGCTTGGCGGTCATCCGCATTGAATTGGGCCTGTGTCAATCTGGTCGGCACTCGGGTATCCAACCAGTTCGTGATCGCCTTGAAATAGAAACTCTGCTTGTCGTCGATGGTAAACCGCAGATTAAAGTTGAGCGTCTGCGTCGTGTAATCGCTGTTCTGAATGAATCCGTCTTCCGCCGCATTGCTGGCAAACAACGACACGTCAAGGTTTTGGTATCGCTTCCCGACGGCGAAGGCCTGCTTAAAGAAGCCGAATGATCCTCCGGAAAGGAACGTTTCAAATCCGTTGATGTCGCTGCCGCGCCTGGTCCGGAAATGGACCATCCCGCCGAGTGCATAATTGTCGTACAGCGAGGAAGACGCCCCACGGATGACCTCAGTGCTCCTCATGAACCAGGGGTCTTGCATGTCCAGCCGGGACAAGCCGTCGGATTGAGTCTGACTGAAACCGTCTTCGTAGATCTTGATATCGCGGACCGCGAACGTGGTCTTCGCGCCCTGCCCCCGGATCATGATGCTGAAATCTCGTGGACCGTTGGCTTGACGCAAGGCAATGCCCGGCAGGGACTCCAATGACTCCTTCATAGTGCGGGTCGGCTGAGAATCTGTTTCTGCTGGAATCGTCGCCGACAAGGAGACTCCTTCAGGTCGTTTCTGCAGCCGGTCGCTGACGATGCTCATGTCGGCAAGGTCATAATGCGGGACTGCCGTGGCTTGAGCCTCTCCGGTCGCTTCAGGTTCGGCTTGTTCCTTGATGATAGCGGGGCGTTCGGCTTCCGGTTTGGCGTGCTCCTTTTGCTGCTGAATCTCGTCCAGTTCTTTCAAAATATCGTTGAGCTGCTCGCGCAATTCCTGTTCGCGTGATGAGCCCGTTGGACCGGCGGGCGGCCCACCCTGGGCGAGCACCTCATCTCCTCCGGCTATGAATGTCGTCAGGATGCCGACGAAGATCGCACACCTCAGCGCGATGGCACCTCTCCTTCCAAACATGATGCCGCTCCTTACGTCATGGAAGACACGCATCCACCGGCGCATTTATTGCCTCTGCGGACGGTGGACGATTTAGGATGAATGTCGCTTGAGAAATGATTCAGCGAGGAGGTCCGCGGGAATGTATCAGAGCGGAAAAGAGGCGCGTCTGTGGTGCAGGGCTGTACCATCGCAGTAGAGCGACCACAGCAAAGACCACGCTGAGTGACACACCGGAATGAATGGTCGTAGTGGGGTTGGCCTGGCAGGCCCAGGCACACAGCGCCGAGTGCGCTACGTGAGCTGGGCTGTGGTGGTGAGCCTGTTGTTCTGCATGTAAAAAGAGACAGCAAGAAGTGCCGATGGCCAGGACGGCATAGAGCACGACCATCCCAATGGCGAGGGGTCCAATCCGGGGATTCATGGCTGCCGGTCGAGAACGTGTCTGACGAGGGCGATCGATTCTTGGCTGTCCCAGGCTCGGGGCCCTATGGCCCGGCCAAGCGCGTGACCGTCCTGACCGATCAGCACGGTGGTCGGGAGTCCACGCACGGTGAAGAGGCGGGAGAGTTCCTGCTCTTCGTCGAAGAGCACGGGAAGCGTGATGCCGAGATGATCGAGAAACTGCTTGATCCCGATCGGTTGAATGTCCGCGGTGACCGTCACGACGCGGACCTGTCCGGGGTCGAATTGGGACTGGAGCCGTGCCAGGGACGGCATCTCCTCCTTGCACGGCCCGCACCACGTGGCCCAAAAATTGAGCACTACGACCTTGCCTGCCAAATGCTGCGAAGCGAGACTGGCGCCGTCGAGCGCCTTGAGATCAAATGCGACCGCCGGAACGTCTCCAGACATTCGAGCCACACCGAGCGCCCCGTAGGGATCGCCTGCGGCGGAAGAGGCACCGTACAGCGGAGCGCCGAAAACCGACAGCCCCATGCATGCGGCAACGATCACCGCACATGCCATGCGTCGTAGCCTGCTACGGTCCATTGGTTCGGATCTCCGCTTCTGCGACCGAAACTCCTGGCAACTGCATCGTCTGAACCACAAGACGATGCGCCGGCATCGCATGTTCCTTCCACCCCATCACGACCGTTCCCTGCTGATTGACTCCAATCGTGGGTGTCTGGCCGTGCTTCTCATTCAATTTTTGCGGCTGGCTAAAGGAATTGCCGCGATCCAGTGAATGACGCATCACGATCTCTCGGCGCACGGGTGATTGTTCTTCCCAGATCACCATCACGCGGCCATGCGGATCGACAGCCATCTGCGGGTGGTCGGGGAAGGTGCCTTTGGAGCGGTTCAGCTGCTTTTTTTCGGAGAACGTCTTCCCCTGATCGTCTGAGTAGGCCAGATAGATCGCCGGCGTCTCGTCGGCGCCCTCTGTATACCACACGACGTAGAGGCGTCCCATCCGGTCGACGCCCAACGATGCCGGACGGTGCGGGCAGGCCTGATACACCCATCGATCATTGCCGACGACGACCGGCGCGGAAAACGTCATTCCCCCATCCGCCGATCGTGCGACCACCGTCTCACGGATGTTGCCATCGAAAATCTTTCGCCATGCGACATACACGAGGCCGTCCGGGGACGTGGCGATCGATGTCCGGCAACAGACGCATGTGTTGTCGTCGACCTTGAAATTCTTCGTGATCGTGCGGCCCTGGTCTGTCGATCTTGCCACGAAGGTGCCGGGCTCCTTTTTCCCTTCACGGCCGTCGATCCAGGCGAGATGGAGCACGCCGTCCGGCGCAACATTGAGTGCATCGAAGGTGTGCTGAATCACCTGATCATCGTCGTTGACCAGTGTCGATGGGCCGAATGAGCGTCCGCCGTCACTGGACCGACTGAGTCTCAACTCTCCCGAAAATGGCTTGTCGGGAGTCATCTTCGGATGGGTCATCGACCAGGTGACAAAGACGTCCTGTCCCCGGACGATGAGGGCCGGAGCCTCTTGGCGGTAATACGGACTTTCACCAGGCTGATTGACGGAGACTGGAGTGCCCAACGGGCCGCCCTGTGTCTTCGATCTGGAAAACAGGATGGTCCGCGTGTCCTTGTCCTCCTCGACCCAGGTGGCCGATATCATGCCTTCGTCGTCGATCTGAACGGAAGGACCCACCACACCTTTCACATGATGGACCGTCACATGTTTAGGTCCGAATGCGGGAGAAGATTCCGGGGCCTCGGCCGAGCGCAGTTTTGTCGGCCACCCGACTGCGAGGGCAACAGCCACCGTGCACATCACGTACAAAGCCTGCGTGTTGATCGGGGGCTTGCTCACATCATTCTCGCCCTGTTAATTCGCCAGGCTGTACACGATCGGAAGGCTCACGATGATCTCGGGTTTTCCGATGGCATGCTTCATGTGGAGCGGGCAAGCGAGTTTCACTGCTTCAATGGCGGCCGCATCTAGGATCTGATGACCAGAACTTTTTTGAATGGAGACTTCGGCCAGATGGCCGTCAGCTCGAATGACCGCTTTCAAAATGACTTTCCCTTCTTGACCGTTTAAGCGGGCCGAACTGGGATATCGCTTCAGCTCAGCGACCCGTCTCCAAAGCGACTCGGCAATCCAGCGATGATCGACCTTGGCCGCGGGTCCGGGGGGTGCTTTTGCGGTCTGTATCGGCGCTTCCTGCGGTGCGGAATGGGGAGGCGACGGCACCGCCGCAGCCGGCTCTGCAGGCGCTGAAGAAATGAGAGGTTCTGGCGCCGATGGTTTCGCGGGAGTTTCCATTGGCCGAGATTCGACCGCTTCTGTCGGCTGCACGTGCCCAATCACGGGATCCGCAGGCGGAACCGGATCAGCCTCCCTGAGAGACGTCGCTGGTTCGGGCTGTGGCTTGGGTGCCTCGACGATCTGCTCAACCGGCTCAGCGGGCGTTTCTTGAACAGGCTTCACCGCGGGAACCGGCTCTTCTCGCTGTTCCACCGGATTCGGCGGCGCCTCAGGATGCACCATCTGCACGGTCTGCTGCGGCGCAACCCGCTGCATCACAGTGTCCGGAGGCGGCTCAACCGAGCGACGAGCGGCTACACGAGGCGCTTGCAGCGGTGGGGATACTTGTTCTGCTGGAGCCGACGCTGGTTGCGCCATTGGCTCCGATGTTGAATCCGATTTCACCGGCTCAACAAATGCGACGTCCCATTTGAAAATTTCTTCGACGAGGACTGGTTTGACTTGCGCCGTAAACAGGACCGCCAACCAGACAACTGCTCCGTGAAGAGCAAGTGACACCCCCCAGGCAGGAATACTAAAACTGTGTTCGTCCGTCGATCGCATCTTCGCGGTTATCCTTCGCGCGATTGTGTTGACGCTACTTTAATGATGCCGCTTTCGGCGGTTCTTGGTTTTGCATCCGAGACACCACTTCGTAAATCTTCTGCTCAGTCAGAAGCCCCCCCTTGATGTACTCTCGAACCACGCCTCTTTCATCGATAAAGAACGTGACCGGGAGTCCGTATACACCGAACTGGTTCGCGACCTTATTATCTCGATCCATCAATACCGGGAACGTATGGCCAAATTGCCTGATGTGCTCGCGAACTTTTGCATCGTCCTCCAATTCATTAATTGCCAGCACGACGAACCCTTTGTCCGCTAGCTTGTCGTAACTCGCTTGCATGGCCGGCATTTCTGTCGTGCAGGGCTTGCACCAGGTCGCCCAAAAATTCAACAACACGACTTTGCCTCGATAGTCGTTGAGACGTTGGATCTTGCCCTCAAGGTCAAGCAGCTGAAAGTCCTCCACTGGCGTGCCCACAACTGGCACACGCGATCCCATGCTCCAGCCGTTGACCACCAACACTCCGACAAGAGTCACTCCGAGAACTGCGGCAACAACGGCTGTTTTCATAATCGTCCTCCCACCGCTGACTTATGATGGTGTTAACATCTGAAAGGAGCGCGTCAGCCCGAAGATAAAACTGGTCCCTTGAGCAAGACTGTTGTTGGAGTCCCGTGCTACGGGCACCTGAGAGTAGAAATAGGCCGAAGTCATTTTCGTCCAAGCCGAGTTCATCATCCCTTCCAGGCTGATTTGGAATCCGGGAGTGAATGCGAGGAAAGTCGAACCGGTGGTGGGTACTGCCCGATTCTGGATGTTGGGGTCAAGCACGACCGGTTCACCAGGGAAGTCCGGCGCATCCGCGGGCGTTGCGGAGCGTAAGAGAGAACTACTGAAGTTATCGTGAACCATATATCGATAGTTGAGCTGTGCGGTCAGCACGAACCAGGGAACGGTCACGAGATTGAAACCGCCATTAACGTCCCATTGATCTCCGAATAGGTATCCCGCGTTGTTTCGGAAGGTGTGGCGATAGCCGGCAAAAAGAAACTGGTTCAATCGATGAGGGATCAATTCATAGGTCTGGTAGATGGTAGGATTCAAACCAACTTGTCCTCGCCCCAACTGCGTGGTCGGTTCCATCAACGCGCCGGTGCTGTCCTTGGCACTCGTGACACCGGTCGGAAGATAGACGCCAAAACCCAACACGACCATGCTCCTTAATGTGGGCAGCAGGTTGTATTTGAGGCCCACCCGCATATCCCCAAGCCCATCCGATGAAAAGGTGGTTGACTCTCCCTCGCCATTCGGACCGTCCTCTCCTAGCCCATCGATGTGATGATGTGTCCGCCACATATAAGGGATCGTAATTTGCAGACCCCAACGTTCGGTGATTCCATAATTCAGGTCAAGTGTCGCCATTTGAGTGATCGTCCTGGTCTCCTGATGATGATCCAGGATGAGCTGCCGCTGGCTGGTGTCGATGCCTGGAATCACGCCGTTGGTTCCCGGCAGCACTCGCATCGGCGTATAACTGTAGATGCCATTCACCGTTAGCAACCCTTCCATCGCGACCTGTTGCTGAGATCCAATCGTGACGAAGCACGACACCGCTCCACAGGATGCCGACGCCTGAGGGGAAACCCCGACGACGCTGAGCCATGAACCAAGAATGATAGTCGCGAGAGACCGCTGCCCTACGGACATGCACAAGGCTCCGTTTCGCACTAATTAAAGACCTTCAAGCGAGAAGAATGAACGTCGGACGCCTGACTGTGCCGAGAAACCCGCTCATCACGGAGGTCGATTCCGTTCGAAGCGGAATGGATTTGTCAGGTACAACTAGATGGCGAAGGGGAGCGGAGGACCGCGGGTGGAACCAGGACTGGAGAAGGTGTTCTGAAGGTCAGCCTCGAATCGCAGTTCAACAAATTCGTATGGAACCACATCTGAGGGCACGAGCACGGTCGTCGCCTCTCCGGCTTGACCGGCGGCGCACATCCACGTGCAAAGCACGGTACCGTGCGTGGCCTTGTGATGATGTGCGTGATGCGTTTCGTGCGAAATGGATTGCGCCGAGGCCAGTCCTCCGACAGCGAGCAGGCAGAGGACCAACACGAGGGCGAGCGCTTTCTTCATCAACCGAGGCGTCATAGCATTCCGCACTACCAGGACCGGACGAGACGATGGTACCCAACCGGACAGGAGAGCGTCAAGCGTGAGGGATCGGAACCCACTGTCTTCCTGATAGGATTCAGAAAATGTTTCCGGTATACTGCCTGAATTGGGTTGCCGCCTCCCGGCATCCTCTCCAAACAAAGATCCGGAGCACATACCCGAACGCGCGATGCTGACACAACTCCTGAATCTCATTTTCGGCAGCAAGAACGACCGTGAAATCAAGGCCTTGATGCCAATCGTCCAGCGCATCAATGCCCTCGAACCGGAGATGACTCCGCTGTCCGATCATGCCCTGGCTGACAACACGCAGGCCTTCAAGAAGCGCTTGGCTGCCGGCGACACCCTTGACGATATTCTCCCTGAAGCCTTCGCGGTCTGTCGGGAGATGTCCCGCCGAAAACTGAACATGCGCCATTTCGACGTGCAGCTCATTGGCGGCATGATTCTCCATAAGGGCCGCATCTCCGAAATGAAGACAGGTGAGGGAAAGACCTTGGTCGCGACCTTGCCGATCTATCTCAATGCCCTCGAGGGCAAAGGCGCTCATCTGGTCACGGTCAACGATTATCTGGCCAAACGCGACGCGCAGTGGATGGGACAGCTCTACCATGCGCTCGGCCTTTCCACAGGCGTCATCCAACACGATGCCTCGTTCCTCTACGACCCGACGTACGATGCCGCCGACAAGCGGCTGCAGCATCTTCGCCCCTGCACCAGATTCGAGGCCTACCGCGCCGACATTACGTACGGCACGAACAACGAATACGGCTTCGACTACCTTCGTGACAATCTCGTGGTGACGGCGTTGGATCAATGCGTGCAGCGCGACTTGAATTTCGCGATCGTGGACGAAGTGGACAGCATCCTGATCGACGAAGCCCGGACGCCGCTGATCATCTCAGGTCCCACCGACCAAACCACGGACCTGTATTACCGCATCAATGCCATCATTCCGCAGCTCAAGCCGGAACACGACTACACGATCGAAGAGAAGACGAAGACCGCCGCGCTCACGGAAGACGGCAATGTGCGCGTGGAAAAGCTGTTGGGTGTCGACAATCTCTACGACCCCGACAACATGGATCTCGTGCATCACGTCGTGAAGGCGCTGCAGGCCTACGCGTTGTATAAGCGCGACGTGGATTATGTGGTCAAGGACGGCGAAGTGATCATCGTGGACGAATTCACCGGCCGCTTGATGCCGGGTCGCAGGTGGAGCGACGGCTTGCACCAGGCGGTTGAAGCCAAAGAGGGCGTCAAAATCGCCAACGAGAACCAGACGCTGGCCTCGGTAACCTTCCAAAACTATTTCCGCATGTACAAGAAACTCGGCGGCATGACCGGCACGGCCGACACGGAGGCGGCGGAATTCGCAAAGATCTACAACCTCGACGTGAACGTCGTCCCGACCAACCGGAAAATGATCCGGCTGGACTATGCCGACGTGGTGTACCGCACGGAGAAGGAAAAATTCGCCGCGATCGCCGAAGAGATCAAGGACTGCCACCAGCGGGGACAGCCGGTGCTGGTCGGCACGATCTCCATCGAGAAATCAGAAAAACTTGCCGGCATGCTCAGCCGCAACGGCATCAAACACAACGTGCTCAACGCCAAACAGCACGAACGGGAAGCCGAGATCGTCGCGCAGGCCGGCCGCAAGGGCGCCGTGACGATCGCGACAAACATGGCAGGACGCGGCACGGACATCCTGTTAGGCGGCAATGCCGACTTCATGTTCAAGCAGGTCCTCTATCGAGAGGAGGACTTGCCGGACGAGCGGAAGCTTGCCGTCTATGAAGAGATCCGTGCGGACTGCGAGAAGAACAAGCAGGAGGTGCTCGGCCTCGGCGGACTGCATATCCTGGGGACGGAACGGCACGAGAGCCGCCGTATCGACAACCAGCTGCGAGGCCGTGCCGGCCGTCAGGGCGATCCGGGATCGTCCCGGTTCTATCTGTCGCTTGAAGACGACCTGATGCGCATCTTCGCTTCCGAACGGGTCTCGCAGCTCATGCTCAAGCTCGGCATGGAAGAAGGCATCCCCATCGAGCACGGGATGGTCACGCGCGCGATTGCCAATGCCCAAAAGAAGGTCGAAGCCCACAATTTTGAAATTCGCAAACAGTTGCTTGAGTACGATGACGTCATGAACAAGCAGCGGGAAGTGATCTACCAGCACCGGCGGGCCGTCCTGAGCGGCGAAAATCTGTCTGACGACCTGCGGCAGATGACAGGAAACCTGGTCGAGTCCGCGCTCAATGTCTATTGCCCTGCCGAACAGTATCCTGAAGAGTGGGACATGAAAGGCCTCACGGAGATGATGCAAGGCCAGTTCGGTCTTGACATTACGCAAGGCAAGCAGGACAGCGGCGAATCCCTCCGCGACATCGGACGGGACGCGCTCCCCGAAGATCTGAAGGCCCAGGTGCGCGACGCCTACGACCGGAAGGAAAAGGAACTGGGGCCGGAACTCATGCGGTTCCTGGAGAAGAATTTCATGCTGCAGGTGATCGACCATCATTGGAAGGACCATCTGTTGGCAATGGACCATTTGCGCGACGGCATCGGCCTGCGCGGATACGGCCAGAAAGATCCGCTCATCGAATACAAACGCGAAGGGTACGATCTGTTCGCCGGCATGATGGAACGCATCAAGTCGGACACGATCGAACGGCTCTTCCTGGTGCAGGCCGTTCGTGAAGGTGAGCGCTCCGCCCCTCCGCCACCCGTGATATCACGGCCGCAGCCAAAGCTCACATTGAACCGCGGAGAAGAACCGGTTTCCACGCAAACAGCCCATCGCAGTGACGACAAGGTGGGACGCAACGACCCCTGTCCCTGCGGCTCCGGCAAGAAATATAAGAAGTGCCACGGGGCGTAGTACACGATCGCGCCCCCCGCATCTCTCACCTGCCCCTTCGAACGTTGGCTTCAGACCCTCCTATCCTTATTCCGAAAGAGAATCTCAACAGCGGACGGAACGAGTTTCGGCGTCAAGCAGTTGGTGAGGAATGAAGCGGTCGAATTGACGGCTCGGGACGAGCGATGGCGCTGCAATTCTCCCTTATTCCACCTTGACTTAGCGCAGTTGCAAAGGCTACTCTACGCCACTTTTGGGCTGAGTGTAGGTGGGTGCGGCTAACCCATCTGCTATGGGTGTCACTATTTTTTTGCACTGATCGTCAATTGGGATACCTCGTGACGACCGGCCATCCCCAACTGGTTGCTGCCATTGCCTCCGAAATCGGCCATCGCGGGCCGATTTCCTTCGCCCGCTTCATGGAACTCGCGCTGTACCACCCACAGTTCGGCTACTACATGCGCCCGCCGGATCCCGGCACCGAGCGAATCGGCTGGAGTGGTGATTTTTATACGAGTTCGGACGTTCACCCGATTCTCGGACAGGCCATGGCCAAACAGGCAGCCCAGGTCGACGCACTGCTGGGTTCCCCGGATCCCTTCATGATCGTCGAAATGGGACCCGGCAAAGGCCTCCTGGCCCAGCATGTGTTATCGCATTGTCAGGGGATGTCTGAGTCTTTGGCAGAACGGCTACGGTATGTGCTCATTGAATGCAGCCCGGCCATGCGCGCACTTCAGCAAGAACAGCTGAAGCCCTGGCTCAGGCACTCGGGTCCGGTGAGCTGGCTGGAAGATCTCAGCAGCCTCGCGGCCGGCAGCATGACGGGCCTCATGTTCAGCAATGAATTGCCGGATGCCTTTCCAGTGCATCGGGTTGAAAAAGTCGGTCACGGCCTCAAGGAAATCTTCGTGGAGGTCCGGGACGGGCGCTTTGTCGAATGCCTTCGAGATCCGTCGACGCCTGAGATCGAAGACTATTTTCGGAATTTGCACATTGAGCTTGCTGAAGGGTATCGCACGGAGATCAATCTCCGTGCGCCCGTCTGGATGCGGCAGGTCGCGGCAAGCATGAACCGCGGTGTCGTGATCACGATCGACTATGGACATTCCGCCGAGGATCTCTACGGTCCTCAACGGTCAAAAGGCACGCTGCTGTGCTACTGCTCACAGATGGCCTCCGAAGATTCCTTCGTGCGGGTGGGGATACAAGATATGACCGCGCACGTGGACTTTACGACGCTGGCGACGGTGGGCGAGGAGGCCGGACTCTCCGTGACCGGCTTTACGAATCAGATGAGTTTTCTGATGGGCCTTGGCGTCGAAGAGATGATCGCTCAACTGGCGCCGGAAACTCCGGAATTTCGAGCGGCGCTGCACCTGCTCAAGCCCGAGGGCATGGGACGCACCTTTAAAATTCTTGTCCAGCACAAGGGCCTCGAGGCGCCGGCGCTCGATGGATTGAGCTTCAAACCGTTTTTCGGGTCAGCATTGAGCCGCCACGCTGCGGCGTAAGGATTGAATAGGGTTATGGCGGACGAAGCCGTTCCTCTGAATTACCTGCCGATTCTCTTGTTTATCGGCATTTCGATCGTGTTCGCCGCGATTCAGCTTCTGGCCGGCCGTCTTGTCCGCCCGCATCGTCCTTACCGAGCCAAACTCAATCCCTACGAGAGCGGAAGCCCCTTATTTTCTGACGCGCGCGTCCAGTTTCCGATGCGCTACTACATTATCGCCATGCTCTTCGTCATCTTCGACATCGAGGTGATTTTCATTATTCCGTGGGCGGTGCGCTTCCAATCGCTCGGCCTCCTGGGCCTCGTCGAGATGCTAGTGTTCATCGCCATTCTTCTTGTGGGACTCTGGTACGCATGGAAGAAGGGGGCGTTAGAATGGGATTGAACGAGAATTTGAGCGGGTCCTGCCGGCGATCAGCCCAGCCGGCTTCGCACCCCGCCCGGTGTGGGGACCCCGCTGCAGGCGGCTGGGCGCCCAGGTCAACGTCACCCGCCGAAGAATCCGGCTAGCCCGTTAGCTAATGCGAATGGTGGAGCGCTGCAGTCGCTTGTGGACCGCAGCGCTCTGATGGTGGCTTCGCATCTAATCACATTCAATGAACATTCGACTCGGCAATTTTTCAGCGCCGCTCTTGTACTGCACTTATTCGGCAAGGCCCGTAACGCAAGCTCTCCGAAATTTCGATGCAGGTCTACCTCGTGCAGCTCATGCGTCGCGTCTTGACGTATCCTTGCCACAAACGTACCTTGTTCCTCCACATGAAGGCCATATTTCAAAGGGTTTCGTCGCGTGAATGGATCTTACGACGTTCTGTTTCCACTGAGCGGCGAAAAAAGCTATTACGCGGGCCTACGTTTCATAACATCGTGCAGCGCATTTGCAAACATGCGATCGTTATATCTCACAAAAAGACGAAAATCGATGAGCATCGGGGCTACTACCGCGCTGAAGTCACGCTAAAGCTGAACGCTACAACCGTAGATTGTTTTCATAATTCAGCAACCGGTTATCGCGCACAGTACTACAAGGCGATCAGAAACGGTGAACTCGCGAACAAATATGCTGTTCACAGACTTATTCCTGTCATTGTCGGGCGCTTGAACGAGCTAGAAAAACGAGCTTGTCCAATATGGTGGCTCAAGAAATCATTACTTCACCCGGAAGCAAAGTTATGGATATACCAGGGGCGGTGGTTGCGGCTCGCCAAACAATGCGACCGGAACCTTTTGGTAAAGCGGTGGCTTTCTCACGACTTTCCACAATACTCTAACGAAAAACAGAAGCGGGTCTGGGGCACTCTTACTCCGAAACGAGAAACTCGGATCAACTTAAAGGGAGGAGGCGTTACGCTCAAAGGATTTCTTCTCACAAAAAAATTAAAGCCGGAACGGGGCAAAGAAATTCATGACCTTGGCTACACCTGAGACTGGTTTTCATAGAAGGCTGCCGGTTTGCCATCTGATGCATTCGGCGTCAGACGTGCGGCTCATTGCGGCCGGGGCGGTCGATGTCGATGACCATGACCTGCTTCCAGCCGAATTCATAAACTCCGTTTGATTTCCGGGCCTCGACGTCTACAATTCGTGACATGGAGAAGGTCAAGGTCTCTGACCCGATGCGATGGTTCACGTTAGTCGTGTCGGCCCTATTCGTTGCTATCGGCGTGACGGCGACTGTCTCCGGCAATTCAGACGGTTGGCTCATCGCCGGGTTCTTCGGTCTCTGTCTCTTGGTCGCCATCCTTGAACCGTGGTTTTCA